>JAABUU010000152.1_pt1 | contig 168909 bp, 159 predicted proteins | sample 5559301 | NCBI WGS metagenome assembly JAABUU01 (sample SAMN10711884, study PRJNA513360) | rock metagenome | isolation source: Antarctica rocks | place: Antarctica: Victoria Land, Richard Nunatak white
ACTCCACCGCCGAGTCGCCCGCGGCTTCCGAAACCCAGACAACTACCGGCTACGCATGCTCCTCATCGCCGGCGGCCTCACCCACCCGAACCTGAAATGACCGCCCCACCGCAGAGTCGAAGAGCCCGTTATCGACATCGACGAGGAGTCCGCCGCCCTCTGGCTGGAAGTGGTCGACACGGTCCCGGTCGCCTGGGACGCCGAGCTCTTCGGCCGCGCCGCGTTCCTGCTGGGCCGGGTCGCGGCGAGCGAGCAGCTGCGTCCCCTTGCGTGCATCTGCCGCAAGGACTCGCCGGTGCGCGGATACGCGGCGGGGCGCGTCGCCCACCAGGTCCTGCCTGCCTTGCTCGACGACGCGGTGTGGTCGCACCCGCTTGTGGCCTCGGCCTTCGACGCCGAGCTGCGGTCCGACCTGCGGCGGGCAGCCGGTGAACTCCCGGCGCTCGTGGAGGAGCTCGAGAGCCTGCCGCTCGGCACCGTCCACGGCGACGCCTGCCCGCGCAACCTGCTGGCGCAGCAGGGCTCGAGCGACCTGATGCTGATCGACTACGGCTTCTGGGGGACGGGGCCGCTGGGTTTCGACCTCGGCCAGCTCCTGATCGGAGAGGTCCAGCTCGGCGAGCGACCCGCCGCCTGTCTTCCCGAGCTCGAGGCGCGCTGCCTGCCCGCGTATGTCGAGGGGCTGCGCGCCGAGGGCTGCCAGGCCGGCCTGGACGTGGTTCAGCGCGCGCATGCCTTGCAGATGCTGCTGTTCTCGGGCCTGTCAGCGATCCCGTTCGAGCACCTCGGCAAGCCCCCGACCACGGAGCTGCATCGCATCGCCGATGAACGGGCGCAGGCGGCACGGTTCATGCTCGATCTGGTCGCTGCCACCGCCTGACTGCACCGCAGGCGTCCGTCATGTGCCGCACATCAGGATGTGTCGTTACGGCGCTCACCCCCGGCGCACAATCACCGTGTCGAGGTACACCCGCTCCAGCGGGGCGCCGTCGCCGCCGCCGTTCATGGCGTCGTTGCCCAGCGCCAGCAGCCGGTCGAGCACCGCGATCCCCGCCGTGATGCGTCCAGCGACTGTGTACTGCGCTGGCAGCTGGCTGTCCTTGCCGACGAGGAAGAACTGGCTGCCTGTCGAATGCGCCGCGCTCGACTTGGCCATCGCAAACGTGCCGCGGGGGTAGGTCGCGCCCTTGAGGTTCTCCTCGGGCAGCGTGTAGCCCGGGCCGCCTGCCCCGGTCCCCTTGGGGTCGCCGCACTGCAGCACGGTCAGGCCCGGGGTGGTGACGGCTCGGTGGCACAGCGTGCCGTCGTAGAAGTGCCTGCCGGCAAGAAAGGCCAGGCTGTTGACGGTGTGCGGAGCCTTTGCCGCGTCGAGGGAGACGGTGATCGGCCCGCAGGAGGTCGCGAGCGTCATCTGGTAGGTGCCGCCGGTGACCATGAGGCGTGGCTCGGCCGTGAACGTCTGCGCCTTCGGGGCCGTCGGTGTCGCCGAGCCGCAGGCGACCGCCCGGGACGCGACAGGCGGTGGACCGGTCGGCGAGGCGCCGGGAGCGGTGGTCGGTGAGGCGCTCGGCGACGCGGCCGGTGCTGCCTTCTTGCCGCGGCCGTGCAGCGAGACGAACGTGATGCCCCCGATCACGAGCAGCGTCACGACAGCAGCCCCCGCCACGAGGAGCCGCTGCCGCCGGCGCCGCCGGCGTTCGGCCCGGCGCGCGGCCTGCCGGCGGGCGCGCGCGAGGGCGAGCTCGCGCTCCCGGCGGGTAGCGGCCATGCAGGCTCCCGGGGTCGTCGGACATGATCACGCTGGCGTCACCAGTCTAGGAAGGCGCCGGTAACCTCGGGCGGTGCTCGTCTCGCGCGTCGTGGCCCGTGCCTTCGACACCAACTGCTTCGTCGTCGCGCCCGCTGCCGGCGAGGAGTGCGTCGTGGTCGACCCGGGTGTCGGTGTCGAGGACGGCCTTGACGCCGTGCTGCGTGAGCACCGGCTGCGCCCTGTCGCCGTGCTGCTCACGCACGGTCATATCGACCACACCTTCGCTGTCGTGCCGGTCTGCGGGGCCAAGGACGTGCCCGCCTTCATCGCTCCGGACGACCGGGGGCAGCTGACCGACCCGTGGTCGGCTGTCGGCATCCCGCACGGCACGCCGATGTTCGGCAGGCTGACCTGGACCGAGCCGTCCGACGTCCGCCCGCTCGCCGACGGTGACAGCCTCACCCTGGCCGGGCTCGACCTCGCTGTCTCGGCCACGCCGGGACACACCCCCGGCTCGGTTGTCTTCCACGGCGATGGGCGGCTGTTCAGCGGCGACCTGCTGTTCCAGGGCAGCATCGGGCGGACCGACTTTCCCGGCGGCAGCTTTCAGGAGCTGATGGGCTCCCTGGCCCGCGTCGTGCTGCCGCTGCCGGACGAGACAGTCGTGCACTGCGGGCACTACGACGACACAACAGTGGGGCTCGAGCGGGCGACCAACCCCTTCCTCGCCGAGCTGCTGGAAGCCGGAGCAGGCGGGGCGGCCGGGGCCAAGGGCGCGGGGCCCCGCCGGACCGGCTGGTGAGTCCCTTCCTCGCCCCCAAGGGCACGTACGACATCCTCCCGGCTGAATCGAACCGCTGGCTCACCGTCCGCGACGCGCTGCTGGAGCCGGCCCGCAGTGCCGGCTACTCCTACGTCGAGGCACCCGTGCTCGAGGACACCGGCCTGTTCGAGCGCGGCGTCGGCGCATCCACCGACGTGGTGTCCAAGGAGATGTACACCTTCGCCGACCGCGGCGGCCGGTCGGTGACGATGCGGCCGGAGGGCACCGCGGGGGTGGTCCGCCTGGTCGCCGAGCACGGCCTCGAGCGCGGCGCACTGCCACTCAAGCTCTGGTACGCGGGCCCGATGTTTCGCTACGAGCGTCCGCAGGCGGGCAGGTTCCGGCAGTTCCAGCAGGTGGGGGTCGAGGCGCTCGGCCTGGACGATCCCGCGCTCGACGCCGAGGTCGTCGCGCTCGGCAGCCACGCCTTCGCCGGCCTCGGCCTGCGTGACGTCACGCTGCTGCTGACCAGCCTCGGTGACCCCGCCTGCCGGCCGGCCTACACCGAGTCGCTGCGCGGGTACCTCGCCGCGCTGCCGCTGCCCGACGAGGACACGCGGCGCCGGGTCGAGCTGAACCCGCTGCGGGTGCTGGACGACAAGCGCGCCGAGGTCCAGGAGATGGTGGCGGGGGCCCCGACCCTGGTCGACGCGCTGTGTGCGGAGTGCAAGGAGCACTACGACGCCGTCCGCATCCACCTGGCCGACCTCGGCGTGGCCTGGACGGAGGCGCCGCGGCTGGTGCGCGGGCTCGACTACTACCAGCGCACCACGTTCGAGTGGCAGCACTCCGGGCTCGGCGCGCAGAGTGCTGTCGGCGGCGGCGGCCGCTACGACGGGCTGTCGGAGTCAATCGGCGGCCCGCCGCTGCCCGGCATTGGATGGGCGCTCGGGACCGAACGCATCCTGCTGGCGCTCGACGCCGAAGGGGCGGGGCCGCAGGTGCGCCCGCGGGTCGAGGTGTTCGTCGTGCCGCTCGGCGCCGAGGCCAAGCGCCGCGCTGTCGTGCTCGTCGACGAGGTCCGCCGCGCCGGCGCGACGGCCGACCTGGCCTACGGCGACCGCGGGATGAAGGGGGCCATGCGGGCGGCGTCGTCCTCGGGTGCGCGCCGCGCCGTCATCATGGGCGAGCGCGACATCGCTGCCGGCGTCGCGCAGGTGAAAGACCTGGTGACCGGCGAGCAGCAGGCCGTCGGGCTCGACCGACTCGTCGAGGAGCTGACGCTGTAGTGATCCGGACGCATCAAGCAGGGGAGCTGCGGGCGGCCGACGCCGGCACGACCGTGACGCTTGCCGGATGGGTGGCGCGGCGACGCGACCACGGCGGTGTGCTGTTCGTCGACCTGCGTGATGCCAGCGGCGTGGTGCAGGTAGTGCTCGGCGACGGGACGGGCGGCGAGCTGCGCAGCGAATGGTGCATCCGCCTGACCGGCGAGGTGCGACGGCGGCCCACCGGCAACGAGAACGCCGAGATCGCAACGGGTGAGGTCGAGGTCGCGGCGTCGTCCTACGAGGTGCTCAGCCAGAGCGACGCGCTGCCGTTCGCCGTCGACGGGCACGGCGACGCCGACGGGCAGCGGGTGGCCGAGGAGACGCGGCTGCAGTACCGCTACCTCGACCTGCGGCGCCCGAGCGTGGCGCAGGCGATCCGGACCCGGGCGGCGGTGACGCGCACGGCCCGGCGGGTGATGGACTCGCGCGGCTTCCTCGACATCGAGACGCCCTACCTGACCCGGTCCACCCCCGAGGGGGCACGCGACTTCCTCGTCCCGGTCCGACTGCAGCCCGGCTCCTGGTATGCGCTGCCGCAGTCGCCCCAGCTGTTCAAGCAGCTGCTGATGGTCGGCGGGCTCGAGCGCTACTACCAGTTCGCCCGGTGCTTTCGCGACGAGGACTTCCGCGCCGACCGCCAGCCCGAGTTCACCCAGCTCGACATCGAGATGTCGTTCTGCGAGCAGGACGACGTCATCGCGCTCGGGGAGGACGTGCTCACCGCCATCTGGTCGGAGGTGCTCGGCGTCGAGCTCGAGCGCCCCTTCCTGCGGATCAGCTACGCGGACGCGATGCGGCGCTACGGCAGTGATCGGCCCGACTTGCGGTTCGGCCTCGAGCTGGTCGACCTGACCCAGTACTTCGCCGGCTCGGGCTTTCGCATCTTCGCCTCCTCCGAGCACGTGGGGGCTGTCGTCGTGCCGGGCGGGGGCTCCTACACCCGCCGGCAGCTCGACGGCTGGCAGGAGTGGTCACGCAGCCGCGGCGGCAAGGGTGTGGCATATGTGCTCGTCGGATCAGAAGGCGTCCCCTCCGGCGGCATCGCCAAGAACCTGTCGGCCGACGAGGTCGCCGGGCTAGCGGCGGCGACCGGCGCCGGCCCCGGCGATGCCGTGTTCTTCCAGGCCGGCCCTCGCCACGCAACCCTGGAGGCACTCGGGGCGCTGCGGGTGGCTGTCGCGCGGGACCGCGACCTCGTCCCGCCGGCCCGCTGGGAGTTCGTCTGGGTCACCGACTTCCCGATGTTCGAGCCCTCGGAGCTTTCGGAGCCGGCCAGCGGGCCGGACGCCGGCGCGGGGGGCCCTGATGCAGGGGGTGCTGATGGAGGGGGACAGTGGACCGCGGTGCACCACATGTTCACCCGCCCGCGCGACGAGGACGCCCCTGACCTCGAGACGCGGCCCGGCGAGGTGCTGGCGCAGGCCTACGACGTCGTGCTCAACGGCAACGAGCTGGGCGGCGGCTCGCTGCGTATCCACGAGCGCGAGCTGCAGCAGCGGGTCTTCGACCTCGTCGGCTTCTCGCCGGAGGACGCTCAGGCCAAGTTCGGCTTCCTGCTCGACGCGTTCCGCTACGGCCCGCCGCCACACGGCGGTATCGCCCTCGGGTGGGACCGCATCTGCATGCTGGTGTCCGGCGCCGACTCCATCCGCGACGTCATCGCGTTCCCGAAGACGGCCAGCGGCAGCGACCCGCTAACCGGCGCCCCGACGCCCATCACGGCGGCGCAGCGGCGGGAGGCGGGGGTCGACGCGGCGGTCAAGCCCCCGGCACGGCCGCGCTGAACCTGTCGCGAGCACCTACAGGCGCCTGAGCCTGCGGCCGATCACGCCATCATCAGCGCACGGCCGGTCATCGTGCACGGGGGTCAGATGCGGTACAGGAAGTCGCCCGGGCACTTGGGGAACGCTGTCGCGGCGGTCAGTGTCGGAGCAGCCTTCGTCAGCGGGTGCACGGCGCCCCCGGCGCCCCCGCGCCTGACGTACACCTACTCGGTCCGCACGGCGGGCCCGGTGCACACCGACGTGCGGGTGCTGAGCACGCTGGCGGACGGTGTCTATGCCGACCCCCGGGGCTGGTCCGTCGGCGGGAAGATCGCGTTCCGCGAGGTGCCAGCCGGCGGGGACTTCACGCTCTGGCTGGCGACCTCCAGCGCCGTTCCGACCTTCAGCCCCGTCTGCTCGGTCCTCTACAGCTGCACCGTGGGGCGCAACGTCATCATCAACGAGGCGCGCCTGACCGCGGGCCCACCGGGCTACCGCTGGCCCGACACCCTGGAGAGCTACCGGACCATGGTGCTCAACCACGAGACCGGCCACTGGCTCGGCCTCGGCCACCGCTTCTGCGGGGCGCCCGGTGCCGCGGCGCCGGTGATGCAGCAGCAGTCGATCAGCCTGCAGGGCTGCCGGGCCAACGCCTGGCCGCTGCCGGCCGAGATCACGGCGGTGGCTGCACCACGCCGGCTTTGAACGCTCTCGCGCCCGGCTGAGCCATGGCCACGGGTCGCCAGTAGCGGTGTGGCGCGCACCACAGACAGTCAGGCAGGATGAGCCCCACATCCGGCTGCGAAGGAGTGTCAGGTGCAGAGCACGATGCAGGACGTCCCACTCAGCCTCGCTGCCCTGCTGCGGCACGGCCTCGCTACGTCATCCGGCAGCCAGGTGATCACGGCAACGCCCACGGGCACGAGGAGCGCCAGCTTCGCCGAGGTGGGTGCGGGCGCGGGCCGCCTGGCCAACGCGCTGCGCCGGCTCGGCATCGGCGACGGCGACCGGGTCGCCACCTTCGGGTGGAACAACGCCGAGCACCTGGTGGCCTACCTCGCCGTCCCCGCGATGGGCGCCGTCCTGCACACCCTCAACATCCGCCTGTTCCCTGAGCAGCTGACCTACGTCGCCAACCACGCCGAGGACCGGGTGATCCTGGCCGACGCCTCCCTCGCCCCGCTGCTCGCCGGGCTGCTGCCGGATCTGCCGACTGTCGAGCACGTGCTCGTCGGCGGGGGTGAGGACGCCGCCGCCGACAAGGAGGCTGTCGATGCGCTGACCGGTGTCTCGCCCGCACGCATCCACCTGCTGTCGGACGCCGTGGCCGCCGAGGAGCCGGAGTACCCGTGGCAGGACCACATCGACGAACGCTCCGCGGCGGCGATGTGCTACACCTCCGGCACGACCGGCAACCCCAAGGGGGTTGTCTACAGCCACCGCTCGACGTTCCTGCACTCGATGGCGGCCTGCACGGCCGGGGTGTTCGGCCTGACCGAGCACGACCGGGTGCTGCCGATCGTGCCGATGTTCCACGCCAACGCCTGGGGCCTGCCGTACGCAGCGTGGATGACCGGCGCCGACATGGTGCTGCCGGAGCGGTGGCTGCAGGCCGAACCGCTCGCCCGGCTGATCCGCACCGCGCAGCCGACTGTCGGCGGCGCGGTGCCAACGGTGTGGAACGACCTGCTCCACCTTGCTGACCGGGCCGAGGGGAGCGTCGAGCTGTCCTCTCTGCGGCTCGTCGTCTGCGGCGGGTCGGCGGTGCCGCTCGCCCTGATGCAGGCGCTGCAGGAGCGGCACGGTGTGCGGGTGCTGCAGGCCTGGGGGATGACCGAGACCTCCCCCCTAGCCGCGGTGGCGCATCCGCCAAAGGGCGTCGAGCCCGCGGACGAGTGGGGCTGGCGCGCCCGGACCGGGCGCGTCGTCCCCGGTGTCGAGTGCCGCATCGTCGACGACGCCGGTGAGGTGCTGCCGGCCGACGGGATCGCCGTGGGGGAGTTCGAGTGCCGCGGGTCCTGGGTGACCGGCTCGTACTACCGCGGCGACGACCCGAGCCGCTTCTCACCCGACGGGTGGCTGCGCACCGGCGACGTCGGCACACTCGACGACCGCGGCTTCATGCAGATCACCGACAGGTCCAAGGACGTCATCAAGTCCGGCGGCGAGTGGATCTCGTCGGTCGAGCTGGAGAACGCGCTGATGGGCCACCCCGACGTGATAGAGGCCGCAGTCGTCGCCGTCCCCGACGAGCGCTGGCAGGAGCGGCCGCTCGCCTCGATCGTCCTCCGGCAGGGGGCCTCGGTGACCCCTGACGACCTGCGCGAGTTCCTCGCCGGCTCTGTCGCCCGCTGGCAGCTGCCAGAGCGCTGGGCGTTCATCGAGGCCGTGCCGCGCACCTCGGTCGGCAAGTTCGACAAGAAGGTCATCAGGGCGCGCTACGCGGACGGTGACCTCGACGTCGTTGAGCTCGAGGGCGCTCCGGCGGCCAGCTCGCAGAGCTAACGCATCGGCAGCGCGGGGTCTCAGCCCCGCGCATCCTGCGGGGGAGCCCCGCCCGCATCCGGGGGTCCGAAGCGCCCCGCCGCGCCCTCGTCGGGCAGCACGACCTGGATGCAGCGTGACGAGGCGAGCAGCGTCCCCTCGGCGTCGGTCAGCTCGGCCGCGGCGAACACCACGCGCCTGGTCCGCCGCACGACCCAGCCGGTGGCCGAGAGCAGGCCGGGCTTGCTGGCCCGCAGGAACTCCACGCGCAGGTCGGCGGTCAGGAACGCCTGGTCGCGGTCGAGCACCGTCCACGTCGCTCCACCCATCGCCGCGTCGAGCAGCGCCGTGACCAGCCCGCCCTGCACGACGTGGCCGCCCCTGGTCGGGAAGCCGTACTCCTTCGTCGCATCCCACTCGATCGATGTGCGGCCCGGCTCCCACCCGGTGCGCCGGTAGCCGAGCGTCTTCCACAGGTGGGGCTGGCCGTCCCGGTCGCGCGTCCACTCGTCGACGTCCTGGAACCGGTCACCGGGTGAGACGTCGGGGGGCGGCAGCGGTGCGGGCACGTGGTCCTCCATCGAGCAGAGCAGCTGGCGGCGCACCGCGGCGGGCGGCCGGGCGTGCCTCGGAGGCTAGCCGCAGGCTCCCGCCGGGCGTGCGGCCGTACGGTCGCTGCGTGAGCTTGTTCGACGCCGACCTGGCGAGCCGCGCGCCGCTGGCGGTACGGATGCGCCCGCGCAGCCTGGACGAGGTCGTCGGCCAGGCCCACCTGGTCAGCGATGGAGCCCCGCTGAGGCGGCTGCTCGATGGTCAGGGTGCGACGTCGGTGGTGCTGGTGGGGCCGCCTGGCACCGGCAAGACGACGCTCGCGCACCTGGTCAGCCGGGGGAGCCGGTACCGCGAGCTGTCGGCGGTCTCGGCCGGGGTCAAGGACGTGCGGGCCGTCATCGAGGATGCGCGGAGCACCCTGGAGCTGTCGCGTACGCGCACCACGCTGTTCCTCGACGAGGTCCACCGCTTCACCAAGGCTCAGCAGGACGTGCTGCTGCCGGCGGTCGAGAACGGCTGGATCGTGCTGGTGGCCGCCACCACCGAGAACCCCTTCTTCAGCATCATCTCGCCGCTGCTGTCCCGCTCGCTGCTCCTGCGGCTCGAGGCACTCGGCGAGGATGACATCCGCACCCTCATCCGGCGCTCGCTGGCCGACGAGCGCGGCTTCGGCGGCCGGCTGCGGCTCACCGACGAGGCCGAGCAGCACCTGCTCACGATCGCCGGGGGAGACGCACGCCGGGCACTGACCGCGCTGGAAGCGGCCGGGCGGACCGAGGGCGAGCTCGACCTGGCTGCGATCGAGCGGGCCGTCGACCGCGCTGCGGTGCGCTACGACCGTGACGGTGACCAGCACTACGACGTCGCGAGCGCCTTCATCAAGTCGATGCGTGGCGGTGACGTGGATGCGGCGCTGCACTACCTCGCGCGGATGCTGGAGGCCGGCGAGGATCCGCGCTTCGTCATCCGCCGGGTGGTCATCCTCGCCAGCGAGGACATCGGGATGGCCGACCCCAGCGCCCTGCAGGTGGCCGGGGCCGCCGCTTCCGCGCTGGAGCTGGTCGGGCTGCCCGAGGCCCGGCTCTCCCTGGCGCAGGCCGTCATCCACTGCACGCTGGCGCCGAAATCCAACGCGGTCATCGCCGCCATCGACTCGGCGACGGCGGACGTGCGCGCCGGGCGCATCGGCGCGGTCCCGGCGCACCTGCGCGACGCCCACTACCCAGGGGCCAAGCGGATGGAGCACGGGCGCGGCTACCGCTACCCGCACGACTTCCCCGGCGCAGTCGTGCGCCAGCAGTACGCCCCCGACCAGGTGCACGGCCGCGTCTACTGGCAGCCGACCGAGCGCGAGCCATGGGCGGCAGCCCGCACCGCCGAGCTGCGCCAGGTGCTGCGCGGTGACCTCAGTGACCTCAGTGACCCGGGTGAGGTCGGCAACCCAGGTGACGAGCGAGACGCGACGGATCAGGGCGACAACGCCACGCAGGACGATGTCGCGTCCTGGCGTCCGCGGTGCACGCCGCAGCCGCCGACGGACGCCGAGCGCCGGCTGCTGGGTGGTGCCGCGAGCCCTGACCAGCAGGCCTGACCTCCGGTAAATGGAGAGGTGGCGAGGCAGGCCTGACGGTAGGGTCGATCGCTAGGACAGCCGCCCACGAGGGCGTGGCTGCAGCACGTCCGGAGGGCGACCCATGTCGGCGGGGGCGATCGCAGGGCTCATCGCGGCCGGCGCCTTCCTCCTGCTGGCTTTGGTCGGCTGCTTCGTCCTGTTCAAGCTTGGGCGCATCTTCGACGAGGTCGCCGCCCGCGTGCGGCAGACCGGCAGCACGATCGACGAGGGCACCGCCCGGGTGCGGCAGGCGGGCGAGACTGTCGACGAGGTCAACCAGGCACTCGCGCAGGTCAACGCGGAGCTGGCGCGGGTGGATGCGATCGCGTCCCACGTGCAGTCCATCACCGGCAGCGTCTCGGCCCTGACCGGCGTGGTCGCGGCTTCGCTCGGCGGTCCCGTCGTCAAGGTGGCGGCCTTCTCCTACGGAGTGCGCCGGGCGGCAGCCAAGCGCAGCCGCAGCGGGCTCGAGCCGAGCGCCGAACCCAGGGGCCACGCGCGCCGCAAGGTCGCGCCGTGACCCGCCGGCTGGGCTACGTCACATTCGGGATGACTGTCGCGTTCGGCATCACGCTCGCGCTGGTATCCCTGCGGCGGCCGGTGGCGGTGGCTGACCGGCTGCCCCCCGGCTCGGCGGTCCGTTTGCTGGCGGCAGAGGTGGGCGAGTTCGTCCACGACGTGCGCGAGGGGATGCGCGAGCGCGAGCACGAGCTGCGCACGAGCCTCGGCCTGGGCGGCTGAGTCCGATGCAGACAGGCGAGATCCGCCGCCGCTTCCTCGCCCACTTCGAGGCGCGCGGTCACGTCGTCGTTCCATCCGCGAGCCTGATCGCCGAGGACCCGACCCTGCTGCTGGTCAACGCTGGCATGGTGCCGTTCAAGCCGTACTTCCTGGGCGACCTGCCCGCCCCCTGGCCGCGGGCGACCAGCGTGCAGAAGGTCGTGCGGACCATCGACATCGAGAACGTCGGCCACACCGCGCGGCACGCGTCGTTCTTCCAGATGTGCGGCAACTTCTCGTTCGGCGACTACTTCAAGGAGCGGGCCATCCCGCTCGCGTGGGAGCTGCTGACCGCCAGCGTCGAGGGCGGCGGCTACGGCTTCGACCCCGAGCGGCTCTGGGCGACCGTCTACCTCGACGATGACGAGGCCTACGACATCTGGCGCACGATCCTGCCCGGCAAGCGCATCCAACGGCGCGGCAAGGAGGACAACTACTGGTCGATGGGCGTGCCCGGACCGTGCGGCCCATGCAGCGAGATCTACTTCGACCGCGGCCCGGAGTACGGCGCCGAGGGCGGACCGGAGGCCGACGAGGACCGCTACCTCGAGGTCTGGAACCTCGTGTTCATGCAGTACGAGCGGGGCGAGGGCGCCGGCTACGACTTCCCGGTCCTGCGCGAGTTGCCGGCCCGCAACATCGATACCGGCATGGGCCTGGAGCGGATGGCGACGCTGCTGCAGGGCGTCGAGAACCTGTACGAGATCGACATCAGCCGTCCCGTGCTCGACCGTACCGCTGAGCTCACCGGCACCCGCTACGGTGCCGACCCGGCGAGCGATGTCCACCTGCGCGTCGTCGCCGACCACCTGCGCACCGCAGCCATGCTGATCGCCGACGGCATCACCCCGTCGAACGAGGGGCGCGGGTATGTGCTCCGCCGGCTGATGCGCCGGGCGCTGCGCAGCGTCTACCTGCTCGGAGGCCGCGAGCCGGTGGTGCCTGAGCTGCTCGGCGTCATCCGGCAGGCGATGGGACCGATGTACCCCGAGCTGAACAGCGCCGTCGTCGCCTCCGTGGCTGCCGGCGAGGAGGAGTCCTTCCGCGCGACGCTCACCCGCGGCATGACCCTGTTCGAGTCCGCCGCGGGCGGGGCTCGGGCGGCGGGTAGTGCCACCCTGTCCGGGGAGCGCGCGTTCGAGCTGCACGACACCTACGGCTTCCCCATCGACCTGACCCTCGAGCTCGCTGCCGAGCAGGGGCTGTCGGTCGACGAGGACGGCTTCCGCCGGCTGATGCAGCGCCAGCGGGATGCGGCCAAGACCGACCGCCAGGGCCGGCGCATCGGCAACGTCGACTTCTCGGCGTACCGGCCCGTGCTGGAGCGCTCCGGCGCGACGACCTTCACCGGCTACACCGAGCTCGAGCGCGAGTCGGTGGTCGGGGCGCTGCTGGGGCTCGGCGACGGTGCCCAGCTGGCCGCCGCAGGCGAGGGGATGGAGGTCGGGCTCGTCCTCGACGTCACCCCCTTCTACGCCGAGGCCGGCGGCCAGGAGGCCGACCTCGGGCTGGTGCGCTTCGACGGCGGCGAGGCCGAGGTGCTCGACGTCCAACGGCCTGTCGCCGACCTGGTCGTGCACCGGGTGCGCATCCGGTCAGGGGAGCTGCGGTCGGGGTCGGCCGTCCAGGCGATGGTGGACCCCGCCCGGCGGCAGGCGGTCAGCCGCTCGCACACCGCCACGCACCTCATCCACCGGGCCTTTCGCGCCATGCTCGGCGAGAGCGCCACCCAGGCGGGCTCGCTCAACGCCCCTGGCCGGCTGCGCTTCGACTTCCACTCGCCCTCTGCTGTGCCCGCGTCGGTGCTGCGCGACGTCGAGGACGAGGTCAACGAGGTCCTGCTGCGCGACCTTCCGGTCAGCGCCTTCGTCACCACCTTGGACGAGGCCCGCCGGATTGGCGCGACGGCGCTGTTCGGGGAGAAGTACGGCGACTCGGTGCGGGTTGTCGATGTCGGGGACCCGTCCGCGCCCTATGCCCGTGAGCTGTGCGGCGGCACGCACGTCTCTCGCTCGGCCCAGCTCGGGGCGGTGACACTGCTGTCGGAGGGGTCGGTCGCGGCCGGCAGCCGCCGGGTCGAGGGGCTCGTCGGGCTCGACGCTTTCCGGTTCCTCGCGCGGGAGCGCGTGCTGCTCTCCCAGGTTGCCGCCGTGCTCAAGGCCACCCGCGTCGAGGAGGTCCCGGACCGGGTTGCCGACGTCGTCGCCCGGCTGCGGGACGCCGAGCGCGAGCTGGAGCGGGTGCGGTCGCAAGCCGTGCTCGAGTCGGCCGGCGCGATGGCGGATGCTGCCCGGCTGGTCGGCGACGTCTACCTGGTGGCTGTCGAGGCGCCGCCCGGCACCTCCGCCGACGACGCGCGCAAGCTCGCCACCGACGTGCGGCGACGGCTTGTCGAGCGCTCCGGAGTGGTGGCGGTCGGCGTCCGCGGCGAGGGGCGCGCCTCGCTCGTCGTCGCGACCACCGACGCCGCCCGTAGCGCCGGACTGTCGGCCGGCGAACTTGTCCGGACCGCCGCCGCCGAGCTCGGGGGGCGAGGGGGCGGCAAGCCCGACCTCGCGCAGGGCGGCGGCCCGCAGGCCGACGGCCTTCCCGCCGCGCTCGCTGCCGTCGAGCGCGCCGTCGCCGCCGGGCGGTGAGGGTGGTGGGGGCGCCGGGGGCGCCGGGGGCGCTGCCAGGCGCGACCGCCCCGGGGGTGCGGCTGGCCGTCGACGTCGGCACCGTCCGGGTCGGCGTGGCCGCTAGCGACCCTGCCGGAGTGCTCGCCTCACCTGTCGAGACCCTGGCTCGCGGCCGGGGCGACCTCGACCGGCTCGTCGCGCTCGTGACAGGGCGCCAGGCGGTGGAGGTGCTCGTCGGCCTGCCCCGCACCCTCGCCGGGCGCGAGGGGCAGGCTGTCACGATGGCTCGCGAGTACGCCGCCGCCCTCGCGCCCCGCATCGCCCCGGTGCCCGTGACCCTCGTCGACGAGCGGCTCACCACGGTCGTCGCCGAGCGGCAGCTCCAGTCGGCCGCTGGACGACCGCCACCGGGTCGCCGCGGTCGCGGCGGTGGGCGCGGTGGGCGCAGTGGGGGCGGAGGAGGCGGAAATGGTGCCGTCGCCCGGCGCGCCGTCATCGACCAGGTGGCTGCGGTGGGCATCCTGCAGTCGTGGCTGGACAGCCGAGCAGTCGGCGTTCCCGGTGACATACGGTCACCCAATGCCGCAGCCGCTGATCCCGGGGGCGCTGAGTGACTGACTCGCTGCCCGGCCTGCTGAGCTCCGGCTCCGCCGACCCAGGGCCGCGGCCTCCCCGCCACCCCGGAGTCCGTGTCGGCCGGCTGCTGGTCGCGGTCGCCGTCCTCGCCGGGCTCGTCGTCCTCGCTGCGCTGGGGCTCAACTCCGTGCTCGCCCGGCTGCACATCGGCGGCTCGTCGGCTGCCGACTACAGCGGGCAGGGCAGCGGCAGCGTCACCGTGCAGGTCTTCGAGGGGGCGGTGGCGACGCAGATCGGCAAGACCCTCGCGACGCAGGGAGTGGTCAAGAGCGCCGCCGCGTTCCAGGACGCAGCTCAGTCCGACTCGCGGTCGCGCAGCATCCAGCCCGGCTACTACCGGCTCCGGCACGAGATGAAGGCGGCGGCGGCCCTGTCGCTGCTGCTTGACCCGTCCTCGCGCGTGGAGTCGACCTTCACCATCGCGGAGGGCGCCGACCTGCGCACCGCACTGCCCGTGATCGCGAAGGCGACGCGCATCCCGCTGGCCAAGCTGCAGGAAGCAGCCAAGCGGCCGCAGGACCTCGGCCTGCCCGCGTACGCGACAGCCCCCAACTCGCCTGAGGGCTTCATCTTCCCCGCGACCTACTCGGCTCGCCCCGACGCGACTGCCACCGACGTGCTGAAGATAATGGTCGCCAAGTACCGCGACGTCGCGTCCGGCCTCGGCCTGGAGAACGCCGCCCGGGCCGAGGGGCTCACCCCGCTGCAGGTGGTCACGCTGGCGTCGATCGTGGAGCGGGAGGTGGCGCACAAGGACGACCGCGGCAAGGTCGCGCGGGTGGTGCTCAACCGGCTCAAGGACACCGCCGACTTCCCGACCCTCGGGATGGACTCGACTACCCGGTACGCGCTGCAGGACTACCAGGGGCCGTTGACGCAGAGCCGGCTCGACACGAACTCGCCCTACAACACGCGCAAGTTCCCCGGCTTCCCGCCCGGGCCGATCGGTGCCCCAGGTGAGGCCGCGCTCAACGCCGCACTGCACCCAACAGCAGGCCCCTGGACCTACTTCGTCAGCCTGCCGAAGGAGAACAAGACGTTCTTCACCGACAGCACCGCTGAGTTCAACCGGCTGCAGGGGCGGTACAACACCGAGACCGGCGGTGGCTGAGGAACCTCAGCAGGGACCCGACCAGGTACCTGGCCGCCAGCCCAACGATGCCGCCGCCCGCCAATGGGCGGCTGTGCTCGGCTCCCCGATCGCACACTCCCTGTCACCGATCCTGCACCGTGCGGCCTACCGCGCACTGGGGCTGGCGGGCTGGAGCTACGAGGCGGTGGAGTGCCCGGTCGAGGCGCTGCCCGCGCGGCTGCAGCAGGCGCGCGACGACCCAGCCTTCGCCGGCTACTCACTGACGATGCCCCTCAAGCTAGCCGTCCTGCCCCAGCTCGACGAGCTGGAGCCGCTCGCCGCTCGGGTGGGCGCTGTCAACACAGTCACGCGCCTCGGTAAAGATGACACGGGGCTCCTCCTCGGAGCCAACACTGACGTGCCGGGGATGGTCCAGGCGCTGCGCAAGGCGGGCGTTGCCGAGTTGGCGCATGCCGTCGTGCTCGGCGCGGGTGGGTCGGCGCAGGCCGCGCTGGCTGCCCTCGCCGAGCTGGGGCGGCCACATGTGGCCGCGCTGGTCCGGCGCCCGGAGCGGGCGCGCGCGCTGCGCACCGTGGCGGAGGCTGTCGGCGTCCCGATCGAGGTGCGGCCCTGGGGCGCGGTCCCGGACACCGAGCTGGTGATCGCCACGACGCCGGCCGGAGCGACCGACGGGCTGGCGGCCGACGCCGCTGCCGGGCGCTGGCCGGCGGGGGCGGCGCTGTTCGACATCCTCTACGCGCCCTGGCCGACGCCGCTCGCTGCCGCCGTGCAGGCACGCGGTGAGCGGGTGGTCGGGGGCGCGGAGCTGCTCGTGGCCCAAGCGCTCGGCCAGGTCGAGCGGATGACGGGGCGCAGCATCGCACCGGGAGTGCTGCATGCGGCCCTGGCCGGCGCCGGCCGGTCTGAGCCCTAGGCCGTCAAGCCGGGGCCGGTGGACGACACCGCCGGGCTACACGGAGCGGGCTCGCTATGCCAGCCGCTCGGCCAGCCGGTCGAGCCCGCTCCGCACCAGCCGGCCGTAGCCATCGTCCGCAAGCGACGGTAGGGCCCGCTGCCCGCGGCGCAGGTGTTCACGCGCACGCTCGAGGTCGCCGACCTTACGGAAGCACTCGCCGAGGTTGAGATGCAGCGAGGGGTAGAACGCCGCTACCGGAGCCGCTACACCGGCGTCAGCTGCCCGATCGTCGGTGATGGCGTCAGCGGCAGCCAGGGCTCGCAGGTCCCACATCAGCTCCTCGTGCGCCTCGTCCTGGACGTCGGCCATCGAGTGCGCGAGGGCGCAGCGGTGGAACGCGTCGCCGGCCTCGCCACCGATGTCGCCCAGATCTCGGCGAACAGGCCGCGGGCCGCCGCGCGATCGCCGCGCTGGCTCAGCTCGATGCCGCGACCGATCCGCGCCATCGTGTTGTCGGCGACTGTCACGGTGCCTCCTCCGCGCCGCTTCGTGCTTGCTCCGGCTCGCCGGTACCGTAGCGGCGGCCACCGACAGGACTGGCTGCTGACCGAACGCGCCACGTGCGGCCCGCCCGTGAAATCCGTCCGACCCGGCCATTACCCTCACGCCATGCTTGATCACCTTGGTGTCCAGGTGGCCGACGTCGCCGCTTCGCTCGAGTTCTACCTGTCCACTTTCGAGCCACTCGGACTGCGCGAGGTCCTCCGCTTCCCGGTCGGTGAGTCATTCGTCGTCGGCCTGGCCGGCGCGCAGGGGGCACCAGACTTCTGGCTCAGCCCGGCAGCGGGCACCGAGACCCGTGAACTGCACGTGGCCTTTCAGGCGGGCGACCGCGCTGCTGTCGACGCTGTGCACAGCGCAGCGCTGGCACGGGGGGCGGAGGTGCTGCACGCGCCGCGTGAGTGGCCGGAGTACCACCCCGGCTACTACGCGGTGTTCCTGCGCGACCTGGACGGTCACAACGTCGAGGCCGTCTGTCACGGCGGTTGACGCTGGAGCGCGGCAGGGCCGCGCGACAGGGGTTCAAGCGCCGGGCGCAGGCCGCCGATGCTGGAGAGCACCCGTCCGTCTACGGCGCCGCCTGCGTCCGCCTGTCCGGAGGTCCCGTCATGACACGGCAGCCCGACTCCTCGCGTCCCGACGCGACACCGCCGCAACCGGCCGGGCAGCCCGCCCCGGGTAGCGCTGCCGTGAGGACGGCCCGCGCATGAGGCTCGAAGGCAGTCTCGACGCATTCGGCCTGCCCGACGTGCTGCAGCTGCTCTCCGCAACCAGCAAGACAGGCGTGCTGCGCCTGTCCCGAGACACCTCCCGGCACGCCGGCGTCGGGCTCCGCGCAGGCCAGCTCACGTCCGTCACCAGCGAGCGCGGGGGAGATGCGCTTGCCCGTCGGGTGATCGGCGCAGGGCTCGTCGACGACGACGCGCTGCAGGCCGCCCTCGACTCCTGCCGCGAGGGCTCGGCGTCCAGCGTGGTTCGAGCCCTGCTCGACAGCGAGGCGGTCGAGCTCGACCAGATGCGCTCCCTGGCGACCACCCAGACGACGGACGACCTCGGCGAGCTGTTGCGCTGGACGACGGGCGAGTTCTCCTTCGCCGACGACGAGCCCGACCCCGACGATCTCGGGGTCACCCTCGATGTCTCGGCAGTCGTCGCCGAGGGGCGCCGCCGCCTCGAGGTCTGGGCCGAGCTGAGCACCTGGGTCCCCGGCACCGACGCAGTCCTGTCACTGGCCGTCACTCCAGAGCAGGACCCGTCGTGCACGCGCGCGGAGTGGGCGCTGCTGGCTCTCGTCGACGGGCATCGGACGGCAGCTGACATCGCTGCTGTGCTGGGGCGCGGCGAGTTCGACGTCGTAGCGGTCCTCGCCGCCTTGGTGCAGCGCGGGCTGCTCGTCGCCGCCGGCGTCGACCAGGGCGGGGGAGCGGTGGCTGACCTGTTGCGTCGCCAGGCGATGCTGGACGGCACTTCGCATGCGGTCCAGGCTGAGCAGCCGGTCGCGGTCGGGGATGCAGAGCTCGATGAACCTGCGACCGAGGGACTTGCGGTCAAGGAGCCCCCGGTCGAGGGGCTTGCGGTCAAGGATCCTGTGGCCGAGGAGCCTGTGGCCGAGGAGCTTGTGGCCGAGAAGCGTGCCGTCGAGGAGCCGACGCCAGATGGGGCAGAGCGCGCCCCTTCGCCACGGGCGTCTACCGAACAGCTTCCCGACGCGCCGGTGACCAAGAGCCTGATCCTGCGGCTGATCACCGGCGTGGGAGCGCTGTGATGACGACGCCACGCGCGGGAGGACGGCGCCGGACCCGGACCGTCAAGATCGTCGTCACGGGTGCCCCGCGAGCGGGCAAGTCGACGTTCATCCGGACCATCAGCGAGATCACCGTGCTGTCGACCGAGCGCGTGGCTAAGCCCGACGGCACCGACACAGCCGCCGGCACCCCCGTCGCGATGGACCTCGGCCGGATCACGCTGGGTTCTGACCTGGTCCTGACCCTGCTGGGCACCCCGGCGGAGGAGCGCTTCGAGCTCATGTGGGACGTCCTCGGCGACGAGGTGCTCGGCTACGTCCTGCTCGTCGACGGCACTGGCGGCACAGGCGGCGCTGGGGTCACTGCCGAGGCTGGCCTCGCGGCCGCGGCGAAGATCCGGACCGCATTCGCCGCCCGCCTCGAGATCCCGTTCGTCGTCGCAGTGACGACCGTGGCAGGAGCGCCTGCCGAGCCTCCAGCCCCGCCGGTGCTCGACGACCAGACCGAGCAGGACCTGCGCCGCCTGCTCGACCTCGACGACAACGTGCCTGTGCTGGCGGTGGACGCCACTGATCGGGAGTCGGTCAAGGCCGTGCTCCTCGCCCTGCTGCACCGCGTCCTCGCGCAACTGGACCCCGTGCCCTCAGCAGCCTGACCAGCTGCGCAGTGACCTGCCGCGAGGAGCCCGACCCGGCCGTGACCTGTAGTTCTCGCCCGATACTGCCGAGAGGACCAGGGTGAAGCAGCTCGGCGACATCCTGCTCGAGGGCGGCCTCATCGATGCAGACCAGCTGCATCACGCCGTCGAGGAGCAGCAGCGCCTGGGCCGCAGCCTCGGCCGCGTCATGGTCGATCTGGGGCTGGTCACCGAGGCACAGCTCGTCGCTGCGCTCGCCCAGCAGATCGGCCTGCCGTTCGTCGACCTGACCGACTACCCGGTCGATGGCAGCGCCGTCGCGTCGATCTCGCCACTGGTGGCCCGCCGGCACGCCGCCCTGCCCATCGGCTACGACGAGGGCCGGCTCGTCGTCGCGATGGCCGATCCCGCCAACGTGTTCGCCATCGACGACATCCGCTCGATCACCGGCCGTGAGATCAAGCCCGTCGTGGCGACGAAGGCAGACCTGCTGGCGGCCGTCGACCGCTACCACCGCAGCGACATGGTGCTCGACGATCTCACCTCGTCGATGAACAAGACCGATGAGGACGCGGCGGACCTCGCCAAGGTCCGCGAGATCGTCGACGAGGCGCCGATCGTCAAGTTCGTCAACCTGCTGATCACGCAGGCGATCGCCGACCGCGCGTCCGACATCCACATCGAACCGGGCGAGCGCGATGTCCGCGTGCGCTTCCGCATCGACGGTGTGCTGCACGAGATGATGAACTCGCCCAAGTCGATCCAGAGCGGCGTCATCTCCCGCCTGAAGATCATGGCCGAGCTCGACATCGCCGAGCGCCGGGTGCCGCAGGACGGGCGGCTGTCGGTCAACGCCAATGGCCGCAAGGTCGACCTGCGCGTCGCGACCTTGCCCACGGTGTGGGGCGAGAAGGTCGTCATGCGCATCCTCGACAACTCCACGGCGCTGCTCACCCTCAGCGACCTCGGGTTCAGCGACGAGAACTTCGGCCGCTGGGAGCAGTCGTTCACCAAGCCCTACGGGATGCTGCTCGTGACCGGGCCGACGGGGTCGGGCAAGTCGACCACGCTGTATGCCACGCTCAACCTGGTCAGCAAGCCCGAGGTGAATGTGATCACCGTCGAGGACCCGGTGGAGTACCGGCTGCCAGGCATCAACCAGGTGCAGGCCAACCCCAAGGCAGGACTCACCTTCGCCCGGGCGCTGCGCTCGATCCTGCGCTCGGACCCCGACATCGTGCTGCTCGGCGAGATCCGCGACCACGAGACCGCCCAGATTGCCATCGAGGCCGCCCTGACCGGTCACCTCGTCCTCTCCACCCTGCACACCAACGACGCGCCGAGCGCGGTCAACCGGCTGATCGAGATGGGCATCGAGCCCTTCCTCGTCGGCAGCGCGCTCGACTGCGTGCTGGCCCAGCGCCTCGCGCGGCGGCTCTGCCCCAAGTGCAAGCAGGGGTACGAGCCGACCCGCGAGCTGCTGGCCGCCTCACGCTTCGCCTGGCCCGAGGACGAGCCACTGCCCACACTGCACCGTCCAGTCGGCTGCTCGAGCTGCTCCAAGACGGGCTACAAGGGCCGCCTTGCTCTGCACGAGGTCATGGCCGTCGACCATGACATCGAGCGGCTGGCGGTGGAGCGCGGGTCGAAGGAGGCCATCGAGACAGTCGCGCGCGCCGCGGGGATGACGACGATGCGCCAGGACGGGCTCACCAAGGTCCTGCAGGGTGTCACCTCGCTCGAGGAGATCCTGCGCGTCGTCGTCTGAGCCTCCGAGCTCCTCGTCCTCTCAGCCACGGTCGTTGCCTACTGCCTGCGGGGTAGGAGGCGCCCATGAGCCGCAACGCACTGGTGATCGACGCCGGTCCCGAGGCCGTCTGGGCTGTGCTGGCCGATGCCTTCCGGTACCAGGACTGGGTGGTCGGGCTCGCGAGATCCGCGTCGCCGACGGGGACTGGCCCACGCCCGGTTCGTCCTTCGGGCACCGGATCGGCCTGGTCGGGCCACTGACACTGACCGACGAGACGACGGTGCGCGACGCCCAGCCTGGCCGGCGACTGCTGCTGCGCGCCGAGATCGGCTTCCTCGGCGCCGCTGACATCGAGCTCGTGCTCGAGCCAGCCGGCCCTTCGAGCACGCTCGTCCGGATGCGCGAGAAACCGGTCAGCGGGCCGGCGCGATGGTTCAACAACCCCATGCAGGAGCAGGCTTTCTGGGTGCGCAACCTGCTGAGCCTCGTGCGGCTGAAGTTCCTGGTCGAGCGGTACGAGGCGAAGGAGCCAACGGTCCTCGGCACCGCGGCTGGTGCCCGATGAGCACGAGCCCGGCCGTCGCCACCAGCCCCGCCGCCGCTGACACCGCAGCCGTTGGCACGCCCGATGCGATCGTCATCGGGGCCGGACAGAACGGCCTCGTCGCGGCCAACGTCCTCGCCGACGCCGGCTGGTCGGTCGTCGTCCTCGAGGCCCAGCCCACCCCCGGCGGCGCGGTCAAGACCGAGGAGCTGGTCGAGCCCGGCTTCCAGAACGATCTGTACAGCGCCTTCTACCCCCTTGGCTACGCCTCGCCGGTGCTGCAGGAGCTCGAGCTTGAGCAGTACGGGCTGCGCTGGCTGAACTCACCGCTCGTTGTCGTCAACCCGCTGGTCGACGGGCGAGCCGCCGTGCTGTCCCGCGACATCGACGAGACTGCTGCATCGCTCGACTCGTTCGCGCCTGGTGACGGTGACGCGTGGCGCCGCCTTTATGGGCTCTGGCAGGTGGTGCGCGACGACGTGCTCGAGGCGCTGCTGCGCCCGTTCCCGCCGGTCAAGGCCGGGCTGCGGCTCGCCGCCCGCCTCGGCCCCACCGACCTGCTGCGCTTTGCCCGGTTCGGGGTCGTGCCGGTGCGCCGGCTGTCGCAGGAGGAGTTCAACGGCGTGGGTGCCGGCCTCCTGCTGGCAGGCAATGCGCTGCACAGCGACCTGCCGCCGGAGGGTGCGACCAGCGCCTTTCTCGGCTGGCTGTTGTGCATGTCCGGCCAGGAGGTGGGCTTCCCCGCCCCCGAGGGTGGCGCGGCGAGCATCACCGGCGCGCTGGTCCGTCGCCTCGAGCAGCGTGGTGGCCGCGTCGTGTGCAATGCGCGGGTCGCCGACGTGCTCGTGTCCGCGGGCCGGGCGGTCGGGGTCCGGCTCGCGGGCGGCACCACTGTGGATGCGCGCCGCGGCGTGCTCGCCGACGTGTCGGCGCCGGTGCTCTACCTCGACCTGCTGCCGCGAGCGTCCGTGCCACCGCTCGTGCTCAACGACATCCACCGCTTCCACTGGGACAACGCGACTGTCAAGCTCGATTGGACCCTCGACGGCACCATCCCCTGGACTGCCGAGCCGGCCGGGCGCGCCGGCACCGTGCACCTCGCGCGGGGAATGGACCACCTGACCGACACCGCGGGGCAGCTCGCCAAGGGGCAGGTGCCGGCCAACCCGTACCTGCTGCTCGGCCAGATGACGATGACCGACCCCACCCGTTCACCGGCCGGGACCGAGACGGTCTGGGCCTACACCCACGTGCCCCAGCAGGTGCGCGGAGATGCCGGGCCGGACGCGCTGACCGGCGCCTGGGACGAGCGGGAGACCGAGATCATCGCGGACCGCATCGAGGACCAGGTCGAGCGGCTGGCCCCAGGCTTCCGCGACCGGGTGCGGGGACGGCACGTCATGACCCCGAACTGGCTGCAGTCACATGACGAGAACCTGGTGCACGGCGCCCTCAGCGGCGGCACGGCTCAGCTGCACCAGCAGCTGGTATTCCGCCCGACCCCCGGCCTCGGCGGCGCCCGGACGACAGTGCGCGGCGCGTACCTCGCCTCGGCGTCGGCGCATCCCGGTGGCGGGGTGCACGGTGCATGCGGGGCCAACGCTGCGCACGCCGCGTTGCAGGACGCCGGCCTGATGGGCGGTGCGATGCGTGCGGGCAGCGGGCTGCTGCGGGTCGTCGACGCCGCTGCCCGGCGCAGCGTCCGTCGGTGACCAGCGCTGAGCAAGTGGCCGGCTAGCGGGAGCCCTGGGCCTGTTTGAGCCACTCCCGCTGGGTCTGCAGCGAGGCCTCCGCCTCGGCCGCCTCGGAGTCGCGCCCGGCCGTGCGCGCCCGCTGAGCACGGCGCTCGAGCTTGTCGATCGACTCCACGAGTCGGATGACGAGCGGGGATTCGGCCGGGTCGGGACGGAACCGGTTGTCCGCCGCCTCACGGATGCGCGTCTCGATAGCGGCGAGCCGGCGCTCCTGGGCCCCCCCGACATCACGCGGGACGGTGCCCGCGGCCTCCCAGCGCTGCTGCAGGTCGCGCAGCCCGCGGCGGGCACCGTTGAGGTCGCGCCGAGGGTCGAGCGCCTCGGCCTCGGTCAGCAGCGCCTCGCGGGCATCGATGACTTGCTGCAGGCCGGCGTCGCGCTCCAGCCGGGCCTCGGTGCGCCGGGCGAAGAAGGAGTCCTGGGCAGCGCGGAAACGGTTCCACAGCGCCTCCTCCGCGGCCTTGGGGGCGCCGCCAGCGGCTTTCCACTGGTTCATCATCGTCTTGTAGCGGTTGGTGGCAGGCACCCAGTCGGTCGAGGTCGACAGCGCCTCGGCCTCGGCTACGAGCGAGTCCTTCACCGCCTGAGCACCCTTGCGGCGCTCGTCGAGCTCGGCGAAGTGTGTGCGGCGCCTACGCTGGAAGCTGCTGCGCGCCCCCGACAGCCGGTGCCACAGGGCGTCATCGGTCGGCCGGTCGAGGCGGGGGAGCTCCTTCCAGCGCTCGACCATCACCCGCAGCTGCTCGTCGGCGCCACGCCAGTCGTCCGAGGCGGCGAGCTTCTCGGCCTCCTCGACGAGGGCCTGCTTGGCCTCGGTCGCGCGGGAGCGCTCGACCGCCTTGATGACCGATGCCTCGGCCTGCTTGCCCGCGACGGCCGTAAGCACGGCATCGAGCCGGGCGGCGAGCGAGCCCAGGTCACCCACCACCGGCGCGTCGACGAGCGAGGCCCGCAGCCGACGGGCGCTCTGACCGACCCGCGCCGGGTCGGCGCCGACGCGCTTCTCGAGCAGGCCGACCTCAGCGGCGAGGTCGTCGAACTTGCGCTCGTAGTAGGCGAGGCCCGCCTCCGGCGCCCCGGCCAGCCACGACCCGATGACCCGCTCGTCGCCGCCGGTGCCCGGCACGTCGCCACCGGTGCTGCGCACGTAGACGGTGCCGTCGTCGTCGATGCGACCCCAGGTTGACCGAACCTCTGCCATGGGGACTGAGGCTATCCGGCTGATCGGCACGGCACCGGCCTCGCCGGCGGGCGGTGCAACCGGGTCAGGGCTGCTCAGCGAGGTGCTGCCACGACGCCGCGAAGCCCGGATGCAGTGGAAGGGATTCCACGGCGGGCTCGGCGACCCAGCGCAGCTCGACGCTCTCGGCGCTGACCGCCCGAACCGGTGGCCGCCCTGCCGCGGCGGGCTCGACGGTGGCGATGACCGTTGTGTAGGACCAGCCGCCGTGGTCGTCGACCGACGTATCGTCGACCCTGACCAGCGCGACGTCGAGCCCTGTCTCCTCCACCGCCTCGCGCAGGGCGGCCTGCTCGGCGCTCTCCCCGCTGTCCCGGGCACCGCCGGGCAGCCCCCAGGTGCCACCGTGGTGGCTCCACAGGGCGCGGTGCTGAAGCAGGACGGCAACCAGCCCGGTGTCGGGGCGGTGCCGCAGCAGCAGCCCTGCCGCCCCGTAGCGGCCCCAGTGGCGGTGACCCTGCTCGCACCGGACCCAGCCGTCGCCGTCGCCCTGCATGCCGAGCCTCCTACCCCGCCCCCGGCGTCATCCACAGCAGGCCAGCCACGGCTGCCAGGGCCGCCGGTAGGCCGCGGCGGTGGGCATGCGTCCCGATGTCGATGAGGGTGGGCAGCCGACCGAGCACGTGCGGTCCCTGCCACGGACACGAGTGCGCGATGCGTCTGGACCTCGGAGAGCAAGCCGCCCTGCTCGTGAGCCAGGCGGCGCTGTCGGCGGTCAGCTGCACAGCGTCATGATGCGAGCCGCAACCGCCCGGCGGAGCGCTGCTGGGAAGGCTGTGGACAGCTGCTGCACACAGAGCGGCCTCCGGCAGCCGATCTGGCGCCCATCTGGCCCGCTCTGTGTGCAAAGCAATGCACCGTGCACACAGAACGGCCCTCAGCGGGCCGAAACGGCCTGAAATGAGGCGCTCTGTGTGCGAGCGTGCAGCTGCCCGCCGACCTCCTTCATCTCTCAGGTCCGCAGGTAGGACGCGCCGTTGACGTCGACGATGCCGCCGGAGGTGAAGGCGCTGCCGGGCTCGGCGAGGAAGGCGACGACGCGGGCGACCTCGTCGGCCGTCGCCACCCGCCCGAACGGGCTCTGCGCGCGGATGCCGTCGCCCTCGGGGCCGTCCAGCAGCCCTCGCGCCATCGCCGTCTCGACGAAGCCCGGCGCGACTGTGTGCACGCTGATGCCGGACGGCGCGAGCGCCACCGCGAGCGACTGCCCGAGCGCGTTCAGCCCTGCCTTGCTGGCTCCGTAGGCGGGGGCGTTCGGCTCGCCCCGGAAGGCGCCACGCGAGGAGACGTTGACGATGGCGCCGCCTCCAGCTGCCGCGAGGTGCCGTGCTGCCGCCCAGCTCGTCGCGGCCGGAGCGACGAGGTTGACGGCAAGGGTCTGCTCCCAGGCGCGCGACCAGTCGTCCCAGCCGGCCTCGAGCACCCGGTGCGTGGGGAACAGCGCCGCGTTGTTGACCAGTACCGCCAGCCCCCCGAGCGCCTCGGCAGCGGCGTCGACGAGGTCTCGAGCGGCCTCGGCGGATGCCAGGTCCGCCCCGAGCACGACGTGGCCGGCGCCCTCCAGCATCCCGGCTGTCTCCTGCGCCCCGGCACGGTCCGAGCCGTAGTGCACCGCAACGCGGTCGCCCCTCGCCGCAAGGGCCCGGGCGATGGCGCGGCCGATGCCCCGCGAGGCCCCGGTGACGAGGACGGGCCGCCGCTGCGGCGTATCAGTCACTGCCCGACCGTAGCCGGGCCGCATCACGGGTAGGGGAAGCCCGTGCCCGGCTACGACGTCGACAGCGTCCGCTCCCGCTACCCCGCGCTCGCCGAAGGGCTGGTGCACCTCGACGGGCCCGGCGGGACCCAGGTCGCCGCGCCCGTGGCCGACGCGGTGGCGGCGACCCTGCGCTCGGCCGTGTCCAACCGGCACGGGCCGTTCGCCTCGTCCCAGCGCGCCGACGCCATCGTCGACGCCGCCCGAGAGGCCGGGGCCGACCTGGTCGGGGGACGGCCCGAGGGGGTGGTGCTCGGCCCGTCGATGACAGCCCTCACGTTCCGGCTCGCCGACGCCCTGGCCGCCACCTGGTCACCGGGGGATGAGGTCGTGGTCAGCCGGCTCGACCACGACGCCAACGTCCGGCCGTGGGTGCTGGCCGCGCAGCGGGCCGGCGCCACGGTGCGCTGGGCTGACGTCGACCCCGACACCTGCGAGCTGCCGGTGGGTCAGTACGCGGAGCTGATCGGCGACCGGACCCGGCTAGTCGCGCTGACCGCGGCGTCGAACGCCGTCGGTACCCGGCCCGACGTCGCCGCCGTGGCCGGGCTCGCCCACGCGGCGGGGGCGCTCGTCGCCGTCGACGGCGTGCACGCCACGCCCCACGCCCCGATCGAGGTCGCCGCGCTCGGGGCCGACTTCTACTCCTTCTCCGCCTACAAGTTGGGCGGCCCGCACCTCGGTGTACTGGTCGCCGACCCCGCCCTGCTGGGGACGCTGCACCCGGCCAAGCTCGTCCCCTCCTCGGACGACGTGCCCGACCGGTTCGAGACCGGGACGCCGCCGTTCGAGCTGCTAGCCGGGCTCACGGCGATGGTCGACCACCTGGCCGCCCTGGCCAGCCTCGGACCCGGCGGAGAGGCGCCGGGAGCCAGCAGGCGGGAGCGGCTGCTGGCGTCGATGGCAGCTGTCGAGCAGTACGAGGCCGGGCTGTTCGACCGCCTGCTCAGCGGCCTTGGCGCGTTGCCCGGGCTGACGCTGTACGGCGCGGCCCCCCGCCGGACCCCGACCGCCGCTTTCCGCGTCGCCGGGTGCACCCCGCGGCAGGTCACCGAGCACCTGGGTGCGGCGGGCATCTGCGCCTGGGACGGCGACTACTACGCCTACGAGCTGATGACCCGGCTCGGGCTGCTGGAGACCGGCGGCGCTGTGCGGGTCGGGCTGGTGCATTACTCCACCGCGGACGAGGTCGACCGGCTGCTCGAGAGCCTCGCCGCGCTGGTGTCGGCCGCCTGACCGGTTCGGCTCAGGTCACCCGGCCCGGTGCGACGTCGTAGTGCTGGTGATCGCCCGCTGCGACGAGCCGTCGCAGCCGGTCCAGAGCGTCCCACACGTCGACGAAGCGGGTCCCGAGCGGTGCCGGGCCGAGGCGTACCAGGTCCGGGCCCCGGAAGTCGGGGACCACGTGCGCCTGGCTGATCAGGGCCTGGCACACCTGCCAGGCCTGCGGATGCGCCAGGCTCACGTGACCGCCCCGCCGCGAAGGGTCGCGTGGGGTGACGACGACGAAGCTGAGCGGCTGCAGCCACGCGTCGGCGAGCGCGACCAGCAGGCCGGTGAGCGCGCCCGACTTCGCCGCGACCGCAGCCATGCCGGCGCCGGCGACGAGCCTCGCGCCCTGCTCGACGAGGGCGAGGCCGATCACCGGCGGCGTGCCGGCGGTGAAGCGCAGGATCGAGGGCGCGGGGGCGTACTCCTCGCCCATCGCGAACTGGTCGGCCTGCCCGAACCACCCCTGGATGGGGGAGCGCAGCCGCTCCTGCAGGTCGCGGCGCACGTAGAGGAAGGCGGGCGAGCCGGGGCCGGCGCGCAGGTACTTGTAGGTGCAGCCGACCGCCAGCTCGCACCCGGTGCGCGCCAGCTCGAGCGGTACCGCGCCGCTCGCGTGACTGAGGTCCCAGAGCACGCGCACCCCGTGCCGGGCGGCGAGGGCGTTGACGGCGGCGAGGTCGACGCGGGCGCCCGAGCGGTACCCGACCGCGGACAGGCTGAGCAGGGCGACGTCACCATCAGCGGCCTCGAGCGCCGCTTCGACGTCAGCGGGGGAGGGGCCCTCGACCGGGTCGGCGTTGACCACCTGCAGGGTGCGCCCCTGGGCCTGCGTCAGCCCGTCGAGCACGTAGCGGTCCGTGGGAAACGCGCCACGCTCGATGAGCACCGTGCCGCGACCGGGGTGCTCGGCCAGCACCGCGGCCGCGAGCTTGTAGAGGTTGACGGTCGTCGAGTCGCAGACGACGACCTCGCCGGGCTGGGCGCCCAGCAGCTCGGTGCCGATGATGTCACCGACGCGGACCGGCGCATCGATCCAGGCCGGCCCGCCGGCCCAGGAGCGGATGAGCCCGCTGCCCCACTCGTCCTCGACGACGTGGCGCACTGCGTCGCCCGCGGTGGCCGGCGCCCGGCCGAGGCTGTTGCCGTCGAAGTAGAGCAGGTCCGGCTCGCCTGCCGCGTGCACGAGGAGGTCCCGGTAGCCGGCGAGCGGGTCGGCGGCGTCGAGGGCCTCGGCGTGCGCCCGTGCGAGGCAGTCCGCCGGCTCAGGCGCCAGGCTCATCGGCGCAGCTGGCGCTGCTCACGCTGCTCATGCCGACCCGCGGTGCGGGCGACGGACAGGGCCCACAGCACGAGCGGCACCTGCAGGGGTAGCCGGGCGTAGGCGATGGCCTGCGCCGGCAGCGACCGGTCCGACCAGTCGATCGCCATCTTGATGTTGGCGGGGAAGACGGCGACGAACAGCAGCGCCGCGGCCTGCGCTCCCCGCCGCCGGGTCGTGGGATGCGCGACGGCGGCGCCGATGGCCAGCTCGAGGACGCCGCTGCCGTAGGTCCAGACCCGCGGCGAGCCGGGCAGGAACGAGGGGATCAGCCCGTCGTAGGGCCCGGGCACGGCGAAGTGGATGACGCCGCCGGCGCCGAGCAGGCCGGTGAGGAGCCAGGCGGGAAGGCGGGCGTCGGTTCGCATGCCCTTCAGGGTGCCCTACCCGCGGGCAGGGAGAATGAGCCGGTGACCAGCGTGCGCGTGGCGGCGCGCGCTGCCCCGCTGCTGCTGCTGCCGCTGCTGCGGCTGCGGGTCCAGGTCCTCGCCTGTGTCGTCCTCGCCGCCGCATCGCTGCTGTGGTCGGTCGAGCTGGAGTACGACCCCTGGAGCTGGCTGGTCTGGGGGCGGGAGGCGGCACGACTGAGCCTGGCCACCGCCGGGGGTCCGGCGTGGAAGCCGCTTCCGGTCGCGCTCGATGCGATGCTCGTCCCCTTCGGGGCGGCGGCGCCACTGCTGTGGTCGGTGCTGGTCCGTACCGCTGGGCTGCTGATGCTCGTCGCGGCCGGCCGGCTTGCGGCCCTGCTCGCCCGGCCGCGTCCGCTCGCGGCGGGGCTCGCCGTCCTCGGCACCGCCCTGTCGGCCCAGCTGCTGTTCGGGCTCGTCCCGCTGGGCTACTCCGAGCCCATGCTCGGGGCGCTGCTGCTGCTGGCCGGGGAAGCGCTCGTGCGCCGGCGGCCCGGCGCACTGTTCGGGCTGCTGCTAGCCGCCTCGCTGCTGCGGCCGGAGGCGTGGCTGCTGCTCGCGGCGGCCGGCGGGTGGCTGGTGCGGTGCCGGCCCCGGACGCTGCCCCTTGTGTTGGCGTCTTTGGTGGGGTTGGTGCTGGCGTGGTTCCTGCCGGACTACCTCAGCAGCGGGGACTGGGCCCGCTCCACGCGCCGAGCGGCCGACCCGACCGAAGGTGGCGTGCTGCTGACCAGCCACCCTGCTGTTGCGGTGCTGGGACGGGCGCTGCGGACGCCGGCACCGCCGTGGATGGCCGCCTTCGTCGTGACGTGCCTGCTGCTGCTTCGGCGGAACGAGGCTCTTACTCACCGCCGTGCCCTGGCGGTCGTGGCGCTCGCGACGGCCGGCTGGGCGGTGGCGGTGGCGTGCATCGTCGGGCTCGGTGGCTCGTCGGGCGAGACGCGCTACCTGATCGGCTGGACCAGCGGCGTCCCGGTCGTCGGGGCGGCCGGCGCCGCGGCTGGGCTCGGCGCCCTGCTCCGCCGGCGCGGCGCCCTCGCCCGCCGTCGGCTGCTGGCCTCCGGTGCGCTCGCCTGCCTCGCCGCGCTCGCCATCGCCTTGAGTGTCCCGCGGCTGGCCGGCCTCGACCGCGACCTCGCCAGCACGCGGGAGCACTCGAGCGAGTACCGGGCGCTGTACGAGACAGTCCGGCTGGCCGGGGGAGCCCGGGCCGTGGCAGCGTGCGGCCCGGTCGGCGTCGAGGCGCACCACGTCCCCGTGCTCGCCTGGCTACTGCACCGCCACCTGTACCAGGTGTCCTCCAGCAGCGTGTCGCCGGGGACCGACTTCGTCCTCGACACCGGTGGGCGCCGGGAACCCGCGCCACCGCCTGGCCCGCCGGTGGCCTCAGCGCCCCCCTGGTCGGTCTGGCGCACGTGTCGCTAGAGCCCTGTGATCAGTGGGCGGTCGGGGCGAGGCCAGGGGTGGCGCTGTGTGTCATCGCCCACCGTTGCCGTGTCCCGCCGGTGTTTGCGCTGCGTCACGGCTAGGTTCCCTTCGTGCGCGTAGGGGTGGTCGCCGAGACGGCCGAGGGTGAGCGACGGGTCGCCGCTGTGCCGGAGACCGTCGGCCGGCTGGTCAAAGCGGGCTGGCAGGTCGCCGTCCAGCGCGGGGCGGGCGAGCAGGCCTTCCACCCCGATGCCGCCTACGCCAGCGCGGGCGGCGAAGTCGTCGACGACCCCGTGCCGGGCGCCGACGTGCTGCTGTCGGTGCAGCCGGTCCCCACGCTCGACATCTCGCGCCTGCCCGCCGGAGCCAGTACCATCAGCATGCTGGCGCCGTCCTCGTTCCCCGGCACCGTGCGCGCGGCGCAGCAGGCCGGGATCACCGCGTTCGCCCTCGAGCTCGTGCCCCGCATCACCCGCGCGCAGGCGATGGACGTGCTGTCCTCCCAGGCGCTGGTGGCCGGCTACCGCGTCGCCCTCGCGGCTGCCCAGCGGCTGCCGGCGTTCTTCCCGATGTTCATGACAGCGGCGGGCACCGTCCCCCCCGCTCGAGTTCTGGTGCTCGGCGCTGGCGTCGCGGGCTTGCAGACGATCGCGACCTGCCGCCGGCTCGGCGCCGTGGTGTCGGCCTACGACGTCCGGCCCGCGGCGGGTGAGGAGGTCAAGAGCCTTGGTGCCACGTTCCTCAACCTGGAGCTGGAGAGCCAGGAAGGCGCCGGCGGCTACGCGAGGACCCAGTCCGAGGAGTTCTTGCGCCAGCAGCGCGAGCTGCTCACCACCCACATCACCAAGTCCGACGTCGTCATCACCACCGCCGCGGTGCCGGGGCGCCGCGCACCGCTGCTGGTGACAGCCGAGATGCTCGCCGGGATGCGGCCCGGCTCGGTCGTCGTCGACCTCGCTGCCGAGACGGGCGGTAACTGCGAGCTCACCGAGCCAGGCGAGACCGTGTGGCACAACGGCGTCCAGATCTACGGGCCGCGCAATATCCCCAGCGAGCTGCCGAGGCACGCGAGCGAGCTGTTCGCCCGCAACGTGTCGACGCTCCTGCTGCTCATGACGTCCGATGGCGCGTTCGCCCCGGACTTCAACGACGAGATCGTGAAGGGCTGCTGCGTGACACGAGGCGGGGAGCTGGTGCACCCGGTGGCGCGCGAGGCGCTCGGAGTTGAGGAGCCGGGGCTCGACGAGCGGGGCGTCAAGGAGCCGCGAGTGCAGGAGCCACCAGTTGGAGGGCACAAGCCGGTCGCCGAACCCGGGTCGGCCGCTGGTGCGGTGAGGCGGCAGTGAGCGGCGGGGGCAGCCTGCTGCTGCTGACCGTGTTCATCCTCTCGCTCGTCGTCGGCTTCGAGGTCATCTCGAAGGTGTCGAGCGTGCTGCATACGCCGCTGATGAGCGGTGCCAACGCCATCCACGGCGTGATTCTCGTCGGCGCCATCATCATCCTCGGGACGTCGCACTCCATCGGCCAGACGGTCCTGGGCTTCCTCGGCGTCATCCTCGCGACAATCAACGCGGTCGGTGGCTTCGTCGTCACCGACCGGATGCTCGAGATGTTCAAGAGCAAGCGGCCGGGGAGCCGGGCATGAGCCGCGGCCAACTCATCGACCTCGGCTACCTCGTCGCCGCTGTCTGCTTCATCGCCGCGCTCAAGGGGCTGTCGTCGCCGAAGACGGCGCGGCTGGGCAACCTGGTTGCCGCGGGCGGGATGGTGCTGGCTGTCCTCGTGACCTTCGCGCTGCCGGGGATGCGGGCTGTCAACCTGCCCTACATCGTGGTGGCCATCGTCATCGGCACCGCTGTCGGCGTTCCGGTCTCGCGCCGCGTGGCGATGACGCAGATGCCCCAGCTCGTCGCGGCCTTCAACGGCGTGGGCGGCGGCGCCGCTGCGCTGGTGTCGATCGCGGAGTTCTCCCGCGGGCACGGCGATGCCAGCGTCGGAGTGACGTTGGCCGTGCTGTTCAGCACGGCGATCGGGTGCATCTCGTTCACCGGCAGCGCCCTGACATTCGCCAAGCTGCAGGAGATGATGACCACCCGGCCGGTGCTGCTCAAGGGCGGCGTCGGCCTCATCTACGCGGTCGTCGTAGCTGTGGTGGCGCTGATCGTGCTCGTGCTCGTCCTCGGCAGTGTGCTGTCCCTGGCACTGCTGGCAGTCGCCGCCCTGGCGCTGGGCGTGCTGATCGTCCTGCCCGTCGGCGGGGCCGACGTGCCGATCGTCATCTCGCTGCTCAACGCGTTCACCGGTTTGGCAGTCGCCGCGAGCGGTGCGGTGCTGGGCAACACCCTGCTGATCGTCGCGGGCACGCTCGTCGGCGCATCCGGTGCGCTGTTGACATACATGATGAGCCAGGCGATGGGGCGCTCGATCGCCAAGACGATGTTCGGGGCGTTCACGGCGACTCCGCTGGCGGCGCTCGAGTCCGGCGGCGAGCAGCGCTCCTACCGCACCGGGTCCGTCGACGATGTCGCCGTCATGCTGGCCTACAGCCGCAAGGTGTCGATCGTCCCCGGCTACGGCCTGGCTGTCGCCCAGGCGCAGCACACCGTGCGTGAGCTGGCCGACCTGCTGGAGGAGCGGGGGGTCGACGTCAGCTACGCAATCCACCCGGTAGCAGGCCGGATGCCGGGCCACATGAACGTGCTGCTCGCCGAGGCCAACGTGCCCTACGAGCAGCTCAAGGAGATGGAGCAGGCCAACCCCGAGTTCCCGCGGACCGACGTCGTCATCGTCGTCGGCGCCAACGACGTCGTGAACCCGGCGGCGCGCGACTCGCCCGGCTCACCCATCTACGGCATGCCGATCCTCGACGTCGACACCGCCGAGCAGGTGGTGTTCCTCAAGCGCAGCATGCGTCCCGGGTTCGCCGGCATCGACAACTCCCTGCTGTACGACACGCGGACCACGATGCTGTTCGGCGACGCCAAGGACACGCTCTCGGGCCTGGTGTCCGCCGTGAAGGTGGCCTGAGCCACAGCCCGGGTAGGCCGCCGGGATGGACAGCGCGCCCGCCGGCCCCACCGTAAGATCCGCCATCGAGGTCGCCGCCGCCCACGCTGGTAGCAACCAGAAGCGCTACGCCGAGCTCGATGCTGCGGCGGGTGACGGCGACTTCGGCCCGGTGCTGGCCCGGGCGCTGCGCTCGGCCCGCGCTGCCGTTCGAGCAGAGGCTGCAGCGGGCGGCGCCGCGGTCCTGACAGCAGCCGCGGATGCGGTGGCAGGCGTGGGCGGCACGACCGGTCCGATCTGGGGTGAGGGCCTGCTGCAGGCGGCCGGCGTGCTGCGCGACGGGACGGACGACCCCGGCAGAGACACAACGAGCGCAACGAGCGCGACGAGCCTGGCCGCGCGGGCGGCGCGGGCAGCCGCGGACGGGATCTCGGCGCTCGGCGGCGCGGTCGTGGGCGACAAGACGCTGCTCGACGCGCTCGTCCCAGCAGCCGACGCGCTCGAGCGGGCCGCGGATGACGGCACGTCGCTTGCCGACGCTGTGCGTGCCGCGGCGTACGCCGCCCAGCAGGGAGCCGCGAGCACCAAGGACCTCGACGCCAAGCGAGGCCGGGCCAGCTACCAGGGCGAGGCTGCGGCAGGGGCGCTGGATGCCGGTGCGGTCGCCATCGCCGAGATTCTCGACGCGCTGGCCCGGCACCTGGCTGGTGCGCAAGCGGGCGCCGAGGCGCCAGGGGCCGAAGCTCTGGCAACCGACGAGGGCGATGAGCCGGGGGCCGCTGGCGAGCAGACCTGGGAGGCCGTGCCCGGGCACCTCGTCGACGACCCGCAGGCCCTGGTTGACGACGCCCTGGCCGGCCTCGTCGCGGCAAGCGCTGGCCGGCTGCGGTGGCAGCCCGACCCCCGGTTCCTGGCCCGAGCCGACGCGCCCGTGCACGGCGAGGTTGCGCTGGTCAGCGGCGGTGGCAGTGGGCACGAGCCGCTGCACGGTGGGTTCGTCGGGCCCGGGATGCTAGCGGCGGCCTGCCCAGGAGAAGTGTTCGCCAGCCCCAGCGCGGCGCAGGTCGTGGCGGCGATGCGCGGCGTCGACGCCGGGGCCGGCGTACTGCTCGTGGTGAAGAACTACACCGGCGACGTGCTGAACTTTCGCCTCGCGGCCGAGCTGGCCGCGGCGCACGGCGTGCGCAGCGAGACGGTGCTCGTGGCCGACGACGTGGCGGTCGACGGGTCGACTGCCACGATCGGGCGGCGAGGTGTCGCCGGCACGGTCGTCGTCGAGAAGCTCGCCGGTGCGGCGGCGGCTCGGGGCGACGACCTCGCTGCCGTCACCGCCGTCGCCCGCCGGGTGGCCGACGAGGTGCGCAGCATGGGTGCTGCCGTCTCGGGCGTGACGCTGCCGACCGGCGGGGATCCGGCGATCAAGCTGGGCGAGGGTGAGGTCGAGCTGGGGGTCGGCATCCACGGCGAGCCCGGGCGTGAGCGCATCTCGGCCGAACCCGCCGCCCGGCTCGTCGACCGGCTCATCGACGCCGTGCTTGCTGACCTGCCCGGCAGCGGTTCGGACGTGCTCCTGGTGACAAACGGCCTCGGCGGTCTGCCGCTGCTCGAGCTCTACGCCGCGCACGCACACGCCGTGCGCCGCCTGGAAGACGAGGGGCTGGTGATCCAGCGTGCGCTCGTCGGGCCGTTCGTCACCTCGCTGGGGATGGCCGGCCTGTCCTTGACGCTGCTGCGCCTCGATGCTGAGCTGCGGCAGCTGTGGGACGCGCCAGTCGACACGACCGCCTGGCGCAGCTGACCAGGCTCGCCCCCTGCGGGCCGCGTCTCACGCGCCCGGGCGGGTAGGTCAGCAGGCAGGCGACGGGCGTGCCGTCGCGGTGGGGAGCAGGCGGGATGCAGGTGCTCGTCGCCGGCGCCACTGGCTTCGTCGGAAGCCGGCTCGTCCCCGTGCTGCTCGGCGCCGGTCACGACGTCCGGGCGCTCACCCGGCATCCCCAGGACTACCAGGGGCCAGCGCGAGCGGTGGGAGGCGACGTCCGCGACGCAGTCGCCCTCGACGCCGCGATGCACGGCTGCGACGCCGCGCACTACCTCGTCCACTCGCTCGACGCCGCCGACTTCGCCGAGCGCGACGCGCAGGGCGCCCGGGCCTTCGGCGCCGCTGCGGCAAGCGCCGGCATCGGGCAGATCGTCTACCTCGGCGGGCTCGGCGTTGACGGCGACGCGCTCTCGGCACACCTGCGCAGCCGCCGCGACGTCGAGGAGATGCTGGGGGAGTCCGGAGTGCCCGTCACCGTGCTACGCGCGGGCATTGTGGTCGGCAACGGCGGGCTGTCGTGGGAGCTCACCCGCCAGCTGGTCAGCCACCTGCCGCTGATGGTCACCCCGCGGTGGGTCAGCACGCGCTCGCAGCCCATCGCAATCGACGACGTGGTCTGCTACCTCGCCGGGGTTCTCGGGGTGCCGGCAGCCCTCGGCGCGGTGTACGAGGTCGGCGGCCCTGAGGTGCTGACCTACGCCGAGATGCTGCGCGGCGTCGCGTACGTGCTGCACCGCCCGCTCGTCGTGCTGCCCGTCCCGCTGCTGACCCCCCGGCTGTCCTCGGCGTGGCTGTCGCTGGTCACGAGCGTCGACAAGCAGACCGCGACGGCGCTCGTCGACTCGATGACCAACGAGGTGATCGTGTCCGACACCTCCATCCAGCAGCTGATCCCGCGGCAGCTGATGTCCTTCGAGACGGCGGCGCGCCAGGCGCTCGACGAGCGGCGGGCAAGTAGCCGTGAACAGGCGAGCCAGCAGGCGAGCAAGCAGGGCCGGCGTGCCCCTGCTTGACCTGCTGCAGCCAAGCAGCACCCCCTACCACCGCGAGACAGCTCAGGTGCAGCAGCGCCGCCGGCACGTCGTCGTGGCGGCCTCCCTGGCTGGAGCCCTGCTTCTCGCGCTGGCTCTGTCGCAGCCCTACGGCTCGGCGGCGTTCACGGTGACGGCGCTCGCCCTGGCGGTGGTCTGGCTCGTAGGCGCCGTGCTGTCCGGCCCGCTGCACCTCGGCGGCCTGCGTGGGCACCGCAAACTCGCCGGTCCGGCCGTGCTGGGCGCGCTAGCCTTCATCGCCTTCGCCGCGGGGATGCTCGTCATCCGCCAGATCCCGCCCTTGCACCACGCGGTCTCGGACGTGTTGGGTCGCGCCGATGTCGGGCCGCGCCTGCTCGTCTCCATCGTCGCGGGCGTCAACGGCATCGCCGAGGAGGTCTTTTTCCGCGGGGCCCTGTACTCGGCGTTCGGGAATCGGCGCCCGGTTTTGTTCTCGACGCTGGTCTACGTGGTCGTCACCGCCGCTGCCGGCAACGTGATGCTGGCGGCCGCAGCGGCCGTGATGGGCACGGTGTTCGCGCTCGAGCGTCGCGCGACCCGAGGGGTCCTCGCGCCGATGACCACCCATGTGGTCTGGTCGATGCTGATGATCGTCCTGCTGCCGCGCTGACGACGCGCTTCGCGTGCTGGACGCACTGTCAGGCGATCGTGAACCCGCCGTCGACAGCGAGCGTCTGCCCGGTCACGTAGCCGCCGGCGTCGCTGGCAAGGAAGACCAGGGCGGCCGCCAACTCCTCGGGGTCGCCGACCCGGCCGACCGCGACCCTGCCCATCTGCTGCTTGAGGTACTCGGTCGGGTACTGGTCGGTCATCTCCGAGCGGAAGAAGCCGGGTGCGAGCGCGTTGACGCGGATGCCCTTGCGGCCGGTCCACTGCTGCGCAAGGTCGCGGGTGAGCCCGATCAGGCCGGCCTTGCTGGCGGCGTACGCGGCTTGGGGCAGCCCGGCCGTGGTTATCCCGAGGACACTGCTGATGTTGATGATGCTGCTACCGGGCTGCATCGCCCGCCCACAGGCCTGCGCCATCCAGTAGCAGCCGTTGAGGTTGACGTCGATGACGCTGCGGAACTGCTCCGGAGTCTCCCTGGTGGCAGGCATCGCCGTGCCGATGCCGGCGTTGTTGACGAGCACGTCGACCCGGCCGAGCTGGGCGACTGTGGCCTCGACCAGCGCGGTGCAGTCCTCGGGCTTCGCGACGTCGGTGCCCACCGTGATGCACCGGCGGCCCGCGGCCTCCACCAGGGTCTTGGTCTCCTCCAGCCGCTCGACCCGCCGCGCGCCGAGCGCCACATCGGCTCCTGCCTCGGCCAGCGCCTTGGCGAACGCGACCCCCAGCCCGGACGATGCACCGGTGACGATGGCGACCTTGCCGTCGAGCCGGAAACTGTCGAGAACTGTCATGTAGGCCTCCATGCCTGGGGTGGGCTGCCCGACGACGCTAACCTGCCTCTCCATGGGACCAACGGCCACCCCCCCGGCTCCGATACCGGCCGAGGAGCTCGAAGCGCTGCGCGCTCGCGTGGCGGCAGGGGATGCACCGCCCGCCTACCTGCTCGTCGACACCGCCGTGGCCGCCGCCGGTGCGCGGGTCGCGATCCTGCGGGTGGAGGACCCGGCAGCCGGCGAGGACTGCGTCGTCGTGCGGCTCGGTGACGACGAGCTGCCGTTCGCCCCCCGGGAGCTGTCGCTGCGCCCGCTGCGTCGCGCCAGAAGGACAGACGTAGCCCCCGCTGTAGCGCGTCCGCGACCGCAGGTTCCGGCGGCAGCCCCGCCTCCCGTCGCGCCGCTGCGCCCCGCCGCCGCTGCTCCCCAGCCCGCCTCTCTCAACGCCATCGCCAGCCCTGACCCGGCACCGCAGGAGCCAGCAGCTCCCGTCCGGAGGCAACGTCCCCAGCGCGCCACGCGACCCCAGCCGTTGACGGTGACCCTGCGCTTCACGGGGGCGGCCTGGACGCTCGAGCACTCCTCCGGCGGCCGCAAGGGTGCGCCCCAGCCGCTCAGTCCCGCTGCCGTGCGTGCCCTTGCCGACCGGGTGGACGACATGCAGGTCCGCACCACTCTGCTCGCCGCGGTGGAGCAGAGCCGGCGTAACGCGGCCGAGCAGGCAGCGGCACTGCGGGCCCAGCTGGCCGTCGTCGAGACAGTCCTCGCCGAGCTCGACGACTAGCCGCGACCGAACCAGCACCGGGAACGAGCCGCACACCGATGCACCCAGCACTCTCCGCTGCCGTCTTCGGCATCGTGTTCGTCGGCGAGCTGCCCGACAAGACCGCGGTCGCGGCTCTCGTCCTCGGCTCCCGCTACCGCGCGCTGCCCGTCCTGCTCGGCGTCGCTGCCGCGTTCCTGGTGCACGTCGTGGTGGCTGTCGCAGCCGGCGGACTCGTCGCGCAGCTGCCGCGCCGGCTGGTCGAGGCGGTGACGGGGCTGCTGTTCCTCGGTGGCGCCGTCCTCCTGCTGCGGTCGGACCCGGACGAGGCGCTCGACGAGGGCGAGCAGAACGCGCGGGATGCCCGCCCCGCCCGGACTCCCGCGCAGGTCGTGGTGGCCTGCTTCCTCGTCGTGCTCGTCGCCGAGTTCGGGGACCTCACGCAGATCCTCACCGCGACGCTGGCCGCGCGCTACCGGGACCCGGTGTCGGTCGGGGTGGGGGCGCTGCTCGCCCTGTGGTCTGTCGCAGCTCTGGCGGTCACGTTCGGACGGGTGCTGCTGCGGGTGGTGCCGCTGCGCCGGGTGCAGCAGGTGGCCGCCGTCGTGCTGCTGGCCCTTGCGGTGGTGACCCTGGTCGGAGCCGTTGGGGGGTAAGGGTGGGTGTCAGGGTGTGGGTGACAGGATGGAGGGGTGCCGATCCCGACCAGCGCCTACGCCCACGTCCGCCTCACGGTGACCGACATCGTGCGCTCGCGAGCCCTTTACGACGACGTGTTCGGGCTGCCCGTCGCCTTCGAGGTCCCAGCCGACGCGGACGAGGCCACGCGTGAGCAGCTCGGATTCCTGTTCGGCGGGGTGATCTACCAGCTGGGGGATTCACTGTTCGGGCTGCGCCCCGTCGCCGACGACACCTTCAACGAGGACCGCGTTGGGCTCGACCATGTGAGCTTCGCCGTGGCAGGCCGCGCCGACCTCGATGCGGCCGCCGCCGTGCTGGACGAGCGCGGGGTCAGCCATGGCGGCGTCAAGGACATCGGCGCTGGCTACATCCTCGAGTTCCGCGACCCCGACAACATCGCGCTCGAGCTGTTCGCCCGCAAGAGCTAGGGCAAGCCATGGTCGCCAGGGCCGGGCGCCGCACCCGCTAGGCGACTACCCGGCCGCGCAGCACGACCCGCGAGGGCGCGCGCAGGACCGTGACGTCGGACCGGGGGTCGGTCGGGTAGACCACGAGGTCCGCCGGGTCGCCCTCGTCCAGCGTCGAGGGCTGGCGCAGCCACTTGCGCGCCCCCCACGACGCCGCCGCAAGGGCCGCCTCGGCACTCAGCCCGGCGCCGGTGAGCGCTTCCACCTCGTCGGCGACCCGCCCGTGCGCCAGGCTGCCCCCGGCATCGGTGCCGGCGTACACCTGCACCCCCGCCTCGACGGCGCTGCGGACCACCTGCCGCGAGCCGGCGTGCAGCCGCCGCATGTGGTCCGCGTAGGCCGGGAAGCGCTCGGCGCGGTCGGCGATGGAGGGAAAACTGTCGACGTTGATCAGCGTCGGCACCAGGGCGACGCCGCCGGCTGCCATGGCCTCGATCGTCGGAGCGTCGAGCCCGGTCCCGTGCTCGACGCAGTCGACGCCCGCTGCCACCGCCTCCCGCACCGCCCGCTCGTCGAAGGTGTGCACGGTGATGCGGGCTCCCGCGGCATGGACGGCCGCGACGGTGGCGGCCAGCACCTCCTCGGGCCACAGGGGCGCGAGGTCGCCGGTGTCGCGCTCGATCCAGTCGGCCACGACCTTGACCCAGCCGTCGCCGCGGCGCGCCTGCTCGGTCGCTGCGGCGGCCAGCTCACCGGGCTCGATCTCCACCCCGAAGTTCCTGATGTAGCGCCGTGGGCGGGCCAGATGCCGGCCGGCCCGGATGACGCGGGGCAGGTCGAGGCGGTCATCGATCCAGTGCGTGTCGGTGGGGACGCCGCAGTCGCGGGCGAGCAGGGTGCCGGCATTGCGGTCGGCAATCGCCTGCCGCTCGGTCTCCTCCCGGTCGACCGCGCCCTCCGGGCCGAGCCCGATGTGGCAGTGCGCGTCGACCAGGCCGGGTACGATCCATCCCTCGCCGACGAGCGTTGCGTCCGGCACCGGCGTTAGCGAGATGCGCCCGTCGACCACGTAGAGGTCCTGGTGCTCACCGGCCGGCAGCACGACGCCCCGTACATGTAGCGGCGGCGCCGGTGCCGCTGAGGGTGTTCCTGCCGGTGCCCGCTCGTAGTCGCCCATCCACCGCTCCTTGTTCCGCCGTCAGGACTGAGCCTGCCCTCGCGGGGGCACTGTCAGCAGGGTGGACATCACAGAGCTCATCCTTGACGACCACCACCGCCAGCGGCAGGCCTTCGCGCGGCTCGACGACATCGACACCGGCGACACCGAGCGGCTCGCGCTGGTCTGGGAGCAGCTCGCCAGCTTCCTCGAGGTGCACGCCGCGGCCGAGGAGGCCGTTTTCTACCCCGAGCTGCTGAAGCGGGCGGACCCCGACGGCGAGGAGACCAAGGACGCCATCGGCGACCACAACGACATCCGTGACGCGATCGCCGAGGCGGCTGGCGAGCAGGTCGGCAGCAGTGCCTGGTGGGATGCGGTCGGCAAGGCACGCAGCGCCAACACCGACCACATGGGTGAGGAGGAGGACGAGGGGCTGCCCGACTTCCGACGGCATGCCTCCCTTGAGCTGCGCGACGAGCTGGGCCTGCGCTTCGAAGCGGCGAAGAACCCCAAGGTGGCCGAGACCCTCGACCAGGACGACAAGGATCCGGACACCTACGTGGAGGAGAACAGCTGACGGCCACGTGTCGGAGGCCACGGCAGGCCCAGACCGACCCCTGGGCCTGGCGCGGCTGTGGTGGGATCAGTCGGTGAAGGCTGCCGACCACCTGCTTCCGCTCGTCTCGGCGCTGCTCGGCGGTCCGCCGCCGTTCGCCATTCGCTGCTGGGACGGCAGCACGTCCGGCCCGGCAGGCGCCCGCGCCACGCTCGTGTTCCGCAACCGCCGGGCGCTGCGCCGCATCGCCTGGCGTCCGGACGAGATGGGCATCGCCCGCGCCTACGTGGCCGGCGACCTCGACATCGAGGGCGACCTCTACGCCGTGCTCGACATGGAGGATGTCGTCGAGCGCCTGGCCACCAACGACGGGCTGACGCTGACGACACGCCAGAAGCTCGACACGGCTCGCACCGCCGTGCGGCTCGGCGCCGTGGGGCTGCCGCCGGCCCTGCCGCCGGAGGAGGTGCGCCGGCGCCGCGGGTCCAAGCACAGCCGGCAGCGCGACGCCGACGCGATCAGCCACCACTACGACGTCGGCAACGACTTCTACCGCCTTGTTCTCGGCTCGACGCTGGTCTACTCCTGCGCCTACTTCCGAGAGCAGCCGAGCCCCACCTACGGGCTCGACGACGCGCAGCGCGACAAGCTCGACCTCGTGTGCACCAAGTTGGGGCTGCAGCCGGGACAGCGGCTGCTCGACGTCGGGTGCGGCTGGGGCGCCTTGGTGCTGCACGCCGCGCAGGAGTACGGCGTCCGCGCTGTCGGGGTCACGGTCAGCGAGGAGCAGGCCGTGCTCGCCCGCAAGCGGGTCGCCGAGGCCGGCCTGACCGACCGGGTCGAGATCCGCGTGCAGGACTACCGGGAGGTCATCGACGGTCCGTTCGACGCTATCGCCAGCGTGGGTATGAGCGAGCATGTCGGCGCCGAGCACATGGTCGAGTACTGCCGCGGGCTGTACGCGCTGCTCCCGCCGGGCGGCCGGCTGCTCAACCACGCCATCGCCTCCATCCGCCCGCTCGTTGCCGAGGAGGAGGCGCGCTCGTCGTTCATCGACAGGTACGTCTTCCCCGACGGCGAGCTGCTGCCGCTGTCGACCACGCTCAGCGCCTGTGAGCACGCCGGGTTCGAGGTGCGCGACGTCGAGAACCTGCGCGAGCACTACGGCCTGACGCTGCGCGGATGGGTCGAGAACCTGCAGCGAGCGTGGCCGGATGCCCTGGCCCTGGTGTCGCCGGCCCGTGCCCGCATCTGGCTGCTCTACATGGCCGGCTCGGTCCTGGCCTTCGAGCTGGGAGAGATCAGTATCAACCAGGTGCTTGCGGTCAAGCAGGGCCCTCGCGGCTCGTCCGGGCTGCCACTCACGCGTGCGGGCTGGCTGACCCCCGCACGCTGAGCTGCCACGGGGCGAGCTCCGGCCGCTTGGCCGTGATGGCGTCGCCGGACGACTGCCCGCGCAGCCGCCGCAGCAGCCAGGGGCGTAGGTAGGTCCAGGTCCAGCGCGCGTCCGATGCGCGGCGGGTCCGCCAAGGGCGGGGGGGAGCGGCGGGCAGGGAGGTGGCCCAGCCGCTGCCCGCTTCGATTCCCAATGCCTCGAGCACGGCTCCGGCGACCCGGGCATGCCCCTCGGAACTGAGGTGGATGCGGTCGACCGACCACATCCGCGGGTCGTTCAGCACCGGCAGCCGCCACAGGTCGACGAGGGTGCCGCCGACTTCCGCAGCGGCGTTCCGGCAGGCGTCGTTGAGGGTCGCCGCCCGGGCCGGCAGGCTGCGCAGGGGCACCAGCGGGCTCGGGTCGAAGCCGGCGAACACCAGCACGTGGGCGCCCGTTGCCGCGAGTGCGTGGATGGCAGCGCGCATCCGGGCGGCCAGCTGGCCGGCGTCGCAGCTGCGGCGAAGGACGTCGTTGCCGCCGCCGCCGATGCTCACCAGCTCCGGTCGCATCGCGGCGGCCACGGGCAGTTGCTCGTCGACGATCCCGGCAAGCAGCCGGCCGCGCACCGCCAGGTTGGCGTAGCGGAAGCGCGGGTTCCCGGCGGCAAGCCGTTCGGCGACGCGGTCAGCCCAGCCGCGGTAGCTGCCGTCAGCGGCCGGATCGTCGAGGCCCTCGGTGAAGCTGTCGCCGATGGCGACGAAGCTGCCGTACACGTGGCTCCTCTGCGATCGCCTCGGCTGTCCAGCAGACGCTACTGGCTGCCACCTTTCGACAGCCGGGAGGCACGTCCGGCGGCCGTTGGAAGGTGGCGGCTCACCGCGGCGTTGCCGCTGACGTGAGCCTGGCCGTCCCCCTGTCCGTCCTCGACCTCGCGCCGGTCGCTTCCGGCTCCACCGCTGCCGACGCCCTGCGCAGCACTGTCTCATTGGCGCAGCGGGCAGAGCAGCTTGGCTATAGCCGCTACTGGGTCGCCGAGCACCACAACATGCCTGGGATCGCGAGCTCGGCCCCCGCCGTGCTCATCGGCCAGGTCGCCGCCGCTACCCGGCACATCCGGGTGGGGTCTGGCGGCGTGATGCTCCCCAACCACCCGCCGCTGGTTGTCGCCGAGCAGTTCGGGATGCTGGAGGCGCTGCATCCCGGGCGCATCGACCTCGGCCTCGGGAGGGCACCGGGGACCGACCCCGCTACCGCCCGGGCACTGCGCCGCGATGCCGCGGGGCTGTCGGCCGAGGACTTTCCCCAGCAGCTTGCCGAGCTGCGCGCCTTCTTCTCCGGCGGCTTCCCCGACTCGCACCCCTACCGCTCGATCACCGCCGTTCCCGGCGAGGGGTACGAGCCGCAGATCTGGCTGCTGGGCTCGAGCGGCTACAGCGCGCAGGTGGCCGGGCTGCTCGGCCTGCCGTTCGCCTTCGCTCACCACTTCAGCGCCCGCAACACGCTGCCGGCACTCGAGCTCTACCGATCGCGCTTCACGCCGACCGGGCTGCCGGGAGCGCTCGAGCGTCCGCACGCGCTGGTCGCCGCCGCCGTGCTCGTCGCGGACACCGACGATCGCGCACGCTATCTTTCCGGGCCGGCCGGCTTGTCGTGGCTGCGCCTGCGTGCCGGGCGCCCGGGCCGCACGCCGACCCCGGAGGAGGCAGCGCAGTACGCCTACGCGCCCGCGGAGCAGGCAATCGTCGACGAGCGGCTGGGCTCGATGGTGATTGGCAGCCCTGAGACTGTCGAGCACGGGCTGGGGGAGCTGCTCGCCGCGACAGCGGCAGACGAGCTGATGGTGACGACATCGGTGCACGACCCGGCCGACCGCACCCGCTCCTTCGAGCTGCTGGCCGAACTGGCTGGCCTGCCGACGGCTGCCGCAGCGTTCGCTACCTGAGGATGTTGACCGCCCGCGCGATGACGAGCGCCGTCGTCGACAGCGAGACCAGGCTCTGCACCGCCATCAGCAGCTTGGCCCAGCGCGACAGCGGCAGCGTGTCGGTGGGCGAGAACGCGACGACGTTCGTGAAGCTGACGTAGAGGTAGTCGACGAAGCGGGGCTCCCAGTCCGGGGGCGTCAGGTCAGGGCTCGTCATTTGCGGGAACAGGAAGTCCGGGTGCGGCCGGGTGCCGGCCGCACGGGCCAAGGGCCCGCCGCGGTCGAGCTCCCAGTACCAGATGCCGAACGCGATGATGTTGGTGAGGTAGATCGCGGCACCCCGGCTGAGCAGTTCCGTGGGGTTGTTGCTCGCCTTCCCGGTCAGGATCGCGTGGTCGAGCAGGACAGCGCTGATGCTGTTGTCGAGCGTGACCACGGCGACGAGCAGCCGGCTGGCCACCGCCCCGAAGCGGGTGGCTCGGTCGAGCCGTACGGGGTTGATCCCGATCAGCACTGCGAGCAGTGCCAGCTCGAGCGTGGGCAGCAGCCAGCGCGGATGCAGGCCATAGCGCGGAGGGAGCGAGAGCTGCAGGCCGACGGCGGCGAGGATGGCGAGCGCCGCGGGCACGCGGTTCTCGCCCTGAGTCTTTCGAGCCCACGCGGGCACCTCATGCTCGGCGCGCTCCAGGTGGGTGCGCAGCCGAGTCGCTGCGCCAGCCGCCGGCGCCCGCCGGGCCGGAGCGAACCGCCCGCTTCCTCGCTCAGAGCCGACGGCCCCGAGCGTCGCCCGAGACGACCGCGCCAGTGGTGCCACTGGTACCACGGCGCCAGGAGTACCACCCGCGCCGACCAGTCCGTCAGTGCGCTCGTGCTGCCCCTGGCTCCCGGCGGATGAGGGGGCGCCTGTGGTCTCACCGCCCTGCGCGTTCTCGGCGCCCACGCCCCGCCCCGACGGCGCGCCCCGCAGGTAGAGGAACCAGTAGGCGGTCGCGACGAAGACGACCGCGCCGACGATGTTGCCGATGAGCGCGAAGAACAGGTTGTTGGCCGCGTGCGCCCAGGTGATGCCGGGCACGTGCGCGAAGATTGCCGCCGGCAGGAAGAACATGTTGGCGACGACGTGGTCGAAGCCGAGCGCGACGAATGCCGTGATCGGGAAGAAGATCCCGAGGATCTTGCCGCCGATGTCCTCAGCTGAGATCGCGAGCCACACGCCCAGACACACCAGCCAGTTGCAGCCGACGGCCCGCAGGAAAATCTGCGTGTTGCTCTCGGTGAGCGCCTTCGTGCTCGCGATCTTTGACAGCCGCTGGAAGGTCAGCAGCGCCGCCTCCTTGGAGCCGCCGGTGCCGATGACGCCAGTCTTGATGGCGAGGAAGTAGGCGACGAACAGCGAACCGAGGAAGTTGCCGACGAAGACGATCGCCCAGTTGAGAGGGATCTTCGAGCCGGGGATTCGCTTGGCGAGCGCAGCGAGCGGCAGCAGGGCCATGTTGCCGGTCAGCAGCGCCGGCGAGCACGACCAGGATCAGGCCGAGGCTGAACACCGCACCGAAGACGAGGGTGGGCAGGGTGCCCCACAGCTTCGGGTCCAGGCCCGAGGTGGTGGCAATCGCCAGCAGGCTGCCGAAGGCGATGTAGGCGCCGGCGAGAAAGCCGCCGACCAGCGCTTTGACGGGCGCGAGCCCGGCCTTGGCAACCCCGGACTCCACGGCTGCCTGCGCGGTCTGCGCCGGCGTCTTGTACCCCATTCGAGGCTCCTCTCGACTGCCCCGCGAGCGGGGTCCTACTCACTCGGCTTGGCTGTGCTGTTCGTCGGGCCCGCGCGCCGCGAAGACGGCACACACACTCGCGCAGCGAAGGATGCCCCACCTGGCTACGGTGCGAACGTGACGAATGATCGCGTTGTGAACCCGGTTGCTGAGGATGCCGCGCCGCCGGCCCTCGACGACCGCACGTTGATGGCAGACGCGACTGTGCTCGTGCTCACCCGCCTCGACGCAAGGCTGGCCGGCGACGATGCCGCGACCCGTGCTCTCGACGAGGCTGCAGCGTGGGATCCCCGCGGACTCACGGCCCTGTGGTCGGCGGCCTTCGGAGTGGCGCTGGAGTCCCTGCGCGCACTCGATCGGGACCAGCGTGCTGCCCTGCTCGCCCGGCTCCACCGCGAGGTCGACGCGTGGCGTGCCGGCGACGCGGCGGGGAAGCCGCGGGAGATGCAAGGCTGATGCCCGACCCGCAGCACGAGGGAGCGGAGCAGCCCGAGCACCCCCATCGCTCGGCGCAGCCGGACCGGACCGCGCTTCCCGAGCGACCCAATGCGCGCGAGCTCGTCCGCCGGCGCAGCGGTACCTACGGCGCCCCCGAGACCGGCCGCCACCACCACATCGGTGCAGCCCCGCAGCGCCAGCCCGTCCTCGGTGAGACACCCGGCGACGCCGCGTACGTCGAGGCCGCTCCGGTCCAACTCGCCGGCCGCACCGATGCGCAGCTGCGCCAGCAGCGCGGGCGGCACGAGCGCCTGATGGCCAGGGCGGCGGCCGACCTCGACTTCGAGGAGGCTGCACGCCAGCGCGACTCCGTCGCCGCCGTCGACGCCGAGTTGGCACGGCGATCCAGCCGAGTGCCGCCCGATGGGGCTCGGCCAGCTGACGGCGGCACAGGCCCTAGGGAGTAGTGCACGGAGTAGTGCAGCGGACACGTGTGTGACCCGGGACACGCGGGGATGCTGGTCTGCGATGTCGCAGCCACGACCCTGTGGCGCCACCCCGACGACAGCTTCGAATCGAGAGAGGTCTGCATGGCCGCGAACCTGGCGAGCATCCTCACCGACACCGCCTCGCGCGTCTCCGACGCCCCGGCAGTGCGTCTGGACGACACCACCCTGACCTACGCCCAGCTCGACGACGCCAGTGCTCGCGTCGCCGGCATGCTGCGGGCCAAGGGCGTCGGCAAGGGCGATCGGGTCGGGCTGATGCTGCCCAACGTCCCGTACTTCCCGATCGTCTACTACGGGATCCTGCGGGCCGGTGGAGTTGTCATCCCGATGAACGTGCTGCTCAAGGGGCGTGAGACTACGTTCTACCTGCAGGACCCCGAGGCCAAGGTGCTGTTCGCCTGGGGCGAGTTCGTCGACTCCGCCAAGATCGGCGCCGACGCGGCAGGGGCTGACCTCGTCCCGGTCGTTGCCGGGGAGTTCGAGCAGCTGCTGGCAGAGGCCGATCCCTACACCGAGGTCGCCGACGTCGCCCCCGACGACACCGCCGTCATCCTCTACACCTCGGGCACGACAGGTACGCCCAAGGGCGCGGAGCTCACCCACTCCAACCTGCTGACCAACGCAATCACCACCTCGGAGACGCTGGGACAGATGACGCCGGACGACGTCATCCTCGGCGCGCTGCCGCTGTTCCACTCCTTCGGCCAGACCTGCTCGATGAACGCTGCCGTTTACGCGGGCTCGCTGCTGTCGCAGATCGCACGCTTCGACCCGGCCAAGGCCCTGCACATCATCGAGCGCGACAAGGTGACCATCTTCGAGGGCGTGCCGACGATGTTCGGCGCGATGCTGCACGACCCCTCGGCGAAGGACACCGACACCAGCAGCCTGCGGCTGTGCATGTCCGGCGGGGCGGCGCTCCCGGTTGAGGTGCTCAAGGGCTTCGACGAGGCCTTTAACTGCAAGGTGCTCGAGGGCTACGGGCTGTCGGAGACTTCGCCTGTCGCCTCGTTCAACCACCCCGACAAGGAGCGCAAGCCAGGGTCGATCGGTACCCCGATCCGCGGCGTCGAGATGAAGGTGGGCGACGACGAGGGCAACGCCGTCGACGACGGTGAGGTCGGGCAGATCTGGATCAGCGGCGAGAACGTCATGAAGGGGTACTGGAAGAAGCCCGATGCGACCGAGGAGGTCATGCGGGATGGCTGGTTCGCCACTGGCGACATGGCCAAGCGCGACTCCGACGGCTACTTCTTCATCGTCGACCGCAAGAAGGACATGATCATCCGGGGCGGTTACAACGTCTACCCGCGGGAGATCGAGGAGGTGCTCTACGAGCACCCCAAGGTCCGGGAGGTTGCGGTCGTCGGCGTGGCGCACGACTCGCTGGGCGAGGAGGTTGCTGCCGTCGTCGTCGCCAAGGAGGGGCAGACGATCGACCCGGAGGAGATCAAGTCGTTCGCCAAGGAGCAGGTGGCCAGTTACAAGTACCCGCGGGTCGTCTGGGTCGTTGACGAGTTGCCCAAGGGTCCGACAGGGAAGATCTTGAAGCGTGAGATCAAGCCTCCGGACGAGTCCTCCAGCTCGTAGCCTCAAGCCGGCCGCCCGGCGCGCCACGTGGGCAGGAGCCCTCGCTGGCGCGCTGGCGGCCGGTGGCACTGCCGCTGTCGGGGTCGCCATCAGGCGGGGGCGAGCCGACCGACACAGGCCGGACGCGTCTGACGCGGCAAGCGCGGCAGACGACGTCGCGTGGCCGCCGGCCGCCCCCCTGCGGAGCCCGACCCCGACGCAGTTGCGGTCGGTCACCACGGTGGACGGCGTTGCCCTGTACGTCGAGGAGTACGGACCTGACGCCGGGCTGACGATCATGCTGGTGCACGGGTACGCACTCGACCACAGTTTCTGGCGGTACCAGTTGCACGACCTGGCCGACCTCGGTCGTGTCGTCTGCTTCGACCAGCGGGCCCACGGCCGGTCCGGCCGCAGCGCCGTCGTGCGCTGCACCATCGACCAGTTGGGCGAGGACCTCGCGCTGGTGCTGGATGAGGTCGCGCCCACCGGCCCGGTGGTGCTCATCGGCCACTCGATGGGCGGCATGACGATCATGGCGCTGGCCGAGCGGCACCCGGAGTGGTTTGGTAGTCGAATTGTCGGGGTCGGGCTGCTGCAGACGAGCGCCGGCAAGATGGCAGAAGTCACCTTCGGGGTGCCCCGCCTGGCCGGTCCGCTGCTGACCCGACTGCGACCGGAGCTGCTCGTAGGGCTCTCGCGGGCCGTACCTGGCCGGGTCTGGCCCGGGACGGGCCGGAACGGGAGCGAGCCTGCTCGGATCGGGGGCAGGATGGGCCATGAGCTCGCCCAGGCTCTGGTCCAGCGATTCTCGTTCGGATCCAGTGCCGGGCTCGAGCTCGTCGCCGCGGCCGAGGAGATGCTTGCTGGCACCTCCCTCGAGACCTTGGCTGCGTTCGCCCCAACGTTTCTTCGCCATGACAAGCTGCGCGCCCTGGGCGTGCTGCACGACATCCCAGTCCTCGTCGTGGCGGCCGATGCCGACCTCATGACGCCCGCGGCCCACTCCGAGGCCATTGCCGACGCACTCCCGCACGCAACGCTGCTGCTGGTCCACGACGCAGGCCACCTTGCTCCAATGGAGCGTCCGGAAGTCGTGACCCCAGCGCTGTGCGAGCTGGTCCGGCGCGCGCTCTCGGCGCGGACTACCTGATCGTGCCCGCGCCTCGGCCGAGTCGGGCCGCTGCCGCCGAGAGGTAGACGGCCAGCCCGAAGATGAGCATGCCCAGCGGGACGTGAATCAGTGTCAGCCGGCGCGCGTCGTTGATCGCGTGCCCCAAGGCTGTTTGCACAACGAGCAGGACCAGCAATGCGACGGCGCCCAGGGTCAGGCTGCGCTGCGTGGCCCTCAGGCGAAACACGGCAAAGGCAGCGGTCACCAGGGCGACCAGCACGGTGACATCGGCGGCGATGCCATGGGCAGTCACCCACCCGTCGCGACCACTCTGGTTGACGAAGCCGCCGGCCAATACCGCCAGCACCAGCACCCCGAGCGAGGTCACACCGACGAGAGCGGTGAAGGCGCGGATGGAGCCCTCGTCCGGGGAGGTGGGGCGAGGCCCGGCAGGACTGGTCGCGGCTGTGCTCATGGCGTCCATCGTGCCGCAACCGATGTGCATGGGCTCTTAGGCTGAGACGGTGAGCCCTCGCATTGCACGCGCCGACCGGGTCGACCGCGGGGCGCTGATCGAGTTCGTGCGGCCCCGGCATCGCGCACTGCTCTCGACCTTTCGCCGCGACGGCCGCGCGCAGCTGTCCCCTGTGACGATGGGGGTCGACGAGCGGGGCCGCATGGTGATCGCCACCTATCCCAGCCGGGCCAAGGTCGCGAACGCGAGGCGGCGACCCGAGGTCTCGCTCTGCGTGCTGTCCGACGACTGGGATGGCCCGTGGGTGCAGGTCGAGGGCGTGGCAGAGGTCCTTGACCTGCCGGAGGCGGTCGAGCCTCTCGTCGACTACTACCGCAGCATCTCGGGTGAGCACCCGAACTGGGACGAGTACCGCGAGGCCATGCAGCGGCAAGGCAAGTCCCTGCTGCGCGTGACAGCGCAGCAGTGGGGCCCGGTCGCGACGGGCGGCTTTCCGCCACACCTGTCCAGCTAGCACCACCTGCGAGCGCGCCTCACCGGTGACTCTGTTCGTAGCTCTCGCCCAGGTCGTCGAACATGTCCTCCGGGGTGATCGCTCGACGTCGGTTCCGGCGGGGTCGGTCTCGGGCGGCGGGTGTCCGACGGGCATGACGGGGTCGCCGAGCGCGAGAGGTGGCTGCCGCCGTCGGGTTCCTCGCCTGACCGCCGCCTCGTAACGTCACGGGTGCCCAGCGTCCTCGACGGCGGCAAGCTGCAGCTGAGCCCGATGGCCGGGAGCCACCTGACCTGCGACGACTGGCGTCGACCCTGAAAGCGGCTAACCGGGTTCGATCACTGTGATTCCCGGCGTGCTGCCCGTTCCCATGGCCACGAGCGCCGCAGGAGCGTCCTCGAGGGCGATCCGTTGCCGCACGAGCCGGGCAGGGTCCAGCCCTCCGGAGCGCACCGCTGACAGCATCGCAGGGTAGTTGCGTGCGGCCATCCCGTGGCTGCCGAGGATGCGCAGCTCCCGGGCGACGACAACGTCCATCGGCACCGCTGGATGGCCGATGCGGGCCGGTAGCAAGCCGACCTGCACGTGCGTCCCGCAGCGCCGCAGCGAGCGAACCCCAGCCGCGAGCGTGGCCGCTGTCCCGGCGGCGTCGATGCTGACGTGCGCGCCGCCGCCGGTCAGCTCGGTCACGGCCGCTGGCACGTCAGCCACCTCGCTGGCATCGACGCCGGCGCTCGCCCCCAGCTCGACCGCGAGTGCCAGCGCCGCGGCCGACAGGTCGACTGCCACCACGTCCCCACCGGCAGCGACCGCGACCATGACAGCGGCCAGCCCAGCCCCGCCGCAGCCGAGCACGACAACCTGCTGGCGGGCGCGCACCCGAGCGACATCGACCAGCGCGCGCCACGCCGTGGCGATACGGCAGCCAAGTGCTGCTGCGGCAAACGCCGGCAGCTCGTCGGGCAGCTCCACGAGGTTGGTGTCGGCGTAGCGCAGCGCCACCTTGTCGGCGTACGAGCCGGCGTGCGTGAAGCCCGGCTGCTCCTGCCGCTCGCAGACCTGCTGCTGGCCCGCCCGGCACGTCTTGCAGGTGCCACAGGCGCAAACGAACGGCACCGTCACCCGCTGCCCGGGACGCCAGCGGCGGACCTCGGCACCGACGTCGAGGATCGTCCCGGCGAGCTCGTGCCCAGGGATAAGCGGCAACCGGGCGTCGCCGTCATGACCGGCAAAGGCGTGCCAGTCGCTGCGGCACAGGCCGGTGGCCTCGACCCGGACGACGACGCCGTCGGGTGCCGGGTTCGGGTCGGGCACCTCGACCACCGAGGGCCGTACTCCGAACTGCTGGATGACGACGGCGCGCACGGGGTCATCTTCACCCGGGCGCACGACAGCTGCAGAACCGCGGCACTGGTGCGGCGTCAGAGGAGCACGCTCCGGCGGCCCGCCGTTCCCGATGGGTGTCCGAGGGGGGAGTTGAACCCCCACGTCCTTTCGGACACAGCGACCTCAACGCTGCGCGTCTGCCATTCCGCCACTCGGACCCGCGGGTGAGGGCCAAGGGGCCTTCACCGCAGGTGAGGACGATACCGGAACGCCGGTCCCCCCTGCCGGGTCTGCGGCGCTGGCGAGTGGGCGCCGACGCACCGGGGGAGGATGAGTCGCATGACGCCCGACACGACGACCTCAACGAGCGCGAAGCCCGCGAGCCGCGCGGAGCACGAGGTCGCCGAGCTGTGCTCGGAACTGATCCGTATCGACACCACCAACCGCGGTAACGGGCAGGGCCGGGAGCGCGAGGCCGCCGAGTACGTCGCGGGCAAGCTGGACGAGGTCGGCCTGGCCTGTGAGCTGTTCGAGTCGGCGCCCGGACGCACCAGCGTCGTCGCCCGCATCGAAGGTGCCGACCCCAGCCGCGAGGCCCTGCTCATCCACGGCCACCTCGATGTCGTCCCGGCTGACGCCAGCGATTGGAAGAAGCATCCCTTCAGCGGCGAGCTCGGCGAGGACGGGTGCGTCTGGGGTCGCGGCGCCGTCGACATGAAGGACATGGACGCGATGACACTGGCGGTGGTACGCGAACGGATGCGCTCGGGTCGCAAGCCGCCGCGCGACGTCGTCCTGGCCTTCGTCGCCGACGAGGAGGCGGGCGGCGCCTATGGGGCACGGTGGCTGGTCGACACCAAGCCCGAGCTGTTCGAGGGCTGCACCGAGGCGATCAGCGAGGTCGGCGGTTTCTCCTACACGCTCGATGACGGCCAGCGGCTCTACCTCATCGAGACAGCCCAGAAGGGCATCGCCTGGATGAAGCTGACTGTCACCGGCCGGGCCGGGCACGGCAGCATGACAGCGGCCGACAACGCCGTGACCGAGCTGTGCGAGGCCGTCGCCCGCGTGGGGCGACATGAGTTCCCGGTGCGCTTGACCGACACCGTCCGCAGCTTCCTCGAGGATGTCGGCGACGCCACCGGCGTCGCCTTCAACCCCGACGACCCGGAGGCAGCCGTCGCCCGCCTCGGCGACGTCGGCCGCATCGTCGGCGCGACCCTGCGCGACACCGCCAACCCCACCCAGCTCGACGCCGGCTACAAGGTCAATGTGATCCCTGGTCAGGCAACCGCCCACATTGACGGCAGGTTTCTGCCTGGCTCCGAGGAGGAGTTCGAGCGCACCCTGGCCGAGCTGCTCGGCCCGCGGGTCCAGCGGGAGTGGGTGTGGCACGACCAGGCGCTGGAGACGACCTTCGACGGCGCCCTCGTCGATGCCATGAGTGCCGCCATCCGCGCCGAGGACCCGGAGGGCCGGCCGGTGCCCTACATGCTCTCCGGCGGCACGGACGGCAAGTCCTTTGCCCGGCTCGGGATGCGGATCTTTGGCTTCTCGCCGCTGCGGCTGCCCAAGGACCTCGACTTCGCCGGCATGTTCCACGGGATCGACGAGCGGGTGCCGGTCGATGGCCTGCAGTTCGGCGTCCGCGTCCTCGACACCTTTCTCGACAACTGTTGATCCGCGCGCACGACCAGACCAGGAACGCCTGACCTAGAGTGACGGGATGACAGGCGACGGGTCCGGGAGCGAGGCGCGGCGCTTCCGCCTCGAGGACCTTGCCCGCCCCCGGTGGGCCCCGGAGACCAGTACCGAGTACGTCGAGCCGGTCCGGCCGCGTCCGTCGCCGTTCACCATCGAGGGCTACCTGCAGGGGTTCAGCGACCTGTCCGACACGGCGGTGAACGGCCGGGGGAGGCACCGCGCACAGGCACGGATGCTTGTCGTCCTGCTGCTGCTTGCCGTGCTGACGCCGGTGGCAATCCAGCTGCTGGGTCTGCTGGCCTGAGCCGCCTGCCCACCGCTGTGCGGCCGCCCCCTAGCCGTGAGCTGTCAACTCGGCAGGTAGGCGGGCAGGCCAGGGCGGCGCCTGCGTCGCAGCACGACGCGGCGAGAGCCGTCGGGAAACAGACGCAGCCGGTCGAGCTCCCATTCGCCGTACTCCGCGTGCAGGGTCAGCACCGTCTGCGCCGTGCGGCGCGTGGTGCCGGGCGGCAGGTACAGCCGCTGGTACTGCATCTCCACGGCGTCCAGTGTTCACCATGACGACAGAGCCCGGCCACCCCCGCCGCTCAGGGGACGACGAGCCCGAGGAACGCGAGCATCGCGTACCCCGCGAGCACGCTGGCGCTGAGCGCGAGCACGACGCGGAAGACGAGCGGATGGCCGGTCAGCCGGGCAGCGACGACGACGAACGGGAAAGCGCCCCAGCAGTAGCGCTCCGAGGAGTCGAGGTTGCTGCCACCGAACACCGACGCCAGGGTCAGCCCGCACCAGAGTGTGTAGGACGCGGGCAGCGTCCGGGCCATGACGACGAGCAGTACACCGAATAGCACCAGCCACGGCACGTGCAGGCCGGTGCCGACGTGCCCGTGCGCGAGCCCGCTCACCGCGTCCGTCACCACCCGCACCGGGTTGCGTGTCGCCCCGTGCAGGGCGGCTGACTGCTGGATGCGCAGCGGAGCCAGCAGCTGCCCGTCGTGCACGCTCGCCCACCCCAGGTAGATCGCCGAGCCGAGCACGGGCGCGACGACCGCGGCTGCCCGGCCGGCTGGCTCCGACCTCGGCCGGCGCAGCGCCTCGACTAGGGCGGGAGCGGCGAGCAGCAGCCCGGAGGGCCGTACGAGGCCGGCGAGCAGGCCGCACGCGGCAGCAAGCCACCAACGGCGTGTCCGCAGACCGAGGAAAGCCCCGGCCGCTAGCAGCCCGGCCAGCGCCTCGGCGTACCCCATCACCAGCACGTACGCAGGCGGCGCGAGGGCGAGCAGCCACACGGCACGTGATGCAGTTTCGGCGCCCCAGCCCTCGGTGCGGACGAGCCGGGCCAGCAAGAGGGCGTAGCCGAGAGCGGCCACCTGCACGACGACGAGCAGCAGCGGCCCGGCGGCGTGGCCGAGGCCGAGCACCCGGACCAGCAGGGGGAGCAGGGGGTAGAAGCGCAGCGCCTCGCGCGGCAGCGCCGCATACCCGTGCGCGGCAATGTCCCGGTAGTAGGCGGCATCCCAGCCCAGCAGGCCCTGGAGGTGCAGGTGCTGACTCGCCGCTGAGCTAGCCACGAACGAGGCGAGTGCGAGCACGATGAGAACGACGGCGCGGGCGCAGACCCAGCTCATGACCGACTCGGCGAGCGCGCCGTCGCGGACCCGGCCGAGCCCTGAGCGCTTCGCAAGCACCGAACGGCTCACCAGCGCCTCACCGGCTCACTTCTTGGTGCTGGGTGCGTAGCGGTAGACCTCGTCGCGCTCGGTCGACTCATCTGGTGACTTTGCGGCCAGTACCTGGATGACTGTGCGCTGCTCGTTGAGCGCCTGGCGCACGTTGGGGCAGAGCGCCTCGTAGGTGCGGTACTCGCCGTTGAAGACCAGCCAGACGGTGTGCGTGGCCCCTGCCTCGACCAAAGCGCGGTGGGCGAGGGCGCCACCGTCGGCGGCTTTGTTGCGCGCCGCGTAGTCGGCCCAGTCGACACGACCGGGGGGGGCCCACGTCGGGATGCTGTGGTGCCGCAGGCCGGCTGGGGTACGCCCGCCTTCGATTTCGCGTGCGACGGCCGGACCGAGCTGGTCGGGGCAGTAGAGAACGACGTCGCCGGGCCTGGCCTGCGTCCGCAGCACCGACGCCACCTCGGCCGCCTGCGTGCGCTCCTTGCGCACCGCCCTGGCGCCCGAGACGTCGCCCAGCAGGGCGAGCAGCACAAGCGCCGTGCCGAGGACGCGCCGGTCGAGCAGGCGCTCGGTTCCCAGGGCGAGGACGAGCAGGAACGGCACGAAGGCCGTCGCGGTGTACCTGTCGGCCCAGGCGTTGCCGACCAGCTGTCCGGCGCCGACGGCGATGATGAGCGTGCCGACCGACAGCAGCATGAGGATGCGGCCCGGCTCGTGCCCACGCAAGTCGACGAGTACCTGCGAGGGCCCGAGGGCGCGGCCGAACACCGCGAGCGCCAGCAGGGCCGCGACGAGGACGAGCATGGTCCGCCCGGTCGTCGTGGCCCCGCCGCACCACTCGCCGAAGGCGTGGACGACGGCGGCGAAGGCGGCCGGCTCACCCCACGGCGTGCCGGTGTGTGCGGCCTGGTAGCGGAAGATGCCGAGCCACGGGGCGAAGACCACGCCTCCGGCAAGGACACCGCCGAGCGCCCAGCGCGCACCCCGGCGCCCCAGCGGGGTGCGGCCGCGGACGGCGCCGAGCACCAGCCCGAGCCCGAGGGTGGCGAGCAGGTACAGCGACCAGTAGTGGGTCAGCGCGATCAGCCCGGAGCAGACGGCGACACCGGCAGCCGGCAACGGACCGGGCGCGCGCAGCGTGCGTTCCACCGCGAGCCCGCCCAGCACGGAGAGCAGCAGCAGCAGGTCGTACATGCGGGTCTCGGTCGCGAAGTAGAGCGCGAACGGCGAGGTGATGAACAGCAGGAGGGCGACGCCGGCCTGGCGCCGGCCGATCACGCGGCGGGCAAGCAGGTAGAGCGGCGGCAGGCAGGCGAGGTTGAGCAGCGCTGACAGGGTCCTGACCGCGTGGCCCGAGGTGCCGAACAGCCTGATCCAGCCGTGCAGCAACAGGTAGTACAGCGGCGGCGAGCCGTCCTGGCGCAGTCCGTCCCACAACGTGGTGCCCGCACCCGACAGTGGCAGCCGGGCGATTGCCACGCTCTGCGCCTCATCCAGCCAGAGTGGCGAGCGCGCCGAGAAGCGCAGGGCCAGGCCGAGGAGGACCAGGATGGCAAGAACGGCCCCGAACGTGTACTCGCCCACGCCACGGGCGCTGCGCTGCGGGCGTGGCGGGACGGCGGCTTCCTGCTGCGGCGAGACGACCTGAGTCATTGGCGGACCCGGTAGCGCAGGCGGCCGGGTAGCCGCTCGGGCCTCGTGCGGATGGGGTGCGCTGTGAGCACTCTGAGCACTGTAAGCACTGTGAACCCGCTGGTCAGCGGGCTGTGCTTGCCGGGCTTGCCGAACCTGACCCCGTGGCGGATGCCGTAGGGGGTGCCGACGGGGATGCCGCGGCGCTCAGCGACGGTTGGGGGTCGACGGCATCGACGGCGCTGCTCGGGGAGGCCTCCTCGTGGTAGTCCTCCTCGACGTTGACCTCCCACACGTCGTGCTGCGTGCCCTCGACGATGTTCTGCACCGTCAGCTGCGCCGTGAGCATCGAGTGGTCCTGGTTGTTGTAGCGGAACATGCCGTTACGGCCGACCGGGTGGACGTTGGGCGCGTGCTCTGCCAGCCAGCCCCGCAGGACGTCGACCTTGGCCTCGTAGGCCTTGTCGTAGTACGGGTAGGCCTTGGGCATCCGCACGACGAAGCCGCGCTCGACCTGCTCGGGGCGCAGCAGCCCGAGGAAGGCGAGCTCGGTCTTGCCGAGCTCGATGAGGTCCTCGTCGGCCATGGTCCAGTACTCGTCGCCGACGTTGACGAACAGCTCGAGCCCGAGGCAGGTGCGCCCCTCCTTGATGAGGTACGGCGACCAGGACCCGAAGTTCTGGATGCGACCGACCTTGACCTCGGGGGAGTGGATGTAGATCCAGTTGTCCGGGAAGCCCGCCGACTCGGGGACGACGAGCGCGACCGTGAGGAAGTCGCGGTACTTCAGGCCGTCGGCGGCCGCCTGCACGTCGGGCGGGACCGGCGGGTCCATCGCCCGCAGCAGGCTGGAGAATGGCATTGAGGAGATGAACTCGTCACCGGAGTAGTGGTGCGTGCTGCCGATGTCGGTACGCGTCGAGGGGGGCGCTCCGGCGCCGGGTCCGTAGCCGCCGGTCACGACAGTCGTGACGCCGGTGGCGCGTCCGCTCTCGTGGTGGATGGTCTGGACCTTCTCCTCCATCACCACCGTGCCGCCCGCAGCGACGACCTTGTCGCGCGCGGTCTCCCACATCATCCCAGGCCCGTACTTGGGATACTGGAACTCCTCGATGAGCGAGGTGATGTCCTTCTGGTTCTTCTTCGGCCGTAGTGAGTTGATGATCGCGTTGCTCAGCGACAGCGTCTTGATGCGCTGCGCCGCCCAGTCCGACGGCATGTCGCTGACCGGGACGCCCCACACCTTCTCGGTGTAGGTCTTGAAGAACGTCCGGTACAGGCGCCAGCCGAAGCGGGCGACCAACCAGTTTTCGTAGTTGCTCTGGTCCTTGGGCGGCCGTAGGCGGGCCACGGCGTAGGACAGAACGCAGCGGACCGCTTCGACGATGCCGAGGTTGCCCAGTGCGTTGGACGCCTTGAGCGGGTAGTCGTAGTACTTGCCGTTGTAGAAGATGCGGCTCATGCGGGGCCGCATGATGAAGTCCTGGTCCGGCAGGATCTCGTGCCAGAGCGCTTCGACCTCGGGCACCTTGGTGAAGAAGCGGTGGCCGCCGATGTCGAAGCGCCATCCCTCGCGCGCGGCGGTGCGGCTGATGCCGCCGACGATCGCGTCGCCCTCGAGAACAGTCGTCGGCACCGCGCGCTTGGTGAGCTCGTAGGCGGCGGTCAGGCCCGCGGGCCCTGCTCCGATGACGACGACGTGCAGCTTGTCCGCCACTGCTGAGACCTCCGGACGTACGGGCGCCGCCGACGGGCACGCCGGCCGCGGGCATCCTCGCGGAATGGTCGCCGACCGGCCCGGGGGGTGCGCTGCTCGTACCATGATGCCCGACATGCAGCCGAGTGCCCGGACCGCCGCGCGGCGCCCGGACGCGGGTCTGCTGCTCAGCGGCTGGGCCCTCTTGGCGCTCGGCATCGCCAGCCGTGACGGTCGTTACAACGTCTTCGGGCTGGCCTGCGTGCTGGCCGGAACCACCCTGGTCGTGCTCGGCGCGCTCAGCGGCGCAGGCCCTGGCCAGCGCCGCGCAGGAGCGCGGGTCGGACTGCACCGCGGGCTCGTGGCCGCCGGCGGGCTCGTAGCCGTGGCAGCTGTGCTCGTCGCTGCGACACCGTTCGGGCTCAGCGAGCGCTACTACTCGACGGGCGCCTCGTTCTGGGTCTCGCAGGTGCTTGTCGGCCTGGCCGGCCCGGTTGCTGCCTTGAGCCTGCTCCCGCGGCTGCGGCCTGCCGCCTGGCCCTTCTGGACCGCGCTCGGACTCGTCACGGCCGCCGGGATCGCCCGGGTGGTGTCCTCGCCGGACCCGCACATCGACGTGTTCTACCTGTTGCAGGTGTCGACGAAGGGGCTGCTCCGCGGGGCCGATATGTATCGCCAGCAGTGGGCGGCCTCGCCCGAGGTCTACCACTCGGGCGGCCTGTTCACCGTCTACCCCTACTTGCCGGCCACGTCGGTGCTCCTGCTGCCCGGCCGTGTCCTTTTCGGGGATGTCCGCGTCGAGCTCGTGCTGCTGCTGGCGCTCGCCGCCATCCTGCTCCGTCGAATCGGCGCTGGGCGGACCGCTGCTCCGGCAGCGGTGCCGGCCATGCGTACGGTGCCGGCCCTGCTGCCGCTGCTCGTCGCCGTGCTACCGAAGATCACGTACGCCGACCAGCGGGCCTGGACCGAGCCGCTGATCATCGTCCTGCTCGTGGGGATGGTCCTGAGTGTGCAGTCCGGCCGCCCGCGCCTTGCTGTCGTCTGCCTCGCCCTTGCCCTGGCTAGCAAGCAGCACGTAGCGCTGCTGCTCCCGGTCGCTGCCCTCTGGCCCGCGTTCGGCCCGCGGCGCGCTCTCGCATCCGCCGGTCTCGGCATCCTGGTCGTGTTGCCGTGGCTGATCGCCGGGCCGGCTGACTTCTGGCACGACGCCGTGTCGGTCAACCTGGGCTACGGCTATCGGCAGGACGCGCTGTGCCTGCCGACACTGCTGCACGACCTCGGCCTGCCCTCCGGGGGCGCGCTGACGGCGGCCGGCGTCCTCGCCGGGTGGGCGCTGGCCTACCGGCTGCGCGGCACCGCGGCCGGCTTCGCGGCAGGCGCGGCTGTGCTGGTGCTGCTGCTCGACCTGACCAACCAGCAGTCCTTCTTCAACCACTACACGCTGGGGATGGCCCTCGTCGTCCTGGCGGTCGCGGCGCAGGCGGGCCGTGCTGCTGTGGCGCCGTCTCGCTCGGCCGAGCCGGACACACCGGCGGTGTCAGCGGATGGTCGAGAAGCGCTCGAGCGTCGCGCCTTCGAGCAGCTGCCGGCGCGCTAGCTGGAAGGTGCGCTCGCGTACCGAGGCGAGCTGGTCGGATGCGGCGCCGCAGGTGGTCTCCAGCAGTCGGTAGCCGTCGGCGCGCACGAAGTAGATAGCGTTGTACGGGCCAGCCAGCCGGTCGACCTGCCGGGCGAAGTCAGCGCTGCTGGCCCGCTGCATCCGGGCGGCGTAGTCGACCCAGTCAACCAGGGCGGGGCCGCTCGGGTCGGCCAGCGCCACCTCTTTCACGCCGGTCAGGTGCTGGCGGACGAGCGCTCGGTGCACGGCCGGCCCGAGCTGGTCGGGGCAGTACGCAACGACGTCGCCGGGCCTGGCCTGAGCGGCGATCTTCCCGGCGATCTGGCCTGCCTGGCTACGCTCCATGCGAGCCAGCGTCCAGCCGCCTAACAGGCCGGTCACGGCGCTCACCGCGAGCAGGCCGACGGTGAGCTTGCGCGGGCCAAGCAGCCCGATGCCGAGGGCGGCGAGCAGCAGGAAAGCCGGCAGCGAGATGCCGGTGTAGCGCTCGGCATAGGCGCTGCCACCGCTGAGGTAGAGCAGATAGGCGAGGGCCAGCGGTACGAGCCAGAGCGCCGCGAGGTAGCGGCCGGGCACGCGGCCCGTGGGGTCGACGTGCAGGTGGCGCTCGCCGGGGCCACTCGGGCGCGCGGAGAAGCCGATCAGGGCGGTGAACAGCAGCACCAGGCCGAGCAGTGCGCCGGTCGAGGCCGGGCCGGCCCAGTCGAAGACGGTGTCAAGCAGCACCTGTGCGTGGACCTTGGGGGCCCACGGGGTGCCGGTGTGCACCATCTGGAAGACGAAGGTGGGCAGCCAGGGGGCGAACAGCACCCCGGCTGCCAGCATGGCCACGACTGCCGCCCGGGCCGGCCCCCGGTAGGCCGGCCGTCGCCGGGCCTGCACGAGCAGCGAGACGGCAACCGTGCCGAGCAGCAGGAAGGTCCAGTAGTGCGTGTAGGCCATCGCCGCCGTCAGCAGCGTCACGGGCGCCCAGGTCCGCACACCGGGATGCTCGAGCGCCCGGACGATCGCGAGGCCGAAGGCCAGCACCAGCAGGACGACGAGCGAGTACATCCGCGCTTCGCTGCCATAGCGAATCGCATAGGGCGACGTGGCGAACAGCAGCAGCGCCGCGAGGCCTGAACGGCCGACGGCTGCCTCCGGCACATGTCCCAGCCGCATGGCGGCGCCCGCAACGCGGCGGCCGGCGAGCCACGCGAGCGGGAGGGTCGCGACGCTGACGATGCCGGACACGGCCCGCACCGCGATGTCGCCGTCGCCGAAGACACCAATCCACAGGTGCAGCAGCAGGTAGTACAGCGGCGGAGCGCCGTCGTGCCGCAGTGCCACGAACAACGCGCCCAACGGTCGGCGGGCGATCTCGACAGTCAGCGCCTCGTCGAGCCACAGGTGACTGCTGGTGAAGAAGCGCAGGAAGCAGCCCGCGGCAACCGCGGCGACGACGGCACCGACGGCGGTGCGGCGACCTGGGCGAGGCAGACGCCCCAGCAACCGGGTGCGCCTGCTCCCGGACTCGGCTGGGCGGCTGTCACTACGGTCGGCTACCGGCGCTTCCGGTGTCAGGACCGGTGCCTCAGCTGGCCGGGCGGGCGGGGCGAGGGAGACGTCAAGTGGTGAGAGCGGCGACCGGGCGGGGGCGCCGGTGCGACCCGCTGAGGGTGTAGGGCCCGCTGGCGACGCTGGGGAGGCAGTCGAGCGAGGCCGGGGCAGGGTCACGGAGGCCCCGCTGAGATGGCTGGGCAGGAGTGCGGAGTGACGACGCGTACCCCCCACCCCATGCCTGCAACCTACCGCGAGCGCGCCCGCGTGACCCGTCCCCACGCGGGCGAGCCGGCCTGGTGGGAAGCCCCGTCAGCCCCCACCCGCTGGCTCGAGCGCCGCCCGGAGCAGGGGTCCGAGCCGGGTGCAGCGTCGCCGGCCGCCGGTGTCGCGCACTGCCCGCGCCAGCGAGCGGCCGACCGCCGGCACGACCGACAGGTGACGCTGCGCACGCGTGAAGGCGGTGTAGACGAGCGGGCGGGTCAGTAGCCCGCCGGCCTCGGGGGGCAGCACGACGACGACGGCCGGCCACTCGCTGCCCTGTGCCCGGTGGATGGTGATGGCCCAGCCGTGCCGCAGGTCGCCCAGCGCGGAGCGGGGCACAGCTGCCGGGCCGGAGGGAAACAGCACGGTCAGGCCGTCGTCCGACCAGCCCTGCACCACCCCGACCTCACCGTTGGCGAAGCCGGCTTCGAGGTGGTTCGCGACGGCGACCACGCGGTCGCCGGCATCGAACGAGGGGCGGGCCTCAGCGCCGCCGCCGCGCCCAGGGCTGCCCGGGGTGCGGGTGCCAACCGTCCCCGTGCCGCTGCCCCGGTGGCGGGTGCCGCGGGCGGGCGCGGGGTTCAGGACCGACTTGAGCGCCGCGTTCAGTGCCAGCGTGCCCGCCGGCCCGCGATGTACCGGCGTGACCACCTGGACGTCGGCCGAGGCGATGCCGAGCGCGCGGGGGATGGCTTCGGTCACCAGCTGGACCGTTCGGCGGGCGGCAGCGTCAGCATCGCCGGCCGGCACGACCGCGACTTCGTGCGCCGGGTCGTCGAAAGGGGGTAGCTCGCCGCCCCGCACCGCGGTCGCGAGCCGGGCGATCGTCCCACCCTCGGCCTGTCGGTAAAGCGTGGTCAGCTCGGTCGTCGGCACGCAGCCGGCGTCGACCAGGTCGCCGAGGACCCGCCCCGCCCCGATGCTGGGCAACTGGGCGGGGTCGCCGACGAGCAGCACGTGGGTGCCGGGCGCACAGGCGTCGAGCAGTCCGGCCGCCATGTCGACGTCGAGCATCGAGGCTTCGTCGACGACGACCAGGTCGGCATCGAGCGGCCAGTCCTCGTCGCGGGCGAACGACGGGCCGCCGTCGGGGTCGTCCCGGCCTGGCTGGGCACCGAGCAACCGGTGCAGCGTCGTGGCGGGCGCTCCGGTCAGCTCCTCGAGCCGCTTGGCGGCCCGGCCGGTCGGGGCGGCCAGAGCCACCCGCCGCCCCCGCGCTGTGGCGAGGTCGACGACGGCGGCAACGCTGCGGCTCTTGCCCGTGCCCGGGCCGCCGGTGAGCAGGCTGACCCCGTGACCGAGCGCGGCGAGGACGGCGGCCTGCTGCGTCTCATCGAGCCCGGTGGCGCCCAGGGTGTCGGGCTCGCCGATCGGCTCGGCGCTCGCGACCAGGCGGGCGATGCCCTCGGCGATCGCCTCCTCGGCCATGGCGTAGCGGGGGAGGGAGACGAGGCCGCTGGCGTCTGGGCTGTCCGCAGCCGCCTCGTCGGCGGCCAGGCTGTCGAGCACGACCCGGCCCTCCTCGTCGGCGCGGGTCAGGGCGGCCGCGGCGTCCGGGACCCCGCGTGAGGCGGCCAGGCTGAGCAGCCGACCCATCGGCAGTGCGGTGTCACCCGAGCGGGCCGCGATCGCCAGCAGATGGACGAGCACGGCTGGCCCCCGCGACGGCGCGCCGCGGTCGGCGCCGAGGTGTGCCGCCAGCCGGTCGGCCTGCCCGAGGTCGGCCTCGGGTGCGTCGAGCAGCCGCCAGGGATCATCCCGCAGGCGGGTAGCCGCACCAGGCGACAGGCTCGTCGTGACACCCGCTGCGGCGCGCACGGGCAGTCCGGCATCGTGCAGCAACCGGGCTACCTCGTAGGTGGGCGCTGCGTTCGCGAACGCGGTCATCAGGGTGACGACGCGCTTGGCAGACACGCCCTCGAGGCGGCCGAGTGCCAGCTCGGTGACGTCCTCGGCCCGCTTGATGCCGGCGCCGGCCAGCCGCTCGCGCAGTGCACGCCCGCAGCCGGGCCACAGCCCGGCCTCGCAGAAGGCCACGAAAGCTGAGTCGGCGTGAGCGGGGTCGGCGGAAGCAGCGCCGGCGGGCGAGGGCGCTGGGCTCCCAGCACTCCCAGCACTTCCAGCACTTCCAGCACGCCCAGCACGCTCAGCCTCGGTCGGCCTTCCGGACACGGGCCGAGGGTACGGCGGGTGCGCGCCGTGGCGGCTGCATCCACAGGCGCCGAACCGCAGGGGCGTCGGCCCCACAGGCTTGCCCTACTCCCAGGGCAGGCGTTCCGGGTAGCCGAGGGCCGGGGCGGAGACGTCGTCCAGGGCGGCGGTGATCTCGGCTGGCAGGGTCAGCGCCTCCGACTCGAGCGACTGCGCCAGCTGAGCCCTGGTCCTCGCCCCGACAACAGGCGCTGCGACTCCAGGCCGGTCGCGCACCCAGGCAAGGGCGACCGCGACGGGGGAGACGCCGAGCCCGCCCGCGGCAGTCGTCACCGCATCTACGACCCGCCCGGCCTCCTCACCCAGGTAGGGGGCGACGAACCGGTTCCAGGTCGGGGATGCCGCCCGCGTCCCCGCAGCCGGCGTCGTCGCGCGGTAGGCGCCGGACAGCACGCCGCGTCCCAGCGGCGACCACGGCAGCAGCCCCAGGCCGGCATCGAGTGCCGCCGGGACCACCTCGCGCTCGACTCCGCGCGCCAGCAAGGAGTACTCCACCTGCGTCGATATGAGCGGCGCGCGGCCCGGGGCAGCCCGTTGCCAGCCGGCCGCCTTCGCGGTCTGCCAGCCGGAGAAGTTCGACACTCCCGCATAGCGCACCCGGCCGGAGCTGACAGCGGTGTCGAGCGCGGTGAGCGTCTCCTCCAGCGGGGTCCCGGCGTGCCAGGTGTGCACCTGCCAGAGGTCGACGTGGTCGGTCCGCAGCCGCGAAAGGGAGCCGTCGAGCGCGGCGAGCAGCCGCCGCCGGCCGGTGCCGGACGACAGCGGCCCGTCGCCGGTCCGCGCGCCGGCTTTGGTCGCCAGCACGATCTCCTGGCGCCCGATGTCGGCGACGAGCCGGCCGAGGATGCGCTCGGACTCCCCGCCGGCGTAGACGTCAGCTGTGTCGACGAGGGTGCCGCCGGCCTCGCGGAACGCCCGCAGCTGTGCTGCTGCCTCGTGCTCCTCGGTGTCGCGCCCCCAGGTCATGGTGCCGAGGGCGAGCCGGGACACGACGAGGCCGCTGCGGCCGAGAGGGCGGTGCTCCACGGGTGCAGACCCTAGTGACCCGCCACCGCAGCGGCTCCCGACTGACCGCAGCAGCCCAAGCCGCTAACGTGCGCCAGGCGAGGAAAGGACACGCTGATGCGGCTTGGGCTCAACATGGGCTACTGGGGCATGGGGAACGACGCCGACAACCTGGTGCTCGCCCGCGAGGCTGACGCGCTGGGCTACAGCGTCGTCTGGGTGGCAGAGGCGTACGGCAGTGATGCGGCCACCGTCCTGACCTGGATCGCGGCCCAGACCAGCTCGGTCGACATCGGCAGCGCTGTCTTCCAGATCCCCGCCCGGACGCCGGCGATGACGGCGATGACGGCAGCGACGCTCGACACCCTGTCCGGCGGCCGGTTCCGGCTCGGCCTCGGGGTCTCCGGTCCGCAGGTGAGCGAGGGCTGGCACGGCGTGCGCTTCGACGCCCCGCTCGGGCGGACCCGCGAGTACATCGACATCGTCCGGCTGGCCCTGTCCCGGGAGCGGCTGGCCTACCAGGGCAACCACTACGTCCTGCCGCTGCCGGACGGGCCCGGTAAGGCGCTCAAGCTCACGGTGCATCCGGTGCGTGAGTCCATCCCGATCTACCTGGCAGCCGTCGGGCCCAAGAACCTCGAGCTGTGCGGCGAGAAGTTCGACGGCTGGCTCTCGATCTTCCCGAGTGCGCGCAACCTCGAGGACTCCCTCGCCCCCATCCGCGCCGGACGCGAGAAGGCCGGCTCAACGCTCGAGGGCTTCGACGTCGTCGCCAGCGTCGGTATCAACCTGGACCCCGACATCGAGCGCGGCTCGGCACTGCTCAAGGCCAACGCCGCGCTCTACATCGGCGGGATGGGCAGCCGCGAGAAGAACTTCTACAACGCCCACGCCCGCCGGCTCGGCTACGACGAGGCCGCCGGGCAGATCCAGGACCGCTACCTGTCCAAGGACTACGCTGGGGCCGCCGCCGCCGTCCCCACCGATTTCATCGACGACACGGCACTGCTCGGCCCGGTGGAGCGGGTCGCGGAGAAGATGGCTGCCTACGCTGAGGCAGGCGTCACCACCATTTCCATCTCGCCCGCCTCGACGAGCATGGACGAGCGCCTGGCCGCACTGCGCGGCGCCGCCGAGGCGCTTCAGAAGTCAGGAGCGAGCAGCTGAACCTCGCCCAGTCGGCCGTCCTCGGCGTCGTCGAGGGGCTCACGGAGTTCCTGCCCGTCAGCAGTACCGCCCACCTCACCGTGACCGAGCGCCTGCTCGACCTCAAGATCGACGACGCGGGCGTCACCGCCTTCACCGCTGTCGTGCAGTTCGGCGCCGTCATCGCGGTCCTGCTGTACTTCCGGGCCGACATCGTCCGGCTGGTTGTCGCGGGAGTGCGGGCGGTGCGCGACCCCGCTGCCCGCACCGGCCCCGACGCACGGCTGGCGGCCTTTGTCATCATCGGCTCCATCCCCATCGGAGTGGTCGGCCTTGCCACGAAGTCGCTGGTGGAGGGGCCGCTGCGCAACCTCGGCGTGATCGCCGCGGCTCTGATCCTGTGGTCGGCGGTGCTCGTCTACGCCGAGCGCCGGCATGCCGCGCAGCGCGTGACGCACGGGGAGAAGGGGCTCACCCTGCCCGATGCCGTGGTCATGGGGCTGGTGCAGTGCGTCGCCCTCGTGCCCAGGGTGTCCCGCGCTGGCGCGACGATCAGTGCCGGGCTGCTGCGCGGGCTCGACCGCGTCGCTGCCACCCGCCTGGCGTTCCTGCTGGCGATCCCGGCGCTGACCGCTGCGACACTGCTGGAGCTGCGCAAGGCGGTGGGCGGGGGAGTCGGCGTCGCACCCACCCTGCTCGGCACGGCCGTGGCGTTCGTCGTCGCCTACGCCTCCATCGCCTGGCTGCTGCGCTTCGTCGCCGGCCATCCCATCAGCGCGTTCGTCCCGTACCGCATCGTCGCCGGCATCACCATCGCCGTGCTGCTCGCGGTCGGGACGCTGTAGCCGGTGACGACGGTCCTGCTCGTCCGCCATGGGCTGACTGCCATGACCGGTCCACGGCTAGCGGGGTGGACTCCGGGGCTCTGTCTCGACGAGCGCGGGCAGGCGCAGGCAGCCGCCGTTGCGCAGCGCTTGCGCCCGTTGCCGCTCGCTGCTGTCGTGTCGAGCCCGCTCGACCGCTGCCTGGAGACCGCGTCAGCGGTGCTCGAGGGGCGCGGGCTGGAGTTGGCTGTCGACGACCGCATCGGGGAGTGCCGCTACGGCGACTGGACCGGCAAGGAGCTGAAGACCCTCGCCAAGGACCCGCTGTGGAAGGTCGTGCAGGCGCACCCGAGCGCGGCAGTCTTCCCCGGCCCCGAGGGTGAGCCGCTCGCCGAGACCTCGCGCCGGGCAGTGGCCGCGATGCGCGACTGGGATGCCCGGATCGCCGCCGAGCACGGGCCCGACGCGGTGTGGGTCGCGTGCAGCCACGGCGACGTCATCAAGGCGATCCTCGCCGACGCGCTCGGGCTGCATCTGGACCTGTTCCAGCGGATCAGCGCCGATCCGTGCTCGGTCTCGGTCGTGCGCTACACCCAGCTGCGGCCGTTCGTGCTGCGGATCAACGACACCGGCGGCGGCGTCGAGGACCTCCACCCCCCCAGGCGCAAGGGCCGGCGCCGGCGCACGGCAGGCGCGGGAGCCTCGGACGCTGCTGTCGGCGGCGGGGCCGGACACTGATCCGGTCCTCCGGCTCCGCGCAGTGCGCCCTGGCTCCACGCACACTGGAGGCATGACCGACGCCGGCCAGGGCCAGCTGCTGGACGCGGCCGAGGCGCTGGTACTGCTCAACAACGGGGAACTCACGCTCGAAGGGCGGCTGCTCGACGCGAGCAACGCGACGCTGTTCGGCACGGTCAGCACCGGGGACGCCCAGGCGCAGTGCGTCTACAAGCCGGTCCGGGGCGAGCGGCCGCTCTGGGACTTCCCCGACGGCACGCTCGCGGGCCGCGAGGTCGCCGCCTACGAGGTCAGCGCGGCGACCGGGTGGGCAGTGGTGCCGCCCACGGTGATGCGTGACGGCCCGTTCGGGATCGGCTCCTGCCAGCTGTGGATCGACGTCGACGACGGCGTCGACCTCGGGGCGCTGGCCCGCTCGGACCATCCCGCGCTGCGACGGATGGCACTGTTCGACGCGGTGATCAACAATGCCGACCGCAAGGGGGGCCACCTGCTCCCGGTCGATGATCCGCCGCCGGTCGGCCACGTGTATGGCGTCGACCACGGCGTGACCTTCCACGTCGACGACAAGCTGCGAACGCTGCTGTGGGGCTGGCGCGGCAAGCGGATCAGCGAGGCCGAGCGGGCCGTGCTCGAGCGGCTACGGCTCGATGCCGACCTCGACGAGCGGCTGCGCGCCCTGCTCACGCGCAAGGAGGTCGCGGCCTACCACCGGCGCATCGACAGGCTGCTGCGCACCGGCCGCTTCCCGCATCCTTCGGAGGACTGGCCGGCCATCCCCTGGCCGCCGTTCTGACAGCCAAAACCAAGATCAGCCGGCGGGAGGAGCCCCGGTAGCATCGCCAGCATGCGGTCGTGGGAGGCACCCGAGCTTCCCTTCGTACCCGGGCAGGGCTTCGCCGTGCGCATCTACGACACCGCGACCCAGTCGGTTCGCCCGCTCGCTCCCGGGGCAGTCGCGCGGATGTACGTCTGCGGCATCACCCCGTACGACGCGACTCACCTCGGCCACGCCGCCACGTACCTCACCTACGACCTGCTGCAGCGGGTGCTGCTCGACGCGGGGCACGAGGTCGCCTACGTGCAGAACGTCACCGACGTCGACGACCCGCTGCTCGAGCGGGCCGCTCGCGACGGCGAGGACTGGCGGGAGCTCGCCGAGCGTGAGACGCAGCGCTTCCGCGAGGACATGGTGGCCCTGCGGCTCCTGCCGCCGCGGGCCTACGTCGGGGCGGTTGAGGCCATCCCGCTGATCATTACGATGATCGAGCAGCTGCGCAGCAAGGGCGCGAGCTACGAGCTCGACGGCGACGTCTACTTCCCCATCTCGGCCGCTCCCCGATTCGGTGGGGTCAGCCACTACGGCCTGGAGCAGATGCTGACGTTCGCGGCCGAGCGCGGGGGGGACCCGGACCGGCCCGGCAAGAAGGACTCGCTCGACCCCCTGCTGTGGCGGGCGGCCCGACCGGGGGAGCCGTCCTGGGACTCGCCGTTCGGACCCGGGCGCCCCGGTTGGCACGTCGAGTGCGCCGCTATCGCCCAGGAGTACCTCGGCCGGGCGATCGACGTGCAGGGGGGCGGAACAGACTTGATCTTCCCGCACCATGAGTGCAGCGCCGCGCACGGCGAGGTGGCCAGCGGGGCGCGCCCCTTCGCCCGCGCCTACGTGCACACGGCTCTGCTGTCCTACGAGGGCGCGAAGATGTCGAAGTCGCTGGGCAACCTGGTCTTCGTCTCGCGGCTCCGGGAAGAGGGGGCCGACCCCGGGGCGATCCGGCTCGCGCTGCTGGCGCACAGCTACCGCCAGGAGTGGGAGTGGACGGGCGTCGACCTCGCGGCGGCGACCGAGCGGCTCGAGCGGTGGCGGGCGGCGGTGGGGCGCTCGTCCGGACCTGCCGCTGCTTCGGTGGTGGAGCAGGTCCGCCGGCGTCTCGCCGACGACCTCGACGCGCCCGCGGCGCTGCTGGCCATCGACCGCTGGGCCCGCGAAGCCGTGCTGCGGGGCGGGCAGGACGGCGATGCCCCGGGGGCCGTCCGGGCGCTGGTCGATGCGCTGCTCGGCGTTCAGCTCTGAGCCTGGCCGGACTCGCTGTCAGGCTGCCGCCTGCGCTCGGACGGCCCCCCGCCACCACTCGACGGTCGCGTGCGCGGCGTCCACCAGTGGAGTGGGTGACAGGCCCAGCAGGGCTTCGCTGCGCCGTGAGTCCATGACGAACGGTTCGGTGAACTGGTAGAGCATTTCGGCCAGCTCGCGCAGCGGGCCAGGGGCGACACTGCCCGCGCGTATGACCCACGATGGCAGCGTGCCCACTCGGGCGCTGGTGCCGGCCGCGTCGGCGAACGCCTCGACGAGTTCTCGCTGCGTCAACGCCGGACCGGTGGGGGCGTGCACGACGCTGTCCCATGCGGCCGGGGTACCGGCAGCAGCGATCATGGCGCGGGCGTAGTCGGGCACGTAGGTGAATGAGTGCGGGGTATCGGGCCGGCCGAGCACCCGCACCGTGCGCCCGGCCAGCACGGCCGGGACCATCCGCTCGCCGGCGTGCGCGTGGCGCACGAGCGGTCCGAACAGGTCAGCGGCCACGACGCTCACCGTCGGGGTAGGAGACAGGGCCCGCGCAGCAAGCAGCGCGGTCCTCACCCCACGCTTGCCGCCCGCTGCCGTGCGCGGGCTGTCCTCGGTCATCGGGCCACTCGCGCCGGTGTAGGCGTAGAGGCTCTCCGGGAACACGACGACGGCGCCGTGCGCCGCACGGAGCACGGCCTGTTCGGCGGCCGGCAGCTCGGTCCGCCAGGCCGCTGCGTTGTAGGCCGCGTGCGTGCAGTGGAAGATCGCGGCGGCGCCGATGCGGCAGCGCTGACCGCCCGCTCATCTCGGGCATCCACGGCCATCCGCTCGACGCCCGGGTGCTCCGGTCCGGATCCTGAGCGAGTGAGGATGCGGACCTCGTGCCCTGCCTCCACCAGCTGCTCGGCAACGGTGTAGCCGACCGGACCTGCCCCGGTGACGACGTAGTGCTGCGACATGACGAGCTCCGTTCGAAGGGAGAGCATTGCTCTCAGGTGAGCCAAGAATGCGTTTCTGGACGCGGTCTGTCAAGAGCAATGCTCTCACTAGTTGACGCTGCTCTCGTGAACGTGCACGATCCGGCTGTGCCCACGCCCCGAGACCAGGCCCGTGCGCGCACGCTTGGTGAGATCACCCGGATCGGACGTGCCCACCTGGCCAGTTCCGGTGCGGCGGGCCTCTCCCTGCGTGCCGTGGCCCGCGATCTCGGCGTCGTCTCATCAGCCATCTACCGGTACGTGCCGAGCCGTGACGAGCTACTGACCTTGCTGGTCGTCGACGCCTACAGCGAGCTCGGCGAGGCGGTGAGCGCCGCCGATGCCTCGCTGCCGCGCGAGGACCTGGCCGGGCGTTGGCGCGCCGTCGCCGGCAGCGTCCGCCACTGGGCCCTTGCCGAGCCGAGCCGCTACGGCCTGGTGTTCGGGACGCCGGTGCCTGGCTACCACGCCCCGGTGGAGCGAACAACGGGCCCTGGTACCCGAGTGATCGTGTTGCTGCTCCGGCTGGCTGTCGACGCGGAGGCTGCCGGTGCGCGCCCGGTGGCGGCCGCCGCCGCCGCGCCGGGCTCCGGCTCGCTGCAGGAGGACGCGGAACGGGTCCGCGCCGAGTACGGCCTCGCGCTCTCGGACGAGATGCTCACTGCAGCTGTCCTGGTATGGGTCGCACTGTTCGGCGCGGTGAGCTTCGAGGTGTTCGGGCAGTTCGGGCCCGACACGTTCAGCGACCCGCGCGAGATGTTCACTGCGCTGGTGGAGGTTCTCGCGGTCGTGCTCGGTCTGCAGGCGACGCGGGTCGCTCCGTAGCGGCCGTCGCACCGGGCGCGTGAACGAGTGCGGCTAGGCCTCGCCGCGGCGCCTCAGGTAGCGCTCGAACTCGCGGGCGATGGCATCTCCGCTGGCCTCGGGCAGCTCGGTCTCGGCCTCGCGTGACTCGAGCGAGCGGACGTAGTCGGCGACCTCGGAGTCGTCGGAGGCCAGCTCGTCGACCTGCCGCTCCCAGATTCGGGTCTGCTCGGCGAGGTCACCGAGGGGCAGAGCGAGGTCGAGCATGTCCTCGACCCGGCTCAGCAGCGCGAGCGTCGCCTTGGGGCAGGGCGGCTGGGCCACGTAGTGCGGCACAGCGGCCCAGAACGACACCGCCGGGAGCTCAGCCACCGTGCACGCCTCCTGGAAGACCCCGACGATGCCGGTCGGCCCCTCGTACCGCGACTGGCTGAGGGCGAGGCGGGTGGCCATCTGCTCATCGCTCGTCGTGCCGCTGACCGGCACCGGCCGGGTGTGCGGGGTGTCGGCGAGCAGGGCACCCAGCGTCGTCACCGTCTGGATGTCGAGCGCGTGCGCCGCCTCGACGAGCTCCTCGCAGAAGCCGCGCCAACGCATGTTGGGCTCGAGGCCCCGGACGAGAACGAGGTCGTGCGCGGCGTCGGGCAGCTTGGCCACCGACAGCCGGGTCGTCGGCCAGCTGAGCCGACGGTCGGAGCTGGCGCCCAGGGACACGGTCGGCCGGTTGACCTGGAAGTCATAGTAGTCGTCAGGGTCGATCGCGCCGATGGTCCGTGCCTCGAAGACGGCTTCGAGGTGCTCGACTGCGGCGGTAGCGGCGTCGGCGGCGTCGTTCCATCCCTCGAAGGCCGCCACCATGACCGGGCTGCGCAGGGTGCCGACGCCCTCGAACTCGATCACCCGCGCCCTCCCACCACCTCGTCGGCCGCCGCACGAACCAGGCCTGCGACCAGGGCAGGCCACTGCAAAGGTACGTCGTGCAGGGCCCCTCCCCAGCGTTGCAGCCGTGGCCTGGCCAGCAGCCGGTCGGCGCGCTCCAGAGCCGCTCCCTTGGCCGCCGTCCACTGCTCGGCGCCAGGGGGCTCGCACGAGACCAGCCACGCCGGTGACCGCACGGCGGCGAGCGTCGCCTCGACGTCGGCGTCGAGCAGACCGTCGAGCACCTGCATGTGGCGCTCGAAGCTCAGCATCGGGCGAGCGAGCCCGTCTGCTCCGAGCCCGAACAGTGGCCGCAGCGCATCGGCGGTCGCGGGTGACCACCACGGCGCGAGCGGGCCGCCGGACAGCATGGTTTCGAGCTGCTCGGGAGGCAGGGCCGTGCGGGGTGGCTCGAGCCGCCGGCGCAGGGCTGCTCGATCCTCGGCAAGGCTGCCGGGCGGGTTGAAGCCGCCGTCGATGGCCACCACGGCGAGCACCCGCTCGGGATGGTGCGCTGCCAGGTGCAGCGCGACCGCTGCCCCCCAGGAGTGGCCCACGACAACAACCCGGGACAGCCCCAGGGCGTCGAGCGCCGGCCCGATGTCGGCGACGACATCGGCGAGCGCGTAACCCGAGTCGGGCTTGCCGGACGCGCCGTGGCCCCTTGCATCGAGGGCGACGAGCGGCCGGACGGCGAGGCGTGCCACCACTGGGTCCCAGAAGCGCCGCTGGGAGGCAAGACCGTGCAGCAGCAGCACCGGCGTGCCCTCGCCTGGCCAACGGGTCGCCGCCAGAGCGACGCCGTCGCCGGGCAGGCTGAGCTCGATGCCGCCACTCGGCAGCGGGCCGCCGGGCAGCTGCGACAGCTGCTCATTCGGTGTGCGGGGCGTCATGGGCTGCGGGACGGGCGGCCCACGCGGGCTGTCAGGGGGCTCTCCGGGGGCTCGTCGTTGCCAGCTCAGCGGCCGGTGGTGTGCACGATGAGGACGTCGCACCTGGCCTGGTGACTGATCGTCGCCGGGACCGACCCCAGCAGCCGGCCCGCCAGGGAGTTGAGCCCGCGGTTGCCGACGACCACGAGGTCGACGGACTCTGTCGCCGCCAGCTGCAGCAGCACGTCGACCGGCTCGCCGTGGACTGCCTTGCGCTCGATGTCACGGGCGCCGGCCTTCTTCGCGCGGTCCTCCGCATCGCCCAGCACCGACTCGGCCGGCGTGGAACCAGTCACTTTGTACGCGTCGTGCCCCAGCTCTTCCTCCGCCCGCTGCTGCTCGCGCTTGTCCATCTTTTGGAAGGCACAGAGGAGCAGCAGGCGGCCGCCGCTGTCGGCGGCTACGGCGGCGGCCTTGTCGACAGCGCGGAACGAGGACTCCGACCCGTCGGTGCCCACGAGCACGGTGCGGTAGCTGGCCACAGGAAAGGCTCCTCACGTCTGGTGCGTCGCGGCTACTGGCCGCAGATAGCGGAACGGCTTTCTGCCGGCGGCTGAAAGCCCCGCCGCGCACCGTATCGTCCGCCTGCGACCGAACCGTAGGTGTTGTTTCGACGCGGAGGTGCCCGGTGCCACATTCCAGCGATGACCTGCCGCCGCGGCTGCGGGCCGCCTGTGACCTCGCTGTTGTCGAGGTCCGCGAGGCGGCGGGGCGGCACGAGTACGACGGCGTGCTGCAGGACCTGTCGCCGGATGCGGTCGGCGCAGGGCTTGCCCGACTCGGACAGGGTGCCGACCCCGAGGATGGCTTCGACGCCGCGCGACTGCGAGCTGCTGAGGTGGCGCTGCGGGTGCAGCTGGGCGTGGTCGAGGACCACCGGCGCAACCCCATGTGGCACCTGGCCGGGCTCGACCTCGCCTCCTACGACCGGGAGTACGCACCGGCGGCCGATCGCGCTGCGGCCCGGCGGCGGCACGTGGAGGCCTGGCCCGCCGCCGTCGATGTGGCGGTGAGCACGCTCGACCGTGTTCCGGCACCCGTCGCCGCCGCCCTGCTCAGCCCGGCTCGGGGGCTCGCGGCCGGACTGCTGGAGGGACCTGCCGCCGCCGGGCTGCACGAGGGCATGGGTGGGTCCGACGCCGTGGATGCCGCGCTCGCGGCACACGGAAGGCTGGTCAGGCACCTGGAGCGAGCCGAGCGGGAAGGCTCGCCCGACGTCGCCTACGGCGCTGAGCATCTGGCGCTGCTGCTCGGCGCCCCCGAGGCGCTCGAGGTCGACCTCGCGGCCCTCGCCGCAACGGCGGATGCCGAGCGCGACCGACTGCGCGGCATCCTGGCGCAGGCGTGCGAGCGCCTCGAGCCCGGGGTCGGGCCGGCCGAACTCGTCCCGCGCCTGCTGGCCGACCACCCGTCCGAGCCTGAGCAGATCTACGCCGAGGCGCGCGAGCAGATCGAGGAGGCGAGCGCCTTCACGCTCTCTCGACAGCTGCTGCCTGACTACGGCGGCGAGTGCCTCGTAGGGCCGGCGCCCGCCTCGCGTCGGTGGGCGATGGCGATGATGAGCTGGGCGGCGCCGTACGAGCCCGACGCGCCGTCGTGGTACCACGTCACCCCCCCTGACGAGGCGTGGTCGCCCGAGGCGCGCGAGGAATGGCTGTCGATCTTCAGCCGGACCACGCTGCCGGGCATCACGGTCCACGAGGTGACGCCCGGGCACTTCGCGCACGGGCGGGCCTTGCGGGGGCTGCAGAGCGACGTGCGGCGGCTGTTTTACTCCACCGCGTTCATCGAGGGCTGGGCGCATTACGTCGAGGAGCTGTTCGTCGAGGAGGGGTTCCGGGCCGCCGACCCCCGCTTCGTGATCGGCATGTGCATCGAGGCGCTGATCCGGGTCACCCGCCTCGCCGTGTCGGTGGGCGTCCACACCGGCGCTTTCGACGTCGAAGAGGGGGCCCGCCGCTTCGAGGCCGATGCCTTCCAGCGCGGCCCCGCAGGCCGCCTGGAGGCGGTGCGTGCGACGTTCGACCCCACCTATGGCCGCTACACCTGGGGCAAGCTGGCGATCCAGCAGGTGCGGGAGCGCGCCAGGCAGCAGTGGGGCGAGGGGTACTCTCACCTGCGCCTGCACCAGGCGCTGCTGGGGCTGGGTGCCCCGCCGCTCGGGCTGCTCGACGAGGCGCTGCACGTCGGGTGACGCGGTAATCGCAAGGGGCCGGCAGGGCGATCCGGACTATCCTTGACCGTATGCGTCCCGAGCTCCTGATCGCCTTGTCCCAGCGCGTGCTGGTAGCCGACGGCGCGATGGGCACGATGATCCAGGCTGCTGACCCGAGCCTGGACGACTTCGAGGGGCACGAGGGCTGCAACGAGGTCCTCAACGTGACCCGCCCCGATGTCATCCGATCGATCCACGACGAGTACCTCGCCGTTGGCTGCGACCTCATCGAGACCAACACGTTCGGTGCCAACCTGCCCAACCTGGCCGAGTACGGCATTGAGCACCGCATCACCGAGCTGTCGGAGGCCGGCGCGCGGATCGCGCGCGAGGCGGCCGATGCGGCCTCAAGCCCGGACCATCCCCGCTGGGTGCTGGGCAGCGTCGGCCCGGGCACCAAGCTGCCCACCCTTAGCCATGCTCCGTACGCCTGCTTGCGCGATGCGTACGAGCAGGAGGTCGCGGGCCTGCTGGCCGGCGGCGCCGACGCCGTGCTCGTCGAGACCGCGCAGGACCTGCTGCAGGCCAAGGCTGCCCTCGTCGGTGCCCGGCGGGCGATGCGAGTCGCCGGGACACGCGTCCCGCTCATCGCCCAGGTCACCATCGAGACCACGGGGACGATGCTGCTTGGCACCGAGATCGGGGCAGCGCTCACCGCGCTCGAGCCGCTCGGGATCGACCTCATCGGCCTCAACTGCGCCACCGGCCCGGATGAGATGACCGAGCATCTGCGCCACCTGTCGAAGCACGCGCGGGTGGGGCTGTCCTGCATGCCCAACGCCGGGCTGCCGGTTCTGGGGCCGAACGGCGCCAGCTACCCCCTCACCCCGGAGCAGCTCGCTGCCGCGCACGACGGCTTCACCCGCGAGTACGGGGTGGCGCTGGCCGGCGGCTGCTGCGGCACGACGCCCGAGCACCTGCGCCAGGTGGTCGAGCGGGTCGCCGGGCGGGGCCTGGCGACCCGCCGCCCCGACTCTGAGGCGGCAGCCTCGTCCCTGTACGCGAGCGTGCCGTTCCGGCAGGACGCCTCTGTGCTGATGGTGGGGGAGCGCACCAACACCAACGGCAGCAAGGCCTTCCGCGATGCGCTGCTCGACGCGCGCTGGGACGACGTCGTCGGCCTGGCCCGCGACGCAACCCGCGAGGGGGCGCACCTGATCGACGTCTGCGTCGACTACGTCGGGCGCGACGGCGCGATCGACATGCGAGAGGTTGCGGCGCGCTACGCCACTGCCAGCACCCTGCCGGTCATGCTCGACTCGACCGAGCCGCAGGTGATCGAGGCCGGGCTGGAATGTCTCGGCGGCCGGGTCGTCGTCAACTCGGTCAACTTCGAGGACGGCGACGGCCCGGGCTCCCGTTGGGCGCGCGTGCTGCCGATTGTGAGTGAGCACGGCGCGGCGGTCGTCGCCCTGTGCATCGACGAGACCGGCCAGGCGCGCACGGTGGAGCACAAGGTCGCGGTGGCCGAACGGCTGATCGACACGCTCACCGGCGAGTGGGGGCTGCGCGAGGGCGACATCCTCATCGACACCCTGACGTTCACTTTGGGCACGGGTCAGGAGGAGTCGCGCGGCGACGGCGCGGCGACGATCGGTGCGATCCGCGAGCTGAAGTCGCGCCATCCGAGCGTGCAGACCGTGCTGGGGCTCTCGAACATCTCCTTCGGCCTGAAGCCTGCGGCTCGGGTGGTGCTCAACAGCGTCTTTCTCGCCGAGGCCCAGAAGGCCGGGCTCGACGCCGCCATCGTCCACGCGTCGAAGATCCTGCCGGTCTCGCGCATCCCGGACGAGCAGCGTCAGGTGGCGCTGGACCTCGTCTACGACCGCCGCCGCGAGGGCTACGACCCGCTGACGGCGTTCCTCGACCTGTTTGCCGGTGACACCGGCGGTGCTGAGGCGCGCCAGACACGGGCGCAGGAGCTGGCCGCCCTGCCGCTGTCGGAGCGCCTCGAGCGGCGGATCATTGACGGTGAGCGAATCGGCCTCGAGTCCGACCTCGACGCCGCACTGCAGGACCGCCCCGCGCTCGCGATCATCAACGACACCCTGCTGGCCGGGATGAAGGTCGTCGGCGAGCTGTTCGGGGCAGGGGAGATGCAGCTGCCGTTCGTGCTGCAGTCGGCCGAGGTGATGAAGGCGGCCGTCGCCCACCTGGAGCCGCACATCGAGCGCAGCGAGGACGACGCGGGCAAGGGCAGCATCGTGCTCGCGACAGTCAAAGGCGACGTGCATGACATCGGCAAGAACCTCGTCGACATCATCTTGTCCAACAACGGCTACACGGTCGTCAACCTCGGCATCAAGCAGCCGGCCGCGGCGATCATCGACGCTGCCGAAGAGCACCGGGTCGACGCGATCGGGATGAGCGGGCTGCTGGTCAAGAGCACCGTCGTGATGAAGGAGAACCTGCAGGAGCTCAACGCCCGCGGGGTGGCCGAGCGCTTCCCCGTGCTGCTGGGCGGCGCCGCGCTCACCCGCGGCTACGTCGAGCAGGACCTCGCCGAGGTCTACGACGGCACTGTCCGCTACGCGCGTGACGCGTTCGAGGGGCTGCGGCTCATGGACGCGGTCATGGCGGTCAAGCGGGGTGAGGCGCCCGTGTCGTCGCTCAAGCCGGCGCCGCGGCGGGCCCGCACGCAGGTCACCGAGCCCGAGCCCGCTGCCGGGGGGCGGTCCGACGTCGCTGCCGACGTGCCGGTGCCCACCCCACCGTTCTGGGGCGACCGTGTCGTGCGCGGCATCGCCCTCGCCGAGTACGCGACCTTGCTCGACGAGCGCGCGCTGTTCCGCGGGCAGTGGGGGCTGAAGAAGGTCAAGAACGGGCCGTCGTACGAGGAGATCGTCGAGACCGAGGGCCGGCCTCGGCTGCGGGCGTGGCTTGAGCGGATGCAGTCCGAGCAGATGCTCGAGGCGGCAGTCGCGTACGGCTACTTCCCGGCGGTGAGCAAGGGCGAGGACCTCGTCGTGCTCGACGGCGACGGCACGCAGGGGAGCGGGGAGCGCACCCGCTTCACCTTCCCCCGCCAGCGCCGCGACCGGCGGCTGTGCATCGCCGACTTCTTCCGGGGCGAGGAGACCGGCGAGCGCGACGTCGTCGGGTTCCACGTCGTCACAGTGGGCAACCGGGTCAGCGAGGTCGCGGCCGAGCTGTTCGCCCGCAACGCCTACCGCGACTACCTCGAGCTGCACGGGCTGTCGGTGCAGCTGACCGAGGCGCTGGCGGAGTACTGGCACCGGCGGATGCGCGCGGAGCTCGGCATCGACGGGGACGACTCCGGCGACCTCGACGCGGTGCTGACCAAGCAGGGCTACCGCGGCTCGCGCTACTCGTTCGGCTATCCGGCGTGCCCCAACCTCGAGGACCGCGCGAAGGTCGTGGAGCTGCTGCACCCTGAGCGCATCGGCGTGGAGCTGTCGGAGGAGTTCCAGCTCCATCCGGAGCAGTCGACTGACGCGATCATCGTGCACCACCCCGAGGCCAAGTACTTCGCCGCCCGATGACCGGCGGCGAGCCGGACACCGACCAGCGTTGGGCCGTGCTGCTGGACATGGACGGGCTGCTCGTCGACTCCGAGCCGGTGTGGACCGTGGCCGAGCGGGAGATCGCCAGGCGGCTCGGAGGAGTGTTCTCACCGCAGGCCAAGGCAGCGATGATGGGTCAGCGGCTCGAGACGGCGGTGCCACTGCTGCTCAGCGTCCTGGGCACACCTGCTGCGGCATCGGCCGATCCGGTCGAGGTTGGGCTCGAGCTGCTTGAGCGGATGACCCAGCTGCTGGGACAAGCCCCGCCGCTGATGCCAGGGGCAGCCGACCTGCTCGAGGGCTTGACCAAGGCGGAGGTGCCGACGGCGCTTGTCTCCTCCTCCTACCGCCGCCTGGTCGATGCGGTGCTCGCGGGGTTCGCCGCAGCCGGCATCGGCCACCGCTTCGACGTGACTGTCGCCGGGGACGAGGTAGGCGCCGGGAAGCCGGATCCGGAGCCGTACCTGACCGCAGCTGCCCGGCTCTCGGTACCTGCGCGGCGCTGCGTGGTGCTGGAGGACAGCACGGCCGGGATGCGCTCTGGCATCGCCGCCGGCTGCCGGGTCGTGCTGGTGCCGAGCATGCCCGGGCAGGCGACCGTTTCGGTGCCGGCCGGAGTCGAGCTCGCCGGCTCGCTGGACGAGCTCGACGTGGGTCGCCTGGCCGGGCTGGTCGGCCTGGCTGTCACCCCCTGAGCCTGCTGCCCCTGCCCCCGAGCCGGCCGGCGCCGGCGTCACGAGGCGGCCGAGCCGGCCCGGAGCGCCCGTGCCACCTCGTGCAGCCGTTCCGGTGGCAGGCCTTGGCGAAGCGCCGAGTCGACCAGACGCGCGAGGCTGTGCTCGGGCAGCGCCGCAAGCGCGCGCTCGACGGCGACGTTGGCCAGCGCACCGGAACCCTCCGCGTGCGCGATCCACGCCAGCATCGCGGCGACCTGCGCGTCGTCGAGCGGCGGAAGGCGCTGGACGAGCTGGATGAAGAGCTCGCGGAGGTCGGCAGCGCCCGGCTCGATGACCAGGCTGAGCACCTCGTCGCGCATAGGCACGGCGCGCAGCCCGGCGCCGAGCCGAGCCACCGCGACGTCAGACAGGCGGCGCCCGGCGGCTGCGGCGCGCGCTGCCGGGCGTAGGCGACGAAGCGTGCTGGTGCGGTCGACCCCCTCGCACTCGAGCATCGCCTGCCGGACCCCCACGTGGTCAGCGGCAGGGTCGGCGTCGAGCAGCTGCTCGAGGGCCGCGCGGTCAGGCAGCACCGCACGGCCGTCGGCCACCAGCGTCGCTGCCGCGAGACTGGAGGAGGGCGGCGCGCCGGGCCGACCTGCCTTGGGCAGCAACCCGCCGTCGGGCGGGCAGCAGGCGGGGTCCTGGCAGGGGGCGTCGGACCACCACCTGCCGCCCTGGACGTGCAGCACGTTGAGCACGCGCACCCCCTCGGCACTGAGCCGGCTCCGCAGCCGGGTGACCAGTTGGGAGCGGCTGCTGCCGGCCGCGGCGTCGGCTTGGTCGTCCGAGCCCCTGCCTTTGTAGATCACCGCTATTGCCGCACGGACAGCGGAGCCGCTCAGGTCCGTCGCAACGTGCCGCGCGACTTCGGCCGCCAGCGCGCTAGGGGGGCCGCCATCGAGGTCGACCCGCAAGGTGAGTCCGACCCGCCGGCGCGGTCCGTGCAGCGCCAGCACCACCAGGCTGTCGTGCGGCTCGAAGCCGATGAGATAGGGCACGGCGGTGAGGATGCCGGCCGCGTCGGACAGGCGCAGCACGGTCGGGCCCGGCGGGGGCGCTGGGGGTGCTGGGGGCGCTGGGGGCGCTGGGGGGTTGGTGCGTCGAGGAGCCATGCGGCCAGCCTTGGCCGAACCGGGCGCCGGCGAGCGGCGCAGCGTGCGGCTGTGGACAGCGGCATGCCGTCCACAGGTCTGCGGTCAGCCTTGCGGCTCACACACCACAGGTGCCGCATCCTCCATCGCGACCTCAGCAGTGGGGCTGGGCAGGGGAGGAGGCGTACCGCCGAAGGCCGGGCACAGCGCCTGGTGGCTGCACCAGTCACACAGTCTGCTCGGCGAGGCCCGCCAGTCCCCGGTGACGCGCGCCCGCTCGATCGCCACCCACAGCGCGTGCAGCGTGCGCTCGAATGAGAGCAGCTCGCTCTCGTCGGGGTGGTAGACCAGGCGCTGCCGGTCGCCGAGGTAGAGCAGCCGCAGCTCTCGCGGCACCGTCCCCTGCGTCTTCCACACCACCAATGCGTAGAACTTCAGCTGGAACAGGGCCGAGCGTTCGAACGCGGGCCCGGGTGCCCGCCCGGTCTTGTAGTCGACGACGCGGAGCTCGCCTGTAGGTGCCTGGTCGAGCCGGTCGATGTAGCCACGCAGCCGCAACCCGGACTCGAGAACGTGCTCGACGAGCAGCTCCCGCGCGGCCGGCTCTAGGCGTTGCGGGTCCTCCAAGGAGAAGTAGGCGCCGAGTAGGGCGCTTGCCGCCGTGAACCACGCCTGCTCGTCACCGGCTTCACTCAGGACCTCGGCCAGCTCCGGCTGCTCAGCCAGCAACTCGGCCCATGCGGGTGCCAGCAGCCCGAAGGCTGCCGCTGGCGTGCGCTCGAGCGGTGGAAGATCGAACAACCGCTCGAGCACCGCGTGCACGAGAGTTCCGCGCGCCGCCGCGGGGCTCGGCGGCTCCGGCAGCTTGTCGATGGTGCGGAAGCGGTACCGCAGTGGGCAGGCCATGAAGTCGCCGGCACGCGACGGCGAGAGGGACCCGATGACGACGGGGTCGTCCTTCGGCACCGACTCGGCCACCGACTCAGTTACAGGAGCGGTGCCGGGCATCAGCGCGGTTGTCGTCATGCCGCGGTCATCCCCATGGCCCGACCATAGGGGCGACCACCGACAGGATCGGGCTGCCACGCACTTCGGCTCTGTGCGATCGGGCCGATGGGGGGGTGTGCCGCCACTGCCACCCGCTCTCGCCGCCGTTGCTGTCGCGCTGGCCGGGGTGCGGACGGGTGCCCGCGTCCTCGACCTCACGCCCGCCTGCGGTCTCGGACCCGCGCTGCGGGCCGGCGCCGGCCCCCTGGGGGAGGTGGTCGACGGGGTTGCAGGCGTGCGGGCTCGGGGCGCGTCTGCGTACGTGCTGCTCCTTGACCCGAGGGCTACCCCGGACGAGGTTCTCACCCGGCTCGGGAGGGTGCGCGCCGCCCTGGCGCCTCAGGCGCGGGTGACCGTGTGCTGCTCCGGCGACACATCAGCGCTGCTGGTCAGTCTCGCGAGGCGCCCCGGCTGGCTGCTGGTGCACGCCGAGCCCGGCGTCCCCACGGATACCGGGGGCACTCTGGTCTTCGCTGTGCTGCGCCCGCGGAGTGGACCGGGAGACGCAGGTGCGATCGCGGCAACCGGTTCCAGCGGCCCCGGCGGTTCCAGCGGCCCCGGAGTCATGCCGTACCCCCGCTGGGTCTGAGACGATCGTGGCATGCCCCCAGCCCGTCCGTCGAGCGTGACCTCCGGGCGGGGGCTGCGGCTGCTCTCGTTCCGCGGTGTCCCCGTCTTCGTGTCGCCGCTGACGCTGCTGTTCGCCCTGATCGTGGGCTCTCTGTACTCCCGGCTCGACGCGGGCCGGCTGCCCGACCTCAGCCAGCGGCAGGTCTGGCTGCTCGCCGGCGTCAGCGCCCTGGCCTTCATCGTCAGCCTTGTGCTGCACGAGGTGGGTCACGCGCTTGTCGCCCAGCGGCTCGGCTTCGAGGTGCTGTCGATCACGGTGTTCGGATTCGCCGGCGTCACCCACTTCCGCCCGGAGCCCCAGACGCCCCGCGCCGAGGCTCTGGTAGCAGTGGCAGGGCCGGCCGTCAACCTCGTCATCGCGGCGCTCGGCTGGGCGGCCTACCAAGCCACTCCTGCGGGCAGCGCGCTCGGCACGCTCGTGCTTGACGTCTTCTCCCTCAACCTGGCGCTGGGGCTGTTCAACCTGGCGCCCGGCCTGCCGCTCGACGGCGGCCGCGTGCTGCTGGCCGGTATCTGGCGGGTGAGCCACGACCAGCTGCGGGCGACCAGGGCTGCCGCCTACGCCGGCTTCGTCGTCGCCGCCGTGATCGTGGTGGCAGGCATCCTGCTCGGCGGATCATCGAGCCCGATCTGGCTGCTCGCCACGGCTGGCTTCATCGCGGTTGGCGCCTGGCAGACGCTGCAGCGCGCACGGGTGCGCAGCCACTTGCCCGGTCTGTCGGCCGGCGGCCTCGCTCGGCGTGCGCTGCCCGTCGAAGCGTCGCTGCCCCTGTCGGAGGCGATGCGCCGGGCGGGGGAGTCGCGCTCGCGCGCCGTCGTCGTCGTCGACGGGCGCGGCGAGCCGGCAGCGTTGATGAACGGCGCTGCCGCCGACGCTGTCCCGGCCGAACGCCGGCCGTGGACCAGCGTCGGTGACGTCGCCCGCACCCTCGCACCAGGGCTCGTGCTCGACTCCGAGCTGTCGGGCGAGCAGCTGCTGGCAGCACTCGAGGGCACCCCAGCCTCCGAGTACCTGGTCTTGCAGCACGGTCAGCCCGTCGGGGTGCTGGCCGCTGTCGACCTCGCCGCCCGGCTCTCGCAGCCCAGCGCCCGCGCCCGGTGACCGGCGCACCGCCCCCACCGCCCCCAGCGCCGGTGCCGCTGCCCGCAGGAGCGCGCCGCCGCCGCGGCCCGTTCGCGCAGGGTGACCGCGTTCAGCTCACCGATCCCAAGGGGCGGCGGCACACAGTGGTGCTCACCCCGGGCAAGCAGTTCCACACGCACAAGGGCGCGCTCGAGCACGACGCGCTGATCGGCTCGCCCGAGGGCGTGGTCCTCACCAGCACCGGCGGCACGGAGTACGTCGCCCTGCGCCCGCTGCTCCAGGACTTCGTGCTGTCGATGCCGCGCGGCGCCACAGTCGTGTATCCCAAGGATGCCGCCCAGATCGTGGCTGCCGCCGACGTGTTCCCCGGGGCTCGCGTCATCGAGGCCGGGGCCGGCAGCGGCGCGCTGACCTGCTCGCTGCTCCGGGCTGTGGGCGACGAGGGCCGGCTGGTCTCCTACGAGCGGCGGGAGGACTTCGCCGCCGTCGCCGCCCGCAACGTCGAGGCGTTCTTCGGGGGCGAGCACCCGGCGTGGCAGCTGCGGGTCGAGGACCTCACCGGGCTCTCCGGGCATCCGGGCGACATCCCCGCCGACCGCGTCGTGCTCGACATGCTCGCGCCCTGGGAGGTGCTTGAAGGGGTGGGCAAGGCCCTCGTCCCGGGCGGTGTGCTGTGCGTCTACGTGGCGACGACAACCCAGCTGGCGCGCCTGGTCGAGGACCTGCGGGCGCACGGCGGCTTCACCGAGCCCCAGCCCTTCGAGACGCTGATGCGCACCTGGCACGTCGACGGCCTGGCCGTGCGCCCCGACCACCGGATGATCGGGCACACCGGCTTCCTGGTCACCGCCCGCCGCATGGCGCCGGGGGTCAGCGCCCCGGTCCGGCGGCGCCGGCCGTCCAAGGGTGCCGCAGTGGATGCGACGAGCGCGGATGCAGCCCCGCCTCCGGCTCAGGTGCCCGGCGCACCCGGCCCGGCCACCACGGAGCCGTCGGCCGCCGTGACGAAGATGCACTCGCCGGGGCAGAGCTCCGCGGCGTCGAGCACCGCGCGCGTGCAGCCAGCCGGGGCCAGCACGGACGCGCCGGCCGACGTGAGCAGCTCGCCGTCCTCGCCCTTGACGTAGGCGAGCCCGTCGATGTCGAACTCGAACACCTCGGGCGCGTACTGGACGCACAGTCCGTCACCGGTGCAGAGGTCCTGGTCGACGCGCACGGCTAGGACGGGCTCGCCGGCCACCGCAACGGAACTGGGCGCGGACGTGGCGGCCACGAGTGGTGCGCCGGTTGTGGACGTTGGAGTCGCTGGCCGGGTCACGTGTTCACGCTAGCAAGGGGGGGATGAGGATCGGGGCGGTGCCAGCCGGCAGCTCCGGCGGCCCGGGCAACCATCGAAGTAGCCCGGACAACAGCCTGGATCGCGTGTCGGATCCACAGTCCGCCGCAGGTGCCGACGGTAAGGTGAGGACGAACCCCGACAGCGGGAGGTGGCCGTCATGCCGAGCTCTCGGTCCGGCGCGGACGACCGCGGCAGCGCGGAGTCCCGCGCCGCGCAGTACGAGAAGGAGCTGGGCCAGCTCCGCACCGAGCTGAGCTTCCTCGAGGAGGAGGTCAGCACCCTTCGCCGGCGCCTGTCCGACTCTCCCCGGCACCTGCGTGTGCTCGAGGACAGGCTCGCCGAGGCACAGTCGCGGCTTGGCGGGGTGATCGGCCAGAACGACAAGCTGGTCGCCACCCTGCGCGAAGCCCGCGACCAAATCGTGACGCTCAAGGAAGAGGTCGACCGCCTGGGCCAGCCGCCCAACGGCTACGGCGTCTTCCTCGAGTCCCGCGACGAAGGCACCGTCGACATCTTCGCTCAGGGCCGCAAGATGCGCGTCGTCGTCTCTCCCGAGGTGCCGGTCGAGTCGCTGCGCCGCGGCCAGGAGGTCATGCTCAACGAGGCGATGAACGTCGTCGCCGCCCTCGAGTTTGAGCGCCTCGGTGAGGTCGTCCAGATCAAGGAGATCCTTGCCGGCGCCGATCGCGCGCTCGTCACGGCGCACGCCGACGAGGAGCGGGTCGTCATGCTGGCCCAGCCCCTGCTCGACCATCCGCTCAAGGCCGGCGACTCCCTGCTCGTCGAGCAGCGCAGCGGATGGGCCTTCGAGCGCATCCCGAAGTCCGAGGTCGAGGAGCTCGTCCTCGAGGAGGTGCCCGACATCTCCTACGCCGACATCGGCGGCCTGACCGGGCAGATCGAGTCGATTCAGGACGCCGTCGAGCTGCCGTTCCTGCACAAGGAGCTGTTCGCCGAGCACAAGCTCAAGCCCCCGAAGGGCGTCCTGCTGTACGGACCTCCCGGGTGCGGCAAGACCCTGATCGCCAAGGCTGTCGCCAACTCCCTGGCCAAGAAGGTCGTGGCGTCGACCGGTCGCGGCGACGGCCGGGCGTACTTCCTCAACATCAAGGGTCCGGAGCTGCTCAACAAGTATGTCGGTGAGACCGAGCGCCAGATCCGCCTGGTCTTCCAGCGCGCCAGGGAGAAGGCGTCCGAGGGGATGCCGGTCATCGTCTTCTTCGACGAGATGGACTCGATCTTCCGCACCCGTGGATCGGGCGTGTCGAGCGATGTCGAGAACACGATCGTCCCGCAGCTGCTGGCCGAGATCGACGGCGTCGAGCTGCTCGAGAACGTCGTCGTCATCGGCGCGTCCAACCGCGAGGACATGATCGACCCCGCGATCCTGCGCCCCGGCCGGCTCGACGTGAAGATCAAGGTGGAACGGCCCGACGCCGAGAGCGCCCGTGACATCTTCGCCAAGTACGTCACCCCGGATCTGCCCCTGCACGCCGAGGACCTCGCCGAGCACGGCGGCAACCCGGAGGCGACCTGCCAGGGCATGATCCTGCGGGTGGTCGAGCGGATGTACGCCGAGATCGACGAGAACCGCTTCCTCGAGGTCACCTACGCCAACGGTGACAAGGAGGTCCTCTACTTCAAGGACTTCAACAGCGGTGCGATGATCGAGAACATCGTCGCGCGGGCCAAGAAGATGGCGGTCAAGCAGATCATCGAGACCGGTCAGCGGGGCATCCGCCTCTCGCATCTGCTGGCCTCCTGCCTCGACGAGTTCAAGGAGAACGAGGACCTGCCCAACACCACCAACCCCGACGACTGGGCGCGGATCTCGGGTAAGAAGGGGGAGCGGATCGTCTACATCCGCACCCTGGTCACCGGCGGCAAGGGCGGCGACTCCGGCAAGGCGATCGACACCATCGCCAACACCGGCCAGTACCTCTGAGCCGCTCCGGTCACCGCGGTGCGCCCGCCCTCGGGCAGCGCGCCGGGACCGGGGAGCGGTACGCGCCTAGGCTTGGCCCATGACGGTCCGGCGGATCATGGGCATCGAGACGGAGTACGGCGTGTCCGTCCCGGCTCAGCCCGGTGCCAACCCGATGGCCGCATCGTCGCTGGTGGTCGGCAGCTATCCCCAGCGGCATGGCAGCTCCCGTACGCGGTGGGACTTCGAGGAGGAGTCGCCGCACCGTGATGCGCGCGGCTTCGACGCCATCGGCACCCCTCTTGCCGACCCCAGCGCGCCGGCCAACGAGGACGACCTGGGCCTGGCCAACGTCATCCTGACCAACGGCGCTCGCTTCTACGTCGACCACGCCCACCCCGAGTACTCCTCGCCGGAGGTCACCAATCCCCGCGACGCCGTGCTGTGGGACAAGGCGGGTGAGCGGGTGCTGGCCGAGGCCGCTCGGCGGGCGCTCGAGGTGCCGGGGTCCTCGCCGGTGCGGCTCTACAAGAACAACACCGACAACAAGGGCGTCTCCTACGGCTGCCACGAGAACTACCTCATGTCCCGCACCACCCCGTTCCCGGAGATCGTCCGGCACCTGACCCCCTTCTTCGTCAGTCGGCAGGTCGTCTGCGGCGCAGGACGGGTAGGCGTCGGCGTGGACGGTCGGGGCGCGGGCTACCAGCTGAGCCAGCGCGCCGACTTCTTCGAGGTCGAGGTCGGGCTCGAGACCACACTCAAGCGTCCGATCATCAACACCCGCGACGAGCCGCACGCCGACCCGGAGAAATACCGGCGGCTACACGTGATCATCGGCGACGCCAACCTCAGCGAGATCAGCACCTACCTCAAGATCGGCACGACCTCTCTCGTGCTGTCGATGGTCGAGGCTGGCTGGCTCGGCGTCGACCTGTCGGTCGAGTCGCCTGTCGCCGCGCTGCGCGCCGTTTCGCACGACCCCACGCTGCGCCACCAGCTGGTCCTTCGCGACGGGCGGCGGATGACAGCCCTGCAGCTGCAGGGGGAGTACCTCGACCAGGCACGCAAGTTCGTCGACGACCGCTTCGGCGTCGACGCCGACGAGCAGACCCGCGACGTGCTGGCGCGCTGGGAGTCGGTGCTCGACCGGCTCTCCGACGACCCCATGCGCTGCTCCCGCGAGCTGGACTGGGTGGCCAAGCTGGCGCTGCTCGAGGGCTACCGCGCCCGCGACGGCCTGGGGTGGGATGCTCCGCGCCTGCAGCTTGTCGACCTGCAGTACAGCGACGTCCGTCCCGAGCGCGGGCTCTACAACCGTCTGGTCAGCCGGGGCAGCATCGACACCTTGCTCCACGAGGACGAGGTGACGGCGGCGATGACCTCACCGCCAGAAGACACCCGCGCCTACTTCCGGGGGCGGTGTCTCGCGCAGTACCCCGACGAGGTGGCTGCGGCCTCATGGGACTCGGTCATCTTCGACGTCGGGCGCGACACCCTGCAGCGGGTCCCGATGCTCGAGCCGCTGCGTGGCACCCGGGCGCACGTCGGCGACCTGCTTGACAGGTGCTCGTCGGCCAGGGAGCTGGTCGACGTCCTCGGCGGTGGCCGCAAGGGCTGAGCGCTTCCGCCCCCGTGATCGAGACCGCGCAGCGGCGACTTCCGTCCGACGCGGCGGCTAGGGTCGGGTGAAGGACCGTGCAGCAGGGGAGACGCGATGGCGAGCAACGACACCGGTGGCCAGGAGCGCGCAGCGCGGCGTTCGGATGAGGCTGTCGAGGCTGACGAGGCGGCTCCGGTCGATGAGGCGCAGTCCGATGTCCGGGAGCGCCACGAGAAGCTCGGCGACGACGTCGACGCCCTGCTCGACGAGATCGACGGCGTGCTCGAGGAGAACGCCGAGGAGTTCGTCCGCGGCTACGTGCAGAAGGGCGGGGAGTAGCGCCCGTGGACCTCAGCGCATCCGGCGCCCACCGGCTGCCGCGGGAGTACCTGACCCCCGGCAGCGCCTCGTTCACTGACTTCCTGGCCGGCGTCCGGCCTGACTTGCTGCCTGGCGCCCGGGGGCTGCTGCCCGGCACAGTGCCCGAGGTGCCGCACGGCACGACGATCGTGGCGATCGTCCACAGCAAGGGCGTCTTGATGGCCGGTGACCGGCGGGCGACCATGGGCCACGTCATCGCCCAGCGCGACATCGAGAAGGTCTTTCCCGCCGACGAGTTCTCCTGCGTCGGCATCGCCGGCACCGCCGGGATCGCCGTCGAGATGGTGCGGCTGTTCCAGGTCGAGCTCGAGCACTACGAGAAGATCGAGGGCACCGTGCTCTCGCTCGAGGGCAAGGCCAACCGGCTGTCGACAATGATCCGCGGCAACCTTGCCATGGCGATGCAGGGCCTCGCTGTTGTCCCGTTGTTTGCCGGCTACGACCCCGAGACCGGCGCGGGCCGCGTGTTCTCGTACGACGTCACAGGTGGCCGCTACGAGGAGCATTCCTTCCACTCAGTCGGGTCCGGCTCGGTCTTCGCCCGGGGGGCGCTGAAGAAGCTCTACCACGACGGCATGAACGAAGCCGCGGCTGCCCGCCTCAGCGTCGAGGCGCTGTACGACGCCGCCGACGACGACTCGGCCACCGGCGGTCCCGACCAGACCCGCCGGATCTACCCCGTCGTCGTGACAGTCACCGACGAGGGGTACCGGCGGCTGCCCGACGAGGAGATAGGCGTAGTCGTCGACACGGTGATGTCAGACCGGATGAGCAATCCCGGAGGCGCACCGTGACCACGCCGTTCTACACGAGCCCGGAGCAGATCGTCCGGGATCGCAGCGAGTACGCCCGCAAGGGCATCGCCCGCGGACGCAGTGGGGTCGTTGTCACCTACGCGGACGGCATTGCGTTCGTGGCCGAGAACCCGTCGCGGGCACTTCACAAGATCAGTGAGATCTACGACCGAATCGCTTTCGCCGCGGTCGGCAAGTACAACGAGTTCGAGAACCTGCGGGTCGCCGGGGTACGCCTGGCCGACCTGCGGGGCTACTCCTACGACAGACGTGACGTCACTGTCCGGGCGCTCGCCAACGCCTACGCGCAGACCCTTGGCTCGATCTTCATCGAGAACCAGAAGCCGTACGAGGTCGAGATCGTCGTCGCCGAGGTCGGGGCGGGGCAGGCCGACGACCAGATCTACCGGCTCACCTACGACGGCTCGGTGTACGACGAGTCCAACTTCGTCGCAATGGGCGGCCAGGCCGAGACGATCACCACTCACCTGCGCGAGCACCACGACCCGGCTACCTCGCTGTCCGGGGCGGTGCAGAGCGCGCTGCACGCGCTCGAGGCTGGGACCCTGTCCAACGGCTCGGGGTCCACCGGCTCGGCATCGACCGGCTCGGCGTCGACCGGCTCAGCGTCGAAGGGCCCGGCGTCGACCGGCTCGGCGTCCAACGGCTCCGCCGAGCGCCGGCTGTCGGCCAGCAGCCTCGAGGTGGCGGTCCTCGACCGCACCCGCTCCCGGCGGCTGTTCCGGCGCATCACCGACTCCCACCTGGAGCGGCTGCTCTCCTGACCCGTCGGCAACGGGCCGGCTGGTTGCGTGCACCGGGTGAACAAGGTGGGATCGAGCACCATGGCCGAGTTGAGTAGGGCCGGAGCCGTGCCGATGATCCCGCTGACCGGCGCTCGGCCGGCGCCGCAGACGACTTTCGGGAGCTGGTGGCCAGTGCGCGTGCGCGTGCGCGGCTACCTGGCGTTCGACGCCGCCATCATTGCTCTCGGGCTTGCTCTCACCGTCCTCGAAGCCGTGGAGTCGGCACGGTCGAGCCTGCCGCCAGGGTGGGCCCTGCTCATCCTTCCCGTCATCGTCGGCCTGGCTGTGTTCCCGCTCGTACTCAGCACCTCCGTCGGTGACGTGAGCGTCGGGCTCGACTTCGGGGCGCTCGTCGTGCTAGCCGTGCTGCTCCCTGGCGACCAGGCCCTACTGCTGTGGGCCAGCGGGTGCGTGCTCGCCCAGCTGATCGGCCGCCGCCCCCTCGAGCACCGCCTCTTCAACATGGGCCTGGGCGCTGTCGACGGCTGGGTGGCGCTCGCTGTGCTGCACCTGTTCCCGCATGTCGGCCGGACTCATCCGGCTGAGCTCGCGGCTGTCGTCGCCGCCGCTGTCGTCTACTTCCTGACCGACCTCGCGCTCACCGTCGAGTCAGTCAGCCTGGAGAGCCGCACATCGATGTCCGGCGTCCTGCTCGACGGCTCGGTGCTGCTGTCGGTCACCTGCTTCGCCGGCACGGCCAGCATCGGCTACCTCACCGCGGTCGTGCTGCGCGCGCTTCCGTTGTGGGTGACGGCGCTGCTTGTCGTGCCCGCTGTCACCCTGCTCGCTGCTGCCCGTATCGCCCGCCGTGCGGGCGAGGACCGGGTCCGCCTGGCTGGCCTCTTCGGTGCCGCCCAGCAGGCCTCGGTCGCGACCGACGTGCCGATGCTGCTGGCGGCGCTGCAACAGCACGCCCGCCAGATGCTGCGCAGCCCAGGGGTGCGGCTGTCGGACGAGCCACCATCTACTTCCGAGCTGGGCTGCCGCCTGCCAACCGAGCCCGAGCGGTGGCTGGTGGCCGAACCCCGGCCGGGCGGCCCCTACGACAAGGCGGACCGTCAGGCGCTCGAGGCCCTGGCCGTCGTCGCGGGGGAGGGTTTGGTCCGGCTGCAGCTCACCGCCGAGACCCTGGCACTGGCCGAGAGCGACCCGCTGACCGGTCTGGCCAACCGCAGCCTGTTCCGCGACACTGTGCGAACGGCGCTGTCGGCTTGCAGCTCGACCAGCCTGGTTGCCGTCGTGTTCTGCGACCTCGACGCGTTCAAGGCCGTGAACGACAGGTTCGGGCACGAGGTCGGCGACGCGGTGCTGACTGTCATCGCCGAGCGGCTGCGGCACAGCGTGCGGGCGGTCGACCTGGTGGCCCGGCTCGGCGGTGACGAGTTCGCCATCCTGCTCCAGCAGCTGCCGGACGAGCAGCACGCCGAGCAGGCGGCCGCGCGGGTGCTCGCGGCGCTGCTCGAGCCGGTCAACGTCGCCGAGCGGCAGCTTGACATCAGGGGCAGCGTCGGGATGGCCGTGGCCAGGCCTGACGAGGACGACAGCACCCTGCTCGGCAACGCCGACCTCGCGATGTACCGCGCGAAGGCGCTGGGCAAGGGGCGGGTCGAGGTCTTCGAGCGGCAGATGCGGTCCGAGAACGTTGCCCGGCTCGAGCTCGTCGACCAGCTGCGCCTCGCCTTGGCCCGCGAGGAGTTCGTCGTCCACTACCAGCCGGTCGTGCAGCTGGCCGACGGGCGCGTCGACGGCTTCGAGGCGCTCGTGCGCTGGATGCATCCCGAGCGCGGGATGGTCGGGCCGGACGTGTTCATCTCAGCCTGCGAGGAGGCGGGCTTGATCGGGCTACTCGGCGAGCAGGTCCTCGCCCAGGCGTGGGAGGACGGCTGCCGGCTCGGCACCGAGGTCGGGCGCCCGCTGACGCTGGGCATCAACGTGTCGGCCTGCCAGCTGCAGGACGACGCGTTGCTCGCGCAGCTGCGCGCTCTGCCCCGCGGCCCGTGCTCGCCGCTGCTCGTGCTGGAGGTCACTGAGACGGCCCTGCTCGAGGACGTCGAGGGCATGCAGGCCCGCCTGGCGGCGCTCAAGGGGACCGGCGCGCTGCTCGCGCTCGACGACTTCGGCACCGGGTACTCCTCGGTCGCCTACCTGCGCCAGTTCCCCTTCGACATCTGCAAGATCGACCGCAGCTTCGTCACCGACCTGGTGCAGGACGCACGTGCCTCCGCCCTGGTCACCGCTGTCCTTGCCATGTGCCACAGTCTCGATGTCGTCAGCCTCGCCGAGGGCGTCGAGGACCCGCACCAGGCGGCACTGCTGCAGGCCGCTGGCTGCCTGGTCGCCCAGGGCTTCCTCTACGGCCACCCGGTGCCCGTCGAACAGGCCAGAGCAGTGCTCCTGCAGGGTCGGGTCGACCTGGCCGCCGTGCCCGGTCAGCGCCGGGACGCCGCCCAGCAGCTCGGCTCCGCGTAAGCGGCTGCGCTCGCGGGAACCGTTGCGCCATGCCGCCACCAGACGCTGCCCCAGCCGGCCCTGACGAGGGCGACCTGCCCGCACCGGTCGCCCGCAGCGCGACCCGCGCGCAGCAGACGTTCGGCAAGGCGCACGACTCCGCCTTGCACACACGCTCCCACGAGGGGGACGAGGCCTACGCCCACCGCGTTGCCTACGCTGCTCTGAAGCACACCTACGAGAAAGTCGGCGACCACTGGGAACCCAAGGAACACGCCGGCCCCTCCGACCCTCAGGCCGAACGGACCGGACCGGGCCAGCAGCGCGAGACCTACGGCGGGGTCGACGGCAACGCGTCGAAGAAGCACCTGCTCGACCTCGCCCGCGCCCTCGGCGTCAAGGGCCGCTCGACGATGGACAAGGTAGAGCTCGCCCGCGCGATCGACCGGACCAACCAGAAGGCCAACGCGGCGGCCCGGGCGGGCTGAGCCGCCGTGCGGCGCCCGACCCGTGCCGCCTCGTCTGGTCGAGTGCCACCGGCCGGGTGACCTGACAGACTGCAGGGCATGGCTTCCTCGGGACGACTGCCCCGCGCGCCCCACCCCGCCGGGATCGGGGACTGAGTGGACCGCAGGATCTTCGGGCTCGAGAACGAGTACGGCGTCACCTGCGTGTTCCGCGGCCAGCGCCGCCTCTCACCCGACGAGGTGGCCCGCTACCTGTTCCGCCGCGTGGTGTCGTGGGGCCGCAGCAGCAACGTCTTCCTGCGCAACGGCGCGCGGCTCTACCTCGATGTCGGCAGCCACCCCGAGTACGCCACGCCCGAGTGCGACGACGTTGTCGAGCTCGTGACCCACGACAAGGCCGGGGAGCGCATCCTGGAAGGCCTGCTCGTCGAGGCCGAGCGCCGGCTGCGCGAGGAGGGCATCGCCGGCGACATCCACCTGTTCAAGAACAACACCGACTCGGCCGGCAACTCCTACGGCTGCCACGAGAACTACCTGGTCGGCCGGCACGGAGAGTTCGGCCGCCTGGCCGACGTGCTGGTGCCCTTCCTCGTCAGCCGTCAGATCGTCGTCGGTGCGGGGAAGGTGCTGCAGACCCCGCGGGGGGCCGTCTACTGCGTCTCCCAGCGCGCTGAGCACATCTGGGAGTCGGTCTCCTCGGCCACCACCCGCTCACGTCCCATCATCAACACCCGTGACGAGCCGCACGCCGACGCCGAGCACTACCGGCGCCTGCACGTCATCGTCGGTGACTCGAACATGAGCGAGACGACGACCCTGCTCAAGGTCGGCGCGACCGACCTCGTGCTGCGGATGATCGAGGCGGGCGTGGTGTTCCGCGACCTCACCCTGGAAAACCCGATCAGGGCCATCCGGGAGATCAGCCACGACATGACCGGTCAGCGCAAGGTGCGCCTCGCCAACGGGCGCGAGGCGAGCGCGCTCGAGATCCAGCGCGAATACCAGACGAAGGCCTCGGACTTCCTCGACCGGCGGGGCGGGGACGCAACGGCGCACCGGGTCGTCGAGCTGTGGGGCCGGGCGCTGCACGCCGTCGAGACGGGCGACCTCGACCTGATCGCCCGCGAGATCGACTGGGTCGCCAAGTGGGTGCTGATCGACCGCTACCGCGCCCGCAACGGCATCGCGCTCTCCCACCCAAGGGTGGCCGAGCTGGACCTTAAGTACCACGACATCCACCGGGAGCGGGGGCTGTACTACACGCTCGAGCGGGCGGGCGCCGTCGAGCGCGTGACCCGTGACCTCGACGTCTTTGCCGCCAAGTCGGTACCGCCGCAATCGACACGGGCCCGGCTGCGGGGGGAGTTCATCCGGCACGCGCAGGACCGGCGGCGCGACTTCACAGTCGACTGGGTGCACCTTAAGCTCAACGACCAGGCGCAGCGCACCGTGCTCTGCAAGGACCCGTTTCGCTCCGTCGACGAGCGGGTCGACAAGCTCATCGCCAGCATGTGACCTCAAATGCAGCCGCCGGTGTACGCGGCCGGCCGCTTAGCGCTCCGGGCTGCGGGTGGCGGTGACGGCGGCGCAAGCAGCGATCACGCAGCCGATGCCCGCCCACTGCGGGGCGCCGAGCTGCTCGCCGAGCACCACGAGGCCGGCAAGCGCGGCCACAGCTGGCTCCAGGCTCATCAGCACGCCGAAAACGCTGGCGGGCAGGCGCCGCAGGGCCTGCAGCTCGAGTGAGTAGGGGATCACGCTCGACAGCATTCCGACGCCCGCCCCGATCAGCAGGGTTCGGGCATCGGCGTGCAGCGCGCTACGCAGGCCGAACGGCAGCACGAGTACCGCGCCGACTGTCATGGCGACGGCGAGCGGGGCGGTCCCTTCATGGCGGCGGCCGATCTGTGCCGAGATGAGGATGTAGGCGGCCCAGCACGCTCCGGCGACGGCGGCGAGCAGCAGTCCGAGCGGGTCCAGGTGCCCCCCGGCGCGGGCGAGCAGCAGGATGCCAGCGCCGGCAAGTACTACGGCCACCCCGTCGCGAGCCCGGCGGCTGCCGGCGACGGCCACCCCCAGTGGTCCGAGGAACTCCACGGTGACGGCAGCTCCGATCGGGACCCGGGACAACGCCTCGTAGAAGGTCGCGTTCATGAGGGCGAGGGTCAGGCCGTAGAGCCCGATCAGGGGTAGGTCCTCGCGCCGCAGCTGCGGGCGGCGCAGCAGCGCGAGCATGACCAGAGCCGCCGCGCCGAGCCGTAGCGTCACCGCGCCGACTGCCCCGACCTGGCTGAACAGGCTCTTGGCGATGGCACCGCCGATCTGCACCGACACGATGCCGCCGAGCACGAGGACTGGGGCGGGTACCGCCGACAGCCGCTCGGTCCTCGTCGGCGTCACCACCGGCGCGACGCTACGTCCGCTGCTGGCCCGCTGTCGGCGGCTTGTGCTGGTGGCTGGCGCTGGCCCGCAGGCCGAGCCGGTGACAGGCTCGTGGCATGACACTCACCCTCGGCAGCGGCCCGCTCAGCCGGCGGCGCACCGGCACGTTCAACTTCGACCTCGATGCCGCCTCGCCGGCGCACGTCCTTTATCTCGAGCCGGTGCTGCCCCGCATCCGGGGGGTGGTCGGCGGCGTGACTGTCGTCGACACCCGGCGGGCGATGCGCCTGCACGAAAGCGGCCTGTTGCCCCAGTGGTACGTCCCCGCCGGCGATGTGCGGCAAGACCTGCTCACCCCCACCGCCACCAGCACGCACTGCCCGTTCAAGGGAGACGCGTCCTACTGGACAGTGACCGCGGCCGACCGAGTGGTCGAGGATGCCTGCTGGGGCTACCCGACGCCGCTGCCCACCGCGCCGCCGCAGCTCGCCGGGCTCGTCGCGTTCTACGACGACAAGATCGACGAGTGGTACGAGGAGGACGAGCTGCTGCTCGGCCATGCCCGCGACCCCTACCACCGGGTCGACACCCGCCCGTCATCGCGGCACGTCGACGTGCGCGTCGCGGGCGAGCTGGTCGCGCAGACCGACCGGCCGCTCGCAGTGTTCGAGACGGGGATGCCTGCCCGCTGGTACGTCCCCCGCGCGGACGTGACCGCCGCGCTCGAGGACTCGGCGACGACCTCGATCTGCCCGTACAAGGGCGTGGCCGCCTACCACGGGGTGCGGGTCGGTGACCGGGTGGTGCCCGACGCGGCGTGGTCCTACCCTGAGCCGCTGGGGGAGGCGCTGGCCGCGCGCGACCACGTCTGCTTCTGGGGTGATGAGACGATCGTGACAGTCGACGGGGAGCAGGCGCCATGACCGATCCGAACAGCTGGAACGCCACCATGATCAAGGAGTTCCGTGAGAACGGCGGCCGGGTGGGCGGCACCTTCGCCGGGGCGCCGCTGCTGCTGCACAGCACCGGGGCCCGCAGCGGGCAGGAGCGGGTGCACCCGGTGATGTACCGGCAGGTCGGCCCGGCAATGGCGATCTTCGCCTCGGCAGCCGGGGCCGACAAGCACCCGGACTGGTACCACAACATCCTCGCCAACCCGCGGGTGTCGGTGGAGGTCGGGACGCAGACCGTGGCGGTGACCGCTCGCACCGCCGAGGGCGACGAGCGCGAGCGCATCTGGACCGACCAGAAGCACGAGTACCCGGGTTTCGCCGACTACGAGCGCAAGACCGAGCGGGTCATTCCGGTCGTCGTGCTGGAGCCGGTCACCGAGTAGGTAGGACCAGCGCGGCCAGGCGGGCGCTGCCGGGGGAGGCCTGCCACCATTCGTCGGGCTCGAGCTCCAGGACCGCCAGCGCGGCCGGCGGGAACCGTGGGATGCGCTCACCGCCTGTCAACTCGAGGACCAGCTCGTGCAGCCCGGGGTTGTGCCCGACGACGAGCACCGTGCCGGCCTCTTCGGCGAGGGTGCCGGCGTCGCGGACGGCATCCAGCAGCATGTCCGCGTCGGCGAGGTAGAGCCGCGGGTCGGTGTCGACCAGGACGCTTCGGGGGAGTGCCAGCGCCTCCAGCGTTTCCCGCGCGCGCCGGGCGGGCGAGCACAGCACTACCTGCGGCGCCGCGGCTCGGACGCGACTCCCCACGGTCCGCGCCTCGTCCTGCCCGCGTGCGTCCAGCGGCCGGTCGGCGTCGCGGGTGCCCGGGGGAGGGGCCGCGGCATGGGCGTGGCGCAGGACGAGCAGGGTCAGCGTCATCGGTCACCTGCCCCGAGGTCGCCCACTAGGTCGGCCAGCTGCCGGGCATTGACCTGGGCGTAGTTGCGGTAGCAGTTGTTGAGCAGCACGTGCGTCTCGCTCGCTTGGCCGGCCAGCTCACGCAGCCGCGGCGCCCACTCGCGCAGCTCGTCCTCGGAGTAGAGGTAGCCGAAGCGCTCGTAGATGTCCTTGCTGGTCCTGCCCGCGTCGTTGTGGCCGTGGAAGCGCATGACGGCGAGGTCGGAGGTCGCCGCCACCACGGGCGGCATCGAGGACGCGTGCCCCTGCGGCATGTCAACGCAGACGTACGGCAGGGCGTACGAGCGCAGGAAGCCCAGGGTCTCGTCGGCGTTCGCCGCGGGGTCCATCCATGTCCTGTTGCGGAACTCGATGCTCACCCGGTAGGGCCGGCAGCGCTCGGCACACTCCAGCAGGTAGGCGCGGTTGCGTTTGCCGATCGGGAACCACTGCGGGAACTGCAGGAGCACCGCGCCGAGCCGGCCGGCCTCGTGCAGCGGGGCAAGCGCTGACAGGAAACGGTCCCATACCTCGTCCACAGTCGCCGGGGGCAGGTCGCCGACGTACACCCGCGCCTTGCTGCCCTCGGGTCGCAGCGCCTTGGGAAGAGCCGCGACCGGCGTGGGGTGCTGGGTGAGCAGGCTAAACGCCTTGACGTCGAAGGTGAAGCCGGCCGGCGTGCGCTCGGCCCACAGGGCGCTGTTGCGCTCGCTCGGCAACGAGTAGTAGGTGGCGTCGACCTCGACGAGCCCGAAGTTCTCGGCGTAGTAGGCGAGGCGCTGCTCGGGCGTCTTCACGCCCTCGGGGTACCAGCCGGAGGCCAACAGCGTCTTGTCGGTCCACGATGCGGTGCCGACCAGCAACTCGCCCATCTAGGGACGGCGCCCGAACATCCCGCGGGCCCGCACGGTCATCACGACCTCGCCGTCCTGGTTCCTCAGCTCGGAGTCGGTGAAGATCGTTCCTCGGCCGGGGTTGGTCTCTGATGGCCGCACGTCGGTGATGTGTGTCCAGCCGTGCAGCGTGTCGCCAGCCCGCACCGGGCGGCGCCAGCGCATCTCCTCGAGCCCGGGGGAGCCCTGGCTCGCGGAGTCCTTCAGGATGCTGTCGACGTAGAGCCGCATGAACGCCGACCCCGTGAACCACCCGCTCGCGATCAGACCGCCGAACGAGGAGTGCTCCGCGGCCTCCGGGTCGATGTGGAACGGCTGGGGGTCGAACCGCTTGGCGAAGGCAACCATCTCGTCGTGGTCGACGACGACCGAGCCGAGGTCGCAGGTCTCGCCGGCGAAGAAGTCCTCGAAGTAGCGCATGCGCCGATCCTGCCCCGGCAGCGGCCGAGCAGTCGGTGGGGCGGCCCGTCGGTCGGGGCGATCGGGGCGATCGGGGCGATCGGGTGTGGGTAGGTACCGTGCCGCCATGCCAGCACCGGCGATGCGGGACCTGCCCGTCTCCTACGCCCACGACGACGGGATGCCGTTCCCGGGCTGGGCGCCTTCCGCGCTCGAGCCGGCCGAGGCCGCAGCCGGCTACGAGGCGGGGGAGCGGTTCGCGGTACTGATGGGCGACCCCGCTGACCCGCAGAACGCGCTCGTGCTCGACCGGCGCAACGGGCGGGCCGTGCTGACGGATGCGACGACCGGGCGGGCCACCGTGCTGCACGGGCGCGCCGACGACGTCCTTGCGCCCGTCGAGCTGCGGCTCGTAGGTGAGCCCGACGACAGGTGGCTGCTGGCCCAGAAGGGGGAGCGGCTGCGGGTGCTGCAGCGCCGGCACGGTGCGCCCCTGTGGACGCACGAGTCGTTCGCCCGCCTGCCGGATGCGCCTAATGACGGCGTGGCATGGCCGGCGTGGGAGGACTGGGCCGGCTTCGCCGCACTGGTTGACGCTGCCGTCGCCGGGTGGCTGGAGCTGGCCGAGGTGGTGGATGCAGACGGCTGGCTGCTCGACGTACTCGACCGCATCGACGTCGCGTCCAGGTGGCGCGAGCTGACGCGCAAACACGACGCGCCGCGGGTGGCGGGGACCCGTCCCGACGTGCTGGCCCGGCTCGCCGAGCCCCGCGGCTGGGTCGCAGTCGGGCGGCGCTGGCGGCGGGAGGACCGGGTCGGCACCGCGCTGGTCCGCACCGACTGTGCGTTCTCGACCGGCGCCGGAGGGGCAGGTGAGGTGACGCTGGGGGTGGAGCAGGGGAGCGTGGCGCTGACGCTCACCCTCGCGGCGGCGACGGCCCGGCTGGAGACGCTGCACAGCGGCAGCCCAGGCTCGCCGGCTCATCCCAGGCCGTCCACCGGCACCCAGGTGGCGGCGACAGCCGTCCTCGAGCTGGCAGGCGGAGTGCACGAGGCAGTGGTGGGTGCGGTTGAGGCCGGCAGCATCCCGGGGGGATGGGAGGGGTTGTGACCACTTCCGGCCTTCTCGTGAGGTCGTTCCTCACGTTCCCATCGCATCTGGTGCCAGGCGACCCGAGGAGGTCATCGCCGCGCTGAGAGAGGCGCGGCGGGGCGTGCTGCGCGGTCGGCTGTCAGTCTTGGGAATGATCGACATGGGTCGCCGCCGCTTCAACTACTTTGAGTGAGTCCGATCATGGTGCGCATGATGCGGTAAACTCGCATCATGCGCACCACCCTTGCGATTTCTGACGAACTTCTGGCCAGTGCCCGCCAGCGCGCCCGCACCTTGAACGTGTCCCTCGGGGAAGTGGTTGAGGCGGCGCTCCGTCGCGAGCTCACACGCACTGAGCACGTCGAGCGTCCATGCGTACCCGTCTTCGGGGGCGGATGCGGTCCTCGTCCGGGCCTCGACACAACGTCAAACGCCGCCCTCTATGAAGCGCTGGACGAGGGCGTGCCCTTGGTTGCTCGACGCTGATGCTCCTGCTAGACGTCAACATCCTGCTGGCGGCGCACCGGACGGATCACCCACACCACGTGCCAGTACGAGGGTGGTTCGACGACCTTCTAAAGGGCGACGACGCCTTTGCCGTTCCTACGCTCATCTGGGGATCCTTCTTACGGCTGGCGACCAACCGGCGCATCTTCTCCGTTCCGACGCCACTGACGGAGGCATTCGCGTTCGTCAACACCGTCTCGAGCCAGCCGCATCACGTCTTGCTCACCGCGGGATCGCGGCACCTCGCGCTCATCGAGCGAGTCTGCGTCGAGGCTGGGGCCGTTGGCGATCTGGTACCCGATGCTGTGGTCGGTGCAGTCGCGCTCGAGCATGACTGTGAAGTTGTCACACTCGACCGTGACTTCGCACGCTTCCCATCCGTCCGGCACCGGCTTCTGCCGCTCGGCTGAGTTGCGCGGGAAAAGCGGGGCGCCCTCGTGGACTCGCCGAGCACAAGGCTTCTCCTGTTGCGCGTCCCTGGACCTAGCGCTCGTCGTGCGGCAGGCGAGTGGCCCACACCCCGTACAGCGGGTCGCCCCGGCGCGAGGAGGGAGTTCGACGCTGGGCCGTTGCTGGTGCGAAACCGCCGGCCTGCTCAAGATAGGCGCGCACGACACTGACGTGGCCGGCGTCGTCGGTCGCGAGCCACCCCCTGATGGCCTTGGTCGGGAAGCACCGGTTACTGAACGTGACGACGATGAGGCCGCCCGGGCGCAGCACCCGGCTTGCTTCGCGCAGGACCTCGATGGGCGCGACGAGGTAGTCGATCGACACGCAGCAGGTCACCGCGTCGAAGCTCGCCTCGTCGAAGGGCAGACGTGGGTCGCGGTTGAGGTCTTGCAATAGTCGCTCATCGGCGAGTGGATTTGCGTCGAGCTCGGCGGCGTTCATCCCGACGACGACGAGGCCCCCGTCCGGACGGCGGGACAGGTGCGACACCCACGAGGACATCAGGTCGAGCGCACGCCCCTGCGGCACGCCGAGCTCGTCGTACAGCTCGGTGACGGCCTGAATCGCTCCGTTGTCGATGTGGGTGACAAAGCGTGGGGCCGTATAGAAGTCGGCGTCGTCGGTCGTGTCCTGCCGGTCGAAGAAGCCGGGTGGCCAAGGCCCCGGAGCGGCAGATCCGTCCACACTCCGGGTCTGCCCCATGCCTGGTCGAGCAGCCGTCCGGCGACGTCTCAACACCTGGCCGCTGCCGTCACCTTGTGCCGGGCCAAGATCTCATCGGGCTCAGAGCCTAGCCCGCGCCCGGTGTGCTCATTGACGCCAGCTTCGCGTACCACCGGATGCAGGGTTGACGACCATGTGCCGCCCGAGTCGAGCAGAGTCTCGCCGGTGACACAGTGAGACGTATGCATTCAGCCACCGTTCGAGAGCTGCGCAACCACGGGGGAGAGGTCCTTGACCGTGTTGCCCGCGGAGAAGCCCTCGTCGTCACGCGCCACGGCCTCGAGGTCGCAGAGCTGCGGCCACGCACCCGCCGAAGCCCTGCGCCGGCCGACCTCATCGCCCGGCGTCGTCATCTTCCGAGGGTTGATCGATGCTCTCCGCAAGGATCTGGACGCCGTGTCGGATGCAGAGTTGTGACCGAGCAGGTACTCGGGGGCATGCTGGACACCTCGACGGTGATTCTGCTGGCTCGACCCTCGGACCCATCGGTACTGCTGACGGACTCGGTCGTCAATTGATCGCCGCCTCAGCTCTCGCCGAGAACCGGCCGATCTATACCAGCAGCCCTGGCGACTTCGAGGGGATCGAAGGACTCGAAGTCCGCTGCGTGCTTCAGCTGGACTCCTGACTGCTTAACTTGACATAACGTGCATTATCGGCGATACCCCGATGGAAGGGAAGTGCCCTCGCGGTTGTGGGTAGCAACCGCGAGTTGGGGCCGCCCCGGCCGCTACTGCGGGCGTGCGGCTACCCAGTGCCGGTCCCAGACCCGGTCCAGGCGCACTCGAGCGCCGGTGTGCGGGGCGTCCCACATCCGCCCGTAGCCGACGTACATCCCGACGTGGTTAAGGCTGCCGGTGAACACGAGGTCGCCCAGGCGCAGGTTGGCACGAGGGACGTGACGCAGGGCGGCGTATTGCGCGTATGTCGTTCGGGGGATGCGGACACCGACCTGCGCGTAGGCCCACTGCACGAGGCCCGAGCAGTCGAACGAGGACGGACCTGTCGCACCCCACCGGTACGGGCGGCCCGCGCGGGAGGCAGCCGCGGATACTGCTCGTTCAGCGACCGTCCGTGCGTGCCTGGGGACACGATGCCGAACCACCCGTACCGGGCGGTGGGCGACAGGGCGCCGCACGACCCGTATCGGGCGGTGGGCGACAGGGCGCCGCACGACCCGGCGTACGGGGCGGCGCACGACGTGGCGCACTACGCGCCGGCGCGTGGCGGCGCGCTGCACCACCGGTCGGACGGCAGGCGGCCGGTGCACGGCCGCGGGCGCCAGCGGGCTCGCGGAGGCGGCTGACTCAGCTCCACCGAGCACCGAGGCCCCCAGCGACGAGCCGCCCACGACGAGGCCGCCGGCCAGCACGGCCGTTGCCGCCAGTCTCGCGAAGATCTGCATGATCGTGTCGTCGGTGCAGGAGGTCGCCGGGTTCAGTCCACAGGCTGGGGCTCACCCGATCGGCGCAGCAGCGCGCGCCCGCCCCGCTCCGAGCGCAGCCGGCCCCGCTCCGCGCGCAGCCGGCCGTACAACGCCACGACACCGGCTGACAGGGCCAACATCGCGATGCCGGCGACACCGTCGATGACGTAGTGCGTGCCGGTTACGACGACAGTGAAGTAGACAAGTGCCGGATAGGCCAGCAGCAGTACTCGGACGATGCGCCGCAGCGCCGGCAGGACCGTCCAGAGCGTCAGCATCACCCAGCTGGCCCAGGCCAGGTGCAGGCTGGGCATCGGGGCGTACGGATCGCTGATGTGCTCGAGCACGCCGTGGTTGTAGGACCACAGGCCACCGATCACGTCGAGCGTGTCGACAGTGCGTTCCCCGACCGGCATGAGCCGGGGCGGGAGCGCCGGCCACAGCGAGAAGATCGCGGTCGAGGCCAGCGTGACGGTGAACAGCACGGTCCGCCAGAAGCGGTAATGGGCTGGCCTGGTGAACAGCAGCCACAGCAGGACTCCCAGGGTGACGACGAAGTGGGCCCCGCCGTAGAACCCGCCCATGAGCTTGAGGAACGAGTGATGGGCCAGAAAGGGAACCTGGACGGCGTGTTCCCACGCCACGCCCCATCGTTGCTCCAGGTGCAGCAGCTGGTGGCCGTGCGCGTCAGCAATGCGGACGTCGTCGGCATCGAGCATCTGACCGTGCAGGGAGCGGCCGGCGGCGTACACGGCGTAGGCGACGAGCGCCAGAAGCAGCTCGCGCCACCAGACCACTGGCCGGGTGGGCGCCGCTGGGTCCCGCGCGGCTTCCTGCTGAACAGCAAGCACCCCGCCCGCGGTGACGGAAGCGCGTCCGGCGGCCCGCTCTCCCGTCGAGACGCTCACGCCCGCACCGTACCGAAGCCGGTCGAGCGTTCCCTGGCAGCCCGAGTCTGCTTCCACCGGCTGCCTCCCGCGCGGGTCAGCGCGCTGCCACCCGGGCGGCTAGGACTCCCGTCGCCGCGGCGGCTGTCGACGACACCACGAGCAGGTTCCCGCGCACCCGCCCCACCTGACCGCTGCGGACGGCCAAGAGGAAGGTGAGCGCGTCACCGCCGTCGCACAGTGCGCCGGTCAGGGCGGCCACCTTCAGCTCCGGGGTGGTGCCCGCACGGACCGCGGCCAGGCCGAGCAGCGCCACTGCGAAGTCCCGCCCGGCGAAGGCTCTGGTCGCCCAGACCATCCGGGCAGCGGTAGCGCTGTCGGTGCCGAGTAGCGCCGCGCCCGTAGCAGGAGCCAGGTAGGCGACGAGACCGACGCCGGTTCGAGTAACGGACAGCAGGGCCAGCAGAGTTCTGGGGAGCTCATCCGCGTGTGGCGCATGGCGCATCTCGCAACCTCGTTATCTTCGGTCATGGTCGGGAACGACTAGCGCAGTGCTGGACGTTGTGTCCTTCAGGTCCTGATACTCCTGCGGACTCTGATACTCCCTGACCGCCCGAAAGGACGCCGTACATGGGCGAGCGTGTTCTCCGAGGCTCCCGGCTCGGCTCCGTCTCCTACGAGACCGACCGCGGCAGCGAGATGGCGGCCCGGCAGAATGTCACCTACGAGTGCCCCAACGGCCACCACATCGGAGTGCCCTTCGCTGCCGAGGCCGACGTCCCGGCCGTGTGGGAATGCCGCGTCTGCGGTGCCGAGGCTCTGCTCGTCGATGGTGAGCGGCCCGAGCCCAAGAAGGTCAAGCCCACCCGCACCCACTGGGACATGCTGATGGAGCGACGCACCACCGAGGACCTCGAGGAGGTCCTCGCCGAGCGGCTGGCCGTGCTCCGAGCCGGTACCCCGCGCAAGTCCGCCTGACCTAGAGCGGCGTCAGCGGCGCCTGGCGCCGAACCGGCGGCCGCCACTTTCGGGCTGGAGCGGCCCTGGCGCCACCACCTCGCCGTCCACGACCCGGTCACCTGCACCACGTGGCCGGGTCGCCGCCCGTCCTGTCCCAACGACGCTCGCGATGGTCGCCGCCGTCAGCCGCCGGGCCACGACGCGGGTCAGTACCCGGCGGGCGATCGCTCGCGTCGGGCCGATCAGGAGCAGGAAGCCGACGATGTCGGTCAGGAAGCCCGGGGTGAGCAGCAGCGCGCCACCGAGCAGGACAAGCGCCGCGTCGCTGACCTCGCGAGCGGGGGCCCGGTGCTGCGCGAGCGCATCCCGGAAGGCGTGCCAGGCGCGTCGACCCTCGCGCCGCACGAGCCATGCGCCGAGCAGCGACTCCACCAGCAGCAGGGCGAGGGTTGGCCAACCGCCGATGACGTGGGAGACCTGCACGATCGTCCAGATCTCAGCAAGGGGGACGACGATGAGAGCGACGACGAGCGCGGCGCCCATCAGATCCGCCCCCCGCGCGCAGCCGAGGCCCTCATGCGGCGCCCGACGGCTGGTGCTGTGCCGCTGATGCCGTCCGCCGTGAGGCCAGGCCCCACCAGGTGACCCGCCACAACGCCTCCAGCACGATCTGCCGGCTCATCTTGGACTCCCCCTGGGTTCGCTCGACGAAGGTGATCGGCACCTCGACGACGCGTGCCCCCGATCGCCATGCCTGCCACACAAGATCGACCTGGAAGCAGTAGCCCTGGGAGGAGACCGTGGACAGCTCCAGGGAGCGAAGCACCTCGGCCCGGTAGGCCCGAAACCCTCCGGTCGCGTCGGCCAGCGGCATCCGTAGCATCGTGCGGACGTAGGCGTTGCCTCCCCTGGAGAGCAGCAGGCGGCTGCGGGGCCAGTTGCGAACCTGCCCTCCGGCTACCCAGCGCGAGCCGAGCACGACGTCGGCGGACTGCAGCGCCGCGAGCAGACGGGGCAGCTCTTCGGGCTGGTGGGAGCCGTCCGCGTCCATCTCGACAAGGACGTCGTAGCCGCGCTCGAGGCCCCAACCGAAGGCGCTGACGTAGGCCACCCCCAGGCCCGCCTTGCTGCGCCCGTGCAGAACGTGGACGCACGGGTCGGCAGCGGCCAGCTCCTCGGCCAGCTCGCCGGTCCCGTCCGGGCTGCGGTCATCGACCACGAGGACGTCGGCCTCGGGCACCGCGGCCCGCAGCCGGCCGAGCGTCAGCGGCAGGTTGAGGCGCTCGTTGTAGGTGGGGATGCAGACGAGGACCCGCATCACGCTCCCTTGCTCGCGGTAGCGGGCACGCGCCGGGCGCCCGGCCCACGCCGGAGCAGCGCTGCCGCCAGGAGGCCGACCAGGCCGAGCCCGGCGAGCAGGCCCTCGGGCCACTCCCCCACGCGGTCGGCGAGAGTGGTCGACGTGCGCAGGGGCAGCGAGCGAACCAGGGCGGCTGCGGTGAACGGCGAGGCGGTGGTGAGGACGCTTCCATCCGGGTTGATCAGCGCGCTCACCCCGCTCGTCGCAACGACGACAACGGCCCGACCGTGCTCGACTGCCCGCAGCCGCGACATCTCCAGCTGCTGGTAGGTCTCACCCGAGCGCCCGAAGGTGGCGTTGTTGGTCTGGACGACGATCAGCTGGGCACCCTGCCGGACGGGGGTGCGTACGAGCGAGTCATAGGCGACCTCGAAGCAGATGACGTCTCCGACACGAACGGCTGGCGCCCTTGGGGTCAGCCGGGTCGGGATGTCGAGGACGCCCGCCCGGTGACCGGCGACGAAGTCGTTGGGCATCAGGTCCTTGAAGCGGAGGACCAGCCGCTGCAGGACGCTGCGGCCGGGCAGGTACTCGGCGAATGGCACCGGATGCTGCTTGACGTAGATCTGCCCCAGCCAGCCGGACGGCCCCCACAGCAGGCCGGCGTTGCGCACGTGGCCCGGTCCAGGGCCCTGCAGCACGGCGCCGACGAGCAGCGGCCGGCCGACCGAGGTCGACGCCTGCGCCAGCAGGTCGGCCGCGAGGGGGTCGAGGAACGGGTCGACGTCGGATGAGTTCTCCGGCCACAGGACGAGGTCGGGAGCGGCGACCCGGCCCGCCCGGATGTCGGCTGCCAGCTGCTCGGTCCGGATGGCGTGGTTCGCGGTCACTGCGCGCTTCTGGCCGAGGGCGTCGAGCCCGCGTCGGGGCACGTTGCCCTGGATGGCGGCGACGACAGGGCTGCCAGCCTGGGGGGCCACCGGACGCGGCACGGCCAGCCCGGCCACGGCGACGAGCGCAGCCAGGACGAGGGCGACAGCCGCCGGACCCCGCCGGCTCATGGCGCCGGACCCGCTGAGCGCCCGTTCCAGGGCGGGCAGGCGCAGCAGCAACGCTGCGAGCAGCCCTCCTGTCAGGGCGACGGCAAAGGTGACAAGCGGCGCGCCGCCGAGCGCCGCGAGCCCGGTGTAGCTGCCGTGCCCCTGACTGAAGGCGAGCCGTCCCCAGGGGAAGCCGCCAAAGGGGGCGCGGCCGCGGAGGGCCTCGACCAGGGTCCAGCTGGTGGCGACCCACAGCGGGGCGCCTGGGAGGCGCGTGCTGAGCGCTGTCACCGGGCTGACGAGGGCCAGGAGCAGTGTCTGAGTCAGGGTCAGGATGAGCCAGGCGTCGATGCCGGCCACCCGGCTCCAGGCCAGCAGCGGGAGCAGGAACGCCGCCGCGAAGGCGAGCCCGAGCCCGTAGGCCCGTCGGAGGCCGGTCCCGCGCACCGCCACGGCCCCGAGAGCGACGCCGACCGGGGCCGCCCACCACAGCCCCACCGGGGGGAAGGCGAGGTCGAGCAGTACCCCTGCCACCACCGAGAGCACCAGCCGCGGCCAGAGCCGGGAGGGCGCAAACGGGGTAACGCGCGCTCCGGCGTGCACCTGGCCGGCGCTGCCGGCACCGGTCAGCGTGGGGGCAGCAACAGTCACAAACACAGTGTCCGTCACGAGCGCGCATCCATGCGTCAAGCACTGGCCTCCCGTGCGCCGGCACCAGCCATGGCCGATGCAGCAACCACCACGACGTCCGTCAACCCGATCTGTTCGTGACGCGGAGAGGGTCCGGGGGTCCTTCGCACCGGCGTACGACGCGCTGGCTGCGCATGGTGCACCGTTTTCTAGGGACGCCCCGGACCCTTCGCCGCACCGCACGTGCCCGCGCGTGGGACAAGGCGCGGTCCTTGCACGCGCCGGGTAGGAGGGCCTCCCCCGGCCTTCGCGGTCCTGGCTGGCGGGGAGCCCCACCACAGGGGGCGGAGATCCGGGCCGGTCGGACCGGGGGTGGCACGACCTGCCGAGGCGGGCGTGCAACGAGCAGGCCGAACGTTATCGAGATGCCCCCGATGCCTGTCAAACCCGGCATGACCTGCGCTTGCGATAGCAAGCGCAGGTAGAAGCAGCGATTCGGCGAGGTCCGTCTCTGCCGTTTTCACGAAGAATTGTGCGAACACGCGGCGTGTCGGCATGGGGCTCAATCTGTAGTCGAGCGTGATACTCACCACATGTCGTGGGATTCGCGGATTCGATCACGCTCCGCAGGCAGCTCGTAGCAGCACGTTCGTACTTCCTGAGCATGGTCAACCGTGGACCGTGCCCCCACGGATCACGGTGCGGCGGCAGACCGGGGCCGGCGCGTCCAGGTCCGGCAGCCCCGGTGTCGCAGCACGCGGGTCGGTCGACCAGGCCGAGACGCGGGCGTCCGGCAGCTGCACGGCGAGCTCCCCCTCGTGCCCCCACACAGCAAAGGTCGCGGGGGCGCCGACGGCGAGCACCCCCTCGCCGTCGCGGCCGGCAGCCCGCCATCCACCCCGGGTCGCCGCAGCGAAGGCGGCGCGCCCCGAGAGCCCCTGCGCCGGGTCGGGATGCCGGACGGCGGCGCGCACCCCTGCCCAGGGATCCATGGGCGTCACGGGGGCGTCGGAGCCCAGCGCCAGCGGCACCCCGGCCTCTGCCAGCCGCCGCAGCGGGTTCATCCCGCGGGCCAGCTCCGGGCCGACCCTGCCGTCGTACATCTGGCCGGGCGCTCCCCACCGTGACTGAAAGACCGGCTGGACGCTGGCTGTCAACCCCAACCGGGCCAGGCGCTGCTCCACCCCTGGGGGCACCATCTCGAGATGCTCGAGCCGGTGCCGGGCGCCGGTGAAGCGAGCCAGGCCAACAGCGCCGGCTGCGGCCTCGGCCGCCTCCACGGCCGCGAGCACGGCCCGGTCGCCGATGACGTGGAACCCCGCCTGGACCCCGGCGAGCGTTGCCTCGACCAGGTGATCGGTCATGAACGGCACGTCGAGCAGCAGTGTCCCCCGCTCACCCGGGGCGTCTTGGTAGCACCCGGACAGCGCTGCCGAGCGTGAGCCCAGCGTGCCGTCGGCGAACAGGTCGCCGGCCGGCCGGGCGCCCAGCCGCACGGCGTCAGCCACGGGACCACCCCAGTAGGCGATGAGCTCCGGCCCCGGCTCGTCAGCAGCGAGTGCCAGGGCGGCGAGCAGGTCGGCCTCCCCGCCGATCTCTGGCCCGGAGCATTCGTGCAGGCAGGCGATACCTCGGGCGGCCGCTTCGGTGCGGGCGCGGCGCTGCGCGTGGGTCCGCTGCTCGGCCGTCAGGGCCGCGCGGGCAGCGCGGCGCAGCGCGTCGTGCTCGGCCAGCCGCACCCAGCCCTCGGCAGGTGCTGTCGCTTCCCCGCCGAGTCCGGCAGCCGCCAGCAGCCCTGAGGATGCGACTGCCGAGTGCACATCGACCCGGGCCAGGTAGACCCCCCGGCCGCCCGCAGCGCGGTCGAGCTCGGCGGCGGTGGGAGGGCGCCGCTCGGGCCAGCAGGTCTCGTCCCAGCCGGTGCCCCACACCACGCTGTCGCCTGGCACCCTGCGGGCTGCCCGGTCGACCGCCTCCAGTGCCTCGGCCAGCGTGCGCGTGGCGCTGAGCTCCAGCCCCTCGAGCGCCATCCCCGTGGCGGTCAGGTGCACGTGCGCGTCGACGAACGCGGGGGCGAGGAAGGCCCCGTCGAGCTCGACGACGGAGCCGGCGGGCAGCCCGGCCGCGATGGTGCCCGCGACGGTGTCCGTGCCGACCCAGGCCACCGTGCCGTTTTCCACCAGCAGCGCCTGCGCGCGCGGCTCGTCGGCGGCGTAGACGTGGCCGCCCCGGTAGAGCACGGGCCGCGAAGCGGACGATTCGCCGGACTTGTCCGCTGACCGGGAGGAACGCGCCATGCCGTGATCCTTCTCCAGGTCGACTCGGGTGGATCGGTTGTTGCGTTCTGGAGATGTGACGCAGAGCATGAGGCCCGCTTACGTGGTTGTCATCTGCGCTAACGCGAGGCCGTCGACATCGATGACGACGGGGTCAAGAGATGGAGGCTCGGTGACACGCAGGAAGCTCGGCGCTGCGGCTCTGGCAGGGGCGCTGTGCGCGCCCGTGTTGGCGGCCTGTGGCAGTAGTACCAGCTCAGGCCCCGCCACCCTGAACTGGTACATCGGCCACCAAGCAGGTGGCTGGATCGAGAACGCGGCGGCGGTCTGCAACAAGAACTCGGGCGGCAAGTACACGATCAAGGTCCAGGACCTGCCTGCTACGGCGAGCGACCAGCGCGAGCAGCTGGTCCGCCGCCTGGCGGCCAAGGATTCCTCGATCGACCTCATCGGCATGGACGTCATCTGGACCGCCGAGTTCGCCAATGCCGGCTGGATCAAGGCGTTTCCCGACTCGATGCGCGGCGCCCTGACAGACGGGGTGCTCCAGGGCCCGGTCGCGACGGTGCAGTACGGGGGCAAGATCTATGCCGCCCCGTTCACCTCCAACACCCAGCTGCTGTGGTACCGCAGCGACCTCGTGCCCGCACCGGGTAACGACTTCACCTGGAAGCAGATGATCGACCAGGCTGTCGCGAAGAAGCTCAAGGTGCAGATGACCGGCATCAAGGCCGAGAGCCTGTCGGTCACCTTCAACGCGGTGCTGGCATCAGCCGGCGGCCACTTCCTCACCGACCCGGGCAAGGGGCAGAACGCAGCCGTCAGCCTCGACCCGGGGCCGACGACGCAGGCGCTGACGGTGCTGCATGACCTCGCCACCTCGCCGGCAGCCGACGCGAGCCTGTCGAACAATGACGAGGACGGCACCCGCCAGGCGTTCGAGAAGGGCGGGGCGGCCTACCAGCTCAACTACCCGTTCATCTACCCGAGCGCCAAGGAGAACCAGGGCCAGGCGTTCCAGGACAAGATCAAGTGGGCGCGTTACCCGGAGGTTGTCGCGGGCCAGAAGAGCCGGCCACCGCTCGGCGGGTTCAACATCGGCGTCGGCAACTACACCCAGCACGCCGACCTCGCCTATCAGGCCGCACAGTGCATCGTCGGTAAGGACAACCAGCGCTTTGCCGCGATCAACGGCGGCAACCCGCCTACCCGCTCCGACTTGTACGACGACGCTGACCTGGTAAAGGTCTATCCCTTTGCCAAGGTGCTGCGCGAGAGCATCAATGACGCTGAGCCGCGGCCGGTGTCCCCTGCGTACAACGACCTCTCGCTGGCGGTGCAGGACACCTTGCATCCGCTGTCGACGATCTCGCCGCAGTTGAGCGCAAAGAAGTTGCGCACCCTCGTCCAGCAGGCCCTGAAGTCGGAGGCGGTCCTATGAGCACGTCGGTCCCTACGAGCTCGGCCCTCGCCGAACGCCCTGCCCCGGCGGACCGGAAAGGTACGACCCCGGATTACACCGACCGTGACAAGTCGGAGCGGCGCCTCGGCCTGATGCTGGTGGCGCCCGCTGTGATCGTGATGCTGGCGGTTACCGCCTACCCGATCTGCTACTCGGTGTGGCTGTCACTGCAGAAGTACAACCTGCGCTTTCCTGGCGACCGCGGTTTCGTGGGCTTTGCGAACTACAGCAAGGTGCTGTCCTCGGGGCTGTTCTGGAACGACGTCGTGACGACGCTTGTCATCACCATCATCTCGGTGCTGATCGAGCTGGTCATCGGGCTTGGGCTGGCGCTGGTCATGCACCGTGCGATCTTCGGGCGCCGGACGGTGCGCACGGCCATCCTGGTGCCCTACGGGATCATCACCGTGGTCGCGGCGTTCGCGTTCTACTTCGCCGTCTCGCCCAACAAGGGTGGGTTCATCCCGTTCTCGAACCCGCCCCTGAACAGCCACTGGGGCTCCCTGGCCGTCATCATCATCACGGAGGTCTGGAAGACCACGCCATTCATGTCGCTGCTGTTGCTGGCAGGTCTGGCCACCGTGCCTGAAGACATCCTGGAGGCCTCGAAGGTCGACGGCGCCAGCGGCACGCAGCGGCTGTTCAAGGTCATCCTGCCGAACATGAAGTCCGCAATCCTGGTCGCGCTGCTGTTCCGCACGCTCGACGCGGTGCGCATCTTCGACACCGTCTACATCCAGACCAAGGGCGCCAACAACACCTCGACGCTGTCGCAGCTGGGCTACAACCAGCTGATCAACCAGCTGAACCTCGGGCTCGGGTCCGCGGTGTCGGTGCTGCTGTTCATCCTCGTCATCATCATTGCCGTGATCTTCGTCAAGGGCTTCCGGACGGATCTCGGCCAGGTCAGAGGGGATCACTGATGGCCACCATCGACACCAGAAAGGCCGCGCCCACCACCACCGCGCCTGGCGGGAGCGGGGTTGCGCCTCGGTCGGCTGGGCGCCCCCCGACGCCCGCCGACCGCAAACGGACCTCGCCCTGGGCGATCGCCGCCACGCTGATGATCCTGCTGTACGTCGCGATCCCGCTGCTGTGGATCATCAGCCTGTCACTGAAGTCCTCGACAGACGCCACGGACGGCTACGTATACCCGCGGCATCCCTCCTTGGACAACTACACGAACATCTTCAAGGAAGGCACCTTTCTCAAGCCCTTGCTCAACTCGGCAGGCATCGCGCTGATCTCGACGTTCTTCGCGGTGCTGCTTGCCACGCTCGCGGCGTACGCGATCGCCCGGCTGAACTTCCCTGGGAAGAAGATCGTCCTGTCCGCGGCGCTCGCCATCGCGATGTTCCCGCCGATCTCGATTGTCGGACCGCTGTTCAACATGTGGCGGGCACTCGGGCTCTACGACACCTGGCCCGGTCTGATCATCCCCTACATGACCTTCACGCTGCCGATGGCGATCTGGGTCCTGTCGGCGTTCTTCCGGGAAATTCCTTGGGAGCTCGAGCAGGCGGCTGCCGTCGATGGCGCCACGCCTCTGCAAGCGTTCCGCAAGGTCATCGCTCCTCTGGCGCTGCCGGGGATGGCGACCTCGGCGATCCTGGTGTTCTTCTTCGCCTGGAACGACTTCGTGTTCGCCATCACCCTGACGTCCACCGACAGGGCCCGTACGGTGCCGGCGGCACTGAACTTCTTCACGGGCGCCTCGCAGTTCCAGGCACCAACGGGGGCCATCGCGGCCGCTGCGGTCATCGTCACCATCCCCATCGTCCTCGTGGTGCTGTTCTTCCAGCGCCGCATCGTTGCCGGACTCACCTCCGGCGCTGTGAAGGGTTAGGACAGCACATGTCAGAGATCACGCTGCGCGGCATCAGCAAGCGCTACGCCGACGGAACGACAGCGGTCGACAACGTCGACCTCGACATCCAGGACGGCGAGTTCGTCATCCTGGTCGGCCCATCCGGCTGTGGGAAGTCGACGCTGCTGCGGATGATCGTCGGGCTCGAGGACATCAGCTCTGGTGACCTGTCGATCGGCGGGAACCGGGTCAACACGCTGGGGCCCAAGGACCGCAACCTGGCCATGGTGTTCCAGAACTACGCCCTCTACCCGCACCTGTCGGTGCGGGAGAACATCGCCTTCCCACTTCGGCTTGCCAAGATGGAGCCCAGTGAGATCGACCAGCGGGTCGGCGAGGCGGCCCGGGTGCTCGAGCTCGGCGAGTTCCTCGACCGTAAGCCCGCCGCGCTCTCAGGTGGCCAGCGTCAGCGGGTCGCGATGGGGCGCGCGATCGTCCGGGAGCCGGCAGCGTTCCTGTTCGACGAACCGCTGTCGAACCTCGACGCCAAGCTGCGCGTGCAGATGCGGACCGAGATCGCCCGCCTGCAGAAGCGCTACGGCACCACCACCGTGTACGTCACGCACGACCAGACCGAAGCCATGACGCTCGGCGACCGGGTCGCCGTGCTCCGCAAGGGCGTGATGCAGCAGGTCGGCTCGCCGCGGGAGCTCTACAACAACCCCATCAACCTGTTCGTCGCCGGGTTCATCGGATCGCCGTCGATGAACTTCCTGCCCGGCCAGATCCGCGGCGGCCGGCTCACCCTGCCGATGACCGAGCTCGAGTTGCCCGGCGAGTTCCGGGAAAACGTAGGCGACAAGGGCGAGCGCTCGGTCATCGTCGGGGTCCGCCCCGAGCACTTCGAGGATCTGTCACTGGTGCCCAGCGACGTGCGTGGCTCCGGCGCCACGTTCCGCAGCCGGATCGACGTCATCGAGTGGATGGGGTCCGAGCTCTACGCCTACATCCCGGTGCAAGGCTCGGCCCAGCACAGCCAGGGCATGGCCGAGCTGGCCCGCGAGCTCGACCAGGAGGACGTGCGCTCGGAGGGCGACGAGAGCCAGATCGTCGCGCGGCTCGACCCGGCAAGCCGGGTGGGTGAGGGCCAGGAGGCGGAGCTGTGGCTCGACGCGCGGCGCCTGCATATGTTCGACCCCGAGACCGGCGAGAGCCTGACCTACCGTGAGGGTGCTGGCGACCCGAGCACCGAAGGGGCGCACCCGGGGCACAACGGCACGGCCACGGGAAGCACTGGCGGGAACGGCAGCGGAGATGCCAGCGGCACCGGCGGTGCCGGCGCGGTGCGGCGAAACTAGCCCGCGACTGTCTGCGCCCCGGCACCCCCGCCGCTCATCGCCGCGGGGGTGCCGGTCTGCGTTCACGAGCGGGGCCTGCCCCGTGCAGATCGCCGCCGGCTGCGCCGCGGACGCTCGGCCCACAGCCGGTCAACGGTTCGGTCGTCCCAGTGGTGGCTGCGCAGCAGCAGGTAGCGCTGCTCCGCGAGCTGCAGGTAGGCCTCGGTCTCAGTCGTGGCATCCGCCGCCGACGGGTCGTGAGCTGTCTTCCCCGTCGGCGCCTGGACCGGCACGGGCGAATCGATCAGTCCCGCCTCCCGCAGCAGCCGGACGGCAGGTTCGTACTCATCGACCCACCAGCGCGCGGCCACCTGCTGCCGGTCCAGCGCCTCGCCCGTCTCCTGGATGACGCGAAAGCCCCAGGCCTCCACGCCTTCAGCGAGCCGGGCGTAGTCCGCGGGGTCGCGCAGGTGAATGGCGTCGGTGACCTCCTGCGGCAGCGGCACCCGCTCGTGGAACAGCCGCTCGTGGGTCTTGCTGACCAGGTCCGACACGCGCACGTCCGCACCGAGCGGCAGCTGCGTCACGATCTCAGTCACCCGGGCGTTGACCGCCTCCCGTCCCAGCGCAGCCGCGACGGCGATGCGGTGGTGACCGTCGACGACGAAGTACAGGGCCTCCCGGCCACGGCCTACCCGGTAGAGGTCGACCGGCGGCAGGTCCTCCCCGCGGCGCGCCATCGTCGCCAGGCGCTCGAAGCGTGCGCGGGCGACCGAGCTGGTCGGGCGGAAGCCTCGATCGAAATCGCGGGTGCGGTCGACAGACCCGACGATCTGCTCGATGGGCACCATCCGCTCCCCCACACGTCGGCGCCCTCGCTGGCCGAGCGCGGCGACCACCTCGTCATAGGGCAGCAGCACGCGGACGTCGCCCGGGCGGCCGCGCAGGCGGTTGGCGACGCGCGTCCACTGCTCGCGGCGGCGGGCGCGCGAGAAGTCGTCCTTGGCATCGGAGGCAGGAAAGCCGGTGCTGTGCCAGTCACTCATCGGCCGTCGACCTCGCCAGCGGCTGCGTAGGCGCTGTGCCGGGTGCCCCAGCTCTCTCGCCGATCTCGCCGATCTCGTCGAGCTCGTCGAGCTCGTCGAGCTCGTCGAGCTCGTCGAGCCAGGGCGGGTCGGCACCGGCGCGGCTGCAGGTGAGAGAACTGATCTGGACGGCGCTAGTCAGCACCTCGCGCCAGCCGTCGTCGCCGAGCTGCGCCAGTCCGGGGAGCGACAGCGCGCCGCGTCGCGCCAGCGCGTCGAGCAGGCCACCGGTGAACGAGTCGCCGGCGCCAACGGTGTCGACGACGGTGACCGGCCGGCCGGGGACGCTGACCGCCGCCCGGCCGCCGGCGAGCACCCAGGCGCCCGCCGCGCCGGCAGTGCCGACGACGACGGGTCCCGCTCCCTCGGCGTGCCACTGCTCCGCCGTGCGCCGAGGGTCTTGGCCGGCCTCGATCCAGGCCAGGTCGTCCTCGCTCGCTTTCACCAGGTGCGCCGCAGCGAGCCACCGCCGCAACCGGGTGGCGAAGCCAGCCCGGTCACCCGCGAGTGCCGGCCGTACGTTCGGGTCGAGCACGCGCACCGCATCGGCGCCAGACCAGAAGCGTTCCAGTACCTCACTGCCCGGCGGCAGCACCAGCGCGAGGGAGCCGGCGACGACGGCCCCAACGGCTGGGGGCAGGGGGTCCGGCAGCTCGCCCGGTGTCCACTGCCAGTCGGCCGTCCCTTGCACATAGAAGGCATAGTCGGCCTGGCCGCTCCCGTCCGTCGTCGCGAGGGCCAATGTGGTCGGTTCGTCCGCGGACACGGTGAACCCGAGCTCGACCCCGCTCGCCTGCAGGTGGGCGCGCAGCCGCTGGCCGAACGCGTCACTCGACAGGCGGGCGAGCAGCGACACGGGGGCGCCGAGACGGCCCAGCGTGACCGCCGTGTTGGCCGGGCTGCCGCCCATCCGCGCTGCGAACCGCTCGCCGCCTGGCTCGGCCACCAGATCGACCAGGGCTTCGCCGCAGACGAGGATCATGCGCCGCATCATCGCCCTATCGGGGCCGGCCGCGCCATCGCTGCAGCCCCGTCCAGCCCCGCCTGGCACGATCCGGTGGTGCCGCAGCGCCTACTCGTCATCGACGCCCCCTCGGTCTACTTCCGGGCCTTCCACGGTGTGCCGGTGACAGTGACCTCTCCCGAGGGCGAGCCGGTCAATGCCATCCGCGGCTTCCTGGACGTGCTCGCCCGCCAGGTGCGAGCCCTCGGCAGCCAGGCTGCCGTCGCATGCTTCGACGCGGACTGGCGCCCGGCGTGGCGGGTCGAGCTGCTGCCCTCGTACAAGGCGCAGCGTGTGGGTCCGGACGGCGGGGACCAGTCGCCGCCGGAGCTCTCGCCGCAGGTGCCGGTGCTCGAACAGGTGCTCGATGCGCTCGGAGTGGCCCGCCTCGGTGTGGCCGGCTTCGAGGCCGACGACCTGCTGGGCACCTTGGCCGAGCGGCACGAGGGCCCGGTCGACGTCCTGACCGGGGACCGCGACCTGTTCCAGCTGGTGCGTGACGACAAGCCGGTGCGCGTCGTGTACTCGGTCGAGAAGTTCCGCCTGGTCGACGAGGCGCGGATCATCGACAAGTACGGGGTGCCGGGGCGCAGCTACGCCGACTTCGCCGTGCTGCGCGGCGACCCGAGCGACGGGCTGCCGGGCGTGGCCGGGGTCGGCGACAAGACCGCCGCCGCACTGGTGTCGCGCTTCGGCTCAGTGGAGCAGATGCTTGCCGCGGTCGATGCCGGCGAGAGCGCGGGCTTCCCAGCCGGGAGCCGGGCCCGCATCGACGCGGCTCGCGAGTACTTGGCGGCCGCCGTCGCCGTCATCCGGGTACGGCGCGACGTCCCCGTACCAGCTCTGCACCCGGCGCTGAATCCAGAGCTGCCGCGCGAGCCGGCCGACCCGGCCGAGCTGGTCCGCCTGTCCGAGCGATGGGGCCTCGACGGTCCGCTCACCCGGCTGCTGGCAGCCCTGAGCGACCGGCCTGCCTGAGAACGACAGTTCGTCAGGGAGCTGACACGCGGCCCGTCAGTACCAGCCGTTGGCCTGCGAGTGGCCCCAAGCGCCGCAGGGCGAGCCGTAGGTCGAGTCGATGTAGCTGAGGCCCCAGGCAATCTGAGTGGCCGGGTTGCTGGCCCAGTCGGCGCCGAAGGAGGCCATCTTGGCGCGGGGAGCGCCTGCGGGATGCCGTAGGCGCCGCTGGCGTTGCTGGCGTAGACCGACCAGCCGCTCTCACGGGTCCACAGTGCGTCGAGGCAGGAGAACTGGCCGGCCTCACCGCGGCTGGCCAACATCTGCTGGGCGATCGTGCGCGGGTCGCCGGAGGCCATCACCCGGGGTGCGGCGGCTGGCGCGACTGGAGCGACCGCGACGGGAGCGGGCGCCTGAATGACGGGCGCGTGGATGACGGGGGCCTGGATGAGGGGGGCCTGGATGAGGGGGGCAGCCTGGGGGGCGGCGAGCGGTGGGCGAACCAGGCTGCGGCTGGCGCGCTGCGGTGCCGCGGCCTGCGGCGGGCGGGGCGCGGGCTTGAGGGCGGTCATCTCGCTGGTGACCGGGACGGCGCGAGCGGGCGCTGCGACCGTGAAAATCGCCGGCTCGACGGGGGCCGCGCGTAGCGGGGAGGGTGGCGCCGCCAGGGCGGACGCCGTGCCCGACGAGCCCGACGACGACGAGGGTGAGAAGGCGACGATGTACGTCCCTGCGCTGCCGGTGAACGCAATCAGGCCGCCGACCACGGCAGTCGCCGCGGCTCGCTCGAGCTGAGTGATAGTGCTGGGCGTGCGCGGCACAGCTGGAGCCTTTCCTCGCCGGCCTGCGTCGAGGCCGGTGGCGGACAGCGCGGCAGTCACTCAGCGGTGGCGATGCTGACGACGAGGTGTTGGGGAGGCCGCGCTGCAGTCAGGGCACGTATTCGGAGCCCCGACCTGATCACCGCCACACTGGTCGATAAGTGCTAGCGGTTGCAAGCGGGTCCGGTATGGCATGAATCACGCGTTAGGGTCACGCGCAGTCACAGTAGCCCGGTGGCACCAGCCACCGTCGGCTGCGATGGCGTTGACCAGCCCCTGCAGACGAGCAGCGGCCTGGACGTCGCGCCACGCTCGGACCGCGACGTTGGCAACCTCGTAGTAGGCCAGACCAAGCGTCGACAGGGTCGCGTCCCCGGCGAGCAACTCGCGCGCTGCTCGTGCTGATCGTCGTCCGCGTCCTCCCGGGCCAGCAGCACGCTCGCGGTCAATGAACCAGACGGTCACGCCGTCGGCCGGTGTCGGCTGAGATCGCCGACGCCGTCTCGTCCATGATGGCCGACCTCGCTCATCAGTTGCTGCAGGCGGCGCGCCCGCTCGCGCCCTCGATGGCGCCGTCCTTTGTGCACATAGTCGCGCAGCAGCTCGCTACGGGTTGTGTTCCGTCGAGCGGCTTCGGGTGGTCATGGGCCAGGTGTACCCGGTAATGCCGATCGAGGGCCGACAACGTCGTGCCGCCCGCCGCTGACGCAGTCACTAGGGTGCGAGCGAGGCAGGCGCCTGCCGCCCTGCGTCCGCCGGTCCTGTCCTGCTACCAGCGGTGGGGTGGCAGGTGCCCGGTCGACCGGTCATGGATGGAGGAGCGCGTGCGCATGCATGAGCGCCTGTCCGGGCAGCGCATGCTCATCACCGGGGTGACTGGGTTCGTCGGCGAGGCGCTGCTGGAGCGGGTGCTCGGGGACCTGCCGGAGGTGCGCGTTCTGGTGCTTATCAGGGCGCGCTCGGGAGCCAGCGGCAGGGATCGGCTTGCTCAGCTGCTCGCAAAACCCTCCTTCGCGCGGCTGCGGGATGACGTGGGCCTTGATGCGCTCCAGTCGCGGGTCGAGGTCCTCGAGGGCGACCTGGCCGCCGTGCCCGACCTGCCCGGCGACCTCGATGTTGTCGTGCACTGCGCGGGCGAGGTCTCCTTCGACCCCCCGATCGACGAAGGCTTCGCCACCAACCTCGGGGGCGTACGCGAGGTGCTGCGAGCCATCCACGCCTCGGGCGGATGCCCCCATCTCGTCCATGTGAGTACCGCCTACGTCGCCGGGCTGCGCTCGGGTCACGTGCCCGAGGCGCCTGTGCCGCACGTCGCCGACTGGCGGGCCGAGGAGCAGGCGTCGCTGCGGGCGCGTCAGAACGCAGAGGACGCGTCTCGCGCGCCCGAGCGCCTCGCGCAGTTCATGGCCGAGGCGACGAGTGAGCGGGGCCGGGCCGGGCTGCCGGCGGTGGCAGCGGAGGCCGAGCGGCGCCGGATCGCGTGGGTCCGCAGCACGCTGGTCGACGCGGGGCGCGAGCGGGCGCGGACGCTTGGCTGGACCGACTGCTACACGATGACCAAGGCGCTGGCCGAGAGCTACGTCGAGCAGCATCGCGGGAGCCTGCCGTTGTCGGTCGTGCGCCCGTCGATCATCGAGAGCGCGCTCGCCCGCCCCTTCCCGGGGTGGATCGAGGGGTTCAAGATGGCCGAACCGCTGATCCTCGCCTTCGGCCGCGGAGAGCTGCCGGACTTCCCGGCCGAACCCGACGGGATCATCGACATCATCCCGGTCGATCTGGTCGTCAACGCGATGCTGGCAGCCGCCGCCACGCCGCCGGCGCCAGGTGAGCCGCCACGCTTCTACCAGATGTGCTCGGGCACCGCCAACCCGCTGCTGTTCCGCCAGCTGTACGAGAACGTGCAGAGGTACTTCCTCGCGGAGCCGCTCGTCGCCCGGGGGCGTGGGGCCATCGCGCCGCCGCAGTGGGAGTTTGCCGGTGCCCGCGCCCTGGAGGCGCGGCTCACCCGGGGTGAGCGAGGGGCAGCCTGGGCGGGCAAGGCGCTGTCGGCGCTGCCGGCGACCGGTCGCGTCCGGAGCTGGGGGCGCGACTTGGAGCGCGCGGACGCCAAGCTGCGCTTCCTGCGCCGCTACGCCGACCTCTACCGCGCCTACACACAGGCTCAGCTGGTCTACGACGACACCAACACGCGGGCCCTGTCGGCCTCGCTCGACCCCGCTGACCAGGCCGAGTTCCCGACCCACGCGGCCGGCTACACCTGGCCCGACTACTTGTACCGGCACTGCGCGAGCGTCACTGCCGGGCTGCGGGCCATGTCGGCGGGACCGGGACGGCAGCCGGTACGCCTCGCTCCCGTCCCGACCGGGGCCGACCGCCCGGCTGCCACTGCCACTGCTCCGTTGGCGGTGTTCGACCTCGACGGCACGCTGGCGTCGACGACTGTCGTGGAGTCATACCTGTGGCTGAGGCTCAGCGGCGCGGCGCCGGCCCGCATCCCGGGCGAGCTCGCCGGCGTGCTGCGCGCCGCACCGGCCTGGGTGCTCGCCGAGCGGGCCGACCGCGGCCGCCTGGTCCGGCAGGTCTACGAGCGCTACGCCGGCGCCGATCCCCAGGCACTGCGGCACCTGGTCGACGAGGAGGTCGGGGCGCTGCTGCTCAGCAGGGTCAGCGCGGCGGGGTTGCGCCGGGTCCGTGAGCACCGTGCCGCGGGTCACCGCACGGTGCTGCTCACCGGCGCGCTCGACCTGCTGGTGCGCCCGCTCGCGCCACTGTTCGACGAGGTGGTGGCGGCCGAGCTCGACGTCGGTCCGGACGGCAGATGCACCGGGCGCCTCACCGAGCCGCCGCTCGTGGCCGAGGCCCGCGGCGCGTGGGTGCGCTTCGAAGCCGGCCGCACCGGCGCCGACCTCCACGCAGCCTGGGCCTACGGCGACAGCCTGTCGGACCTGCCGATGCTAGAGGCTGTCGGACATCCGGTGGCCGTCAACCCTGACCTTGCCCTGGGCCGGCTGGCCCGCCGCCGGCGCTGGCCGGTCGAGGACTGGAGCGCCACGAGCGGCAGCGACCGGCTCGGCGGCCTGGCCAGCAGTCATCCGGTCGGCGCGCGCCGGTGAAGGCGGTCGAGCTGTACCGGTCGGTCCCGCGCTACGTCACGGCCCGCACGCTCAGCGGCCGGCTGCCCCACCTGCAGTCAGTGGCTGTGGGGTCAGCACCGCTCCGGATGGCCGACCGTCCCGGCTTCCCGCCGCCGGCGCGCGAGGGGTGGGCGCGGGTGCGGCCGCGCCTGTCGGGCATCTGCGGCTCGGATCTGGCCACGGTGACAGGCCGGTCCTCGTTCTACTTCTCGCCGCTGGTGAGCCTGCCGTTCACCCCCGGCCACGAGGTCGTCGGCGACCTGCTCGACGACCTGGGCGCATCCGCCGACACCGCGGCGCTGCCCGCCGGCACCCGTGTCGTGCTGGCGCCGGTGCTGGGCTGCGCCGCACGCGGGCTCGAGCCGTGCGCCGGGTGTGCGAGCGGGGAGCGAACGCGCTGCGACCGCGTGACCCTGGGACACCTGTCCCCCGGGCTGCAGACTGGGTTCTGCGCCGACACCGGCGGCGGATGGAGCACCGAGCTGCTGGCACACCGCTCGCAGCTGCTGCCCGTCCCCGACTCGCTGCCCGACGAGCGCGCCGTGCTCGTCGAGCCGCTGGCCTGCGCCGTGCGGGCTGCTCGCCGCGCCCAGGCGGAGCCCGGCGAGCGGGTTCTCGTGCTCGGAGCGGGCTCGGTCGGGCTGCTGACGCTCGTCGCGCTGCGAGCCCTCGTGCCCGGGGTCGACGTCACAGTCGTCGCCAAGCACCGGCGACAGCGGGAGCGCGCGCTGGCCATGGGCGCGGCCTCGGTGCTGGCCCCCGCCGACCTGCTGGGCGGGGTCCGGCGGTCGGCGCAGGCCATCCGCCTGTCACCCGAGCGGGGCGAGGACTACCTGCTCGGCGGCGTCGACGTCACCATCGAATGCACGGGCGGGGGGCTCGGGCAGGCGCTGCGGACCACCCGGGCAGGCGGGCGAATCGTGCTGTCCGGGCTGCCCACCACGACGCCTGACCTCACACCGCTGTGGTTCCGCGAGATCACGCTCGTCAGCGCCTACGCCGCGACCCCGGGCGACATGGGCACCGCGCTCGAGCTCGCCGCGAGCGCACCGCTCGACGGACTCGTCGGCGCCACCTACCCCCTCGAGCGCTGGCGTGACGCGCTCGACCACGCCCTCGGCGCCGGGCGGCTCGGCACCACCAAGGTCGTCCTTTCAGGAAGGGAGATCCGGTGACGCGACCCGGTTTCGTGCTGGAGGTCGACGAGCGCACCCCGCCGCTGCTCGTCCACTCCGGTGAGAGCCTGCGCCTCGAGCGCTTCCCCGACGGGACCCGCGTGCTCTACCCGCCGGAGTCCCTGCCCGGGCTCGCCGACGTCGACGCTGCCATCGCCGACGCGCTCGAGCACCCTGAAGGGTCCGAGCCGCTGACGGCGCTGCTGCGCCCCGGGATGCGGCTCACGATCGCCTTCGACGACATCTCCCTGCCGCTGCCGCAGATGCGCACCCCCGACGCGCGCCAGCGGGTGATCGAGGCCGTGCTGACCCGGGCCGCCGCCGCCGGCGTCGACGACGTCGAGCTCGTCGTCGCGACTGCGCTGCATCGGCGGATGACCGGCGCGGAGATCCGGCGGGTCGTGGGGGAGCGGGTGTTCCGCTCGTTCTGGCCCGAGGCACTGGTCAACCACGACGCCGAGGACGCGGCGAACATGCTCCACGTGGGGGTGACCGACCGCGGTGAGGACGTCGAGATCAACCGCCGCGCCGCCGAGAGCGACCTGCTCGTCTACGTCAACATCAACCTGGTGGCGATGGACGGCGGGCACAAATCGGTGCCCATCGGCCTAGCGGGCTACCGCTCCCTGAAGCACCACCACAACGCGCACACCATGACCCACTCGCGCTCGTTCATGGACCCGGATGCCTCCGAGCTGCACTCCTCGGCCTGGCGGATGGGGCGGCTGCTCGCCAGTCACCTGAAGATCTTCACCATCGAGACAACGCTGAACAACGCCGCCTTCCCGAGCCAATACGGCTTCCTGACCAAGCGGGAGTGGGAGTGGTCGCTGCGTGACCAGGCGGGGTTCGTCGGGGCCAGTAAGGCGCTGGCCCGGACGCCGGCCGGGCTGCGGCGGCGCATCTTCCAATCGATGGTGGCCGACTACGAGGTCACCGGGGTGCACGCCGGTGAGACGGAGGCGGTGCACGCCAAGACCCTGGCCAACGTGCACCGCCAGCAGCTGGTCGAGGTCGACGGCCAGTCGGACGTGCTCGTCGTCGGCCTGCCCTACCTCGGCCCGTACAACGTCAACTCGGTGATGAACCCCATCCTGGCCATGTGCCTGGGCCTGGGCTACTTCTTCAACATGTACCTCGGCAAGCCGCTGGTCCGCCGCGGCGGAGCGATGATCCTGCACCACCCCGTGCCGTACGAGTTCAGCCAGCTGCACCACCCGAGCTACGTCGACTTCTTCGAGGAGGTGCTCGCGGAGTCGACCGATCCGGCGACGATCGAGTCGAAGTTCGAGCAGCGCTACGCCACAGACCCCTGGTACATCCACCTGTACCGGACCTCGCACGCCTACCACGGGGTGCACCCGTTCTACATGTGGTACTGGGGTGCGCACGCGCTCGACCACCTCGGCGACGTCATCTGGGTCGGCGGCGACAAGCGGGCTGTCACGCGGATGGGCTTCCGGACGGCGACGACGATGGCCGACGCGCTGGAGATGGCGCGTGACACCGTCGGCGGCTCGCCCTCGGTGACCTATCTGCACTCGCCGCCGCACGCCATCGCCGACGTTCGATGAGCAGCCGCGGGGGTGCCTCGGTACGCGACATGGCGCGCGGCTTCCGCTGGGGCTCGCGACCGCTGGTGCCGGCATCCGCCGCGGCGCACGCCCCGCCGCTGCCCGGCCCGCGCGAGTTCCCGACCGCCTGGTCGCGCTCCCCCGCCGCCCGCACGGTGCGGGCGCTCGGTCAGGCGGCCATCCTGAGCCCCCTGGTGCACGCCGAGGTCTCCCCCAGCGTCAGCGGCCTCGACGCCCTTGCCGCCGCGCCGGAGCCGTGCCTGCTGGTGGCCAACCACAGCTCCCACCTGGACACGGCGCTGCTGCTGTCGGTCCTGCCGCCCGAGCGCCGGGCCCGCCTGCTGGTGGCGGCGGCGGCGGACTACTTCTTCGCCTCGTGGTGGCGGGCCGTCGGATCGGCCATCGCCTTCGGCACCGTGCCGTTGGACCGGACCAGCGGGTCGGCAACGACCCCGCTGGAGGTGCTGGCGGACGGCTGGAGCCTGCTGATCTACCCGGAGGGAACGCGCTCGGTCGACGGTAGGCAGGGGACGTTCAAGACTGGTGTAGCCAGGCTGTCCGCGGCCGCCGACGTCCCGGTGGTGCCGATCGGGCTGCGCGGGGCGTTCACGGCCATGCCCCGTGGACGCCGGTGGCCCGCGCCAGGCCGGCCACCCGTCGCGGTCCGTTTCGGCGCCCCGATGCGCGCGGCCGACGGCGAGGACGCGCGCGGCTTCACCCAGCGCCTCGCGGCCGAGGTGCGCCGGCTCGTCGCCGAGGACGAGACCACCTGGTGGGACTCGTTGCGGGGTGCGCCGATCCGAAGCACGGTTGGCGAGCCCGGCGCCGGCCGGCAGGCCGACCGGTGGCGCCGGACGTGGGAGGCGACCGAGCCGGTTCGCGCGCCCGAGTCGCGCGACCCCTGGGCCTGACCGCCGGGTTGCCCAGCTGTCTAGTGCGGTGAGCCTGCATCCCTGCTCGCCGCGCCTGACCACGATGTCCTTCTGGCGCACGGTAGTGCCCGTCCGCGGCCCACGAGCCGGCGTGGTCCGGCCCCTCGCCGGGGTACATGGTGGGCACCATGACTGATCCGCAGGCTGCCGGAGCCGACGAGCAAGGCCGCCCGATTGACCTCAACGCCGACCTCGGCGAGGGGTTCGGCGCGTGGCAGATGGGCGACGATGCCGGCCTGCTCGAGGTCGTGACCAGTGCCAACGTCGCCTGCGGCTTCCACGCCGGCGACCCGCGCACGATGCGCCGGGTCTGCGAGGCCGCGGCCGGCCGCGGCGTCCGCATCGGGGCGCACGTCAGCTACCGCGACCTGGCCGGCTTCGGGCGGCGCGACCTCGAGGTCGACCCCGCCGAGCTGCGCGACGAGGTCACCTACCAGGTCGCCGGGCTCGACGGGATGGCCCGCGCGGCCGGAACCCGAGTCAGCTATGTCAAGGCCCATGGCGCGCTCTACAACCGCTCAGCGCGCGACGAGAAGCACGCTCGCGCGCTCGTCGACGGCATCGTCGCCTACGACCCCGGCATGACAGTGCTCGGCCTGCCCGGCTCGGTCGCGCTCGAGGTGGCCGGCGATGCGGGCCTGCCCACTGTCGCCGAGGCGTTCCCCGACCGCGCCTACACCAGCGAGGGCAGGCTGGCGCCGCGGACGGCGGCCGGGAGCGTGCTGTCCGACCCGGACGAGGTCGCCGCACGTGCCGTCCGGATGGCGGTCCAGGGCACTGTCCAGGCGCAGACCGGCGAGGCGATCGGCGTACCGGCTCGCTCCCTCTGCGTGCACGGCGACACTCCTGGTGCCGTCGCCCTGGCCCGCAGCACCCGTGACGCGCTGGTCGCCGCAGGCGCCGTGCTCGTCCCCTTCGCATGACCAGCCACCGGCTCGTCGGCCGGCGCGGGGTACTGCTCGAGCTGGACGCTGCCAGCGATGCTGATGCTGATGCTGATGCTGATGCTGATGCTGATGCTGATGCCGATGCCGATGCCGATGCCGCCGCGCTGGCGCTCGCGGTCCGCCGGCTCGCAGCCGACCTGGCGGTACCGGTCGACGAGGTCGTCCCCGGTGCCCGGACCGTGCTCGTGCTCGCCGCCGCTCCCGAGGGCCTGGACCGCCTCATCGCCGCGCTGCCCGGCCTCGCGCCGCCGGCCGACATCGCCCGTGACCTACCGCAGGTGATCGAGCTCGAGGTCCGCTACGACGGACCGGATCTCACGACAGTCGCCGTGGCAACGGGCCGCACCGAGCAGGAGGTCGTCCGCCGGCACAGCTCGGCGACCTACCGGGCAGCGTTCAGCGGCTTTGCACCCGGCTTCGCCTACCTCACCGGGCTGGACCCGGCACTGCACCTGCCCCGCCGAGACACCCCGCGCCCCGCGGTTCCAGCGGGCTCGCTCGCGATAGCCGACACCTATACCGCGGTCTACCCGCGCCGCAGCCCGGGCGGGTGGCACCTGCTGGGCACTGTCACGACTTCGGTGTTCGATGTGCAGCGAGACCCGGCCGCCCTGCTCAGCCCCGGCTGCCGGGTGCGGTTCGTCGAGACGCGCGGATGACCGGGGGCGGCCTGGAGGTCCTGGACCCTGGCCCACTCACCACGGTGCAGGACGCCGGGCGCCCAGGACTCGCCCATCTCGGCATACCGCCCTCGGGGGCTCTCGACCGGCCGGGCGCGGCTCTGGCCAACCGGCTCGTGGGCAACCCGGAGAGCGCCGCTGTCCTCGAGACGACGGTGCGGGGCCCGCGGCTCCGGGTGACCTGTCCGGCGCAGCACGTCGTCGTGGTCGCCGTCGCCGGAGCGGCTGCCGAGGTCGTCGTCGACGGCCGCGTGCAAGCCAGCCACGTGGCGCTGCACCTGCGAGCCGGCTCGGTGCTGGAGGTGGGGCTCGCCGGGACAGGCATCCGCAGCTACCTTGCCGTGCGCGGTGGCCTGGATGTCGAGCCGGTGCTGGGTAGCCGTTCGCACGACCTGTTGAGCGGGCTCGGGCCCCCGCCGCTCATCGCCGGCCAGGTGCTGACGATCGGTCCGAGCGGTGGTCCGGGGAGTGGTCCGGTGCCCGCGCTCGACGTCCCGCCGCTGCCGGCTGTCGACTCGTCCGCAGTTCTGGACGTGCTTGCCGGACCACGGCAGGACTGGTTCGCCGACGAGGCACTCGCCCTGCTCACCGGCACCGCCTGGCGGGTCAGCCCGGCCAGCAACCGCATCGGGCTGCGCCTCTCCGGCCCCCCGCTCCGGCGGGTCCGGCACGCCCAGCTGCCGCCCGAGGGGCTGGTCACGGGCGCCATCCAGGTCCCTCAGGACGGCCAGCCGGTCCTGTTCCTTGCCGACCACCCGACCACAGGGGGCTACCCCGTGCTTGCGGTCGCCGACGAGGCGGGCCTGCCGATAGCGGCGCAGGCCCGGCCGGGCAGCATCCTTCGCTTCCGTGCGGCCCGGGCAACTCGGTGGCCGCCACCGCGCCGATGATCGGCTCACGGGCGTCGCCACAACAGCGGCAGCGTGCGAGGCTGACCGGGTGGACACACCGGCACCGGTAGCACCGGAGGCACGCACCCGGTGGTTTCTCGCTCCCGGCGAGCGCGGCAACCCCGCCACCCGGTTGGCGGGGAGCCATGGGGACGAGGTCGCCTGGTCGATCGGCAACCGCGTCGTGCCACTGGTGCACGGCGCGACCTACTTCCGCCGCCTGCACGAGGAGCTCACCGCCCTTCAAGCCGGCGACCGGGTCTATTTCACTGACTGGCGGGGTGATGCCGACCAGTGCCTGCTACCCGGCGGGCCGACGGTGGGTGAGGTGATGTGCGGCCTGGCCCGGGCGGGCGTCGAGGTCCGGGCGCTGCTGTGGCGCTCGCACTCCGACCACGCCTCATTCAGTGCCCAGCAGAACGACCACCTCGGGGCTCAGATCAACGAGGCCGGCGGCGAGGCCCTGCTCGACCAGCGGGTCCGCCGCTTCGGCTCCCACCACCAGAAGCTCGTTGTGATCCGGCACCGTGACGACCAGGCGCGTGACGTCGCGTTCGCCGGCGGCATCGACCTGTGCCACGGCAGGCGGGACGACGCCGAGCACGCTGGCGACCCGCAGACGCAGCCGATGGACAAGCGCTACGGCCAGCGCGCTCCCTGGCACGACGTCATGCTGGAGCTGCACGGACCGGTTGTCGCCGACCTGCTGCTGAGCTTCACAGAGCGGTGGGACGACAGGCACCCGCTCGACCGCCGCACGCCCTACCGCCGCCTGGTCCAGCACCGGGCCGACATGCCTCGCCACCCGGAGCCCCTGCCCGAGACCTTCCCGACCCCGCCCGCCGCCGGTACCCAGGCCGTGCAGGTGCTGCGGACCTACGGGCGCGTCCACCCCCGCTACCCGTTCGCCCCGCAGGGTGAGCGAAGCATCGCGCGGGCCTACGAGAAGGCGTTTGCCCTGGCCCGGTCGTTCATCTACCTCGAGGACCAGTACCTGTGGTCCGAGCCGGTCGCGCGCGGCATCGCCGTCGCCCTGCGACGCTCCCCGCAGCTGCGCCTCATCGCTGTCGTGCCGCGCTACCCCGACGACGACGGCCACATCGACGGCCCGCCCAACCGGCTCGGGCAGATCACCGCGCTGACGCTGCTGCGGGAGGCGGCTCCGGACCGCGTCTCGGTCTTCGACCTGGAGAACGCTTCGGGCGTCCCGGTCTACGTCCACGCCAAGGTGTGCATCGTCGACGACGTGTGGCTCACCTGCGGCTCGGACAACTTCAACAGGCGCTCGTGGACCAACGACAGCGAGCTGACCTGCGCTGTCATCGACGACGACAGCGATGATCGCGAACCGCGCCGGCTCGACGCACACGGGGACGGGGCGCGCCGGCTCGCCCGGGACCTGCGCCTGCAGCTGTGGGCAGAGCACCTGGCCCGCGACCCCGCCGATCCCGAGCTGCTCGACCCGGACAGCGCCGTGGCGCTCTGGGCTGAGAGCGCCGCCGCGCTCGACGGCTGGCATGCGTCCGGCGGCCTTGGCCCGCGGCCGCCGGGGCAGGTTCGGCGGCACGACCCGGCTCCCGTCAACCGGTTGCAGCGGCTGTGGGCAGCTCCCATGTACAACCGCGTGTTCGACCCGGACGGCCGCCCGCGACGGCTGCGCCGGGCCGGCCGCTTCTGACAGCTGCACACAGAGCGCCCAGGAGGGCCCCGTCTGCCCGCTCAAAGAGGCGCTCTGTGTGCAGGAGGGCGAACTCTGCACACAGAACGCCTCTCGAGCGGCGTCAGCGGGCTCCCTTGGGCTGCTCTGTGTGCATCGCGACCGGGCAGCTAGCCGATTGCTGTGGACCGGCTGCGGAGGCAGCTGTGGACGCGCTGTGGGACGCGCCGGGCCCCTCCCGTCGACCAAAGGTCAAGCCTTGTTCTTCGCCTGTCGCCGGTCGACCGTGGAGCCATGCCACAGCTGCGCCGGCGACCCCCGCTGCATACCCGGGCCGGCAGCGACGCGCGACGCCGCCGCGGTGACCCGCTGCCCCGGCGGGTCGCCGAGCAGGTCCGCGCGTCAGCGGACGCGCTCGCGGCGCTGCTCGCCGTGGAGGGGCGCGCCGTCGCGAGCCTGGACGACCTGGAGTGGGCAGACGCCGTCGCCGCTCGCTTCCTGGCGCGGAGAGCCGTCGCGAGCTGTCCCTGCGGCCGCCGTCAGGTCTGGTAACCGTCAGGCGGTGTAGAAGTCAGGCGGTGTAAGCGACGACCCCGCGCCGCAGCCCCTCGACAGCGCGGCGGGCGGTGCGCCGGACCGGCTCGTCCGCCACGCCGGCCACCTGGTCCAGCAGGTCGACCAGCTGGCGCGTCCAGCGGACGAAGTCACCGGCCGACAGCTGCTCGCCCAGCACCTGGTCCAGGCTGTTACCAGCCGTCCACTGATGAGCGGCCCACGCGAACCCGGGGTCGGGCTCGGGCAGGAACGACAAGCGGTGCCCGGCCTCCAGCTCGGTCAGCTCCGCCCAGCGGCGCACTGTCGCGGCGAGGGCGTCACGGACTTCCGCACCGCCCGGGATGCGGGCGGCCGGGGCATCGTCGCGCCGCGCGCTGTAGACCAAGCAGGAGACGACCGCAGCCAGGCCCGGGGGGTCCAGCGCGTCCCACGCCCCGGAGCGCAGGCACTCGGCGACGAGCAGGTCGGCCTCGGCGTAGACCCGCGCGAGGCGCCGCCCCTGGTCGGTGACTGTCTCGCCGTGCAGGTATCCAAGGGCGCCAAGCAGCGTGCAGACGCGGTCGAAGGTGCGGGCAATGCTGTTGGTCCTGGTCTCCACCCGCCGCTCCAGGCCGGTCGTCTCCCGACGCAGCCGTTCGTACCGCTCGGCCCACCGCTGGTGGTCCTCCCGGTCGGAGCAGCCCTGCACCGGGTGGGCCCGCAGCTCGCGGCGCAGCCGCGCTACGTCCGCATCCTCGCCGCCACCCTCAGCGCGACCCCCGCCGCCACCGCCCCGGGAGCGAGGACCCCGGCCACTGGTGGGAGGCAGGTCCAGTGCTCGGAGCGAAGACAGCAGGTCGCGCCGCGAGGCCGGCACCCGGGCGTTGAAGGACTTGGGGACCTTGACCCGCCCGACCGGCTCGACCTCAGCCGGGAAGTCGAGCAGGGTGAGCCGCCGCACCTGGCCCGCGTCGGTGAGCACGACGAGCCGGCCCGAGTCGCGCAGGTCGATACCGGGGCTGAGCGTCACGGCGAGCCCGGCGCTCTTGCCCCTGGGGACGCGGATCACGTCGCCGATGCGCAGCCGCTCCACCGACGCCGACGCCTCGTCCCGGCGCCGGGCGGCTCCCTCCCGGGCGAGGGCCGCCTCCCGCTCGGACAGCCGCCGCCGCAGCTCGGCGTACTCCGTGGCCGATCCCAGGTGGCAGGTCATCGACTCGGCGTAGCCCTCGAGCGCGGACAGGTTTCGGCGGATCTGGCGGGCCAGCCCGACGACAGCGCGGTCGGCCTGGAACTGGGCGAACGAGGACTCGAGCAGCGCCCGGGCCCGCTCCCGCCCGACCGAGCCGACCAGGTTGACGGCCATGTTGTAGGAGGGGCGGAACGAGGAGCGCAGCGGATAGGTGCGGGTCGAGGCGAGGCCGGCCAGGCCCACCGGGTCGAGGCCGGACTGCCAGAGCACCACCGCGTGCCCCTCGACGTCGATGCCGCGCCGCCCCGCCCGCCCGGTCAGCTGGGTGTACTCCCCCGGCGTGATGTCGGCATGGGCCTCGCCGTTCCACTTCGTCAGCCGCTCGAGCACCACGGACCGGGCCGGCATGTTGATGCCGAGTGCGAGTGTCTCTGTGGCGAACACTGCCTTGACCAGCCCGGCGGCGAACAGCTCCTCGGTGACCTCCTTGAACCGGGGCAGCAGCCCGGCGTGATGGGCGGCGACCCCCCGCTCGAGGCCGTCTGCCCACTCCCAGTAGCCCAGGACCCGCAAGTCGGGCTCGGGGAGGTCGGCCGTGCGCTCCCGGACGTGCACCCGGACCCGGTCGCGCTCCTCGGGCGTGGTCAGTCGCAGCCCAGTCCGAAGGCAGGCCTGCACGGCGGCGTCACAGCCGGCGCGGCTGAAGATGAAGGTGATGGCGGGCAGCAGCCCCTCGCGGTCGAGCCGGTCGATGACCTCCGGGCGCGATGGTGCCCACTGCCGGCGCGGGGGTCCTGTACGGCCGCCGGCCGGCCCCCGACGCCCCGAGACGTGCTGCAGCCCGTGCCGCTCGCGGTCGCGCAGGCGCAGCAGCTCGGGGTTGACCGATCGCTCCAGCGCCGCCGACGGGCTGGTGGCCGGGTCCGTGCCGTCGACGAACAGGTCGTAGAGCCGCGGCCCGGACAGCACGTGCTGCCACAGGGGCACGGGCCGGTGCTCCTCGACGACGACCCTCGTGTCACCCCGGACGGTGACCAGCCACTCGCCGAACTCCTCGGCGTTGCTGACGGTGGCGGACAGGGAGACCAGCCTGACGTCGGCCGGCAGGTGGATGATCACCTCTTCCCATACCGCACCCCGGAAGCGGTCGGCGAGGTAGTGCACCTCGTCCATCACCACGTGCGAGAGCCCGCGTAGCGCATCGGAGCCGGCGTAGAGCATGTTGCGCAGCACCTCGGTCGTCATGACGACGACGGGTGCGTTGCCGTTGCGGGCTGTGTCACCGGTCAGCAGCCCCACGTTGTCCTCGCCGTGCTGGGCGACGAGGTCGGTGTATTTCTGGTTCGACAGCGCCTTGATCGGCGTGGTGTAGAAGCACTTGGTGCCGCCCTGCAGGGCGAGCCAGACCGCGAACTCCCCCACCACAGTCTTGCCGGCGCCGGTGGGTGCGGCGAGGAGGATGCCGTGGCCCTCCGCGAGGGCCTCGCAGCCCTGACGCTGGAAGGGGTCGAGGCCGAAGGGATAGCCGGCGGCGAAGGCGTCGACAGCACCGGCGTCCACAGTGTCAGGCTATGGGGTCAGTCCCCGGGGAAGGTGGTCGCACCCGGCTGGTCGCTCAGGTGGTGTCGTCATGGCCGCGAGCTGCGCCGCTGCTGACACCCGCCCCTGCCGGCTGGTCCAGTCCGGACGGAGCGGGCGGCGGCTCGGGCAGCGGCGTGGGCTCGGGCAGCGGCGTGGGCTCGGGCAGCGGCGTGGGTGAGGTCTCGTCATCACCCAGCGCCGCCCACTCCGATGCCGCGTCCTGCCGCGCCCGGCGCCTGTCGTTCCAACGGGCGAACAGCACCGCGGCCTCGTACAGCAGGCACAGGGGGACGGCGAGCGCCAGCATCGTGATCGGATCCTGGGTCGGGGTCGCCACGCCCGCGAACGCGAACAGCAGGAAGATCGCCACCCGGCGGGAGGAGCGCAGCCGCGCGGACGAGAGCACCCCGGCCAGGTTGAGCAGCACGATCACGAGCGGGAACTCGAACGAGACACCGAAGATGATCAAAATCGTGGTGATGAACGACAGGTACTGGGTCACCTCGAGCAGGGCGACCACACCGTCCCCGCCGAAGCCGAGCAGCACGTCGAGCGCCGGCCGCAGCACCAGGTAGGCCACCGTGCTGCCCATGGCGAACAGCACCATCGACGCGAGGATGAAAGTCGTCGCCCAGCGCCGCTCGTGCTGGTGCAGCCCCGGCGTGATGAACCCCCACAGCTGGCTCAGCCAGATGGGAGAGGACAGCAGGACGCCGGCGATCAGCGAGACCTTCAGGCGGATGAAGAACGCGTCGGTCGGGTGCGTGAAGATCAGTTGGCAGCCGACCCCACCGGTGCGCCGCTGCGGCGGCAGGTCGCAGTAGGGCTGCCGGAGCAGGTGAAAAATGGGGTGGTAGGCGACAACGGCCACGACCAGGGTGACCACGATGAGCGCTACCAGCGAGACGAGCAGCCGGCGCCTGAGCTCCTGCAGGTGCTGGACCAGCGACATCCGGCTGTCCTCGACAGCACGAGGGCGACGGCGGCGACGCGGGAGCCGGCGGGTGCGGACGCCCGGCGGTTGGTCGTTGCTCACTATCGTCTGACCGTTACCGGCCGGGCCCGGCTCGTGGGCGGGGCCGTCACGAGGGTCGCGAGCGTCGGGAACGGCGTCAGGAACGCGGGATGTCTGCCGCGTCGCGCGGCTCGCTGACCGGCACCGACGAGACCGCCGTGGGGGTCACAGGCACGACTGGGGCAGTGGCGGCGACCGGCGGAGCGGACGGCGCCGGGGCGGGTGACGGGACCACCGGCCCCGGTGCAGCAGCTGCCTCGACGGCTCGCGGGTGCTCGGCGTCACCGTCGTCATGCAGCCCGCGGGTCTCAGCCTTGAAGATGCGCAGGGAGCGCCCGAGCGAGCGGGTGGCGTCCGGCAGCCTCTTGTACCCGAAGAGCAGGACGAAGACGGCTGCGAGGATCAGCAGGTGCCATACGCTGAACTCACCCATGTCGGCCTCCCTGGTGCGTCGCCCTCGGCGGGGTCGCTGTGGCAGCGGCTGCTCGGATGTGCCTACTCCGATGTGGCTATTTAGATGGTACGCGTGAGGTAGTCGGCTGGCCGTGGACCGCCGCGGGTGTCGGCCTCGAGCGCACCGACCCGATCACCGAGTCCGGCGGCATGATCGGCCAGCTCCGAGACGCGATGGCCGAAACGGGTGCCTTCTCGTCCCATCCGCCGGAACCGGGACCAGACCCTGAGCGCGGTCAGCGCGATGAGGACGAGCCCCAGCAGCACGAGCGCGAGGTCCAGAGCCAGCCACACGCCTGGCAGGGTACCGAGCAGGCCGGTCGGTCAGGCGGTCATGCTCCTGCTGATCCGGCCCGCGAGCAGGTCCTCGTCAGTCAGCAGCAGCGCGAAGTCGAGCAGGTCGTCGTAGGTAAGCGGGGGGCCGGCCTTGACCTCGAGCGCCTCCGCTGGCAGCTCCCAGACCTGAGCGCGGACGCCGCCGCTCATCAGCAGGCTGATCACGTGGTCGTCGGCTGGCTTGCGCACCTCGTCGCTGCACTCAGGGCAGGAGAAGGAGTAGTAGGACATCGGAGCGTGGCTGCACACCATGAGCGCCACATCACGCGAGGTCATCTCAACCTCGCCGCACGTGGGGCACGACGCCTTGATGGTAGTCATCTGCTGTCCTCTCGATCCACCGACGCCTGTCCATGGCGTGACTCCACAGATGTCGGCCGCACCCCCCTATCGCCTGATAGTCCATCCGGGCTAACCGCCGGCGGGCTGCAGCGCCCGTTCGGCGGTATCGGCGACCCGCTTCCGGAGCTCGGCGGGCGCGAGCACCCGCCCCGAGCCCCCCAGGCGCAGCACGAGGCCGACAACCCAGCCCCAATCGGGCGTCCGCAGGCTCACGTACGTTCTCCCATCGGCACCGGAGCCGGTCTGTCCAGCCGGGGTTACCGGGTAGTAGTCGGCGACCCAGCGCGCTGCCGGGCCCAGCTCGAGCAGCACCTCCAGATCGGTCTCGGACGGCTGGAAGAGCCCCTCGCCGAGGTCGCGGCTGCGGGCCTGCGGCGGCGGCGAGGCCGGCAGGTCCAGTACGGCCAGCGCGTCGATTCGGTCGAGGCGGAACAGGCGCACGCCCTCGGCCCGGTGGCACCACCCCTCGAGGTACCACCGCCCCTCGGACGACACCAGCCGCATCGGGTCGACGTCGCGCTCGGTGACCTCGTCTCGTGACTCGACCAGGTAACGCAGGTGAACGCGGCGCCGGGCGTCGAGCCCCTGCTGCAGCGGAGTGAGGACAGCGGCCTCGGCCTCCAGGGTGACCTGTACCGGAGGCGCCGAGCCGGTGCCGAACGCCTCCTCCAGCTTGCCGAGAGCGCTGTCGAGCGCGGCGCGCTCAGCCAGGCCGGGGACGTCGGCCAGGGTGCGGGCGGCGACGACGAGAGCGAGGGCCTCGTCGGCGGTCAGCCGCAGCGGGCGGTCGAGCGTCTGCGGGTCGAGCAGCGTCACGCGGTCGCCGGAGAACGACAGGTCCAGAAGGTCACCTGGCGCTCCGCCGGGCAGCCCGCAGACCCACAGCAGCTCGAGGTCCTGGCGGACCTGCCGGACTGGTATTCCGAAGACGTCCGCGAGCTCCTGCAGCGCAACGTCGGGGTGGGTGCGCAGGTATGGCACCAGGGCGAGCAGACGCGGCAGCCGCTCGCCCGAAGTGGTCCCAGTGCCAGCGGTCCGCGGCCGGCGCTGGGAGGGCGCTGGTGGGGCTGCCGACGCTGCCAGCTCGGCGTCGTCCGGGCGCTCCGCTCGTGCCTGCGCTGCCGCCGCGGCGACAGCCGCGCCGGCGGGACCAGGGTCCCCGGTATGGGCCACGAGCCCGCGACACAACCGGGTGCGGACTGCATCTGCGAGCTCCGCGGGGGCATCGACACGGGCATCCGGGCTGACGGCGACCAGCCGGTCGGCCAGCCGCTCCACATCGTGGAAGGGCACCCGTAGCAGGTCCCAACGGTCGCCGGCCGCATCCACCGGCGCATCACCCTGCGCCTCCTCCGCGGGCTCGACACCAGTCCGGCGCAGCTCGTGCCGTAGCGCGTACGCAGCCCCTTGGCGCAGCCGGACGTCTGCGGTCCTGGCCGGGCCGCTTGGGTCCGCCGCCTCGACCGCGGCCCGCAGGTCGACACCGGACGGCACCGCCACAGCGCCTGCCTCGCCCGTCGGCCGCAGCTCCCCGCTGACCCGGGAGAGCCGGAACACGCGGGTGGCCTGGCGCCCCCGGTCGTGGCCGACGAGGTACCACCGGCCTCGCCATGAGACGACTCCCCAGGGCTCGACCTCGCGCGGCGCCGACTCGGTGTCGGAGGGGCGGCGGTAGTCGAAGCGGACGGCGCGCCCCTCGCGCACGGCGGCGAGCGCGGGCTCGAGCGCCGGCTCGGTGGCATCCACGCGCGGCTCCAGGCCGGCCGGGGCTGGCCGGGTCGCAAGGCCGGCCGCCTGCAGCTTGCGCAGCCCGCTGGCACTCGCGGCGGCAAGCGACGCGCTCGACCACAGCCGGGCAGCGAGGCCGAGCGCGCTCGCCTCCTCGGCAGTGAGGTGCAGGTCGGGGAGGGCGTAGTCCTGTGGCGGGATGCGGTAGCCGACCTCGTCGTCCCAGACGCTGCTGCTGCCCGTCTCGAGCGGCACGCCGAGCTCACGCAGCTCGTCCTTGTCGCGCTCGAACATCCGGCGGAAGGCGACCTCGCGCTCCTCGGTGCGGTCGCGGCCGTACCCCTCGACCAGCTCGCCGATCTCCCCCACCGACAGGTAGCGCGGCGTGGCCATCAGGCACATGGTGAGGTTGAGCAGGCGCTCGATCTTGCTGCGTGACATCGCGCTCACGCTAGCCGCAGCGGCGCCCGTGGCAGGCGACCGTGACCCGGGTGTCACGGGCACCGGCGTAGCGTGCTCGCTCGTGCTGCGGCTGCGCGACGGTGTCGTCCTGGCCGTGACTGCCGAGCGCCACGGGACCACCCAGCTGCAGTGGGCCATCGAGCTGCAGGTGAGCGTCGACGTGCTCGGCGCGGTCGGGGCGCTGTGCTACCCCGCGCTCGTCGGGGAAGCGGCCCCCGGCGACGCCGTCACCCTCAACACGATGGCGATCGAGCTCGGACTGGGCACGGGTGGACAGGCCCTGGTCGTCCACGTTGCCGGCCGTTCGCCCCGGCCAGACGGAGATGCGGGCACCAGGCGGGTCGTGAAGGCGCGGTACACCCCCCACCAGGTCAGCGTGCAGGGCGTTGACGACAGCGGCTCGCCGCATCGCGCCGCCATCGCCCGGGCCGCCCGCGACGGGCTCTGCGGGATGCCCGTCGTTGCGGCCGACCTGCACTCGGCCCTGCCGGCTGTCGTCGCCGGGGTCCACGCGGACGCGCCCGCCCTGCGGGTCGCCTACCTGATGACCGACGGCGGGAGCCTGCCGCTTGCCTACTCGCGCACCGTGGCCGAGCTGGGTGAGCGGCTGTGCGGCACGGTGACCGCGGGCCAGGCGTACGGCGGCGATCTCGAGGCGGTGACGGTCCACTCCGGCCTGCTCGCCTGCCGCGCCGTGCTGGAGGCCGATGTCGTCGTCGTCGCCCCGGGCCCGGGCAGTACCGGAACCGGCACCACGTGGGGGTTCTCCGGGGTCGCGGCCGGTGAGGTGCTGAATGCAGCGGCGGTGCTCGAAGGCCGGCCGGTTGCCTGCCTGCGGGTGTCGGGCGTCGATGCCCGCCACAGGCACCACGGGGTCTCCCACCACAGTCTGACCGCCTACGGACGCGTCGCGCTGGTCACCGCGGACGTGGCTGTCCCGACCGGGCTGCCGGGGGCACTAGATCGCATCGTGGCGGCCGGCGTCGCCCCGCTGCGCGAGCGCCACCGGCTCGTCGCCGTGAACACGGGCGGGCTAGCTGCCGCCCTGGCTGCCATCGACGCCGAGCTCACCGGGGGGCTGCGGACGATGGGGCGTGGCTTCACCGAGGACCCCGCGCCATTCCTCACGGCGGCAGCAGCCGGGCGGCACGCTGCCGGTTTGACGGACGTCAGTACGCCTGGTCCATCACCTTCGACGTGAGCATCAGGACCATGCCGACGGCGAGGACGACACCACCGATGATCCACAGCAGAGTGATCTTGGTGATCAGCGCAGCGGCACCTATGGTGACGCCGGCGATGACCATGAACACGGCGAGCCAGGCAACGGGCGGGGCGTGCGGATGGCCACCACCGGAGGAGCCGCCGACGGGTGCCGTGCGCGACCCCAGTGGCGCGTCCTCATGCTTGACCATGTGCCCTCCCACGGCTCGTCGGCCTCGGCCCGTCTGGTCCGGATACTGCCAGTGTTGCGCGTACTGCCAGTGCAGGGTACGTCCCCGCTGCAGCGCCAGCGGCCCCCGGCTCACATCTGCGCGAGGTCGACAAGCTGCTTGTCGAGCCAGGCTGCGACGTCGTGTGAGCGGATCTGCGCAGCGGCCGCCTCCCGCAGCCGGCGGCGCTCGCCGGCGTCCATCGCCAGCGCTGCGTAGAGGCCGTCTGCGGACTGCTGCACGTCGAACGGGTAGAGCGTGACGGCGTGCGCGCCGAGTTCCTCGTACGCCCCCGTCGTCTCCGAGAGCGCGAGCACGCCGTCGCGCTTGCTGACAACGGGCACCTCCTTGGCCACCAGGTTCATGCCGTCGGCGAGGGCGTTGACCATGAGGACGTCGCAGATCGAGTACGCGGCGACGGCGAGCGCGAAATCCTCGACCAGGCGCAGGTCGATCGGCTGGCGGCCCGCGGTGGTGTGGCGGCCGTTGACCTGCGCGACTGCGGCTCCGATGTTGGCGATGTAGTCGGCGTACTCCGGGACGTCCGTGCGGCTGGGCTGCAGCAGGGCGAGGAACGACACGTGGCCGACGAGCTCGGGGTGCTGGTCGAGCAGGATCCCGAACGCGAGGAAGCCGCGGACAACGTTCTTGCTGGGGTCGGTCCGGTCGACCCGCACGATCAGCCTGCGCTCCTGGTCCTCACTCTCCTCACCGGCCCCCCACAGCGGGGCGAGGAACTCCTCGTACAGGCGTGCACTGTGCGACGCGACCTCGCCGGATGCGGCGACCTCCTCGAGCGCGACCGGGTCGACCGAGATCGGGTAGTGGCGGATGAGCACCCGCCGGCCGTCGACGTCGACGCTGAGGTCGTCCATGTCGACGTCGAGGCCGAGCATCTCCTGCACGCAGTGCGCGAAGTTGCGGGCATAGCGGGCGGTGTGGAAGCCGACGACGTCGCTGCCGAGCAGGCCCCGCACGAAGCGGTTGCGCACCGGCGGGGGCAGGATGCGCCAGCCGTCCGGCCCCGGCCAGGGGATGTGCACGAAGTGCGAGAGCAACGCGTCCGGGCACCGTTTCCGCACGTGCTCGGCCACGAGGTAGAAGTGGTAGTCCTGGATCATCACGAGGGCGTTGCCGCCGCTGGCCTCGACCTCGGCGGCCACGACATCGGCGAACAGCTCGTTGACTGCGGCGTAGGCCTCGATCGCGGTGTGGTCGGCGGCGGTGATCACGGGGGCGTCCGCCTGGCCGTAGAGGCCGTGCTGGATGAACCAGAGCAGCGGGTTCGAGACCACCGTGTAGAACGGCTCGTGCAGCTCGGGGTCGACCTGCACCATCCGAACCTGCAGCGCCGAGCGGGGATCGAGCTCCTCCCCCGCCTGCGCCAGCCGCGGCGGCGTCGACGTCACCACGGTCACCGCGCGGCCCGGTGCCTCGGCCGCGACAGCTTCGTCCTCCTCGCCCGACGCCGCGCAGACCCAGACCGCCTCGTCGAGGTGCTCGGCCAGCCCGACCAGGGCCGTCACGAGTCCGCCGCTGCCGCGGCTGGCCGTCCGCTCGTCGCCGCTGCGGGTGAAGCCCACCGGACCGCGGTGGGAGAGCAGGACGAGGGGCCGGTCGAGGCGGGCCGCACTGGCGGCAGCGGCGGGCTCGCTGCCGGACGGGCTGGTGTCGGTATCGGTGTCGGCTGTCACGGCGTCGCGGGTGATGTCGTCCATCGCGGCGTCATTCTGCCCGCCGCCCATGGGGGCACACGTGACTGAGGTCCCGCTGAGGCCTGGCAGAGGGCCCCAGTACCGCCCGAAGGCCAGCGCGTGACGAGTGGGCGGGGCGGGCAGGAGCCCCGCGTGCCGGTTCCCTCCCCGCCTGGTAGCGCCCCCAGCACCACCAGCGACTCCCGCATCACCGCTGGTACGGGCCTACCGAAGATCGCCGTCTTCGACATCGACGGCGTCGTGGCCGACGTCCGCCACCGTTTGCACCACCTGGAGGGGCAGCGCAAGGACTGGTCTGCTTTCTTCGAGGCGGCGGCGCACGACCCGGTGCTGCAGGAGGGCGTGCAGCGGGCGGAGCAGGCGGCCAGCGACGCCTCCCTGGTGTGGCTGACCGGCCGGCCGCAGTGGCTGCAGGCAACAACGGAGGGCTGGCTCGAGGCCGCCGGACTGCCCGCTGACAGGATGCTGATGCGCCCCCGACGTGACTTCCGCCCCGCCAGGGTCTTCAAGCTGGAGTGCGTCGAGGCGCTTGCCCGCGAGGCAGATATCGTTGTGGTGGTCGACGACGACCCCGAGGTCTGTGCCGCACTGGCAGCCGAGGGGTGGCCCGTGGAGCAGGCCGAGTGGGTTACCTACACGCGGACCCTGCGAACGGCTCAGGAGCGTCGCGGGCGCACATAGCACGGCAAGCGGTCCCCGGAGTTTCCCCGAACGGGTGGTCTCGCGCGCCGCGCCGCCGCATGAGCCTCGAAAGATGCTCCGAACGGGTCATGCTCCGGCGCAGCAGTCGTGCCGACAACCACATCACGACACGCACATCAGCACACACGGACAACACCACACACGCAAGCACCCGATCGGGTGGAGGAGGTGGCGCACGATGACGTGCCCACACGAGAAGCAGTGCCCCACGATGGCGGGGGCCGACCGCGAGGCGGCCCGTGTCCTGGTCCGGCATCCCGAGCAGGGCTGGTCACTGCTGTGCAACGGCGTGATCCTGTTCGATGACACCGGCGAGCTGCTGCCCGACGGCAGCGTCGTCGTCCCGCACCGCGGTGCCGCGCCGGAACGCTCGTCGATCCTGCTCGCCGCCGCGCGTACCGCTCCTGTCCCGACTGCTGCCTGAGCGGCTCAGGCGGTGTCGGCGCGCCTGCGCCGGCGCTGTGACAGCTCGTCGGCGGCAGTGTGCTCGGGGCCCTCGGCGGAGCGCCGCTCGGAGGGCAGCTCAGCGAGCTGCCCCCGCGTCTCGCGCGCGACAGGTCCGACGGCGATGCCGAACACGCCTTGGCCGCCAGCGAGGAGATCGACGACCTCGTCAGCTGACGTGCACTCGTACACGGTCGCGCCGTCGCTGATCAGCGTGAGCTCCGCGAGGTCGTCGACCCCACGGCTGCGCAGATGCTCGATGGCCGCCCGGACGTTGCTCAGCGACACCCCGGCGTCGAGCAGGCGCTTGACGAGCTTGAGCACGAGGATGTCGCGGAACGAGTAGAGCCGGTGCGTGCCCGACCCCACGGCGTCGCGCACGCTCGGCACGACCAGGCTGGTTCGGGCCCAATAGTCGAGCTGGCGGTAGGTGATGCCGGCCGCGGCGCAGGCTGTCGGGCCGCGATAGCCGACGTCGTCACCGGTGACCTCGGGCAGGTCGTCCGGGAACAGCGCACCCTGGCCCAGGGCAGCACCGGACATCGCGAGGGACCCATCGGAGGCCGCACGGGCCTCACCGCCGCTCGCCCCGCCGCTGCTCATCCTGCAGCCCCGTCACGCGCCCCTGCTGCCATCGCCGTGCCTCCTCGAGTCGACCCGGCGAGACACAACCGGCCCTGCCTGCCACCCCGGGTCCCGCTGCGCGGGCTCCCACCGACCGACCAGCAGGCCAGGGGGCTGAACGTATGAGAGTGCACCGGCAGCGGCAAGGACGGACGGCGGCGTGTCGCTCAGGAGCCTGTGTTGAAGTCGTCGGCGGAGATGTTGTCGAGGAACTCGCGGAACTTCTCGACCTCACCCTCTTCGTCCTTCTCGCCATCCTCCGGCACCGTGATACCGGCCTCGTCGAGGACTGTCTCGGCGCCGAAGACGGGCACATCCATCCGCATCGCAAGCGCGATGGCGTCGGAGGGGCGCGCTGACACCTCAGAACCGTTGCTGAAGTGCAGGGTGGCGAAGAAGACGCCGTCGGCGAGGCTGTCAACGGTGACCTTGGTGACTGTGGTGCCGAGCGCCTGCAGGACGTCGCGCATCAGGTCGTGGGTCATCGGCCGGGCCGTGACCACGCCCTCCTGGGCGAAGGCGATGGCTGTCGCCTCGACGGCGCCGATCCAGATGGGCAGGTAGCGCTCGCCCTCGGACTCCTTAAGCAGGACGATGGGCTGCTTGGACGGGAGCTCGACCCGCACGCCCACGATCTCCAGCTGGAGCACGGCGCCTCCCTCCCCTGCTTGGTCACCCCGCCGACCTGCGCGGGGCACCTCCGACACTAGCCTCTCCGCCCGCGACTACCCGGTCCTTCGACGACGCCGAAGGACCGGGCAAGGGTGGCGCGGTCAGCCGTGGACGAGCGTGCGCAGCCCCACCTTGACCAGGGTGGCGTGCAACCGCACGGACAGCGCGGCCAGCTCGCGGACGGCCTCCTCGGCGCGTACCCGGGCCTCGGGGTTTCGCTGACGCGCCAGGGGGCTCACGACCTGCTCGACCAGCCCGATCTCGCGGTCGGCGGCCGCCTTGACCGGGCGGAGGTGGCGGGCCTCCAGTCCGAAGCGCCGCATCGCTGCGACGATCTTGGCGATCACCAGGGCGTCGCCGTCGTAGTAGCTGCTGCCCTGACGAGGGGCGATCAGTCCGTACTGCTCGAGCTCGTGCAGCGCCGCGTCGTCAAGGCCGCTGGCCCGGCGCAGCTCGTGGAACGACAGGCGCAGCTCGCTCTGCGGCGGGGCGAACGTCTCGGGGCGGGCGAGGGCGTCGGCACCGCTGGTACCGGTGGCACTGGTGACACCGTCGGCAGAAGGTGCCGGGGTGTCAGGGACCTGCGGCTCGCCGCCCCTCGTGCCCGGCGTGAGACCGCGGTCGAGCGCGTCGAGATGCTCCTTGATCACCCTGAGCGGCAGGTAGTGGTCGCGCGCCGCGGTCAGGATGTAGCGAAGCCGGTTGACGTCGTCGGGGTTGAACTTTCGGTAGCCGGACGGCGTGCGTTCGGGCTCGACGAGCCCCTGGGCCTCGTAGAACCTGATCTTGCTGATCGTCAGCTCGGGGAACGTCGGCTGCAGCTCGGCAAGGACTTCACCGATGGTGCGGGTCGTGCCGGGGCGCGAGGCTGCCCCCGAGCGGTCGGGCGGCCCTGGCGGCAGGGCACGGCGAAAGGGAGAGCTCACCGTCTCATGCGCCTCAGTGCCGGCTCGCAGCGGACTGTCCCCCGGGACGCGTGGCGCTCGTCGAGGTGAGGAACACGAGCCGGAACTTGCCGATCTGGACCTCGTCGTCGCTCACCAGCTCGGCAGAGTCGATGCGCTCCCGGTTGAGGTAGGTGCCGTTGAGGCTGCCGACGTCCTGGACGCGGAAGGTCGAGCCGTCCCGCCGGAACTCGGCGTGCCGCCGGGAGACCGTCACGTCGTCGAGGAAGATGTCGCTGTCGGGGTGCCGCCCCGCGGTGGTGAGGTCGGCGTCGAGCAGGAAGCGGCTGCCGGCGTTGGGCCCGCGCTTGACGACGAGCAGCGCGCTGCCGCTCGGGAGCGCCTCGACTGCTGCTTCGGCCTGGGGATCAGCCGCCTCCTCGGGCGCGTCGCTGTCGAGCGCGGCCCCGATGGCGGCCAGGTTCAGGGTCGAGGTCTGCTCGCTGTGCTCGATGCGGTGGCGCTCGGTCGGCTGGTCGATGCCGGTACCGAGCTGCCCTGCCTGCCCCGGCTGCTCCTGCTCGCTCGCCTCGTGCGTGATGGGTGCTCCCGGGCGCACCAGGGCGGTGCCGCAGCGCGAGCAGAAGCGGGCATCGGCGGTGTTGTGCTGGCCGCATCTGGTGCAGAACACGGTTCATGCCTCCTGCCCAGGCTCCCGGTAGTGGTCGGGAGCGTCGCTGCTGTCGGTTGGCTGTCGGTGCAATGCGGGGTCGCGTTCGGCGTGATCGATGTCGGATGCTGGCTGGTGTTGCTGACAGGTTAGTGGCGGCCGACCTCTGCTGCGTACCCATTCGCATCGAGCAGGCCCTCGAGCACGGCACTGGTACCCGCAGCGTCACCCGGGCGGATCTCGAGCAGCCACCCATCGCCGTAGGGGTCACTGTTGATCAGCTCAGGGGACGAGTCGAGTGCCTCGTTACGTGCGACGACCTCCCCCGCGACCGGCCCGTAGACGTCGGACACGCTCTTCGTTGACTCCACCTCACCGAGCGCCTCACCCGCAGTGACAGTCGTGCCCACGGCGGGCAGCTGGACGAAGACGATGTCGCCGAGCGCCTCCTGGGCGTAGTCGGTGATCCCGACGCGCACGACCTCCCCGCGGGGCTGCGCCCACTCGTGCTCCGGGGTGTACCTGCGGTCGTCTGGGAACACGTGTCTCCTTCGTCGTCACTGCCTGAGCGCTCGTCGTCACTTCCTGAGAGCCGGGGGCTGCTCTGAGCATCTCCCGGTTGGCGCCACTCAGCAGCTCGGCCGCCGAGCCCAGGGTCAGTGGGGGGCGGGCGAAGCGTACGTGCGGGCTGGGAGCGCCCGCAACGACCGGATCGTGAGCGCGCTCTGCTCCTGCACCTGCGCCGAGGCACCCGGCCGGGAGGCCACCGTGTCGACCACCCCCCCCGGGGATGCGCAGCGCCGGTGCCAGAGTCTTGGGGTCGCCGATCGCGCTCACGCGGTACGGACCACTGATCGACCGGCCGTCGACCTCCAGGCCGCCGCGTGTGTCGAGCACGAAGGAGCTGACGCCCAGGCGGACACCCGAGATGTCGATGACCTCGGCCCCGGCGTCTCGCAGCTCCTGGATCGCGTCAACGAGGACGTCGGCGCGGACCTGTCCCTGCGGGTCAGTGATCGTGAGCACGACCCCGGAGCCCTGTGCGGGAGCGCTGGCGGCCAGCACACCGAGCTCCGCGGCACGGGTCCGAGCCTCGGCGAGCACCTCCGCATTGCCTGCCGTCCCGCCGAGCCGGTCGCGGCTCTGCTGCAGGGCGGTGAGCTGCTCTCGGAGCCGCTGCCGCCTCGCATCGAGGTCGTCGAGCAGGCGTACGAGGTCCTCCGAGCGGGCCGATGTCAGCGCCGCCGGCCGCCGGGCCGCGCGAACACCGACAGCGAGCCCGAACCCCAGCAGCGCGAGCAGTCCCAGGGCGACGAGCCTGGTGGTGGGACGCGAGCGCGCGCGCGGCGGCGGACGCAACTCCGGCCCCGTCATGCGCGAAAGACCCGGCGGCGGATGGCGGCGGCGTTGCTGAAGATGCGGATGCCGAGGACCACGACGACAGCCGTCGAGAGCTGCCCCCCCACCCCGACGTTGTCCCCCAGGAACACAACGAGAGCGGCGACGAGCACGTTGGAAACGAATGAGACGACGAAGACCCGCTCGTCGAAGATCTGCTCGAGCCAGGCCCGCACGGCTCCGAAGACGGCGTCGAGCGCGGCGACGAGGGCGATCGGCAGGTAGGGCTCGAGCCACCCGGGAGCTGTCGGCTGGAGCACGAGGCCAGCGACGAGCCCCAGGAGCAGGGCGAGGGCAGCGATCACGGGCGGGCCTCTCGAAGCGCGGGGACTGTCGCGGCGGGCAGCTCCAGGTGGGCGGCCGCCTGAGTCTGCACGCTGATGCCGTCGGCGGCGGCCGCAGCGCGCAGCCGGCCGGCTGCGGGGGACGCATCGAAGCTGGCCCGCAGGTTAGGCGGACCGATAGCGCGAATCTCGTACGGCGAGCTGAGCGGCCGGTAGTCCACGAGCAGCGTCTGGCCGGCGGTGCGGATGGCCGACAGCGGCGACAGCCGCTCGGGGCCGACCGCTACCGCCTCGGCGCCCCCTGCCCAGAGCGCGTTGACGGCGTCCTGGACCTGGCGGTCGAGCACCTGCCCCGTTGCCGCGGTGCCCGTGGGACGCGAGCCCGCTCCGGCGCCCCGCGCTCCGGTGGGCGCATCAGCGAGCACCACGACAGCGCCCGGACCGACAAGGGCGCTCTGTGCGGTCGCGCCGGCGAGCCGCGCCGTTCGCGCCGCCAGCGCCGCGAGCCCGGGGTCGGCCCCGGCGCGGAGCGCTGCGGCCTGACGGGCCGCTACCTCGGCCTGCGCGGCGGCAAGCTGGCGCGCGAGTGCGTCGGTCTCGTGGGTCCGCGCCTGGGCGTCGCTGGCCAGCCCCACTCGGGCCCGCTGGGCGGCCGGAGCCTGTGCTCGTTGCCCGGCGACGACGACGCCCACGACAAGTCCGCAGGCGGGGAGGGCGAGCGGTCCGGCCGCCCGGTGCCGCAGGCGCACCGGTGGCGCCGGTGGGTGCTCGTCCGTGCCCCGGCGGCGGTGGGCAGCGGCGGCGTAGGAAGGGTCCAGCGCATCGCGCGCCACGGCGGTCGAGCAGCGGGAGGATGCCGGTGCGAGCGAGCGCGGGCCGGTCGGATGCACGCCGCAGCTGTCGCGGTCCGGTACCGGCCGGGCCGGGCCGCGCTACGCGCCGCTGTCACCGGCTCGGCCTGCGCCCCCTGCGCCCCCTCTGGCACCGCCGGCACCGCCGGCACCTCCGGCACCTCCGGCACCGACGTCGGGGTCGGTGACGAAGTCGACGAGGCGCTCGACAGCCTGCAGCAGCGGCACCTCAAGGTCGGCGTAGCTGCGCACCCCGGCGAGCACGCGGCGCCACATGTCGGTCGGGTCGCGCACACCGAGGACGGCGCACACGCCCTCCTTCCACGGGACCCCGCGTGGGACGGCGGGCCAGGCGGCAATACCCACCGAGCCCGGTTTCACCGCCTGCCAGATGTCGACGTAGGGGTGGCCGGTGACGAGGACGTGCGGACCGCTGACCTCGGCCGCTATGCGGGCCTCCTTGCTGCGCGGGACCAGGTGGTCGACGAGCACGCCCAGGCGGTGCCCCGGACGCGGCCCGAAGCCCTGTACGACCCCGGGCAGCGCATCGACGCCATCGAGCACCTCGACCACGACACCCTCGACGCGAAGATCGTCACCCCACACCCGCTCCACGAGCGCGGCGTCGTGCATCCCCTCGACGAGAAGCCGGCTCGCTCTGGCCACCCGGGCGGGCTGTCCGGCAACGGCCAGGGAGCCGGACGCCGTGCGCCGGGGACCGCTGACCTGCGGTGCAGCCGGACGCACGAGGGTGACGCGGCGACCGTCGAGGGAGAAGGCGCCGGGCAGCAGCGGGAAGGTGCGCCGGCGCCTCTGGCGGTCCTCGAGCACCACGGCATCCCTCTCCACCAGCACGACAGCGCCGCACCAGCCCGTGTTGCGGTCCTCGACGACCAGGCCGTGCTCAGCCGGGACGGCGGGCGGCGGTGGACGGCGGGGTGCCCGCGGGGCGCCGAGGACGTCGGAGCCGTAGCTCTTGCTGCGCACGGGAGGACCGTACGAGAGCGCGGGCTCCAGCGAGGGGCGGGACACACCTCGTCGCTCTTCACGTACGCGACACTGGCCATGGAGTCGCCTTCCGGTCCCAGTGCCGGGGATGCGGGGGCTCCCCGCCCCGAGGAGCAGGACTGTGCCCAGCTATGCCCCCGACGTCGCACTCGTCGTCGTCGATGTGCAGAACGACTTCGCCGATCCTGCTGGCGGTCTCTACGTCGAGGGCGGGGAGCAGGTCGTCGACGCCGTCAACGCCGAGATCGGCGCGGCCACGGCAGCGGGTTCGTTCGTCGTCTACACGCAGGACAGCCATCCGCCGCAGACGCCGCACTTTGCTGCGCAGGGCGGGGTGTGGCCCGTGCACTGCGTCGCTGGCACGTGGGGGGCCGAGCTGCATCCTCGGCTGCGGGTCGAGGGGCCGGTGGTGCGCAAGGGCACCGACGGCAGCGACGGGTACTCGGGCTTCTCGGTACGAGACCCGGTGTCCGGCGAGCGCGAGGCGACCAGCCTTGCCTCGCAGCTGTCGACCCGGGGCATCAAGCGGCTGGTGGTGGTGGGGCTGGCGGGCGACGTGTGCGTCAAGGAGACGGCCCTGGACGGCATGCGGCTCGGCTACGAGGTCGAGGTTCCGCTGACGACGACGGCGATGGTCGCCGGGCCCGACGTGGTGGGCGCGGTGAGCGAGGAGCTTCGGGAGGCCGGTGCAACCGTCACCTGAGCGAGCGGTCGCGTGGCGCCCGTAGCCGAGCGCCCAGGGACGGCTTCGACGGCCCGTCCGACTGGTTAGGCGGCGCAGTCCGAGCAGATCATGCGCTTCTCGTCGGACAGCTGGCTGCGGTGGTGCACGAGGTAGCAGCTAGTGCAGGTGAACTCGTCTGCCTGCCGGGGCAGAACGTGCACGGTCAGCTCCTCGGCCGACAGGTCGGCACCGGGCAGGTCGAGTTCGGCCTCGAACGGGTCGGCGTCGTCACCCAGGTCGGCGGCGGCCTCGGCCCGGCGCGCCTTCAGGGCCTCGAGGCTCTGCTCCTGGTCGTCGTCGGTGTCGGTGGTGCGGGGGGTGTCATAGTCGGTAGCCACTGGTGCTCCCTTTGAAGGGTCGTCTGCAAGTCTGTGCGTTCGCCCCAACGCCGGAGCGATGCGCTATGTGCCCTGTGTTGGCGAGGTCACACGAGCACGCGCTTGTGGCCCAGCACCGGGGCGCTGCAGCTGGCCGGAAAAGTGGCTGCAGCAGCGCCTTGTGTGTATCTCTCGGCAACGCCGGGGCAATCGTGAGCCCTTGGCCCGGCCCGTTTGCCGCGAGCGCTTGGCGGCCCCTCAGCCGGTCTGGCGCAGCCAGGTGACCGGAGCGGCGTACCCGCCGTCGCGCAGGGGCTCGAGCGCCTCGTCCCAGTCAGTGCCGAGGAGCCGGCGCAGGCCGCCGGCGAGGCCGGGACCGCTGCCCGAGAGCTCGAGCAGCTCACGCAGCGGGCCCTCCCCCACGGCGACGTCGCCGCTGGCTGCGAGCGTGCCTCGGTGCAGCCCGAGGGACGGCACGTAGGCGTAGCGCATGGGGTCGCATCCCGGGCTCGCACCCTCGGTGACCTCGAACAGCAGGGGGCCGAGCGCGGCCAGCCGGGTGGTCAGGCGCCCCGCAGCGCTGGCTGGGGCCCGCCACTCGAGCGCCGCACACAGCTGACCAGGGCGGGCCGGCTGCGGGGACCACTGCAGGGACACCGGCGTGGCAAGGACGGAAGCCACGGCAAACTCGGCGTGCGGGCTGAGGGCAGCCGGACACGCCAGTAGCGCGAGCCGCCCAGCGATCATGGTCCGGGTGGCCGCGGGCACAATTTCGATCACGAAGACCTCCACGACGAGGGACGCCTTCCCCTGCGGCCTCGTCAGTCGTTCGCAATCAGAACCACTCCTACCCCGCGCAGCGTGCTGTCGCAACCCGACACGCCGGCCGGGTAGCGGATGAGCTCCGCGGCCCCAGGCCGTACGCAGGAGACGTGACTGACACCGCACCCGCTACTGCCCCTGCCCGGCTGCCGGTGTGCGCCGCGATGGGCCCGGGCAGAGCCCGATCATGCAGGTCTGGCCAGGTCACGCCTACCCCCTCGGGGCCAGCTTCGACGGCATCGGCACCAACTTCGCCCTCTTCACCGAGATTGCCGACGCGGTGACCCTCTGCCTGTTCGACGACGCAGGTACCGAGACGCAGGTGCCGATGCGGGAGGTCGACGCCTTCCACTGGCACTGCTACCTGCCGAACATCGGCCCGGGGCAGCGCTATGGGTATCGCGTGGCCGGCCCGTTCAACCCCGCGGCGGGCCAGCGCTGCAACCCGGCCAAGCTGTTGCTGGACCCGTACGCCAAGGCGATCGAGGGCGAGGTCGACTGGTCGGAGGCCGCCTTCCAGTACCGGTTCGCCGCTCCGGAGGAGCGCAACGACGAGGACTCCGCCCCGTCCATGCCGAAATCCGTCGTGGTCAGCCCCTACTTCGACTGGGACAACGACAGGCCCCCCCGCCGCCCGTACAACGAGAGTGTCATCTACGAGGCGCACGTCCGCGGACTGACCTACCAGCACCCCCGCATACCCGAGGAGATCCGGGGCACCTACGCCGCCATCTCCCATCCGGAGATCATCGAGCACCTGAAGAAGCTCGGGGTCACCGCCATCGAGCTGATGCCCTGCCACCAGTTCATCCAGGACGAGCACCTGACCAGCCGCGGCCTACGCAACTACTGGGGCTACAACACCATCGGTTTCCTCGCCCCCGAGGGTGCCTACTCCTCCTCCGGGCAGCGGGGCCAGCAGGTCCACGAGTTCAAGGCGATGGTCAAGGCGCTGCACGCCGCCGGCATCGAGGTGATCATCGATGTCGTCTACAACCACACGGCAGAGGGCAACCACCAGGGGCCGATCCTGTCGCTGCGTGGGATCGACAACCCGGCCTACTACCGGCTGGTCGACGCCGACAAGCGGTACTACATGGACTACACGGGCACCGGTAACTCGCTCAACGTCCGGCACCCGCACTCGCTGCAACTGATCATGGACTCGCTGCGCTACTGGGTGACGGACATGCACGTCGACGGCTTCCGCTTCGACCTCGCCTCGACCCTGGCCCGGGAGTTCTACGACGTCGACCGGCTGTCGGCCTTCTTCGACCTCGTGCAGCAGGACCCCGTGGTCTCGCAGGTCAAGCTGATCGCCGAGCCGTGGGACGTCGGCGAGGGCGGCTACCAGGTGGGCAACTTCCCCCCGCTGTGGACGGAGTGGAACGGCAAGTACCGCGACACGGTCCGGGACTTCTGGCGCGGCGAGGGCTCGACAGTCGCCGAGTTCGCCAGCAGGCTGACCGGCTCCAGCGACCTGTACGAGAGCAACGGCCGCAAGCCCTTCGCGTCGATCAACTTCGTCACCGCACACGACGGCTTCACCCTGCATGACCTGGTCAGCTACAACGACAAGCACAACGAGGCCAACGGCGAGGACGGCCGCGACGGCGAGAGCCACAACAGGTCGTGGAACTGCGGCGTGGAGGGGCCGACGGACAACCTCGACATCGTCGCGCTGCGGGAGCAGCAGAAGCGCAACTTCCTGGCCACCCTGTTCCTGTCGCAAGGCGTGCCGATGCTCGTCGCCGGCGACGAGATCGGCCGCACGCAGGGCGGCAACAACAACGCGTACTGCCAGGACAACCCGATCTCCTGGCTGGACTGGAGCGAGGCGCGCGAGCACTCCATCCTCATGGACTTCACCGAGCGCCTCTCACAGCTGCGGCGCCGCCACCCCGTACTCAGGCGCCGCCGCTACTTCCAGGGCCGCCCGGTGGTCGGCTCCGGCGGCTTGGACGACATCGTCTGGCTGACCACGTCGGGCGAGGCGATGAGCCAGGAGGACTGGGAGCACGGCTGGGCCCGCTCGGTCGGCATGTTCCTCAACGGCAACGCCATCCCCGACCCCGACGCGCGCGGCCAGCGCATCGTCGACGACTCGTTCCTGCTGTTCTTCAACGCCTGGCACGAGGACGTCGACTACACTCTGCCCGGCCAGGAGTTCGGCAGCGCATGGGAGGTCGTCGTCGACACCACCGCGCCGCTCGCCCCGGACATCGACGCGGCCTCGCACAAGTTCGGCGAGGCCATGCGCACGCCCGCGCGCTCGGTGCTGGTTCTGCGCCGGGTGTACTAGCGGCGTCCGGTTCGCCTGGCAGTCCGGTTCGTGGGGCAGTCCGGTTCACTGAGCGGGTGACCCGCGTGCCGGCCAGCACCTACCGCCTTCAGCTCACCCCGGACTTCGGCTTCGACGACGCGGCGGGTATCGCCGACTACCTCGCCGAGCTCGGGGTCAGTCACGTCTACTGCTCGCCCTACCTGCAGGCCTCCCCCGGCTCCACCCACGGCTACGACGTCGTCGACCACAGCCGGGTCAACGAGGAGCTGGGCGGCGCGGACGCCCACGCGCGGCTGGTCGCCGCCTGCCGGGAGGCCGGGCTCGGGCTCGTGCTCGACATCGTGCCCAACCACATGTCGGTCGCCGAGCCCGAGTCGGCCAACGCCGCGTGGTGGTCGGTGCTGCGGGAGGGCCCGGCATCCCCCTTCGCGGCGTGGTTCGACATCGATTGGCACTCGCCCGACAATCCCGGCCGGGTGCTGCTGCCCGTGCTCGGACGCTCGCTGTTCGAATGCCTGGATGCGGGTGAGATCGAGCTGGCCGGCGACCGCGTCCGCTACTACGACCACGAGGCACCCCTGGCGCCGGGCACCGAGCGGTTGGGGCTGCCCGAGGCGCTCGAGCACCAGCACTGGCGGCTGTGCGACTGGCGCGTCGCCGGCGAGGAGCTCAACTACCGGCGATTCTTCGACGTCACCACGCTCGCGGGGGTCCGCGTGGAGGACCCTGACATGTTCGATGCCACCCATCGCGAGGTGCTGCGCCAAGTGCGCGCCGGTGAGCTCGACGGGCTGCGGATCGACCATCCCGACGGCCTCGCCGACCCCGAGGCCTACCTCGAGCGGCTCTCGGTGGCGACGGGCGGCGCCTGGGTCGTCGTCGAGAAGATCCTCGAGGATGGTGAGCACCTGCCGGCCGCGTGGGCCTGCGCGGGGACCACCGGCTACGACGCACTCAACCGGCTGCTCGGGCTGTTCGTCGACCCCTCCGGTGAGGTGCCGCTGACCACCCTCTACGGGGAGCTGACGCGGGAGCCGACCGACTGGCACGCCGTCGAGGCCGATGCCAAGCGGCACGCCGTACGACATGTGCTGCCTGCCGAGCTGGGCCGGCTGACCGAGCTCGTCGTGCGCGCAGCGTGGTCCGTGCGGGCGACGCGGGACCTCACCCGCCGGGGGCTGCGCGAGGCACTCGAGGCGCTGCTCGAGGCATTCGACGTCTATCGCGCCTACGTCGTGCCCGGCCAGGCGCCGAGCCCGGCGTCTGTCGACACCATCGCCCGCGCCCGGGCCCGGGCGCAGGAGCGCTTGCCGACCAGGGCCGTCGAGATCGATGCCGTCTGCCGGCTCGTCATGGCGGGGCCGGCCGAGCTCGTCATCCGCTTCCAGCAGACGTGCGGCCCGGTTATGGCCAAGGGCCTGGAGGACACCGCCTTCTACCGCTACAACAGGCTCGTTGCCCTCAACGAGGTCGGCGGGGCGCCGGCGGTGCTCGGCAGGTCCGTCGCCGACTTCCACACCGCTGCCGGAGCAGCGCAGCGGGACTGGCCGCTCGCGATGACGACGCTGTCGACGCACGACACCAAGCGCTCCGAAGACGTCCGCGCCCGGCTCGCCCTGCTCTCCGAGGACCCGGCCGGCTGGGCCCGCGCCGCCGGGCGCTTGCTCGGGCTCGGGGAACGGCATGCCGGGGCGGCGGGTCCGGACCGCAACGCCGAGTACCTGCTGCTGCAGACCCTGGTCGGTGCCTGGCCGCTGGACGTGCAGCGTGCCCAGCGCTACCTGGAGAAGGCAACGCGCGAGGCCAAGCAGCACACGTCCTGGACGGCGCCCGACGTCGAGTACGACGAGGCGCTCGCGGCCTACGTCACGCGGGTGCTCGGCGACGGCGAGTTCGTCGCGGAGCTGACCCGCTACGTCGACACCCTCATCGAGCCGGGCCGGGTCACCTCGTTGGCGCAGAAGCTGGTGCAGCTGACGATGCCAGGGGTCCCGGACGTCTATCAGGGCAGCGAGCTGTGGGACCTGTCGCTCGTCGACCCCGACAACCGGCGCCCGGTCGACTACGCCGAGCGCGCCCGCCTGCTGGCCACGACCCGCGGGACGCCGAAGGTCGACGACAGCGGGGCAGCCAAGCTGCACCTGGTCCGCGCCGCTCTCACCGCCCGCCGGGACCGGCCTGATGCGTTCGGGGCCGACGCGACCTACGAGCCGCTGACGGCCCGCGGGGCGGCGGCGGAGCATGTCGTCGCGTTCGCCCGCTCGTCCCAGGTGGTGACGGTGGTCCCGCGCCTGGCGCTCGGCCTGCGGCGGACTGGGGGGTGGAAGGACACCGCGGTCCCGCTGCCACCGGGCAGCTGGACCGACGTGCTCAGCGCCCGGCGTCATGACGGCGGTGAGGCGTACCTGCTGCGGCTGCTGCGCGACTTCCCCGTCGCGCTGCTGGTGCGCGACTGAGGGGTGCAACGCTGGTGCGCACGCGGCTGGCTCCAGTGCGCCTGATGAAAGGATCGTCGCGTGCGTGTCTCCGCCCGCTCCGACTATGCGGTCCGGGCCCTGACCGAGCTCGCGGCGAGGCCAGGTGAGCCGGTCACCGCCGAGGTGGTGTCGCGGGCTCAGGGCATCCCGCTGAAGTTCCTGCTCGGCATCCTCGGCGACCTGCGTAAGGCAGGGGTGCTGCGCAGCCAGCGCGGCCCCTCCGGTGGGTACGTGCTCGCCCGGCCGCCCGGGGAGGTGTCCGTGGCCGACGTGATGCGGGCCGTCGACGGGCCGCTGGCGAGCGTGCAGGACTCCCGGCCCGAGGACGTCGTCTACTCCGGGCCGGCCGAGCCCTTGACCAAGGTGTGGGTCGCGGTGCGAGCGAGCCTGCGGGCGGTGCTCGAGTCGGTGACGCTCGCCGACCTCGTTGCCGGCGATCTGCCACCTGTCGTCGCCGAGCTCACCGAGCAGGCGGAGGCCTGGTCGCGCCGCTGATCGGGCTCCTCGGGTCAGTCGGGCACGGTGAGGTCATCGACATCATCCATATTGCCTACTGGTAAGGTAGACAATGACGGACCAGGGCTTGAGATGACGGACGGGCCTCCATGCACATCGACCTGACAATCGCTGTGGCTGGGCTGATCGTCGGCCTCGTGGTCGGCCTGACCGGCATGGGCGGCGGCGCGCTCATGACCCCCGCCCTGGTGCTGCTGTTCGGCATCCAGCCCCTCGCCGCGGTCTCCAGCGACCTGGTCGCCGCGTTCGTCATGAAGCCGGTGGGCGGCGCGGTGCACTGGCGCCGTGGCACGGTCAACCGCCCTCTGGTCACCTGGCTCGCGATCGGGTCGGTGCCCGCCGCCTTCCTCGGGGTCGTGCTGTTGCGGGTACTGGGCAAGGGGTCGGTGGTGCAGTCGACAGTCAAGACGGCGCTGGGCGTCGCGCTGCTCGTGGCCGCGGTAATGCTTGTCGTCAAGGCCGTGCTCGACGTCAGGCGGCGGGTCCGTACCGACGGCGGCGCCGTGGCCGAGCCCGACCCCGTCGTGCGTCCGCTGCCGACACTGCTCGTCGGCGTCCTGGGCGGCCTCGTCGTGGGCATGACGTCGGTCGGCTCCGGCTCGCTGATCATCGTCCTGCTGCTGCTGCTCTACCCGACGCTCAAGGCCGGCGACCTCGTGGGCACCGACCTCGTGCAGGCGGTGCCGCTGGTGGGGTCGGCGGCGCTGGCACACGTGCTGTTCGGCGACTTCAAGCTCGGTCTCACCACGTCCATCCTGATCGGCAGCCTGCCGGGGGTGTACGTCGGCGCGAGGCTGTCGTCCTCGGCGCCGGCCTGGTTCGTCCGCCGCGCCATCGCCGTGGTGCTGCTGGCCAGCGGGCTCAAGACCCTCGACGTGCCGACCGTGACAGTCGGCTGGGTGCTGCTGGCGGCAATCGTGCTCGGGCCGCTGCTGTGGGCGCGGCTTCGTACCGTGGTGGAGCAGTCGACCGGGCGTCGCGCCGTGTCCACCTTGGCTTGATGCCGCTCACGAGGGTGTGATGCTCCTCGGCGCGCGGCTCGCGGCCCCGAGTGCGTAGCCGATCGAGCGCGCGGGGAGGGCGACGGGCATGACTCGCTTCGCGGTGTGGGCGCCGCAGGCCCGGTCGGTTGCTGTCGCGGTGGGCGACGAGCGGCGCCAGGCATCCAGCGGCGGCCCGGGCTCGCAGCCGGGCTGGTGGACGCTCGACGCGCCCGACATCGGCCACGGCTGCCGGTACGCCTTCGTCCTCGATGCAGGGGATGTCGGGCCTACCGAGGAGCTGCCCGACCCACGCTCGCGTTGGCAGCCCGAGGGCGTGCACGCCCGCTCCGCTGTCGTCGACGACAGCACCTTCGCCTGGACCGACGCGTCCTGGCGCGGGCTGCCCCTGCCGGGAGCGGTGCTGTACGAGCTGCACATCGGCACATTCACCTCCGCCGGCACGTTCGATGCGGCGATCGAGCGGCTCGAGCACCTCGCGGGCCTCGGCATCGACGCAGTCGAGCTGCTGCCGTGCAACGCCTTCGACGGCGCACGCGGATGGGGCTACGACGGCGTCGACCTGTACGCGGTCCACGAGCCCTACGGCGGCCCCGACGGGCTCAAGCGCTTCGTCGACGCCTGCCACGCCCGTGGCCTCGCCGTGGTGATGGACGTCGTCTACAACCACCTCGGGCCCGCCGGCAACTACCTCGCCCGCTTCGGGCCGTACTTCACCGACGCGCACAGCACGCCATGGGGTGCCGCCGTCAACCTCGACGCCCCCGGTTCGGACGACGTGCGGCGCTTCCTGCTCGGCAACGCCCTGATGTGGCTGCAGGACTACCACTGCGACGGGCTGCGGCTCGACGCCGTCCACGCCCTGCGTGACGACCGCGCGATGCACCTGCTCGAGGAGCTCAGCCGTGCGGTGGAGCAGCTGCGCGTCTCGACCGGCCGCGAGCTGTTCCTCGTCGCCGAGTCCGACCTGAACGACCCGCGGCTCGTGCGGCCCGTCGAGGCCGGCGGCTACGGCCTCGACGCGCAGTGGTGCGACGACGTGCACCATGCCCTGTGGGCCACGCTGTCGGGTGAGCGGCAGGGCTACTACGTCGACTTCGGAGGGCTCGACGTCCTGGCCAAGGCGATGAGGTCGGCCTTCGTCCACGACGGCGGCTACTCGAGCTTCCGCGGCCGCTCGCACGGCCGTCCGGCCACCGGCGTGCCGGGCTGGCGGTTCGTCACGTTCCTGCAGGACCACGACCAGATCGGCAATCGCGCGCAGGGTGACCGCGCGGCTGCTGTGCTCTCCGACGGGCTGCTCAAGGTCGGCGCGGCCCTGCTGCTGCTCTCACCGTTCACGCCGATGCTGTTCATGGGCGAGGAGTGGGGCGCGAGGACGCCGTGGCAGTTCTTCTCCGACCACTCCGGTGAGCTGGGCGAGGCTGTCCGCGTCGGGCGCCGCGCCGAGTTCGCCGAGCACGGCTGGGCGACCGAGGATGTCCCCGACCCGCAGGCCCTGGCCACCTTCGAGCGCTCCACGCTCGACTGGGACGAGCCGGCCAGCGAGCGCGGCGCGATGCTGCTGGACTGGCACCGCCGGCTGATTGCCCTGCGCCGAACCGAGCCCGACCTCGCCGGCCCGCGGGAACGGGTCCGCTGCAGCGTCGACCCCGGCGGGCGCTGGCTCGTGCTGCACCGCGGTTCGCTCGCTGTCGTGGCCGCGTTCTCACCGGAACGCACCGCGGTCCCGCTCGAGGGCACTCCCGTCGCTGTCGTGCTCGCATCCAAGCAGGGCTTCTCGTTCGCCGACGGGCACATCGAGCTGCCCGGCGAGTCCGTGGCGCTCGTCCGGCTGCTGCAGCCGCCCGTGGGCTGATCGGGCGCCCTGACGTCCCGGCATCGCGGGACGTGGCCACTGGTGGCCACCGGTCAGCCGGCTGCGGCCTGAGCGGGCTCGCGCCGACGAGCTCCGCCGGCTGAGTCCTCCACCTCGAGCAGCGAGGCGCTCTCGCGCTCCTTCTCGTATGCGGCGCGGCCACCCCGCAGCCCGAACAGCCGCTTGCTCAGCAGCAGGTACACGACCGCGGCGATGTTGACGATGAGAGTGAGCACCCGCAGCACCGTCACCCGCTCGGTGAGCTCGTAGATCTCCAGCGGCAGGAACGCGCTCGTCGCCACGACGGCGAAGTACTCGCCCCAGCGCTTGAGCAGCCACAGGCCGACACCCTCGACGATCTGCGTCGCGGCGTAGCCGAGGATGAGCACGGCGACGAGCAGCAGCGTCGAGGGCTTGGTGTGGATCAGGTGCTGCAGCTTGCCGAGCGTCGGGCTGTGGTTGAGGTCGATGTTGAGCACCCGCGCGAGCGGCTTGGCGGCCGGGACGGCGCGGTTGAAGACCCCCTGCACGTTGGCCTCGGACTTGCGGAAGCGCAGGATGGCGTACCCGATGCCGATGAGCAGCAGCGCCCTCAGCAGGCGCTCGGCCGCCAGCAGCCGCAGGATCGTCGCCTGCCGCAGCGCCTTGCCCCGCAGCACAATGGGCGCCTCGTCAGCCGGGCCACGGCTGTGCGGTTCCCCCGGGACGAACGCGCCGCACCGCAGGCACCGCCACGACTCGCCCGCCGGGGTGGTGGCGGTGAGGCGTTCAGCGAGGTCGGTCTCGTCCGGACGGTAGGTCACGTGCCCGTGCCGGGCGCAGCCGCGCAGGTTCCAGTCCACAGCTAGATGCTAGGGGGCACCGGCTGCGCCGCTTGCGCCGCTTGCGTGCAGGCCGGCACAGGCCAGCGAGGTGAGCCGGGACAGCGCCCGCTGGTACTTCTTGCGGTGCGGCCCCCGCAGCAGCTCCTTGTCGAACAGCGCGTCGAGCCGGCTCCCGGAGGTGAGGACTGGCACGTTCCGGTCATAGAGCCGGTCGATGAGGACCACGACCCGCAGCGCCACCGCCTGGTCCTCGAGGCGGTGCACGCCAGTGAGCCCGACCAGGGGCACGGCGTCGACCAGGTGGCGGTAGCGGGAGGGGTGCACCGTCGCCAGGTGGCCGCACAGCGCGTCGAAGTCGTCGCAGGTGGCGTTCCCGACCGCCGCCGTGCGGTGCAGCACCTCGTCGTCATGGAGCGGCTCGGGGGCGTGCGTGCCGCCGCGGTGCCGGTAGTCCTCGCCGTCGACGCGAACGGTCTCGAAGCGCGCGGCCAGGCCCTGGATCTCCCGCAGGAAGTCCTCGCTGGCGAAGCGGTCCTCCCCCAGGTCCTCGGGCTGCGTGTTGCTGGTGGCAGCGACGCGGACGCCAGCGTCGGCAAGGCGGGTCAGCAGGGTGGAGATGAGGACGGTGTCGCCCGGGTCGTCGAGCTCGAACTCGTCGATGGCCAGCAAGCGGTGCCCGGCCAGCGCCCGGACGGTCGGCTCGAACCCGAGCGCGCCGACCAGGCTCGTGATCTCGACGAAGGTCCCGTACGCCTTGGGGGCGGGAGCGGCATGCCAGAGCGATGCCAGCAGGTGCGTCTTGCCGACGCCGAACCCGCCGTCCAGATAGAGCCCCGCCCGAGCCTCCGGCTCGATGTCGCGCCGCCGCCCGAGCCCCAGCAGGCCGCGCCGGCGTGGCGGCTCGGGCGCCAGCCGCTCGCCGAATGCCGCAACAGCCTGGACCGCCCGGGCCTGCGTCGGCTGGTCGGGCTCCGGCCGGTAGGTCTGCAGGCTGACCTCCCCGAAGCGGGGTGGCGGGGTCAGCTCGGCGACCAGGGCGTCCGCGCCGACCTCCGGCCGCCGGTCCGCCAGGCGGGCGGGTGTGCCAGGTGTGGTGCGGGAGGTGGGGGCTGTGGGGGCGTTGGGGGCTGTGGGGGCGCTGGGGGTTCGCGGCGCTTCGGGAGGCATCCCGCCCATTGTGGCGGCATATCGTCCCGTGGTGCGCTCGCTGCTGCCTCCGCAAACGGGCGAGGTCGACCTCGGTGCGGTCTACGCGGTCCCCGATCCCGGCCTCGGCCAGTGCCACGTGCGTGCCAACTTCGTCGTCAGCGTCGACGGCGCCGCCGAGCTCGACGGCCGCTCCCACGGGCTCGGCAGCCCCGCCGACAAGGCCGTGTTCCGGATGCTGCGGTGGTGCTGCGACGTCGTACTCGTGGGTGCCGGGACGGCCCGGGCGGAGGACTACGGGCCGGTCCGGGTGCCGGACCAGCGCCAGCAGTGGCGCCGGGAGCGTGGGATGCGCGCAGTGCCCCGCCTCGCCGTGGTCAGCCGGTCGGCTGCGCTGGACCCTGCCGCCCGGCTCTTTGCCGAGGCCGGCGGGGGCGAGCTGCCCCTCGTCCTGACGACGGCGCACGCCGACGCGACGGCCGTGGCCGCCCTGGCTGACGTGGCCGAGGTCGTCGTGTGCGGGCAGGACACGGCCGAGCCACGGCGCGTGCTCGACGCCCTCGCCGCCCGCAGCCTGCGGCGCGTGCTGTGCGAGGGCGGACCATCACTGCTTGGGGCCATGGCCGCCGCCGGGCACCTTGACGAGCTGTGCGTGACGGTGTCACCGCTGCTGGCTGGCCCGGGCCACCTGCAGCTGCTCGCTGGGACGCCCTGGCAGCACCCGGCGGACCTCGAGCTGGCGGGCGTGCTGGAGCAGGACTCGACGCTGCTGCTGCGCTACCGCCGGGACAAGGATGCCCACGATGGGCAGAGCGCTGCTCAGCCGCCAGCGGACTCCTCGTCGTCCTCACCGATGGCAGCGGGGGCGCCGTAGTCGGTCCCGGGCTTGGCGTCGTCGACGTGCATCTGGTCGGCCGTCCGACCGGTGGCCGACAGGCCCGCGTGCGGGTCGTCGGTCTGCGGCTCGCCGGTTGTGTCGGGGCCGCTCTGGGGGCTGGTCATGTCGCCTCCCCTACCCGCTCCAGGGCAGCGAGCACGTCCGCGACGGACACGTCGGCCATGCACTGCGCGCGGCTGCCGGCAGGCTTGGTGCCCAGCGGGCCGGTGTCCAGCGGGCACCGGGCCGACCACCAGCATTCCTGCTCGGTGATGGCCGTGGGCCGCCGGACCTCGCAGCCTGGAAGCCCCTGCAGATTCTGCGTCCACGGTGCGGACAGCCCGTAGCGGGCCGCCAGGGTCGGCCCGTACAGCCCGACGGCCGGGCAGCGGGCTGCGGCCGCCAGCCGGACCGGGCCGGTGTCACCGCCCACGGCTCGACCGCCGGCCTCGCCGACGGCCCCGGCAAGCGCCGCGAGCCCGCGCAGGTCGAGCCCGGCCGGTAGCGGGGTGGCCGCTGGCACCACCCGGTGCTCGGCCACCGGGACAAGCGCGCGACCGGCGTGCTGTTCGACCAGCTGTTGCCAGCGCTCGGCCGGCCAGCGCTTGACCGCCATCCCGCTGCCGGGCAGCACCAGCAGCGGGCGACGCGCGCCTGGCCCGAGCAGGCTCGCTAGCAGCCGGCGTCCCTCGTCCCGCTCGGCACTGGTCAGGGCGACCTGCAGCGGCGTGCTGCGGTGCGCGTCCTGGATCAGCCCGTCATCGGCGAGCAGGCGCAGGAACCGCCGGTCGATCAGCTCGTTCGGCGGGGGGTTGCGCCACAGGTTGGTGATGCTGCCGGGGACGCGCTGCTCGATCAGCTGGTCGAGCCCGCTGTGCATCGTTGTCGACACCACCAGGTCAGGAGGATGGCGCTGGAGCTCGCCGTCGAGCCAGTCGTGGGGGCGGGAGAGGTCGCCGCCGACAACCGAGTCGACGGCCGGGTCGGCGACCAGCAGCTCGGCGGCGGCCGGGACCGTCGCCACGCGCAGCTGCGCCTGCGGCTGGGCCGCGGCGAGGGCGTGGATCGCGGGCAGGGCAATCAGCAGGTCACCGAAGCCGCCGAGCAGCTCGACCACGAGCAGCCGCTGGGGCCGCTGGGGCCGCTGGGGCAGCCGTGGGCTCGGGCTCACCGGCCGCTCCCCCGCCCGGCCAGTACGCGCTGGTAGACCGCCAGGTGCCGGGCGGCGATCTGCGGCCACGACCGGTCGGCCAGCTGGGCCCGCCCCGCAGCGGCGAGGCGCGCCCGCCGGGACGGGTCAGCGAGCAGGTCGCCGACCACAGCCTCCGTGCTGGCGGCATCGCGCCGGGTGAACGGCGCGACCGCATCCCCGAGGTTTGGGTCCCGACCGGCGAGGGGCTCAGGGCCGGCCACCGGCAGCCCGTGGGCCCAGCAGGTCAGCAGCGAGCCGCTCTTGGCGGTCAGTCCGGCGGTGAACGGCAGCACGGCGAGGTCGGCTGCGGTCAGGGCACGAGACACGGCGGCCGGCTCCTGGAACCCGAGAAAGTCGACAGCCGGCGTGACGCCGAGCTCTCGGGCCAGCCTTCGCAGGTCGCCGACGAACGCGTCGGCCTCGCCGTCGGGCCAGGCCAGCGAGCGCCACCCACCGATGACGAGCAGCCGCGTACCGGGATGCCGCACCCGGAGCCCGGGCAGCGCCTCGAGCAGGTAGCGCAGCCCCTTGACCGGATGGACGAAGCCGAAGAAGGCGAGCACCGGAGCATCCGGGTCGAGGCCGAGCTCAGCGCGGGCGAGCGCCCGGTCCCCCGGCCAGCTGAGGCCGACGTTCGCGCCGATGGGGATGACCTCAGCCGTCCGGCCCGTCCGTGCCTGCACCGCATCCGCGGCCGGCGAGCTGGTGCAGACCAGGGCGGCGCTGCCGGGGACCAGGCGCAGCGTCTCGCGGTCCCACAGCCGTCGGCGCTCCAGCGGGCGCCATGCCGCCCCTGGCACTCGCGCGGGCCACTGCCACCAGGCGTACTCGTGCAGCGTCGTCACGACGGGCCGACGGGTGCGCAGCGGCAGCAGCCCGATCTCGGGGCGGTAGCCGTAGGCAGCGGGGGCGAACTGAACGTGCACCACGTCGGTGTCGCCGGCCCGGAAGCGCAGCAGGCCGGCCCACTCGACGACGTCGGCCTGCACCGGCATACCGGCCGCGGCCCCGGTCTCAGGCAGCGCCGCGACGAGCCGCTCCACGTAGGCCGCGACGCCGTCCCGGGCGGGTTGGTAGCGGCCGCAGACGATGCTGATGCGCACAGGTCAGCGGATCCGCACCGGTCAGCCGAGGACGGCGGCCAGGTCGTAGGCGACCGGCCGGTCGAGCTGGGCGTAGGTGCACGAGCGCGGCTCGCGGTCGGGGCGCCAGCGGACGAACTGGGCGGTGTGCCGGAAGCGGGCGCCCTCGAGGTGGTCGTACCCGACCTCGACGACGAGCTCGGGGCGCAGCGGCTGGAATGACAGGTCCTTTCCCCGGTTCCACCGGGAGGACTCCGCCTCGCGGGGGGTGCGCCCAACCGCCCCCGGCTCGGCTGCGCCTGCCGGCACTGGCGCGTCCTCGCTCCCCCATGCCCAGGGGTGGCCGTCGAGCGCGGTGCGGTAGGGCGCCAGCTCGTCGGCGAGTGTCCGCCGCCGCGCCATCGAGAACGAAGCTGCCACCCCGACGTGGTGCAGCACGCCGGCATCGTCGTACAGCCCCAGCATCAGGCTGCCGACCGCGGGCTCGCCGCTCTTGTGCCACCGGAACCCGGCGACGACGCAGTCGGCCGTGCGAGCGTGTTTGATCTTGAACATGACACGCTTGTCGGGCAGGTAGCCGAGCTCGCCCGGCTTGGCGACGACGCCGTCGAGGCCGGCCCCCTCAAAAGTCGCGAACCACTCCCGGGCGACTGCCGGGTCAGCCGTGGAGGGGGTGAGGTGCACCTGGCCGGCCTGGTCCCGGCCCGCGAACATCTTCTCCAGCGCCCCCCGACGCTGAGCCAGCGGGCGGCCCGTCCAGTCCTCGTCGCCGAGCGCCAGCAGGTCGAAAACGACCAGCCGAGCGGGCGTCTGCCCGGCCAGCAGGTCGACGCGGCTGGCAGCGGGGTGGATGCGCTGCAGCAGCGCCTCGAAGTCGAGCCCGGGCCCGGCGACGACCACGATCTCGCCGTCGACGACGCAGCGCTCGGGCAGCTCGGCGAGGACTGCCTGCACCACCTCCGGGAAGTAGCGCGTGAGCGGGCGCTCGTTACGGCTGCCGATCTCGACCTCGTCGCCGTCGCGGAACACGATGCTGCGAAAGCCGTCCCACTTGGGCTCGTACAGCATCCCGGGCTGCTCGGGAACCTCCGGGACCGAGCGCGCCAGCATTGGCTTGACGGGGGGCATCACCGGCAGGCGCACAGCGTCACCCTACGGTCGGCCACGGCGGCTTCCAGCGGCGGCCGAGCCGGTCAGTGTGCCTTGGCAAGTGCCGTCAGGACCCGATCGGCCAGCTCCTGGCGGCAGACGAGCAGGTCGGGCAGCAGCGGGTCGGGCTGGTTGTAGACCAGCGGCGAGCCGTCGAGCCGGCTGGCGTGCATCCCCGCAGCGAGCGCCACGGCCACCGGGGCCGCGGAGTCCCATTCGTGCTGGCCACCGCTGTGCAGGTAGACGTCGGCCTCGCCCCGCAGGACCGCGGCGACCTTGGCGCCGGCCGAGCCCATCGCCCGCTGCTCCCCGCCGAGGGCGTCGACCAGGGCCGCCGCTTCGTGGGGTGGCCGGCTGCGGCTGACCACCAGGATGGGGGGGCGGTCCTCGAGGGCAGGCACGACCACCTGCGGGTCGCTGGTTAGGGTCACGCCGAGCACGGGCAGGGCCACCGCAGCGGCCGCGATGTGCCCCCCGGTGTCGGCACTGCTGTCCCGGACCCAGAGCGCCACGTGGACCGCCCAGTCCCCGCGGCCCTCGCCGTACTCACGGGTGCCGTCGAGCGGGTCGACGATCCAGACCCGGTCGGCGTCGAGGCGCTCGGGGGTGTCGGCGCCCTCCTCTGACAGGACAGCATCGCCTGGATGGGCACGGCTGAGAGCCGTCATCAGCTGCTCGTGGGCTGTGCTGTCGCCGGCTGCCCGCAGCTGGTCGGTTCCGGCCTCCGGCGCCCAGTCGCGCCGCAGGCCCAGGAGCACCTCCCCCGTCTCGTGGGCGAGGCGTGCGGCCAGAGCGGGATCGGGATGCGCCGACTGCGGCTGGCCCGCAGGGGTGTGGGCGTGCTGTCCGTGACTGGCGTGGCTGGAGTGGCCGTGGCTGGCAGGCATACGACGACCTTGCCACGGCCCTGCCGCAAGGACGGCGACCCGGGTAGAAAGGCCTCCATGACAGAGCCGGGGACGACGCCACCAGGCGGCCCACAGGCGGGCGCGGGATCGCCGGATGGCGGCGGTCCGGAGAACGCGCCGCCACTCGTCCTGGACCGTTCCGGCATCGCGGCTCTGACACTGCGGGCGGTCGCGCCGGCTGCGGGCGAGCTGGTCCTGCCGCTACCCGCTGGGCGCCCGGCGCCCCAGCCGGGGATGTCGCTGACGCTGCACGACGAGGAGGGCGTCGAGCTCGGCACCCTCCTCGTCACAGCGGTACGCGAGGGATCGGTGAGCGGCACGGCGCTCGAAGTCCGGCCGCCGCATCGTCCGGACCACCCCGGCCAGTGGCTGGTGCCCGAGGACGCACGGGCGCTGCTGCGCCAACGCGGCGTGCAGCTGCCGATGGGAGTGCTGACCGGTCGAGCACTGCACGCCCCGGATATTTCCGCAGTGCAGGAGCGGCTCGCCGAGCACAGCGCTCTGGACGGGGTGCTGGTGCTCCTGCTGGCGGGAGAGTCAGAGCCGACCGACCCGCGCCACCATGACCGGGTCGCGGCGCTGCTGGCAGCTGTTGACGAGCTGACGGTGCCGGCTGCGGTGGTCCTGGTCGCTGTCCCCGACGACGACGACAGCGCCCGGCTCGTCGCCCAGGCCTACGGGCTCGGTCATGCGTGGATCGCACCGCCCCTGACGCTGGGGGTCGGGCTCGCCCTCGGTCACGCGCTCGATGCCGGTACCGACCCCGACCCCGCGGTGAGCCCGCCGGCCGTCATCCGCGCGCTCGCGCGCCGGCATCGCCCGCGCCGCAGCCGCGGACTGGTCGTGCTGTTCACTGGACTGTCGGGGTCAGGCAAGTCGACGCTGGCGACGCTGCTCGCGACCCGCCTGCTCGAGACCGACGCGCGCTCCGTGACCGTGCTCGACGGCGACCGGGTACGTCGCCACCTCACCGCCGGCCTCGGCTTCTCCCGCGTCGACCGCGACACCAACGTCCACCGGATCGGCTGGGTGGCGGCGCAGGTCGCCGGCGCCGGTGGGGCGGTGGTCTGCGCGCCGATCGCGCCGTATGACGTCACGCGCCGTGAGGTTCGGGCGATGGTCGAGGACGCCGGGGGCGGCCTGGTCCTTGTTCATGTGGCCACCCCACTGGCCGAGTGTGAGCGACGGGACCGCAAGGGGCTGTACGCCAAGGCGCGCGCCGGGATCATCGCGGAGTTCACCGGCGTGAGCGACCCGTACGAGGCGCCGACCGACGCCGAGGTCGTCGTTGACACGAGCGGGCTGACACCCGAGGAGGCGTTGCAGCCGGTGCTTGCGCACCTGCACGCCGCCGGTTGGACCGGCTAGCGGCATCCGCGCGGGCCTAAGCCTGGGGGTGCTAGGACGCCCCGACCCGGATGCGGGTGCTGAGCAACCGTGCGGCCCGCTCGCCCATGCTGCGCATCGGAAACATGTCGGCGAGCCGGTCGCGGGCTACGCCGAGGGCGAGGGCAGGCTCCGCGTGCAGCATCGCGGTTGCGGCGCCCACCTGCGCGCGCCAGCCGGCGACGCCGGTCCCCCGGCTTCGAGGGTTCAACTGCCGCACCCGGACGTTGGCTGCGCCAACGAGGGAAACGGCGATTGTCGCGAGCACGATCAGCATCCCGCGAACCACCTGAGCGCGGATGGCCTGCAGCACCGAGCCGTTGGCGCTGCGCTGGGCTGCGGCCAGCAGCGGTGCCTGAACGTCCTGCAGCCGTGACTGCGGCAGCAGGGCGAGGTCGGGGGCCGGAACTGCCTTCAGCGAGCCGGGGGTCGACCCGAGGTCAGCGAAGCTGGTGACCAACGTCGACGGCAGGAAGGCAGAGGCGGCGCCGAGGAGGTTGTCGCGGCTCGCGCCGGCAGCCTTGGCGACGGGCCCCGTCACGGCGACCCCGAACGCTGCCGGGGCCCCTGGAGCCCCGGCCGTCCCGCCGGCTGTTGTGGTGGCGCCACCGGGTGCTGGAGCGCCAGTGGCAGGGGCGCCAGGAAGTCCTGCACCGCCGCCGGAGCCGCCGACTCCCCCGTATCCGCCGGTGAGATTTCCTGCCGCGCCATAGATGGTCGAGGGCAGCGAGCCGACGGTGCCGCCGATGCTGCCTACCGCGCCGCCCACCGTGCCCACGGCTCCGCCCACCGTGGCGCTGACGGCCCCGCCGACAGCGCCCACCGTGCCCCCGACACCGCCGACGACGCCACCAACCGTGCCGCCCACCGATCCGCCGCCGCCAGAGCCACCGCCTCCGACGGGCAGCTGCACCGGCGCCGAAACCACCGGGGGGGGATTGACGGGCGGCGTGTACAGAGGCGGCAGAGGTGCCACGTAGGCGGGAGGCACGGCCGGCGCAGGCGGCACGTAGGCGGGAGGCAGGGGTGGCGGAGGCGGCAAGTAGACGGAGGGAGCCGGCGGCGGCGGGATACCAGGGAGGGCGGCCGCGGGGCCAGCGACGCTCAGCAGTGCGACGGCAGTGCCGGCGACGACACCAGCCCCACGAAGCACGAGGTGAGGAGTCGAGCTCGCGGACACGATGGCCTCCAGGGCAGGGGTCGGGACACGCCCTGATTGCCCTTTCTCGGGCCTCGAACACCCCGAAAGAGTGAATTTGTGGACTGGTTCGAACCTTCTCTCACCCAAGAAAGTGACTAACCAGGACGAACCGGGCAGCGAGGCTCGTCTCAAGGTCCGCAGCGCACTGGCCGCCGGTTCAGGTCACCCGGCGGGCACGGCTGGGCTGCACCCGCATCGGCTCCCCCGGCATCTTGGGGGAGCC
>JAABUU010000153.1_pt1 | contig 168042 bp, 172 predicted proteins | sample 5559301 | NCBI WGS metagenome assembly JAABUU01 (sample SAMN10711884, study PRJNA513360) | rock metagenome | isolation source: Antarctica rocks | place: Antarctica: Victoria Land, Richard Nunatak white
ACGTGATATTTGTAGAAGTCAAAAGAGGTAATAAAGATAGTCAAATCTTCGCTACTTGAATGCATGCGTAGTTTGTTGAAGACGACTATTATATTCAATCGAGTCAGATACTTGCTACCTTGAATACAAGCGAGAGTTTCGTCTATTAAGAGTAGAGAGTAGCGATCTCGTTTGATCAAAGCATTGAGCTTTCTATAATCGACGCAGAAACGCAGACTATCGTCTTTCTTTTCGACGAATAGTATGAGCGAAGCGTATGAGGTCGAGCTAGAAGATATAAAGTTCTTATTCAGATGTTCAATCAGATAATTCTTCATCTTTTGAAGCTTGTAATCAGACATATGATAGAGACAGCTTCGAGAAGACGTTCTCTCGTCGATCAACTCAATTTTATGATCGTAGAGACGATGAGAGAGTAGTTAATCAGTCATCGCTCGATCAAACACGTCTAGATAGTCATGATATTTTGAAGAAAGCTTAGCTTTGACTTCTTTCAAGATCTCTTCGTGTGAAAGCTCTTGTAGATTTACATCTTCGAGTTTATTTCTAGCTGTTTTTAGAAGTCGATCGATTTCCGTGACGATGATCGCGAAAGTAGTCACATTCGATCGTTTGACTAGTGATCTATATGCTGCAGTCTCTATCATTGCTATGTTCATTGAATCGAAAGACGAAGCGAAGTTGACTGAACTAGATGATTTCACGATTCTACTGAATGAAGATGACTTCTCGCTGAGTCGAGTGACAACAGAAGAAGTAGATCTCTTTAGTATTTGAGTAGAGATTGAACTCTTCTGTTCTATCGCGATTTTCTTGCTCGAAAGAACAGTCGAATGAGCTTTGGTAGAAGCTTTGATATGAGCTTCGAAACTAGAAAATTGAAGACGATTGTTTCTCATATCAATAGTCATCTCGATCTTGTTCATTCATGTTTTTTCGAGAATCATCTGATGTTGATCTAATCGAGTGATTAGCATAGAAGCGAAACGTTTCATATGATCTTGAACAGTTAGATTCGAATAAATCGCATGAGTAATGAGCTTTTTTGCATAATGATCATCGAATTTCCTTATTGGTTTGAGCTTGATTAAAGATAAAGATTCGATTTGCAAATGATCACAAACATTCTGCGCGATTAATTCATCAATGAACGAATAGTCAGCTGCTTCAGTGTCAATCAATGACTTTAATGAGTAACTAATTTCATTGCTAGATAGTACACATTCAGTAGTCAAAGATTTCGAAGCAAAGAAGTCATTTGAGCTGCTCGTTGTTGAAGAAATTAACACATCTTTCATCGCGTCTTTGATGAAAGTCACTAGTTTTTTGTCTCATTCTTCGATTTCTCTGTAAATAATTTCTTCTCTTCTTTCGACATGACGATCTCATTGAGGCGAGAAGTGAATGCACGAGATGTTGAAGTACTAGTCTTCAGCTGAGAGCAGTTCTTTGAAAGATGACTCGATACTTTGCAGTTGAAGCAGATGATTGACATTCTTGATCATTCAGATTCGAGAGTGAAAAAAGTAGCGAGTTGAACATAGCTAGTAGTCGAAGCTGATGCTGATGTCGACGAAGAAACGAAACGTTTTTCCGAAGCTGCTATCGATTTGACTGTTCATTGCTCGTCACGTAGCTGATAATTGACTCGCTGTTTGTTATTCACATCTTGAAGAAAGATCTTGAGCTTATCAAGCGAGCTAAACTCTATGAGACAAACTGACAACGCGTTCTGAAGACGATTATTGATTTTATTCTGAATGTCGTTCATCAGAATGATATCGTCGTAGTTCAGAAAGCTGAATATTCTAGTGAATTCTGAATAAAAGAAGCTGAAGAACTTGTTGAGCTGCTTCAGAGCGACGTATTTGCAACGACACTTTCGAATCAGATTCTGATCTTCGTAAATTTCTTTCAGATGTTTCAGTAGCTCTGATAGTGATTGATAGAGTGAGAGAGCATCAACATGACGCTTTGCATAGATTTGCTGATCAGCATCGTCTTCTAGTCTGAAAATCACATAGACAATACGAATCTTTTCAGTAAAATAATGATTCGCGTTGACATCGAGCTTGTCAGCTATTTTGATGTTTCATGTCTTTCAGATAGAGTCATCTGTTTCGATGAAAATGAGTGAATTCGAAAGCTTGACGAACTTGTGATGATCGTTCTCGTTATCGAATAAAGTGAATGACTCTCGTGAGCTTCGAGAGCGTTGATCAACTTCAGAGATCGATGAGATCTCTTTCTGATTGACTCAATGCTCGACTGACTGAGTCTCTTGACGAGACATAGATCAATCAGCTTGACGTTGTTTCGCTCTGAAGTTCAATCGCTTGCCTTGTAGCTGATGAATCTTTTTCTCTAGCTCATTGTTCTTATCAAAAGCGACTTCTAGTTGTTTCGCTCTCTTTTTGTGATCTTCTTGTACGAGAAGTCAGTGTTCATTGAGTTGTAGAGTCAAGTCGCGCTGACTTCGAAGCTCGTTCGACATATTGATGACTTCGTTGAGTTGATTGCTGACTCAATGAAACAGTTGTTCTTCGATGTTTATGTTTCATGCAATGACAGCTTTCTCAGCTTCGACTGAAGCATCAATGAGTAGAAGTGAAACTCTTCTATTGACAGTGCTTCTGAGCAGACGATTTGTTCGAGACTCAACTGACTCGACGTCACGTGTCATGATGAGAGAAGATAGAAGTTGTTGAGGTAAGAGTAGATGAGAGATTGATGTTTTGAATTGATGTTTTTTGATGAGTGAAAATTCAAAGAATTTCTTGTGAATTTCAGATAATAATTGAGTGCTTTATTCGAAGAATTTCTTGCAAATAGACTGATGAAAATGAATGTAGAATTGAAGAATCTCTTGCAATCTAAAATGATGGTGCAAATTTGAAGAATTTCTTGCAAATTTTCCTTACTGAATAGATTGTTTCATATCATCTATTCATCGATAGCAGAGTAGTAGATGATGAGCATTTATCTAATGTTAGAGATCAGCATAGAGCGAGTCAATATGAGTGTCATTTAACTAGAAGATAAATGCTAAGGAAGAAAGATAGCTACAGAAAAGAAACTGACTACATATGTGTGTTTCTCAGTCGACGCTAGACTCAATAGAGACTAGTCAAGATGACGAAGCAAGAATAGATCTGACAAGGCTAGAAGACTGAGTCTGACAAGGCTAGAATCGTGACAAAGTCATTGATAGACATCAAAGCTGCTGACTATTCGTTCATTGATGAAGTGATCGCGCAGATTGTTTGTGATCAGTTGCAAATCAAGTCTCTGACTTTGATCAAAGCGAAGTCAATTCAAGAATTTGATGATCATTATGCTAAGAAACTCATTATTCATGCCATCTATTTGAATCTGACTGTTCAAGATCATACGATTGACACAGCTTCTATGTTGATCACTCGATTAAATCAACATCAAATGATTCTCGAAAAAACATGAATGAACAAAATCAATCTAGTAATAGATATGTAAATCGATTTTCTTCGATTTTCGAATTTCATTTCTAGTCAGAAATCGATTGTTCTACTCTCAAGTCATAGAACAATCACGAAACAGAAGAGCTTGACTTCTACTCATATACTGAGAAGATTCTTCACTTTCATTATCTTTCAACTCAGTCAGAAATCACTTTCTTTTGCAGTTTCGCCTAGCGTCAATTCTAAACTGACGTTCAGTCTGAAACCAGCTTTCAGTTCAATCAACATATTCATGATAGAAGCAGCTGCATATAGAATGTTAGTTAAATGATTAAACGTCAAGATTTTTGCTGTTATCATCTTGAAAATCGATCGACTCATAACTACAGTTGAAAACAAGTCTGAAGAAGTGAATCTGCATGAGCTTTTTCATGCTGAAGCTCTTGAGCAAGTCAAGATCAAGCTTTTCTCTGAATATCACGACTATCTAGATATCTTCGATCGAGCAATGATTGATCAGCTATCATTGCATCGTTTCTATGATCACAAAATTGAGTTGATCGATGAAGAAACATCTTTACGAAGCAGACTATATCAGATGTTCAATCACAAGCTTCAGAAGATAAAGAAGTATCTGATTGAACATCTGAACAAAGAATTCATTTTCTTCAGTCTTGCATCATACCTCTCGCTCATCTTGTTCGCTGAAAAGAAAGACGAAAGTCTGCGTTTCTGCATCGATTACAGAAAGCTCAATGCTTTAATCAAACGAGATCACTATTCTTTGTCATTGATAGACGAGACTTTTGCTCGTATACAAGAAAGCAAGTATCTGACTCGATTGAACATCATTGTCACGTTCAACAAGCTACGCATGCACTCAGGTAGCGAAGATTTGACTATCTTCATTATCTTCTTCGACTCATACAAATATCATGTAATGCTCTTTGAATTAATCAACGAATCAACGTTCTATCAACACTATATGAACGACGTATTGTTTGAATATCTACATCAGTTTTGTCAGATCTATCTAGATGACATTATTATTTACAGCAAGATCTTGAAGAAACACAAGCAACATGTATGATTGATTCTGAATAGACTACAAGAAGCTGATCTACAGATAGACATTGATAAATGCAAGTTTCATGTTCAGAAAATCATCTTTTTAGAACTTTTGATGTCAATCGAGAAACTTAAAATGAATTCACGAAAGATGCAAGCAGTCGTTGATTGATCTACACTCAATAATCTCACTCAGATGCAGTTCTTCATTGACTTCTGCAACTTCTATCAACGCTTCATCAAGAACTTTTCGAAGATTGTTCATTCAATGATTCAACTCATTCAAAAGAAGATCATATTTAAATGAAATGAAGTCTGTCAAATCGTTTTCAATCATATGAAGAGACGTATGATCGAGACTTCTATACTACGTCACTTTGATCAAACTCATAAGACTATTCTTGAAATTGACTCATTCAACTACGTCAATGATGAAGTTCTGTCTCAATATGATGATGAAGATGTTCTACATTCAATTGTCTTCTATAGCAAGAACATGTCTTCTGCTGAATGCAACTATGAGATATATGATAAAGAACTTTTGATCATCATTCGAGCATTTGAACACTGACGACTCGAACTGAAGCTAACTGACATTTCTATCAAGATGTTCATCGATCATCAAGCACTCATTTCATTGATGAAAGATAAAGAGCTGAGCAGACGTCAGATGCGCTGAGTTCAGAAGCTAGCTGACTTCAACTTCAAGATAATGTATTGATCTGACAAACAGAACATTAAGATCAATGCATTAACTCATTAAGCTGACTTCGTGCCTAGAGATCTTGACGATGAACGCGTTCAATATCAAAGAACTACTATTCTGACATTGAATTGAATGAAGATCGCTGATCTAGAGAAGAATAACAATCAATCAATCTATAAACAGGTTCTTGAGACTAATGAGATCAACGAGAATTGTACGCTACTTCGCGAAGCAATAGCAAGAGACGAGACACAATATGAAGATATCAAATTGAAGAATTGTTGAACTCAGAATGAAATCTTGTATCATGATAATCAGCTATGAGTTTCGTTCAATGAGCTTCTACAAATGAATCTGATTCGTGAGATATATGATCAATCGTCGATTGATCATTCTGAAATTCTTAGAACAGTGAAGATCATAAAGCGAAATTACTATTGATCTTCTATGCGAAAAACGATAGATCGATATATTCAAAACTGCTACGTATGTCAACGTTCAAAGACATCAAGAAATAAATCAAATGACTTACTTCAACCTCTATTTATATCTGAACAGCGATGACAAGACATAGCAATGAACTTCATTATCGATCTATCTGATTCGTATGATTACAACGCTATTCTGACTGTCATCTGCAGATTATCAAAAGAAAGACATTATATTTCTTGCATCATTGATGATGAAGATATCACAGCTGAAAAGACAGCTGAAATGCTGATTCAATGAGTATATCAAACTCATGATTTATCAAGCTTCATAGTATCTGATCGAGATTTGCAATTCACCTCTATACTATGAAAGTTTCTTTGCAAACGACTGAGCATTTTTCTTCGATTGTTCATCATCTATCATTCTCAGATCAACGATCAAAGCGAACAAGTCAATCAGAACATCAAGCGATATCTTCGATTCTTCTGTTTGTATATGCAGAACGACTGATTTAAGTGACTACTCATGATCGAGTTTGTCAACAATAACATCTTGTCATCAGTCATCTTCTTGATTCTCTTCTTCATGAACAAGAGCTTTCATTCTCGTATGAGCTTCGACTCTGACATCATCGAGTATGAAAGCACTCGCGAATGCTTGCAGATCAATCGAGTCAAGAATATATTTGAACAAATGAACAAGACTTTGATCTTCGCTCGTGAAGCTCTGATCAAAGCACGAGAACAAATGATGAATCAAGCTAATAAGCATAGAAAGAAGATCAATTATAAGATTGAATCAAAGATGTTTCTGAATGAATGAAACATCGTTACAGCGAAATCTTTCAAAAAATTGAATGACAAGATGCTCGATTCATTTCAGATCACTGAGTCTGTTGACTTATTCTATAAGTTGAAACTATCAGAGACTATGCATATACATAATGTATTTTATTCAAAGCTTCTTCGTTCTGTCGTTGATGACTCTCTGTCTGATCAAAAGAATGAATCTTCGAGATCAATAGTGATAAACGATGAAGATGAATGAAAAATCGATGATATACTGAACTTTCAACGCTATAAAAGACGACTTCAATATCAAGTCAAATGAAAGAGTTATGACAACGATCTCAACTGATATAACGCTGACGACGACGAATTTATGAATGCTCAAGAGATGATTGACGACTTTCATATCAAATATTCAAGAAAAGCGCACTAAGAAACAACATTCATGCAAACATGAATAGTCAAGAAAGAGAAGATAATGTTATGATTCTAGTCTTCGTCTAGTCTTCGTCTGATTTCATTCTAATCGAGTCTAGCGAGAATTTGATCTAGAGATGATATCATTGAAACTCTGCATCATATGTGTAAGATGTCAATTCAATCGAGTCTAGCACAGAGCTGAGAAACACACATATAAGAATCGAGTTCTTTTCTGTAGATACTTTTCTTTCTTAGCATTTATTTATTAGTTAAATGACATCTCTATGACTCGCTTTAGATCGATCTCTAACAAGATGATCTTTGAAGAACTGAAGTAACAAGTAATGATAATCTTCATTCTGAAGCATTTCAACTCAATCAGAAAAGTTATTCTGAAAACTGACTTCTTAAACTATGTCAACGACGAAGTATTGTCTCAGTATGATGATGAAAACATTCTACATTCAATGATCTTCTATAGCAAGAACATGATTTTCGCAGAATGTAACTATGAAATCTATGACAAGAAACTGCTAATCATCATTTGCTGCTTGAAGCATTGATATTTCAAATTAAAATGTATGAATATTTCAATCAAGATCTTCATCGATCATCTGAATTTGAAGTACTTCATGATCATCAAAGAACTGATCAGATGACAAGTTAAATGAGCTGAGAAGTTATTTGAATATAACTTCAGAATCATATATCAGTTGAAAAAACAGAATCTGAAAGTCAACATGCTGATCAGAATGTCAGATGTCAAGTCAGTTGAAGCAAACAATGATCATAAGCTATATCAGCATCAGATGCTACTGTCAGAAAATAAATTTGAACTTTAATCAATAAAAAATGTTCAGAAAGCTGATCAAGATTTAATTCAAATCTTGCTCAAATCTGACTCAGATTCAAAACTCAAATCAAAAGCTAATTAAAATTTAATTGAAAAGATGATTTCTATTCAGAATCAGATTATAGTTGAAAATTAAATGAATCAACTGTACTTTGATATTTGAATAATCATGAAACAGAATAAAAAGACTTGTCAAGATATTGATTTAGACAATTGCAAGATACTTGATGAAGTACTCTGAAAAGATGATAGACTATGAATTTCTCAGTCAATGATCATTTTATTAATAAGAAAAGCACATGATCTTTCAATCAATGATCATTCTGACATGAATTGAACGTTGAACTTGCTGAGATGATTATATTGCTGATCAAAGATGAGAATGATGATCAAGCATTACATTTGAAACTGTTACATTTGTTGTAAATCAAAAGCATTGAGAGATTGAATCAATGAACTGCTGAAGTCATTGCTCATACTCAAGCAACAATGACAGAACATATCATTAAACTTCATTATTGATCTATCAGAAAGTGATGAAAGCAACGTGATTCTGACAATCATAGATTGATTGTTTAAGAAGTGACACTATATATTGTGTTGATCAAATGATAAAGAAATCTTTGCAGAATAAACAGTCAAGTTACTGTAGATATGAATCTTCAGAACTCATGAACTATCAAGATTAATAATGTTTGATTGTGATTTGCAATTCATATTGATTGTCTGAAAGTCTTTATGTTTGAGACTAAACATTAAGATGAAACTATTCATCAATTATCATTCTCAGATCAATGATCAGATGAAAAGAGTGAATCAGAATGTAGAATAATATTTACAAAGCTATTGCTTGTATATGCAAGATGATTGATTCATCTGATTATTCATGATTGAATTTGTTGATAACAATACTATTTCATCATCAATTAAACAATCAACATTCTTTCTGAATAAGAGCTTTCACTTTCATATGAGCTTCGATTTGAACTTAATTGAATATGAGATCACTCAAGCTAAAATTGAAACAGACAAAGTTGAGAATATATTTGAACATATGAAATAATCACTAGCATTGATCAAGCTAGTCTTGACAAGAGTCAGAGTCACAATGAAGAAACAAATTGATAAGCATTGAAAGAAAATGATTTATTAGATAAATAACATGATGTTTCTGAATTCTAGAAACATAATGATCTTATGATCATCAAAGAAGCTAAATGATAAGATGCTAGAATTCTTCAAGATTCTGATTGAGATTGAACATGCTTATTGACTGAAACTATCATCAATTATGAAGATACATTTGAAGTTCATATCAAATCTGCTGCAACTAGATTCAAAGAACTCTCTGAATGAACAACAAAATGAATCATCTGACTCTACAGTGATCAACGACGAAGATGAGTAAAAGATGAAGAACATACTGAATTTCAGACACTACGAACGAGATAAATAACTACAATATCGTGTCAATTAAAAAGAATACGACGTCGATTTACATTGATACAACGTCGATGAAAGTGAATTTGAAGAATGTCAGAAGATTATAAATGACTTTCATGAACAATATTTGAACAAGTCAAGATAGAAATTGACTTAAGAAAGGTCGATTGAACTGCAGCAATGAGAACATTGCTAGATGAAGAGAAGGGGTAATGTTGTGATCGTGCACTTCGAGTTAGCCTAACATAGGTCGTGTCAGGCTATCATAGACTAGTATAGGGCTGGTGTTGACACGCTAGCGGCCTAGCGTGTCTTCGTGAGTAAAACTCACGACGTGTTGCACCTTCTTCCTTCTTCAGCTTTGAACTCCTAGTTAGAATACACTCATATGATTCGCTCTATGCAGGCTCATAACATCTATGAGTTTGAAAGCGAGTGACGCCTAATGGCTGTATACTCTCTGGCAGAAAATGTGAGCTTGATACTTGTCAAAAGTCTGTCATCACGTTTTCAAAGCTGATGTGACATAGAGCTGTTGAAGTTGAAGACAAACGTTGGTGAGTGTTAGAGAAAACCGGTCAACACAACTTTATATCAAATTCACTAGTGTTCATTGAACGCGTTCATCAGCTACGTGAAGATGATGCTGCCGCAAACACTGATATGTATCAGTCACAAAGTCTAGTCGTCGGACCAGACTCCCTTATGCACACATAGAGTTGCGCCTCTGGGCACGACTTGTTTTACATTCATACATCTTCCCTGAGTTCACCTTTTCGCGACACTTACTCTTTCTTTTATCCTGTCATGTCTATATATATAGTCCAACGCTTGCGTGGGACTTGCGTTCTCTTCCAGCCTAGCATAGAACTTAGCCACAGAGGGAACTTCTCTTTCCACTCGCAACCCTGCTGAATGGCCGGAAAATCGGAGAGTGGAGGGAACAGGGATCAGTGGTTCGGCTTGACGAAGCAACGCGTCCGTTATGGCAATCCATCAATTATCATGTGTACGAGAGGCCTGAAGACTCTTGGATACGTCCTAGCTGGCAAGAGAGGAAAGCCAAAATGACCGAACCTTAGAACGATGAAGAAGACTTGGTGATTTCTAGCACGAGAACTCAAGTCTATCAGTATGGTAACAACTATGACTGCGAGGATCAAACGAGAGGGGGCCGAGACACAACAATCAACGAGTACTCTTTACGAGTACTTTTCGAGCGTGAGCATTGGAAAGACTCTCACATCAAGGAGATTGCAGATCACGGAGCTATTAGATTCATCGAGTTAGCATTCAAGTATGATGGGTACCAGAGGGGACCAACACGACCAAATACGTACTTAGTAAAGACGCCGAAGTATCTGAGCAACGTGCTGATTTCGAAATGGGCGAAACCGAAGATACAAAGTCTCATGAAGTTGGGAACAAATGGAAGGAGCAGAACAAAGAAGAGGAGGGTGAGATACTAGAGAGCAAGGGAGGAGAAGGCGAAGTAGAAGAGCGGAAGGAAGGGGAGCGTGAATCGGAAGAGGGCGGAGGAAGAAAGGACACCACTGGTGTCGATACATTGGATGAGGAGGAAGCCCCACTCACCCCTAAACCCGAAGACTTCCTTCTCAACTAAACCTTGTTGCCAAGATATTAAACACCTTATCTTACGTCTATTTTATTTTTATCTAGACGAACTTTGTGCCTAGAGAGATGCTGAAAATTGCAGACTGCACGTGGCCGCTGTAAGGTAGCTTGTGATATAGGAAAAAAGGTTTCTTAGGCCCGGCGACTTCCGTTCGTCCAGAATAAGCCAGCCAGTCAACAAACTAAGTCATAATCAAGACAACGCATCTTAACAATGAACTTATTGGCCCAGCTTGGTTGGATCAAAAATTTAAAACAACGTCCCTTCAGCAAGATTTGAACTTGCGACCCCAGGATAACTCATAGAGTATAGAAAAGTTACAGTCCTGTGCTCTGCCAACTGAGCTATAAAGGGTGTATATATTAAATTGGGCAGAAAAGTATATATATATTATGTGCCATACCTGGCCCTAAATATGATAGACAAGTTCTCATACAAAATGCATCTACCTGACTTGATCGACTATCGTACAGTGTTTGTTTCAATGATTGAAACGAGAGCTCTCCGTTAAGACCCTACAGTAGAAGAGCGAATGCGACACTAGTCGTAAGTCTATCTAGGCACTAATGCAAGACTTCTAAGCACATCTCAGCTTTCAGCAGATATTTCGAAGCGAATCACCAGAGCTTCGAGCGAAGCAACAAATAGATATCTACGCAATCCGGATTATTGATTCCAGAGATCAAATCATCGCCATCTGATTTATGAAAAAAAAAGATTGCGGTATCTGTTTTGTGTACAGCACTCCATGCTTCAGCCCTGAAGCCGTGCCGCCGAAGCGACTTCCGTAAACAGTTAGTTAAGAACTACCGTAGAACCCGAATATCAACTTCTTTGTTCCAAAGCCCACAACAAACCTCGCTTTAAGCAATCTATTGAACCAATATTTTGCTGTCTCCACAATGACATCAACAACCCCCATGCCATCAGTGTCCCCAGAGCGAGGCCGCTCGCGCTCCCCCCGGCAAATTTCAGCAGCGGCCAAATCACGAACACCTTCAAGGCCGCGATCGTTTCCACGTCGCTCAATTTCACCCCGTTCTAGCCCTCGTTCAAGGACGCCCAGTCGCACGCCATCGATCCGCGGTGCCCGAGTCGGCGGGCGCAATGGGGTGAAAGGCGGAAGAGATCAAAGTAGAAGCCCGACGAGAAGCCGAAGGAGTCGAAGTGGTGGCCGAGGAGGACGACAATACAGAGATCGTACTCACACGCGTAGCCCCAGCAGAGGAGCACCTGTACCAAAAAGCTCCAAGGTAGATTCTCCAGAGGTTGTGCTGGCGAAAGGAGGCACAGCTTACAATGCTTAGATCGTCGTGGAGAAGCTCACGAAGAATGTCAACCCGGATCACCTCCACGAAATATTCGGCGCCTATGGTGCGATTCAGGATCTAGATCTACCAATTAACTCGCAATGTATGTCCCATGCCTTATGCATTGCTGAAACCTAAGCTGACCCTAGTAGTCATGACCAACCGAGGAACAGCCTACATTGTCTACAGAGATACTTTGGATGCAGAGGCTGCGATCGCGCACATGCACGAAGCGCAACTTGACGGCGCTGTGATTAGCGTTTCAATTGTCCTTCCACGCCGCAAATTCTCCCGCTCCCCACCTCCTGCCAGAAGAGGCGGACCAACATTCGATCGCTTCGAGGCACGTGGGCCGCCGAGAGGAGGTTACAGAGGACCACCACCAAGCTATGACCGCCCTAGGTATGGCGGTCATCGTTCCCCACCACCGCCCAGACGTGTGTCGCCTCCACGAGGATATGGGGGACGACCAGGCCCAAGAGACCGCGATTTAGATACCTACCGGCCACGCTCGTATTCACGATCAAGATCGCCGAGAAGGACTCGATCACGCTCATTTTCGTCAAGGTCTCCAAGCCGGACGCCACCAAGAAGGAACAGAGGTGTAGGACGTCGGGAGAGCCCGCCGCCGCCGCCAAGGGGAGGACGGAGAAGGAGCCCGAGTTATTCGAGCTATTCCAGCTACAGTGACCGAAGTCGCAGCAGGAGCAGAGGCCGATATGGAAGGGGCAGGAGATGATAGAATTGTGGCTCTGCTGCGTGTGACATTAAAAAGGACGGTGCGCGATCAAGATCAAGATCGAATCGGCGTTCCTTGGGGATGGTCAAAGCCTAACAAACTCCAATGCTGCAGCTTGTGATACCCCGATTAGGTATCTATCGGCTTAGTAGTTTAGGTGATAAAGCTACCTTACCATGTTACTTCATGTTCCTTTATGTTCCTGTCTGGTGGATGGAAGCGACATTATCCAGGATGTTTCACGTTACTCGTGTAGGATTCACCAGCCAATTACACTCCGTTACGGGCCTGCGGAAGCTCGAAGGAAGGTACACAGGTAGTCGACAAGGCCAGGTAAACACTTTCCACCGGATAATTCTTATGATCTCTAACAAGTTTTCACGGCTCTTCAAGTCTAGGGTGTGGATAGTTTTTAGCTACCGTAGTACTGTAGGGCTCCACGGCTCCAGTAGGGATTTGACACCGAGTCGGCGACTTAACGGCTCGTCGCCCCCATAGAATAATAGTCAACAACATCTTTCGCAGTTGAATCACAGGTCACAGGGGGGGGTACAGGACAGGATCATGTATGATGTGAGGAAGCACTTGACGCACTCGTACAAGGAGACCGGTTGCGACGCGCTAATGATAACGATTGATACCTTAATCTTAGGTACCTGACTCCCCTAGACTCCTGGAGTCTGGAGACCATTCATCCCGGTCAAGTTGGTGGGCCGGTGGCACAAGTTGTTGCAGTCACCGCTGACTACGGGGGACCAACCTCGTCGACTCAGGCAACGTTGTGATCTATGTGATCTCAATGACGTTTCATTATTTGTTCCCTGGAATTACAACTACATATTCCGTACGGAATACTGTACTCGGTATCAGTGAGAGGAGACGGGTGAAGGACTTCAAGGTTGGTTCAGTGGTTGGTGAAAGGATTCAAGGTTATGGCGATGGCGATGGCAGGGTGAAACAACCGCTAGTTCTACCTTAAATGCTGCAGGTCCCCGCAATCATTTGGAAACACATCAACGCATCAACGTTGGGCGCCTGGCCACGGTGGGATGTAGAACGTTCCAGAGTAACGCGGTAGTACGGAATACACGTCTTCGCTGGCATGGACGGAATACCTGATGATCGAGTCGGTGTTGGCCGTGTGTGTCACAGTGTGTGTGAGGACGACACAGGGCGGACCCATTGATTGGTGCCGCTTGTCTCCGCTTGACGACACCAAAGACTCGCACGATTCGGTAATTGCAGGGCGGGTGCGTCACACTTGGAGAAAGATCCTCCCACCGCCCACGCCTCCTTCTTTGCACCTCCCTGATTACTCGTAATTTCGGATTTTCACTCTTGTGTTGAGTGTTGGGCCTTGACTCTTTGTACCTCTTGTATGTAGCCTTTGATTGTAGCTCTCCCTTAGCCTCCCCCCTACTAATAATACCTTAATAATAATAATAATACGGCGCTTCCTTTGTGTGTTGACCTCCCCTTCCCTTTCTTCTTGTCCTTTCGCTTCCTCCGTCCACAACCAACTCTCTTACACTTTCATTCTTTTCAAGTGTCAGAGCCGGTCTTCACTCCTTTCTCTGCTTGTCAGACAATTCGCTCGTTCCTCCATTCGTACACCCTACAGATTGCAAGCCACGGTCTTGCTACTACGTTCCTTTTCATAAACCAAACGAACCTGCCGGTGTGGAGATCCTGTTAAGCCCTCGACAACCAAAGCAAACACCAGAAATACCGGCAAGTCCAGTATATCGACAACAAAATGCGTTTCGCTATCCTCGGTTGTGCTCTGTTTGCTGTCACTGCTCTGAGCTCTCCTCTTCGTAAGCGGGATGTTGTCACGGACAATGTCGTCGTCACGGATGAAGTCGTCGTCACGGTTACTGTCAAGCCTGGCAGCAACCCGGCCCCGAGCCCGGCAGCATCTCCCGTTACGAAGGTAGCTGTGCCCAACGACAACAATAACAACAACTGGGACGGCTACACCTGGAGCTCAACTTCATCCGCGGCACCGCCACCACCTCCTCCAACCACCACACCTCCTCCACCTCCCACCACCTCGAGTGCTCTTCCGACCACTACCTCTCCTCCGCCGCCTCCAACCACCACCACTGCTCCCCCGCCTCCACCGTCTTCCACTTCTTCTTCTGCGGCGCCTTCCTCATCACCGTCTGCCCCAGCTTCGGATGGTTCGCCTCAATCGGGTGGTGTCTCAATGCTAAGCACCGTCAACAAGTGGCGTAAGGCATACAGTCTGTCCGATCTCGCATGGGACTCCACCCTCCAGGGCAATGCACAAAAGACTGGCACTGACGACAAAGGCGTCAACGAGAACCACGAACTCAACCCCGGATCCATGGCTCAAGTAATCACCCCGGGTCTTCAGACCGCACTTGCAGGCAAGGACATGGGTGGCGATTCACCTTTTGAGCTAGCCTACGTCTCTTGGCTATGTGAAGTCGCCAGCGACCCGCAGTTGGCCAACGGAAATCAATGTGGCATCGTCAAGAACATCGAAAGCATGGTGTACTCCGACACTGGCCATCACGACATTTTGAACTCTCCCAGCTACTCCAAGATTGGATGCGCCTTTGCGGCAAACTCACTCGCGGCCAGCGATTCGCCATACCAAGGGCTTTGGGTTTGTGATCTAGCCTAGATTACACAGGTCGATATTTTTGGTGCCCCGAGGGTCCAAGCTTACATTCATTCGCTGTACATCTTTACAAGACATTTGGGATCTGAGATTCTCGACATCTTCATGCAGTTTGCTGGACGTGCTCTAGATGAGTATCTGCACTATGCCAATGTCACGGTCATGACGGATGTCTTCTGGAGGTATTCATACTTTTAGTCAGACTAGAAATAAAGACCTTGTGCGTTGAACATCTAATTGATGATGGAAGTGACGTAGACATTCAAGAAATGTCTGAATATCAGCGCGGTGACCCACAAGATCTCATTCCCTTGCTGCTAATCAGGTACTTCTCCCAGATGTTACTTAAAAAATTTGAAGTTGTGTTGGACAAAGTCTTTTTTTCTCCCTTCAGTGTACGCAAACCTCAGAAGTTTGCTGAATCTTGCCAAACATTCGGTCTTCTGGTGCGCTGTCCATAAGCCTTTTGCTCTGGCTCTTGATTGGGATTCCGAGTTCGATCTTCAGCCTCGTTAGACTTCTTGCTTCATATATACATTGACTATTGTTTATTTGGTTCTACTTTCTTTTTAATTTGGTAGATTGTACTCATTTCGAAGGCACCTCCTTTGAGCCACTGATAAGTAAGTAAATATCTAGCACAAATACGCAGACAGGAGATGGCTTACTAGCGAAGCTGTGAATCAGTGGAGGCGGGCTGGAGTATGCTAGAGACCATGACCCGGGGAATTGAGACGAGTCCAACTGACAACGACCGTCGGTATCTTGGATATGCTGGTAAATACCTGGGACACAAATACCATCGAGATAACAGGTTTAGGTAAGTCGCTTAGGGTTTCGCCCGTCTTAATCTATTCAAGCTTGCACATGTTTTCTTTCTTGGCTGTCAAGGAGAGATCTCTATAACATTTGCCATTTCTTCCACCATCTGTCCAGCATGGCGCGTTCCATCACCACCAGTCAGACCAACAATTCTTCCAAGGTGCTTTCTCAGGCGCGAAGGTGAAGTTGCCAGATCATTACCGTCCAAAAGTAGCCTGTCAGCCGCTCAGCTGAACACAGATCGAGACGCTGGCCTATCTCTGCGTGAACACTTGCTTCTCGACCTTCGAGGTTCTGTGCCACCTACGCGGCAGCCTTCAAGCACTAATAACAACGAGACACTGCGCCTTGGTGCGGAAATTAGGAAGGAGCTTATGGAACTGGGTGAAAGATATGACTAGAATGGGTATGGGCATGGCGATAGACGTAACTTCGAGCGGGATGCAGATGAGAATCTCTAGCAAGAGTATACATGGAAGACTCTCACACATCGAATGATGCTGGCACAACAACAGAGGATGTCTATGTGCTTATGAGGATCTGCATTTGAGAAAGCGAGGACAAAAAGGACCACACGGTAGTTGGAACATATGACAGCCTCGATGATGCGAATAACGCAGCGCAAGGATGCCTAGGGCAGAAACACGGGCCTTACAAGAGGATAAGTACAGGGAGAAGCTCCTCGAGGACGGCCGCCTGTGTGTTAGAGCTCGAGGCGACGGAGGCGGAAGCTGGCTTGGGTTTGAGAGTACAAAGATGAAGTGCAAGCGTCAGGTTCCTGCGACCCAGCTTGACATGCTACACGTGGTTCGGCACGGCACAGAATAGTCTGCTAGGAAGGGTCCAGTAATGAGAAGCGTCCTGGAAGGCGTCCAGGAGACTCTCTTCAGAAACCAAACAGCTGCAAATACATATACGAAGGAGCTTTTTTGAGGAAGCTTTCAAGCCCATGGTGGAGAAGGGGAAGAAATGGGAGGCGTCGTATTGGGAGCGATCGTGCGCGGATAACAGGGGCATCTTTGAGGGACACACTCGTTTCCCAGAATTTGAAGAATCCAATTGATTTGTGATGACTAGGAAAGAACAGCGGTTAAGGTGGCTTTGCGATTAGAGATATTGAATATCGGTCCAGATTTATTCAGTAGCAATTTATATCTGCTTTCATTGGTCTGAAGTAACAGCTTCATCAATCGGAATTTGAGGCGCTGAACAAATTAATCAGGTCGGGCACAATGGCAGTCTCAAGCTTCACTAGAGAGTCACTTAGCTAGACTGGGCCACGTTAACCTCATTTTCTAAAAGTATCATACGTCCACGGGAGTGACCGGCTCAGATTCCGGCGGCGGCGGTCAAGTCCCTGATCCGCTTCTCACTTTTGCCGACGGGGATTTTATTATCGAACTAAGCAGTTCTATCCTCGGAGATTCAAGTTACTATACTACCCTATCGAAGGCTTTGGAACCTGAGGTCCAGAGAAAGCAATCAGATCTATCGTTGACATATCTCATTCTTTCAGATCAAAGGCTACCTCGCTAATTCGTGCAACTCCATCATCAGCAACTTGTAAAGCTCAAACTATCATGCGCGTCGATGGGTCGATCTGCTGTTACAGCACCTGAGGTAATGCTGCGCAAGGTTAACCCAGCAGTAGAAAGATTGTGGTAAAGACGTCCTCTCTCTAGAGACGGGAGACTCAAAGACCAGAGTGCCATTGTTGCAAACAATCTAGCCATCGTTCCTTCGCCACTTACCAGCAGCCATTCTAAATACCTCATCCAGTGTGTTCTTTGAACTTCACCGGTGCCATCAGCATTTAATCGTTCCGGATGCTCCAATTCGGCATGTGGATAGGAGGAGCACTGATGGCATTCACCTGCCTTGAAAACGCACTCAAAGACTAGAACATCGAAGTTATAGCAAGCACATACGTCTACCCTCGAATGAGGGTCCTTCTGCGAAGCTGTTGAAAAGTTGAAGGTCTGGTTTGAGGCCACCTCTGTACTAGCCATGTCCGTGCAGATGATAGATCGTGGAAGACAATATGCCCACAAGCTCTCTCTCATCATAGCCGAAGCTTATCGCCGGGTTACAGCTGCCAGACTCAACTCTAGGTCTCGTGGGTGTTAGCGCATGAATTCACAATATGAGTGAAGTATTCATTGCCTGTTTCCTGATTCATTTCTTACAGAATGGCTACCACTTGCAAACAACCTTGCATAGATGTAAAATCTGACAATCTCCAATCCCAGTGGTTATAACGAAGAGGGGGGGAAAGAATTCGGCTGTAGTAATGTCCGTCGACATCCCCATGGAAGACTTAAAACACGGCATCGAAGAAGCTTCATTCGAGCCAGTTGTTCCTCCCCAGTCAAGCGGAAAGTACATCATCGACGAAAGTGTCATTACTGGTAAGGTCATGATACGGCTTGTACCTTCTGACACAGTTCACCGTCGTTTCATGTTCAGCTTTTCCAGTTCCAGGGACTAGGCTGATCGATGCCCTGACCACTCTCGCGTCTCTCCCCCGCCCTTGACGCTGTGACGCTGGGCATCCCTGTCATCTCTCAAAGTGCTATCATGATTATTCAAAGCCCGAACATATCCCTTAAACCGTCATTAAAGCTGCCATCCCAGGTATACGGCCACCTTACCTGTTAGGGTACTAGGGAGCGACGGGAGATGACTAACCAGGCCAATGGGGACCTGGAGATTAAGGTAATATTTAGATTTCCTAGTGCGGAGTAGAGGAACTGCCTTAGCGGAATTATGAGGAATGGCTCTACCGTAGCAGCACCGTAGTACTACCATAAAATATTGTTACTGTAATTTCTGAGTTACATCGCCTTTATGCGATTCTCTTAATGACACGTTATTATAAAATATACGCTTAGAATTTCTAAACGATCTTGTAAAGAAACGGTGATGAAAATAAGCATATGTAAAATACAGTATCATGTATCATGAGCAATACCTGCATCATCCTTCTGCAATGCCTCTTCGTATTCACCCATCTTTACTCTGCATTCACTCTCGCATCAATCTACTCATAGTGATTACACGCATGATACTCATGCAGCTCATGCAATGTGTTCTCGCGTAGAAATTGGCTGAATCGATCGATTCTGAGCTTGAAAATACAGAAGCGTTGATGTTGTCTGAAATACAGTCTATTCAAAGATAAGACTTGACAGTATTGTAACAGTTATTTTGAAACTACACAGAACTTCAGATTCTATCGTAGCAACACTGTTCAATTTGATATCAGTGTATAATCTTTAAATGAATATTCAACTAAACTGTAAGAGTATCATTCTTTTTAATACTCAATTATCATTTTGTTACATATATAATGAGCTATTGTAAGTCAGTATATGCACTATAATATCGTCTTTAGACGATAATTTGAATTATTACTGAATAGATACAGTTAAAGAAAACCATATATTTTCGCTAAGATGTGCAGTAAACAAATATTTTGATGAGATGTCTAAATAGACTTAGCTTCGTTAATTCTGAAATGACAGCTTTAATCACATTGATTGTTTCAAATTTTAGAATTTTCAAAATTAAAAGTTCATTCTTTGCAAATTTTGCACTGCAATTAATCAATTTGCTGAAGAAGTTTAATCATCATCTCACAGATCTTTAATTTCTTTCATTTGATATGTAATATAAGATTATACAAAAATAATTTCTTTATATATATCTGACGTGTTGCAGAATTAATTTTAGCGCAATTTCAATGAGTATATTTCTTTTAAACTGATTGCATCAAGTTGAGTTAAAAAAATTTGAAAAAAGTATCAAGTCAAGTTGAGAAGTTGAATTCAAGAACTCAAGTTAAATTGAGAAGCTTGACTCAACAACTTGATTCAAGAACTTGAGTTGAATTAAAAAGCTTAACTCGACAACTCAACTTGAATTTCGAAAACTCAACTTGACTCAACAAGATATTAAATAAATGTAAATAGTTTGATTGAACAGTCTACATAATTTTTCTTCATGACTTTCTACCATGTTTTTCCGTCATGTGTGAGTAGCTCGAGAAACGCGCAGTCACACTAGAGAATATATGCATAAATAATATGATCAAATTTGATAGTAGCTTAGTAATATCTATTCATATAGAAAGTTAACACTAGACTACAAAATACAGAAGTGAATTCTTTTTTATATACTCAGAAGACTAAGTTCAAGCATTGTCAATGAGACAAGCGAGATTACATGCAACTCATGTGAGATTTCTCGAAGATTGTATGTGATTTAAACTTTTATCATCGATGAAATGTTGAAATTTGTATGTGACTTAAATTCTTGTAAACTCAGAGTTTCTGAGAATCAATGATAGAGATTTTCATAGACTCAATGTCTCTGAGAATTGACAGTAGAATTTCTCATAAACTCAATGTCTTTGAGAATCGACAGTAGAATTTCTCGTAGACTCAGTGCTGTTAGAAATCTGTTTAAAGCGAGTCAGATAAAAGTATCATTTAACTAGAAGATAAATGCTAAGAAAGAAAGATAACTACAGAAAAGAAGCTGATTATATATGTATATTTCTCAGTTGATGCTAAACTCAATAGAAACTAATCAAGATGACAAAGTGAGAATAAATCTGACAAGACTAGAAGATTGAGTCTGATAAAACTAGAGTTATGACATTATTCTTTCTCTTTGATGATTCATGTTTGCATGAATGTATTTTCTGCTCAACTTAATTGATTGCTCAATCATGATTTTACAGACTCAGATTTGTTAAATCATGATTGATTGAATTGTTAATTAACGCGATTTGTTTGAGTATTAAATATGAAAATCTTCAACAATCTTTTAAATGTTCATAAATTCATCATCATCATCATTGTATCAATTGAAATCATAGTCATAGTCATTTCATTTGACTTTATACTGAAGTTGTCTTTGATATCAATGAAAATTCAATATATCATCGATTTTTCACTCATTTTCATCATTTATCATTATTGAATTTGAGAATTCATTCTTTTGATCAGACAAGAGATCATTGATAACAAAGTGAAGCAAATCAGAATGAAATACATCATGAATATGCATAAACTTTGATAATTTCAGTTTATATAAAGAGTCGATGAAATTTAAATTAATGAAAGAATTGAGCATTTTGTCATTTAACTTTTTGAAAAATCTCGCTGTAATGATGTTTCTTTCATTCAGAAACATCTTTGATTTAATCTTGTAATCAACTTCTTTTCTATGTTTATTGACTTATTTCATCATTTGTTCTTGTATTTTGACTAGCGACTCATGAGCAAACTTCATTCGCAATTTGTAAAAAGTGACAGTGACAGATTTTAGCGCTTTTAGTGATCAATATCTTGAATATTCATTTAATCTCATGTTTCAGATTTGCGTCACTTTTAGCTGAGACATATTCATAAAAGCGTCAATATTCTCAACATTTCTAGCATCTTTAGCATTTTCATGAGCGCAGTATGCGTCTTTATCGTTTGATTCAATAAATACAACTATTTTGACATTTGTAGCATTGATATGTAGTTGCAACGTTGAATAATTATTGATTGATTTGACTATCTAAATAATAGCTATTTAATATATGCATCGAGAAAGTCAATGAGAAAGTCAATGAAAAAGTCAATGAAAAAGTCAATGAAAAAGTTAATGAGTAAACTAAAGAGGTAGAAAGTCATGTAGAATGATTGATAGAGTCGTGTTTGAAGCTTGATAGAAAACAAACTTGATTCTTGATTGCAAAGTAATTCAAAGCTTGGTGAAAAGTCATGTAGAAAGTCATGAAAAAAGTCATGTAAAGAGTCATGTAGAGAGTCATGTAGTAAAAAGATCAGTAGATGACTCAATCAAAAGATCAGTAGAAAGCTTACTAGTAAAAAGATCAATAGAAAGATCAATCAAAAGATCAGTAGAAAGATCAGCGAAGATGCTTGATAGAAAAACATGAAGAGTGCTTGATAGAGAGTCATGAAGAGTGCTTGATAGAAAGTCATGTAGAAAGTCATGTAGAAAGCATTGTTTGATTCGTGTTATGCGCTCGATCGACGTGTATTTTGAAGCATGTAGAATGTTTGATAGAACGTTTGATAAAAAGCTCAGTCAATAGCTCAATAAATAGCTCAGTAGAAAGTTTGATAGAAAGTTTGATAGAAAGTTTGATAGAAAGTTTGATAGAAAGTTTGATAGAAAGATTGGTAGAAAAGTCGATAGAAAGATTGATAGAAAGATTGATAGAAAGATCGATTGAAAGATCAGTAGAAAGCTCACTAGATGACTCGATCGAAAGATCAGTAGAAAGCTCACTAGTAGAAAGATTAATAGAAAGATTGATTGAAAGATCAGTAGAAAGATCAGTGAAAAGCTCAGTAGAAAGCATTGTTTGAAGCACTATTTAACATGTTTTGTGCACTTAATCGACGCATTTGATAGAGCGTTTGATAAAGCATTTGATAGAAAGTTCAATAGAGAGTAAATGAGCGAGTAGAATGACGAGTAGAATGAAGAGTAAATGAGCGAGTAGATAGACGAGTAGAATGAAGAGTAGATGAGCGAGTAGATGAGTGAGTAGATAGATTAGTAGTAGACTGAATGCGACGAAAGAAACAAAAGCGATGAAAGCGATAAAAGTGATGAAAGCAATGAAAGTGATGAAAGCGACGAAAGCGCGATTCAGTTCAATGACATATTAACAAACGCAAATTTTATTCATAAAATCTGATCACATTCAGATGAGCTCAGCTAAAATTTTAACTTTATCTCGCTTTAAGTGACAAATGTTTCTTTAGCTAAACTCAATAATTCAGTTCACTTTTCAAACTGCGAATATTCAATGTTTTGTTTATATGTTCAGATATATTCTCAACTTTAGTCATCTGCAAGCATTCATGAAAACTTTCATATTTAATGACATTGAGTTCAAAACTCATATAAGAATGAAAGTCTTTATTTAAAAAGAAAGAAATTGAGAAAATGATTAAGAACAGAGCATTATTGTCAATGAACTCAATCATAAATAGTAGTTAAACTCAGTCATTCTGCATGTATGAACAGAAGAATCAAAGATATTTTTTAACATTTTTATTGAAAGAGTAAAGTGAACAGTATCACATTTGATGAAATCTATCTAAATTGTAAAGAGAAGTTATAGACTGCTCTATTTATATACTGTCATGCATGACAAAGTTGCAATACACAACTTTATCTTTGATGCTAGTTTAAAGAGAGTTGCTAGAAACAAGTCTGACTGAATTCAGACTGAATTCAAAGCTATTGCAATAAGTTGCTAGAAATAAGTCTGACATTGTACTTCTTAATACTCTCACTTGATGCTTTCAAGTTTCTTAACTTTCACTGCTTTTCAATCTCAGTTGTTCAATGAATCTTTTGAAGTTCTGTTGAGATAGTGACTTAATCAATTCATCTGCTATCATATCTTAACTAGAAACAAAGTTCACTGAAATCTGATTCTTCTTATGCAGATTTTGAATGTGACGATAAGTGATGTCAATGTGTTTCAATCTTTCGTGAATATGAGCATTCTTAATCAGCATAAGAGATGCTTGATTATCTCTCTTGAGCTGTGTGAATAAGACAGATTAATGAGTAATCTTCTCAAGAATATCAATGTGACTGTGACTGATGCTCAGATACTTTGTCAGATTCATGTTTTTAAACACTTGATTAATTCATAAATCTTTCTTGATGCAGATTAATAAAGTCATGTACTTTGTCTTAATGATTGATGTGACAATGAACTTTTGCTTTCAACTCATTCAGAAGACTGATTCTTCATCAAGCATGTAAATGTAAATGAGAATTGACTTGCAATCTAATCTGTCTGAGACGTAGTCTGAGTCAGAGTATTCTACTAACTTCATGCTTTCACTGACTTTATATGTGATGTCTAGATCAATGATGAAACAAACGTATCATATCAACTTCTTTAAAGCATGTTCATGATGTTTTGCAGAATCACTGAGATATTGACTTAATTGATTGAGAGCAAAAGTGATGTTGAAACGAGTGTGAATTGCAGCATACATGAAACTTTCAATGACTTGTTGATATTCATACTAATTGATTCTCACATCTTTGAGTTCAGCTGAGCAAAGAGCATCATATTCATTCATTGAAAGATTTGTTATCTTGTGCTTGTCTTGTCTCATGTTGAGTCTTTCAAGAACATTATGAAGATAGTGAGTTTGATTCATTCATAAGATTCATGTCTTTCTGTTGCAAGTGATTTGAATGTCAAGAATCTTCTTTATTTTTCTCAAGTTCTTAACTTTGAAAACACATTGAAACTCATGCTTAAATCATTTAACGTTGCTCAATGATTTGAAGATGATGACTATGTCATTAATATACAGTAGCAACATGATTTCTTTTAACTCATGAATCAAAAGACATGAGTCTGCAACGCATTGAGTGAAGTTGAGTTCAGACAATATTATTACACAGCAATCATATTAATCTTATGCAGCTTGCTTGAAATCATAAAGACTTTGAAGAACTTTCAGAGCACAGTTGAATCTAACTTTCACTTTTGACAAAGAGAACATGTAAATGATTTCTTTGAGAAATGATTCAGTAAATGCATTGTTTACATCAATTCAATGAAGTTCGAGATTCTTCATTGTTGCAATGACTAGAAAAACTCGCAGAGTGTTAAACTTGATGATTGATGTAAAAGTATTCTCATAGTTAACTTCATGAATTTGAAAGAAATCTTTCAAACTATCAGTCTTATTTTTAGTTTGTCAAGAGAATTGTTGACATGCATTTTTGACTTGAAAATTCATTTGCTTGTCATGATGTTGATCTTTTTGAGCAACACTTCTTCTTGTCAGATTTCATTATTGACTAGCGTCATAAGTTCTGCATTGATTGCTTCTTTTTAAAGTTTCTTTCAAACTGAGTTCTGCATTACGTCTTTGTAAATGTTCAACGTGAGAATTCTTATTGCTTTAGAAGAGTCAAATTCATCAATGTCAAATAATGTTCATGACATGCTTGCATCAAAATCACTCTCATCATCATCAACTTTCTTTATGATGAATCAGATCATCATAACTTGCAAGATCTTAAATACACATTCTTTTAATTGTTAATCTTCATTGTCTCTTTTTCTTTTTGAAATGATTACATGCAGAAATGTTTAAGCTGCTGATTTAAACATGCTTAATGCAAAAACTTTTTGAGTGATTTGAATATTTGCATGAGCTTCATGCTCATCTGATGTATGTGACGTGATTTTAGAATTGAGTGCATTCAAGTTAATTGCAATAATCTTTAATGCATCAGTTGATTCAGATGAAACATCAATCATGAAAGCATCAGATTTTAAAATGTTAATTGAAACATTATTCTTTGATGATTTTCTCACAGATCTTTGCTTTGAAAGAATGTTGAATGTCTGCTTGCAAAGTTGCAAGTTCATGTTTTCATTCTTTTCATCTTCAGCAAACTTGATAATATGATTCTTGATGACTCAATTAAGATCTGAAACTCAGAAATGATATTGCTTATTGATATTTTTCACATATTTCATGAAAATATTGAATCTGTTTCTGTTCATGAATTTGTCTCGTTTGTCTTTGATTGACAATGACTTGAGATCAATGTATGAGTAACATTTACATCTTCATACTTGTACGTAATCAATTGAAAGCTTGATCTCAATGAATATCTTCTTTGAAATCATGAGAGCTTTGTTAATCAAAAATCTCATGATGATTCAATTTTGCAAATAAACATTTGTTTTTGCAACTTTTGCTCAGAACTTAATGAAAAGTTCAGCATTCTTGATCATGATTTGCATTAAGTTTTCTGTAATGTATATGATTCTTTCAACTACTTCATTTTGAATCAACATGTGTGAGACAGTGTATTGAGAAGCAATGTCATTTGATGAGCATCAGTCATTTAAGATGACTTTAAGTTTCATGACGTTGTCACTGTGTACTGAGAGAAGTTTAACATCATTGTGAAGCTTTACACTGAGTTTTCATTTTCACAAAGCATCTGATGCATTGAATCATTGCTTCAAAGAAATGCATCAAGTCTTTCTGAAGTAATTGTCAACTATCTCTAGAAAGTACAACTCGCTATTAAGAAATGATGATAGTGATTTACAAATGTTTATGAAAATGAGAATCAAGATACTTGTTTTTCAATCGCTGACATTATGTTCTCGTTTGTTAATGAACTTGATGAATACACATATTTTATACACATTTTTGTGACTGTCATTGATGAAAATAGATTTTTTCAAAGTGATGATTTTATGAAGTTGACGAAGCTTTGCTGATTCAAGATGAGTGAAATAATGATGTCACAACTTGTACAACTTGAAGCTTTTTTCATTTGCAAAACTAAGTTGATCATGATCAACTTTAATCTTATTCTAATGATGAATTACATCAATGTAAGATGTAAAGTGATCTAGATTCATTGAACTGTGCATTGCTGAAAATGCTGATGAGATGTCATGCTGCATAACTGATAATAATGCAAATTCATCAAGATCATTTGCAATTCTTTTTACAATGTAAACATCTTTGCATTCTAAAGTTTCAATCATTTGCTTTTCTCACTTGTCATGCATGTACAGATCTTTATTGTTAAAACTTTCTTGCAAATCTTTCTTACACATTCTTCTTTCAAAAAGAAGATTCATCTTGAGCTTAGAAACATGAAGAACAGAAAACAGCTTAACTGAGTTTTCATGATGATCTTGCATGACTGCTGTGTCACAGTGATTGACATACAATTTTTCTTCTTCAACTTTGATGATGCATCTTTTAATGCAAACTAAAGAATCACTAAAAAGTCAAAGTTAATCAGTCATGTATAAGAAGACATCAGAATCTGCAACTCAGTCAAATTCAGAAATCTTACTGACAATGTTTTTTGACAAAGCTGCAATATTCTCGCTCTTCTCATTCTCATCTTTCTCATTGTCATTAGAAATTTCAGAGTCATCACTTTTCATGTTGTAAACTTTGTGTTTCTTATGCTTGCTCTTCAGAAGCTCAGTGAGAGTTTGAAAATCATCAGCACTTTTGTGCTTTGTTTTGTCTTTGTCTTTGCATTTCTTCACAAGCTTTTGAGCTGCAAACAGATAAAAGCAATCAACTAGATGATGTTCATCTTTACAGAGAAAACATTTTAAAAATCGTTGCAACTGATGATGATACAATTGATCACTGTTGAAGTCTGAAAGACTTTTGCAATGATAACTGATTTTGCATTTATTCTGCTCATGATCAATGCACTTGCATTTATTTCTTTGCTTAATTCGTAACACAGTCTTTGCTATCTTCAATTGTGCTTTCTTCTCTTGTAACTTTTGAAGTTTCTTCTTGACATCTGACTTATTTTGCGCATCAATGATATCTTGAATGATCATGTATTCATCTGACAGCAATTGAAGTAAGACTTGAAAGCGATGTTCTGACTTAAATAAATTGCTTATATCTTTCTGTGTTGCAACAATCTTTCAAGTCAACTTGATGAGATGTGTTCATGTTTTTTCAATGAAGATATTCGTCAACATTCTGTAGTCAATGAAGTTCATCAGATATTGTCTCTCAATGATTTGTAACTTCTCTTTGTATTTATAGCTCAGAGCATTTCAAATCTCTTTTGCTGACATCTTGTCTGCAATATATTCTTGATCATTGATGATGATGCAAATGATCAGTTAGTAATGAGCTTTCATGTCGATCTTTTGACTTTCAAAGTCGAGAAATTGAATTTCATTAATGATGCTGATAATGCTGTTAAATGTGTTCAAGTCAGACTTGTCTTCAATAACAAATCACAAGTCTTTCTCAATGAATCATCTCTTCATGAAAGAAAATCATTGATTGCAGTTCTTGCAAGTAAGAATGAAGACAGATCGTCGTTTGACAAAGAAGTCGTTGAAGTTCATGACGTGCAATGTAAACTCAGCTTGTTATTAGAATCAAAGAAAAAAATTAAATAAATTAGATAAATTGACGAGTGAAGTGAAAAGAATTTAATCTTGTCAGTGATGATGAAAGTTTATGCGTTCTTTGACGCAATTAAGTGTGTCTATTTGTTTGCTTTCTTGAGAACTCATAGTAGATTATTAACTTGATGTGAATGCTTATTTATCTTCTTGTGAGATGCGTAGTAAGCTGTCAAATTTCACTGAACTTCTTTAAGTCAATGTACTTATTTGTTTTCTTGTGAGACGCATAATAAATGATCATTGATTGCTCATTTAAATAGATTTTGTATTGAGTTGTTGAACATCAAATGCTTAAAGTGTTTCAATCTAATTATGTTGAAAGCTTCTTGCTAATTGAGCTCATAATTTATTGAAAGAATAGAGTGAACAGTATCACATTTGATGAAATCTATCTAGATTGTAGAGAAAAGTCACAGACTGCTCTATTTATATACTGTCACGCATGACAAAGTCGTGACATGCAACTTTATCTTTGATGTTAGTTTAAAGAGAGCTGCTAGAAACAAGTCTGACTGAATTCAGACTGAATTCAAAGTTATTGCAATAATCTGCTAGAAACAACTCTGACTGAATTCAGACTGAATTCAAAGTTATTGCAATAAGCTGCTAGAAACAAGTCTGACATTGTACTTCTTAACAATTTTAATTAATTCATTCACTTTGATTATTAATTTGAGAATGATAAATTGTAAAGAGTTAAAAATTAATGTTTAATCTTTTGCAAAGCAACTTTTATAAAATGAAGATAAATTGAGAGTCTTGATTCAAAACAATGAAATCAAGTAAATCATGTATTTGATATATTCACTGAAGCATTAACTCAGCTGTTTTTTCTGCTGTGATCTTCTCATCATCAATGAAGCAAGAAATATAATGTTGTTTCTTTGTCAATTTACATATTACTGTTAGTATGATGTTTTTGTCTTTCAAAGAAGATAAGTTGATGATGAAATTTATGACTATGTTCTTTCATTGCTGTTTAAGTATGAGTAAAAAAATGTAGTAGTTCATTGAATTTATCTTAAAAAGTCTTTGATCACTGACAAATGTAGCAGTTTTGAATATATCAATTTATTATCTTTTGCATTGAAAATCAATAGTAGTATCTTTTTATGATCTTCATCATTCTGAGAATTTCAAAATGATCAATAAAAGATTGATCATAAACTTTTCAAATTAACTTCATTTGAAGATGCTCATTGAAGAAAACTCATAGAAGATCATCTCAATATAGTATTTTATTCTGAACTCAACAATTTCTTAATTTAATATCTTCATATTGAGCTTCATCTTTTAATACAACTTCATGTTGAGATCATGTCTAGAATCTAATCACACTGCAGCGAGATAGTGCGTAGCTGAATAGAATGTTTGATCAATAGAGGTAGCTTTAACTAGAAAACTAAGAATATAGAAGAAAGAAGACAGTTTTGAGCTGTATTTATAGTAGAGCGAACAAAGAAACGAAGTAGTTGATTTGCTAAAGCTCAAATAGATGAAATGTTTCAGCATATTTTGATTTGAAACATCGTTGTTTCTTGTTCACATATCAAAATCTCTAGAGTCTATTAACTAGACTCTATTCAATGTCAACACGCTTCGTAACACTTTATGAAGTAAAATATAATTCTTATTGATTTTGTTAACTTCTAAAATCAATTGATAGATTAATTCATCTTTCTCTTTCTCTTTTATATCAACAATTTTCATTCAATTCAACATGAGAATTGTAGTTTGCTGATAGTGATATTATTCATTCTTGAAACTTCTAGAAACTGAATTGACTCAACAAGTCAATGCATTGACTTTGATGTTTTATTTGTCTGAGCAATACATGATTTTGAAGTTGAAGTCAATGAGCTTTTATATTCAATGCATTTAATGTTTACTTAGCTTTTTATCTTTTATTAATGATGTTAAAGCTTGATGATTAATAAACATCTTGATGAGTAGCTCAGTCAATTTCAGCTCAGATCATCAATGCTTGAAGACACAAATGATTGCTAGTAGTTTCTTGTCATAAATCTTGTAATTGCACTCAATAAAGCTCAGATTCTTGCTGTAGTAAATCATCAAATGCAATGTTTCTTCATCATCATATTAAGAAAGTATGTCATCGTTGATGTAGTTGAATGAGTCTGTTTCAAGAATAGTTTCTTTATTCTGATTAAAATGACGAAGAATAAAAGCTTCAATCATTTGTTTCTTCATATGATCAAAGATTGTTTGACAAGCTTGATTTCATTCAAATATTATCTCTTTTTGAGTTAGTTGAATCAGAGAATGAACAATTTTCGAAAAGTTCTTTATAAAATGTTGATAGAAATTGCAGAAGTCAACGAAGAACTGCATCTGAGTGAGATTTGTAGAAGTAGATCATTCAACTACTGCTTATACTTTTCTGAGATTCATCTTTAGTTCTTCAATGAATAGCAATAGTTTCAGAAAGAAGATCTTTTGAACATGAAACTTGCATTTGTTTATATTCATCTGAAAATCAGTCTCTTGTAATTTATATAAAACTAATCATACATGTTGTTTATGTTTCTTCAATGTTTTGCTGTAAATGATAATATCATCTAGATAAATCTGATAAAACTGATGAAGATAGTTAAATAGCACGTTGTTCATATAATGTTGATAGAAAATTGAGTCGTTGATTAATTTGAAAGACATCACATGATATCTGTAGAAATCAAAAAAGATGATAAAGATAGTTAAATCTTTGCTGCTTGAATGCATATGCAGTTTGTTGAAAATAACAATGATGTTTAATTAAGTCAGATACTTACTATCTTAAATACAAGTGAGAGTTTCATTTATTAGCAATAAGAGATAGCGATCTCGTTTAATCAAAGCATTAAGCTTTCTATAGTTTACACAGAAACACAAGCTATCATCTTTCTTTTTGATGAATAGTATGAGTGAAGCATATGAAGCTGAGCTAAAAGATATGAAATCTTTATTCAAATGTTTAATCAGATAATTCTTCATCTTTTGAAGCTTGTAATCAGACATATGATAAAAACAACTTTGAAAAGATGTTCTTTTGTTAATCAACTCAATTTTATGATCATAGAAACGATGAAAGAATAGTTGATTAATCATTACTTGATTAAACACATCTAAATAGTCATGATATTTCAAAGAAAGCTTAGCTTTGACTTCTTTCAAGATTTCTTCATGTGAAAGCTCTTGTAGATTTACATCTTCAAGTTTATTTCTAGCTGTTTTTAGAAGTCAATTGATTTTCGTGACAGTGATCGCGAAAGTAATCACATTCAATCATTTGACTAGTGATTTATATGCTGCAGTCTTTATCATTGCTATATTCATTGAATCAAAAGACGAAGCAAAGTTGATTGAATTAAATGATTTCATGATTCTACTGAATGAAGATGACTTCTCATTGAGTCAAGTGATGACAGAAGAGATAAATTTCTTTAGTATTTAAGTAAAGATTGAACTTTTCTGTTCTATCATGATTTTCTTGCTTGAAAGAACAGTTGAATGAGCTTTAATAAAAGCTTTAATATGAGTTTTAAAACTAGAAAATTGAAGATGATTATCTTTCATATCAATAGTCATCTTGATCTTGTTCATTCATGTTTTTTCAAGAATTATCTGATGTTGATTTAATTGAGTGATCAGCATAAAAACGAAACGTTTCATATAATTTTAAACAGTTAAATTTGAATAAATTGCATGAGTAATAAGCTTTTTTGCATAATGATCATTGAATTTTCTTATTGATTTGAGCTTGATTAAAGATAAAGATTCAATTTGCAGATGATCACAAACATTCTGCATGATTAATTCATCAATGAATGAATAGTCAGCTGCTTTAATGTCAATTAATGACTTTAATGAGTAACTAATTTCATTGCTAAATAATACACATTCAATAGTCAAAGATTTTGAAGCAAAAAAATCATTTGAGCTGCTTGTTGTTGAAGAAATTAACACATCTTTCATTACATCTTTAATGAAAGTCACTAGTTTTTTGTCTCATTCTTCAATTTCTCTGTAAATAATTTCTTCTCTTCTTTCAACATGATGATCTCATTGAGATGAGAGATGAATGCATGAGATGTCAAAGTACTAGTTTTCAGCTGAGAGTAGTTCTTTGAAAGATGACTCAATGCTTTGCAGTTGAAGCAGATGATTAACATTTTTAATTATTCGAATTTGAGAATGAAAAAAGTAGCGAGTTGAATATAGTTAGTAGCTGAAGCTGATGTCAACGAAGAAACAAAACGTTTTTTCGAAGCTGCTATTGATTTAACTGTTTGCTGCTCATCATGTAGCTGATAATTGACTTGTTGTTTGTTATTCACATTTTGAAGAAAGATTTTAAGCTTATCAAGTGAGCTAAACTTTATGAGACAAACTGACAACGTGTTTTAAAGATGATTGTTGATTTTATTCTGAATATCATTCATCAAAATGATATTGTTGTAGTTCAGAAAGTTGAATATTCTAGTGAATTTTAAATAGAAAGAACTGAAGAGCTTGTTGAGCTGCTTTAAAGCAATGTATTTGCAATGATACTTTTGAATCAGATTCTGATCTTTGTAAATTTCTTTCAAATGTTTCAGTAGCTTTGATAGTGATTGATAGAATGAGAAAGCATTAATATGATGCTTTGCATAAATTTGCTGATCAGCATCATCTTTTAGCCTGAAAATCACATAAACAATATGAATCTTTTCAGTAAAGTAATGATTTGTGTTAACATTAAGCTTGTCAACTATCTTGATGTTTTATGTCTTTCAGATAGAATCATCTGTTTCAATGAAGATGAGTGAATTCAAAAGCTTGATGAACTTATGATGATTATTCTCATTTTCATTATCAGATAAAGTAGAAGATTCTCATTGAGAGTGAGTTTCAAAAGCAAAGCTTCATTTAACTTCAAAGCAATGAATTGAAACTGAGATTGTAAAAGCTTCTTTCTGATTGACTTGTTGCTCAGCTGACTGAGTATCTTGACGAAGCATAAATTGATTAGCTTGATGTTGTTTTGCTCTGAAGTTCAATCACTCATCTTGTAACTGATTGATCTTTTTCTCTAACTTATCATTTTTATCAAAAGTTATTTCTAGTTATTTTGCTTTCTTTTTATGATCATCTTATATAAGAAGTCAATGTTCATTGAGTTGTAAAGTCAAGTCTTGTTGACTTCAAAGCTTATTCAGCATATTGATGACTTCATCAAGTTGATTGTTGATTCAATGAAACAGTTGTTTTTTAATGTTTATATTTCATAAAATAACAGCTTTCTCAGCTTCAACTGAAGCATTAATGAGTAGAAGTGAAATTCTTTTATTGACAATGCTTTTAAGCAGATGAGTTATTCAAGACTCAACTGACTTAACATTGCATGTCATGATGAGAGAAGATAGAAGTTGTTAAAATAAGAGTAAATGAGAAGTTGATGTTTTGAATTGATGTTTTTTGATGAGTGAAAATTCAAAGAATCTCTTGTGAATTTCAGATAATAATTGAGTGCTTTATTCAAAGAATTTCTTGCAAATAGAATAATGAAAAGAGATGTAGAATTGAAGAATTTCTTGCAATTTAAAATGATAATGCAAATTTGAAGAATCTTTTGCAAATTTTTCTTACTGAATAGATTGTTTCGTATCATTTATTCATCAATAGCAAAATAGTTAATGAGCATTTATCTAATGTTAGAAATCTGTCTAGAGCGAGTCAGATAGAAATGTCATTTAACTAGAACATAAATGCTAAGAAAGAAATATTTGCAATTTATAAAGAGTGACAGTGACAGATTTTAGCGCTTTTAGTGATCAATATTTTGAATATTTGTTTAATCTCATGTTTCAGATTTGCGTCACTTTTAGCTGAAAAATATTCATAAAAGCGTCAATATTCATAAAAACATCAACATCTTTAGAACTTCTATGAACGCAGTATGCGTCTTTATCATTTAATTCAACAAATACAATCTTGACATTTGTAGCAATTAGAATTGCAATGTCGAATAATATCATTGAAGCTTGTAATTCACTGTTATCTCTGCATGATCTTTCTTCATTAGAATCATCATCAACAATCAAGCTGTCAACTGCGCAATTATTATACATTGCAAACATAGTTCTAATGTCACACAGACTGCTTAAAGTGTTCAATGTATCTTTTGTTCTTTAGTAATAAATGTCATTATAAACATCTTGATCATTCTTCTCAATATTGTCACTCTTTTCTTATTGTGCATTTGCATCACTTCTAGCACTATGTTCTTTCATGACAGCATCTGCAACATAAGCGCTTGCACATTCTTGAACAAGATGTTCAAAGTGTTCAATCAGTGCGCTTGCATCACTATCAGTATCATGTTTTCTCATGTAAACATATGTGACAGAAGTGCTTTCGCAGTATGAAGCAAAATATTCACTTTGTTTGAATCATTTGATTATAATGATTACTGTGCTTGAGTTCTATTCTTTTCTAATTTCTTTCTTTTTGCAAGTTATGTTCATGATGCTTTTCTTTCTCATCTTGCGCACAAAACTTTCATATTTCTTCTCATCGCTTAAAATTTTGTCTGTCTTGTCTGCTTTATATCACAAACGTTTGTTCTTCTTTATGTTTAAAGCATCTCACAAGTCATTAAACTTTCATTCTCAGCTGATCTTAATCATTGTCAACTTAACATCATTCTGTTGTGTTATCACGAGCTCATATTCATCGCTTTGCAATATGATACGTGATTGATCTTTAGTTTGTGATGTAGAGTAAAATCTCTTGCTAAGAATTTGCTTCTTGCTGACTTGAACATCATTAATTGACAATTCATTCTCTATGTTTGATTCAATCAATCTCTTCTACACAGCGTCAGTAATTAAAGATTTAGTTATGAGTTGCAATATTTACAGCTTCATTCAATAATATTACATCAAAGACAAGCAACGTTAGTCTTGAAGATTGAAAGACGAAAATGCTTTCTGAACTTAAGAATGTTTTCTTATGATTTGCGTTTAAATCGAGTTGCACGTCGTTTTCTAACTCATATAATGAGAGATCATTGAGACAATCAATGTATACATTGAGTACAGCTTGAATGTTCATAATTGCTTTGATATCATTATTATCAATCTGTTGCTTGATATAACATAGCAGAATCTTCAATATTAATTGTTGATGCTCACAAGCTTGTTGATTTCATGTCACATTGATGCACATTCATGTTGCTGCATATTATCAAGTTCAACTTTGCTTCAATCACTTTAGTCATTAATATATGCAAATGTTTACTTACTTTTCACATTCAATTTCTCAAACTTGTTTAATCTGTGCTCTTCTGATTCAATTTCTCAAACTTGTTTAATCTGTGCTCTTCTGATTCATATTCTCATATACAATGAGTGATCATTGTTACTGCAATGAGAACAACATTAGTAGAAAGTGAATCAAAGAATATCTTTAAGTATTCTTAATATGCTATCTCATTTCTGACTTTGCAGTAAATCTTTTGAGTCAGTATGTTTGCTATGATTTTTACGCAAAATTTATCTTGAAAAGTCTTTTCACATTAAATGATGTTGCAATCTTTGATTAGTACATATCTTTTCACACGCAAAGTCATCATTATCTAGCAGACTTTTTGTCAAATTCTTTCACTCTTTTCTTGTGAATTGCTTCTGTCAGTCGTATTCATTCTCAACTATGATTCATACTCAACTCAGTACACTAGATCATCACGTCTCAAAGATGTTGTACATTTATTTATTATGAGTCTTATTTGCAACGAAAGATCTGAGCATATTATCTTTCAAGTCTCTTTCATCATTGAAATGTTCTCTACTTCAGAATGTTTGTGATCTGACTTTTTATCTAAATGATTTGCAATATTCTTTCATGCTTCTTTTATTTTCTCATTAAGTCATTTCTTTTTGAAGTCTGATCATGAACTGCTATTGCTATTAACATAATCGCTCAATATTCACGTAAGTAGATAATGAGTACAAACTTTGACAATTGACTCATGATCAACAATAAAGTTGCATTTAGTTCAACGTGATATCTTTTTTCATAAATATGATGTTATTGATTCTCAGTCTGCATCGTTGACATCATCATCATTAAAATCAATTCTAGTATGTTTATTATTGATTAATTGAAAAGAATTAAGCTGTTTAATGTTGCATACGTTGAGTTTTTGAAATGTCGTGATGACTTCATAAGAGTACTTTCACTGAATGCTTTGACAGCATTCAATTCTGTCTTTTTTCAAATTAGTCATTTATTCTTTTGAATTCTTAAGCGAGTTATTACTTTGAAAGTGACATGTTTATCTTTGTTGAAGACTTTTTTCACAAAATTGCTGTTACTTGAGTCTGTTATGATCTTGTTGTCGTTGTGAGTCTCTGTGTGTTCAACTGCGCTGTGCTTTGATGACGATGATGTCTTGAAGTTGCTTGTGTAATGACGTTTTTTCTGTAATGTCACTTAGTATCTTGATAAACTCATCATCATAAAGATTGATGTACTCTCATGTTGCATTTGAGATGAGAATCATTTGATGTGACTCAACAATGTATGATCATCAAGAAAATCTATGCAACAAATGATTGAGAAGAGAAATAGAGAAGAATGTCAGATTGCAAATGATTTTTTCTCATGATAAGAGAGAAATTTATCTTATTTTGAGCATTAAAAATAGTTCATTTAATCTTAATAAGAATTCATTGAATCTTTATTGATGTTGAACAAACTATAAATCTTGTCATTGATTCTTGAGATTCTTCAATTATGACATGATCTCATTATGTCATCTTATACTGAGAGTCTTGAGCATGAACATGTTCTCTATTGTTAGAGATCAGCATAGATCAAGTCATATGAGTGTAATGTAACGAGTATATAAATGCTAAGAAAGAAAAGTATCTAGAAGAAAAGAATCGACTATCTATATGACTCAGAGAAACATAAGCTAACTCTGAATAGAGTTGACTTCGAAACAATTCGATAGTCTAGTGACGAGCAATCAACGATAGTCATGAACATAAATTGACATAGTCATCAACATAGCTATCAACATAGATGCGTAGCTAGAATCGTAACATCTATGAGCATTCTACATAATTTCTTCAGTGATCAGCTGCTTGAATTGAGTATCACAAGAAATTTGAAATCTACAATTATTGTTTGCAACAAACTGAATTGTAAAAAGAAAGTAAATAAACTTTTCTGCATGCATTTCTTTCATTGCTGTTTTTCATTCACGCTCGTTGCTGATATATATTCTTGCAAATTCAATTCAATTGTATATCATTGTATTTGTGACACAGTCGTAATTCAGCTTATTCTCAATCAGCTTTATAATCTGTTGTATTTCATGTTATCAATGTAAATCAAGTTCTTCACTGATTCATGTCTAAGAAAATCTTGTGATCTGCAGCATATGTTATGATTGAGATTGCAACTGATTTGTATTATGAGAATTTTGACTTATCTGACTGATACTGATTGAGATCTCTTGAGATCTCGTTCATTGCAGATAACATAATTCAAGAGATGTGAATGTGTTTTCAGTTGAAAAGATGATGAAGAATTGTACTTGAAATTGTTTTGTTGTATCTCTCTGACTCTGAATCATCTTTTTACATTGTAATTTGATTGCTGTGTTATGAACATTAACATAGAATCACTTCTTGACTTTGTGACATCATTGAATATAATATGAAACTCATGATATATGACTTCAAATGTCAATCTGATAATTTCTTTTGACTTATTTATATTTAGCTTTCATTTTATAAGCTGAAGAAGTTTCATCTGATTTCATATTCACATCTTCAATTACGTGTATTCAAACTCGTCAATGTTGAGTTCTTCTTTCACTCTGTTTATCAATCATTTGTAGTGTATATACTCTTTACATGATATTTTCGACAATGCATTCATTATACTAAAGAGAAGACTTGATGTTTGTTGAATATTTTCATGTCTGTGACTAATGATTGCGCTTATCACAAAAAACTTTAGCATCAGCGATTCATAACTTCAGAATTTGATTGATGTCACACTCACTGCATCTTGTTCATGTAATAACTGATATCAGCTTTCAGTGATTTACTTACTGCTTAAGTTTTCAACTAAATCTATAAAATACATATCAATTATTTAAAGTCTACTACTGAGTCACTTACACTCTTTTGTAATACAATCACTTGCAATCATAAAGTCAATTCTCTTTCATATCAATTCATTAATACAGTTGACTTTGATTGATTGATTTCATGATATCAAATTTGTAGTTGATGATACTCTTGCAACAAGCAAAGCTTTGTTTGCTATATATATTTCATAAGAACAAAGTTCTTGTGAGATTAAACTCTGACTTTAATTCTCATTAATTCATAGTTGAAACTTCTGTTTGTCAAGAAGAATTTGATTGAGCAAAGTCAAAAAATAATTATATTTCTTAATTGCTTAGTCATGTAACATCATTGACTTCGATGACTCTGTATATGCTTTGAAACATAAACATAATACATATACATTGTTTAATTTTTGTCTGCAATGAGATTGAGTCAGTTTTAAATATCTTCAGCTTTCACATTTGAAGTAGTATTCTGCTATTCTTGTTTCTTTATGCAAGAAATTCTTCTTGTATATTGAATTGTATGAATTTCAGTCGCTGAAGTTGTTAATATAGAAGAACTTGTTTTTGTTTAATTCGCTAGAAATATCGTTTGCTGATACAACATGCACACTTTTCAAAATTGTATGCAAATGAAAAAATTGACTAGCTTTGAGTAAACAAAGATTTTTGACGTTATCTTTAAATCAGTGCTTTATCTCAATCATTTCATGCATAGCATGTTGAGTTTTCTCATTGCAAGATTTGAGTAGTTCAACGAGAACATCATTGTGTTGTAGCTCATTATTCTTGTTGTTTTAATGCAATGAATTTATAATGAAAAGAATAAGTTGTAGCTGATCAAATAGTCGATCATTTAGCAGAGTTGAGACTTCAGTCGTTTCTTTTGATCTCTTCTGAATCAGAACATAATCACGTCTTCAAACTTTCTTCTTTCTCTGTCAGTTCAATGAGCAGTATACTTTATCACTAACAAGATTCTTTAAGTCGTTGACATCTTTTTCATCTCATTTTCAGCATTGAAGTGATTCATGAACGCTTACATAGTATGATTTCATTCAAATCGAGTCTTTTTTCTTTTTATCTAACTCTCTATCTGATACAACTTTCTCATCAACTATGTTGTGATACTTACATATGAAGACTGTCAATGCATTAAGAAGCTTCTTTATGTTCAGAATTTCAACTAAGATTGATGCATGACATCATAACTTTGAATTGAATTTTGTCTTTTATATTTGATTGCATTGTTCACGAATGAGTGCATCTTAAATTTTACAAAGACTAAAGATATAACTGAATCATGTTATCATAGCAGTCATTGCATGCTTGTTGATCTTGCTTTGTTTTATACTTCTATGAAGAAGAATATCTTTCAATGCAAGAAAATTCAGATGTCAAGTATTATGATGCAATAACTGTTTTTGAAACATTTCTCATTTGTTGATGCAATTGAAAAAGATTTTTATTAAATGCTTGTGTGCAATCTCACTGTGCTTTGTATTAAAATTATCAGCACTATTGTATCTTCAAATCTGACTTGCATAATGTGTCATTGCATGTAGTTTTAAAATGTTGAAATGATCAATGTCTATATCTGAATGCTCAGATTGCAAATGATGAAAAACATTCTTTAGCTTGTTCAATTGAAAAAGCGTATGTTCAAGATATCAAAGAGTTTCTTTGTCATATAAATGATACTGAGCAAGTATTACAAAGTTTATTACTGTTTGAGCGAAGTGAATTGCTGCAGATGCTCTCATGATCAGAAGTGATGCAATGATTGATATAAATTGACATACAATTGACTTTCAATCTGCATCAATTCATTGCTTAATTGTACTGTACTTGACAAATCTCTTCATGTCTTTAAATGACAAAATGACGCGAAATCTTTAATTCAGCTAAGCTGTTTCTGATGCATTGTTTAAAGCTAATCTGATTTCTTTTCTTCTTCAACTTGTATAAACATTCTCATTAATGATTTGACTGAATCATAACATCAGATACAAGATAATTCTCTTAAGTAGTTGATGTAATACATTTATCATCATTGTTTTGTAAATATTGATAAGCATATGTGATCATGCAAAGTTTTTCACTGAATGTATTCAAGCAAAATCATTCTCGATCATATTGTTTTTTCTTTGTTGTTTCTGTTGATTTCTAGTGAATGCATGCATTCAAATTGATCATGTCTTGTCTAAATTTTCACGCTCATGAGATGATACTTAATAAATAAAGTATTGTTGATTCATCTTGATGTCTGTAATTAATACTTGTTTCTTGTAGTTCATTATGAACTTGACAATTATTGAATAACATTGTCTTATCTTATTGTTTATGCAAAGAACAGAAATGTCATTTCTGAACATAGCTTCAACAACTGTTACATGTGAGATCATGTATTAATGCATGATGATACATGTTTAACATACGCTTGAGTATGATTGATAACATCATGTGTCAAATCTTTGACTTGATATCATCATTATCATTATCAACTATGAGAAGAAATTTCAGAAAAATCAATTTCAATCGTTTTTGAGCATGTCTTGTGCATTGATTTAGATTTTCTATCATTAAATATATAAATCATGCAGATAAATTGCTTCAATGCTCAGTCAAAACTGTTTTATCGATGAAAATTAACAATGATATCATGATAGCATCATCAGAAAGCTTCTTCTGCGTTTCTCATCATTAATCAGCAGTATGCATCTCGTTGTAGACTTGAAAGTTGTTAACATTATAATGTTGAATGAGTGCGTAAATCAGCTCATCTTGAAATAATGAATAACTCAACAAGAATTGAAGTGTCTTGATGATGTTGCAATACAAAATGCAGTGCTGCTCTTCTTGAACTTCTTCGTAACTGAATTCAACTGTGAACATTCAAGAATGTCACTCGTCATTTTCAACATCATACAAAATCTGATGTAGAAGTATTAATCACTTGTTTGCATCATGAAAGCTGACATGTTGATGTAAGACTTGCAAGCGCGAATCTTGAAAGAATCAATTAACACTGTCTTTGATAATCTTCATTTAATGAAGTCAATGAGTGAACATATAATCTGCTTTGCATTGAAATGAATAGTATTGATTGTTGTTTATGTTCTGAATCATTTAAGAATTTGAGTTCAACGACTCTGATACTTTCTTTGACACGTCAACTGTTGTTTCAACATCACAATCAGTTGTCTCAACGAAGATTTCAACTTGCAACACTGATGATGTAAAGAGAAGTTCAGTTTGAAGTTGTATCATTTCGATTCTTGATGATATATGTTTCATATTCTGATTCAAATCAGCGTTATTCACTTCAGTGTTCATGTGCTCTTCTGTAAAATCATTTATTAACATATATTCTTGATTCTCATCTTCAATGTTCATTTGAACACTCTCATCATGAAAATCATTCAAGTTTGAATCTCATTCTGCAATCTCATGATCACGTCAGATGAGTTGCATTGAATTGCATGATGATAATTCTGATGATGATGATAACTTTTGTCAGAGAATCTTTTGCAATCAATCATGCAAGCAAACATGATAGTGATGAAGATGACGTTCAAGCTCGCTGATATTGTTTATCTTCATTTCACATGAAGAACATATGCGCTGCATTATCTGTAAATCTTTGATTAGTGTTTTTATATAACTTGTACAAAGCAATGATGAATTGTAATGATTCTTTATGCTTAACTGTTTATCTGTGCATGAAATGTCAGTAACGTGATGAATCAAAAAATGTTAATTGCAAAGTTGATGAATCACGTTTATTCAGAAGTTATCAACTTCAATTTGAACTCAATAGTTAAAATATGTAAACTATATTTAGCTAAATTGTAAAGAGAACAAAATCAATCACTTGAATAAATATCATTACTATTCTCATGATCTAGCTATTGTTGCTCAAGATGCAATCATCTAAATCTCTTATAAGATGAGAGTAATGATTGCTAAAGTGCTATATATCTCAAGTTGAAGTAATCTTCAAAGTTTACAAACTTTATCTTGTTGTCATCATTTATCTTGCTTTTATCATGACTTGATGAGCAACTTGAGAGATATATGACTATGCATCTATCTTCTTCATCTTCATTTGAAACTCTCTGATAGCATGTCAATTACACTTAAACTCATCGTCACTTCTTTTGAGCTTATCATAAGTGCAAGACTTTTTAGATTTTATAGTCATTGTTATCTGATGTACAATGAAGATTGAGAGAATTCAAGTATTAAAGATCAAAGACTTGAACTTAGATGAAGAGATCAGCTGATCAACAAATGTAGAAATGAGTTCATCAGTCAAATAAGTAATAGTAACGAGCGAAGATGATTGTTGACGATGAAATGACATTGAAGATGATGTAGTTTTGTTTCAAAGAACTTTTCGTCTGATGATTTTTTGTATGACGTCGACTGCTTGTTTAAGTGACGACAAGAATTTTAATACATCTGATGACACGTCTCAATTGAACTCATTTATTGCTACTATCAATAGTTAGATCATGAGTTTAATTACAATGTGCATATTAATGAATCAGATGTTGCTGCATACATTGACTTTGATGAGAATGTACTTGATGATGTCACATTATAGACAGTGTCTGCAATGAATTGACTGCTTAATGAAAACTTCAATTTCATCAATGAATTTTCATTTCTTGAGAATAAATGAAGTCATTCAATAACTAAATTGAATGAAGAGTTGTTGCAGTCAATCTCTTTGTCATCTCTCATGATTGCTGTTGCTTAATATTGTATCATCTTCGATTCTATCACTTCATAAGAATGATCTATATTTCAATGATAAAAAATGCAAGTGAAGTTTTTACATTGCTTGTGACAACATCATCAACGAGTAAGAAGATTGAGTATGTATAACTTGTTTCTCTGCAAATGCTTTTTATGTTTATTCTTTAAACACTTTGCATAAGTGATGTCATTGATCTGAATGAAAGCAATCAGTTAGCTGATATACAGAAGAAGCAAATCAAAATAATAATTAAGATTTTATTTCTCAACACTTGTATTTCTTTGTCTTTTCTTGATACTTTGAGCTCAAAAGAAGTTTCATCATTTGTGATATAATCGCTGAAATCTTTGCAAATTTATGAACTGATCAATTCAATGATGAACTCTCTCTTGTTGCTATTTTGCAAATGAAACAGTATATTATTCAGATTTCTTCAATCATTGTATTTCTTCAATGTCTTTATCATCTTGATTGATTAATTGAAGCAATGAACAATAGTTTGATTGCAAAGTGAAAAATGCGTGTAGTTTCAATTGATACATTAGTCAAAGATCAAATGAGATTGATCACTACATCAAAGTTCAAAGTCAAACTCACTTGCATGATTGAATACTTTTATATCTGAGTCGTGTGAAATCTTTCTATCATCAAGTACAATTGTTCAGTTCACAACGTAAGACAGATCATATACATCTGAATCATCATTATGAAAGTCTACAGACTTCTTGATCATGTTCTTGTTTATCTCTTCATCATATATTTCAGAATCAACTCTGTTCTTTCAACTGTTATCGTTGACACTCAAGATTTGCTCAAATCAATGCTGTGTATCATGTCTGAATCATGAGTTCAGATCAGTAAATAAGACAGTATTTTTAAAAAGATACTTGATATCTTTTAAATTAAACTGTTTATCTTATGACTCTGTTTTATTTGTTTGCTTTAAAACATTCAATATTCTTTCTACGACTGCTTTTTTGACAGATTCAAAAGATGAATGAAGTTCAAAAGTAATATTTCTTCATCTTTTAACATGTTGAGTAGTGAAAGCTTGTTTAGCACTAATCGTGATGTTTTGTATGCATTCAGTCAACACTATCTTCATGATAGTATTATTCAATGTTTATTAAGTCACAAGTAATGCAAAGAGTGATTGAAAAGAAAGTGAAATTATGCAATATATTTGAAAAATTGATGTGCATAAGATTCAATGAACTTGAATAATGATTCTTTGAATCTGCTTTAATTTAAAAACGTCGTTCTTTAAATTCTTGATTTGAAGAAAATTTCTTGACTTTCTTTGCTGTTGAATCAACAATGACATTACATTTCAATAATTTTATGATGATCATCATCTCATCTTTCAATCATGTAAACTATAATTTGCATCATTAAACGCTTGAATGTAATCTTCATAACAAGATGTTAAAGCTGTGCTACTTATGAAAGACTTCAAACAGAATGCTTATTTTCATGATTGTATTCAAAAAGCAATTGATAGTAATGTGAAAGTTATGCAATCATTAAATGAGTAAATGCAACATGTCTTAATTGAACTACATAATTGATCTGCTCACTGACAATAAATGAATTGCTGTGATTCGCGATACTCTTATGAAAGCGCTTGCTATCACATTCTCATAAATTGCAACAGTGAAAGTGATAAACAGATTCACTTGAAAGCATTAGAACTTGCAATGCAATACTGATTTTGTTAACAGATGTCATGATGTTAAAAGATGATCAATTATGCTTTCTAAGCAAAGAAAATTTCAATTCAATATAAATAATTGACTATCTTGACAGATTCTGATTGAATTATGAAGATACATATCATATTTTCACTATGAATTGATTTATTCATCTTGAAGAACGTTTTCAGTATAGTCATGAAAGTTGATAAATGATCATTGCAGAAAGACTCAACATGAAGAATATGCAGATCAATGAAGATGTGACTGAGATGTTTATGATGCAGCTTGTTTGCTCATGTCTCAGAATGAAACACAATAAGCGATAAAAATACAAACAATATTCATTGTATCATTTCTTTTATATTATTAACTTGAATATAGTGAAAAATACAGTGTAAATAAGCATGATTCAATAAAAGATGAATAACAGCTTTGTTGTTTTATGAATGAAAGATAATCATCATATCAAAATTGAAATCAACACTTCTAACATTTTAATTATATTTAATAAAAGAATACAATTCATCAATGATTTTTTGCTCATTTTATTTGAGTGTGTGCTTTTTAAAGAAACTCAACTTTCAAGACATTATAACAGTTAATTGCTTCAATCTTTTGAATCAAAATCATTCTCATTTTAAAGACTTTTTATCTTTCATCATAATCAGATAACAATTTCAATTCAAGCTGCAATCATTAAGATCAATCATTCAGCTTCAACTCACATCAGTCTAGAATTTTACATTCTGCAACTTTATCTCACTTTTTATCTTTCATCACAATCAGATAACAATCTCAATTCAAGCTGCAATTATTAAGATCAATCATTCACTTTAAACTCACATCAGTATAGAATTCAACATTCTGCAATCTCATCTCACTTTTTATCTCTCATCACAATCAGATAACAACTTCAATTCAAGCTGCAACTGTTAAAATCAATTATTCACTTTAAACTTACATCAGTATAGAATTCAACATTTTGCAATCTCATCTCATTTTATCATTGTACATTCTACAATCTCATTGCTTCTTATTGCTTCTTCATCTTTAACAGCTTAATGTTATCTCACATTATTACTTTACATCTTTCAACAAACATCTCATCATGATGTTCAAAGAGAAGTTCAAAGCAGCATTGATAAATAAAGATGCAGTGACTGATATCATGTATCACACATCTTGAGCAATGAAGCTTGAGAATGACAATTTCACTATTTTCATCTTAAATGATGAGAAAATGATGCAGAAAGCAAATTTAACTGAGCATTAAAACATCAAATCTATCATCTTTCAAACTAAGATTATTTTTGAAATCAATGAAGTAGTTGAATCAACAATTGATGCATTCAATTCTTTAAATGAAAGTCTTTACATTACTTGCAAGATTGTAATGAAGATCTTAATGAACTGAATATTCAGCATTCGCTTTGACATTAAATTACATCAAGTCACATCATTGTTATTCAAGAGCTGTCTTTCTGTTCACGACATTTTACATAACTGAGTCTTTCGCTTACATTCAAATTCTGACATTCATGAAGTTATCATTATGAACTATTCAAACATGTCTCTGTTGCATACTTTTTATTTCAAATTCATGTTTTTCACATACAATATCAATGATTCAAAGATCAAGAATCTGTATTGAGATGAATGAATGATCTTTCTTGAATTTATCTTCAGATTGATCTTGATTCATACTCAGTCAATTCTGCTTGAAAATCATGAAGATTCATCAGTTTTTCAGAATATAAAGAACACATTTAAAAAAGTCTTCAATTTGTCAGAAGATCACACAGTCAAGCTGAAGATCTTCATCTCAATGATTGAATGAGATACATTCATGAATCAGTATTGAAAATTCAACAGTAGCATCAGAATAAAGCAAGACTTTTCAGCATTCAACATGTGATTCAGTCAGTCTAAAAATCACAAGCATATCATTTAAGTAGAACAAGTGATTTCAAAGAAAAATCATTCAACTATCTATTTATCATATCAATGCACTTATTGCAATAATAAGAAGTACTGACTTATCAAAGATTTCTTTAGACTACAGTCAATGAAAACACAGCGAGCACTGATTACAAAGACTCAGACATTGCTTTGTAAGTTGCATGCACTCATCACATTTGCAAGAACAGACAAGAAGTATGTTAATTTGCTGCATTTTTTCAATCGTTTCAACTATTGATTTGACTCAAAGAATCACTTTGAAGTGCAGATCAATGATAACAAGTGAACTGCTATCATTCTTGTCAAATCATTTATTTTCTTCAACACAACAGATGTAAGCGTAACTCTTCATCATTCTTTCATTAAGACAGATTAAAGTTCAATTGAGTTGAAGTCAACGTTCAATCTTCATGAGTATGAGCAACAGAATGATGATAAACAAGTACTTCAGTATTATTTTTTCAACTCATTAAACATGATTTCAATTCATTCAATCATGTTTGACAAGCTCGACAGAATCAAAATAGTGACAATCAGAATTTTTAATTCTGCTCATATTGATGAGAAATATTATGAATACAACAATCGCTTTCGCGATATTATACTGAGTCAGAATCTTTGTATCAAATTCACATTAATTCTCTTTGAAGATTTGAATCTCTTGACTACTTTTGCTGAGTGAAATATCAAGTTGAATAAGTTTCAAATGTTGATCATGCAATATTTTCAGAATCTTTCTAACGATTTTGATTTTATCAAGAGACTCTTTGAAATCAAAAAGACATTGATGAATGTCATTATTACAATGCTACTCTTAAAGCTGAGCAAGAAAGTCAAAGTGCTGAGTTCATTCAACAACACAGCTGATACATTCATTCTCAAACTGAATGAACAGCTTCAATGATTGAAAAACAAAGACATCATTCTGATGAATAAGAAGATCATTTGTTTTCATTCACAGTTCACTGAACATCAAATAATCACTTAAAACAGTCATGCATCTCACTCAGTAAACAATGATCTTGCTCAATGATGATAAGATGTCTTTTACAAGTTATCTGATGTTTTTTATGATCAGCTAATAAATCAAATTATTGATCAAAACAAGAAAACTTTACATGATATTAAAAATCATCAATACAAATTGCATCAGATTAGTCTTGACACTCTGCTTTTAAAAGTCATGAGTTTAAGCAATCATTTGATGAATAAGACGTAATTTCAGAGTCAACAGAATGAATAAAATGACAAGCAGCATGAGACACAAGATTCTTCAATTGTACAAATTAACAATAAAGAAGTTGATGTGACTCACAAAGATTTCAAGAGCAACGATAATTCACTTGATGTAAATTACGAAGATTTTAATCTTCATGTCACTCATCAACTCTTGAAGCGAGATCACGAATTCAAACGTTGTATGCTTCAGAAAATTATCAATGTCAAGCTCAATAGAATGAACAATGAGACTGAGCATGACGTTGTTATTAAGACGTTCTGCTTGTACTTTCAAAGAATTGAAATGAAGAAAACTCTTAACATGAAAGATCAAGAATTCTTTCAGCGCATCAAGATTGAGCTAAGTGTGAATATTCTTGAGCATGACGTGAGCATTGTTGTTTGCACGCTGATCAACTTCGACACTACTATGCTAAAAAAATTCAAAGAAGATCATACTGTTATTCAGAAAGTTGTGAAAGTCGAGAATGCAAAGATCTTTATTACTATGATTCACAGCAATGATTCAATGCATATGTTCAATAATGATGAGCAACTTCAATCAATGAAAGAAGACATCAAGAACAATTGTTTTGCACATTAAATAAACAGAAGTTTATTCAAACATCTGATTATGCTTAAATATTCTCATATGCTTCTCACTGAACAGTATTGCACAATTCTTATCATAGATAACATTGTATTCACTGTCTGATACAAAGCTCAGATGCAGTTCTCAGTTGACTCTTCACTTTGATTTAATATGACTATCATAATCATTGTATTGAAGAGCTTTTGTAAAATAAAATGATCATTGACATTTCTCAACATCAATGAAATCAACATAAAAGTCGATGCATCTCAGTTCAAGCAGAATGAGATTGAAGTCATTGTAGCAATTGAGCTAGTCAAGATCTACGCTGAAGTTGAAATATTTGTGAAGAACATCATCATTTTCACAAAATATATTGCATAAGTTCAGCTACTGAAGAAAAGTTTAGTCTCAGACTCAAAAGTTCAAAATGTTGAAGCATACACAATTGATTCTTTTCAAGACAAAGAAGCTTTTGTTATCATTTTATGTATAATGAAAATCAAGAAACTTGACTTCATGTTTCAATTCAATCATCTTCTGACTGTCTGTAATCATACTTACAACTCATTTATTATGTTATGTAATTATAATGAACTTCAGCATGATTATGCTTGCAATTTACACATGATACAACATGTTCAAAATCTGTTCTTGATCAACAAAGTCTATAAAAAATACTCTAGTCAACAAGAATTCATTGATTTCATAAAAACAGAGTGTTAATTTCAAGAACAAAAGTCACAATGAAATGAGAACGAAGCTTGATATGCAAGTGAAGATCAAGCAACAAATTTCTCAGAAAAGCAAGAGCATCATCAGAATGCAAGCGAAGATTAAGCAATAAACTTTGCAGAAGAGTAAGAACATCATCAAAATGCAAGCGAAGATCAAGCAACAAATTCTGCAGAAAAGCAAGAACATCATCAAAATGCAAGCAAAGATTAAGCAACAAATCTCTCAGAAGAACAAGAGCATCATCAGAATGCAAGCAAAGATCAAGCAACAAATCTCTCAGAAGAGCAAAAGCATCATCAGAACATAAGCAAAGATTAAGCAACAAATTTTGCAAAAGAGCAAGAACATCATCAAAACACAAGTGAAGATCAAGTAATAAACTCTGCAGAAGAGCAAGAGCATCATCAGAATGTAAATAAAGATCAAGTAACAAACTTTGCAGAAGAGCAAGAACATCATTGAAATGTAAGTGAAAATTAAGCAACAAATTCTGCAGAAGAGCAAAAGCATCATTGAGATGCAAGCGAAGCTTCTGCAGCAAATTTCGCAAAAGAATAAGCATTGCAAGAAAATAAATCTGATCAAGAAGCAGTATTCATCAACTGATAAACATGTTTCACAGAAGATGACATTCTTTTTCAATGTTTAAATTCTTTGTCTGCTGCTAGTTCAAGTCTGTCAAAAAGATTGAAACACTGATCACTGTGTAATATACACTGAAATACAAATATAACAACTTGCAAATACAATACACTTCAATCAACAATAAACTAGCTTAGTCTTTAAGCTATTATGTGCATCATGTGAGCACAGATCTTCAACGTAAGCTAAAGTAAATTCATTATGTTTCAACTTCTACAGTATTATATTCACTGTATGTAACATAATTTAATCTTTCATTCATCTGCTCATCATATTTGATGTGAGTCTTTTAATTTGTTCTTATAATCACATAAAATCATGATTTAGCATCATATGTTTCTTTCAATGAGCATCATTATCAAGATTGAAATATATTCATTGAATTCAATCTCAGTTGATTGAATCTGCATATCTAACATCAGTTGAGTACATGTCTAGTTTATCACGTCAACTCATTTCACATAGTTGAATAGCAGCATCAGTATTTCATCATCATCATTAATTTTATCAAACTGATTTTATTAATTCATTATAATGACTAGCTTACGTCTTAAAAAGAATATCACTATCAGATATCAGAATTCTCAACTTGATGATGAGTGTTTAACTTTCAGAAACATGACAGAGATTCTTAAAATTCTAAACATCAATAAATATCAGCTGAAGAATTTAATAAATCAAGCTAAGCAATGAACTGAAAAGCATGCATCTACACTCAAGCACATCAGATCTAATGAGAAGTCAGCTATCATTGATGAGCAATTAACATCATTTCTGTACAAAATCAACATGCTTATGTTCAATGACTTCAAAACAAAACAAATTTTCAACATTTTAATCGCTGTAATTCAATGAATGCTCTACAACAAAAGATGCTTTGAACAGAGACATGTTAAACAGATCAACACATCTTTCACTTATACACAAACTAGTTTTACATCATATTCAGATGATCAATCACTCATCATTACATACAAAATTGTAAAGATTCAATGAGCATCATCTGCATCTGAGTTCTCACAGTCACAAGAAGTCATGTCATTCATTAGAACATTTAAAGACGTTGAACTTTATACAATGATGAGTTCACACTTGAATCTGATCACTTGAAGAAAGACTTCAAAAATGAGTTTGACTTTGATCAAAGATGTACTTGATCATGATTTACATGATGACAAAGATCAATTTTATAATGTTTCATTTCAGATGTAAATTGAAATTCTCAAAGATAATATCAGCTATATTGAGATAAACACTATTATTTACATCATAGATGACAAGATCTTGAAAATAAATTCAAACAGAACTTTTCAAGCTGTCTTACGTGATGTCTTGAATCAATCTAATCATGCTGCTCGCTTTAATGTGACTTGCGCTACATTATATTCTGATAGATCAGAAACATATGTATGTAAACAGTGAATTAATGATCAATGCAGAACTCACAGACAATGCTTCATTAATCTCAGCTTCTCATCAAGAGCATACAAGATTCATCAATGTTAATGAAAGCAAAAAGATTAACAAAGTGACAACTTAAAGAAATGAGATCAACACATTATCAATCGATCATAAAATGACAATTGATAATTCAATAAATCATGTATATCAATAAAGATTGACAAGAAGTTTAGATTTCATAGAGCAGAATTGAATAAACTCTACTTATATTCAGAAGCAGTCAGCAGTCGTTAACATGAAAGAAAGTGATGCAAATGACACAGCTGTTCTGTTTACAACGAAGAATAACGTTGACTCAACTGATAATGCAGCGTCTACTCATGTTCAGAAGCAGTCAGCAATCATTAACACGAAAGAAAGTGATGCAAATGACATAACTGTTCTGAGTATAATAAAGAATAACATTGACTTGATTGACAATGCAGCGTCTACTCATGTTCAGAAGCAGTCAGCAATCATTAACATGAAAGAAAGCAATGTGAATGACACAACTGTTCTGAATACAACGAAGAATAATGTTGATTCAGTAGACAATGCATCGAAATCTGATAAATTTGTGAAGAGTGTACATTCACAGCGAACTGACAAGAGTGAAGATTTTACAAACAAGATTCACACGTTCTTATATTTTCATCAAAAGCGATCAAGATTCAATCATTCAAAGAAAGATACAACAAGCATCACATTAACTGATCAAACATTGCACTATAGTAAGTCACTGAAGTATGTGTATGAATGATAAACTAACAACAAGTGATTTTTACAAAGAATGATGAAAGTTTTGAATCATTGCATTCAAAGCAACGAAAGTTGAATGACAAGATGCAGACTCAAGAAAACGACATATTAATGTCAGCTTCAAATAAGTTTAACATTTCAGCTTCAAATGTTGATCAGTTAATAAACATAAGTTCAGAATTGAAATATGATCATTCTTCATTGAAGAAAAACAAAATCATCAGTTCACATCGAGATTCAACGAGTTGAGTTGAACAACATGAAGCAACTGTATCATCTTCATCTTAACAGATGAAATCTCAACAAAACATGATGATTTTTGATCATTTAATTACAGAAGATCTTGCAAGAGAGTCAAATCATGCACGATTAAATATGAATCTCAATGATGATAAAGATAGTGAGCAGAATTTGAAGAAGCATTACGTGAAATGATTAAGATATTGAAATCAATCTTGTTTCTTGACTAACAAGATTGAACAGATTCATGATGAAAATATCATTGATTGTTACAAAGCATCTTCATGAAGAAGACAGATGACAAAAAATGCTCAATTGTTTCTATATAATCTTAATCATGTTGAATCTCAGTTATGCATACATTTGCAAAGAATGAACACATCACTCTTTTTATATCAGACTTTTGAAATTTTTGTAATGTTTGAAATGAAAATGTTCATGAAGAAAGAATTCAATGTTGATGATATGAGTTTTGAAAAGATAAACATGAATGTAAGCAAGATTAAGAATGAAGCATGCTAATTTATTAATAAAACAATAAAGATGCTTGAATTGATTTGTCTGAATCATTTATTGCACATAGCACATGACAAGATCAACGATGCTTATTACAAGAAGAAGTTCAATGAACATTTGAAAGAAGACACTTTCAGTACATTTCAGTCTAGATATGCAAAGTGTTCTTTTGATAACAAGTTGAAAATTGAGTGTTCATGTGTGAACGTAAGCTCATCTGCACGTCTCATATCATTGAAATTTGTCAATTTAGTTATCATTTCATCAATCTTGATTGCAAACTGACTAAAGAAGATTCAAATTCATCTCAACAAAAACAATGATTTATTACGTTAATAAATTTGTCACGCATATTGTGATGCAAAGATGAACGCGTTAGTCATCAGATTAACATGAACAGATAAAGATCTTTTAGTAGAACAAAGACAAGCTAATTCTAATTTTATATGTATAATCATGATAAACATGTACAAGACTTGCGTTGCAGCATTGATGAGAAATTGATATCAATCTGAAAGAGCAACTTCTAGATCAAAATAATCACAGTTGATATGACAGTTCTGAAATATAAAATGAGATCAACTGATTGCAAATGAAATGCATAGAAAGATGATTTAAACATTCAAAATCATTCATTTATTTAAAAACATGAATGAAAAATCTTGTAAGTGATTTGTTACAGATACACTCTTTGAACAATCACTCATACAAATGATGACATGAATGAACATGCTGATGACAGACTTGATGATGAATCAACATGAATCAATATGAAAAGAAAAAGAAGCTCATTAAGTCAATTTGATATACTGTACATATCAAAATTTGAAAAAGATGAACAAAATACATACAAAAATCATCAATCTTCAAGAGAAAATTCATTAAGTCATTAAGAAATACATCAAAGAACTAAAAATCATATGTGACACATTATGATTACGACGTGACATTAATTTATTGAAGTTTTTCAACTCTTTTCTTACAGATGTGAAATTGAATAAACATCAAGATATTGATTGCAAGCTTTCATTAATGTTCAATAAACTTGTCAATTTTTCAGTGATGATAATCATTGAACAACTTCAAAAGAATAGAGATAGAAAAATGTAAGAGTGAAAAACATAAAAGTGCATTGAAGATCAATCTTAAATCAACATCAACAACTGAAAGATGAAAGTTCATTGACTTAAAGTACTTAGCACATTCTTGCATCTTGAACAACTTTCAGAGACACAGTTACTTGCGTTCTCTGAAGAAGAAGACTGAGAGAAGAGATATGTTTGCTTTGAAACAAATCATCTCTACGACTTGAAGAGAGTTAAGTCTTTCTATGAGAAGCACATTCTTGAGATTATCTTCAAGATGAACTGTATCAAGATCAAAGCAATCAACAAACTCATCAATCATATCTGAAACAAGAATGAGAAGATTGTATTCTGTATTATGAGTTTTATGAATGCACTTATTTTCTACTGAATAAGTGACAGAGTTTCTACTTTCTATTAATGTTGTTCTTGAAAGTTATCACATGCATAGCAAGAAAAAACTTGTTTAACATGATTATTAATGTCTAATTATGTAGTACTTTCAACTTGTTCTTAAAGTTTCAGTGACTTTGATAACTTCAAAATTGCTCAAATTTAAAGTGATGAACATAGTTTGATTATTTCAAGAAGATTCAAAAAAACTGCAGAAGTATTCAAATGAAAAGTCATTATGCTTTATCATTAACACTATCAAATTAATTGATGTTAATTACAATTTATACAGAGTTAAAAGACTAGTTCAGATCAATTTGAAATGAATGAAGAGAAATTAAGCACAGATCAAGAAAAGAGTCAATCATCTTGAACAATATGAGAAGACTATCACTTATGACTTGCGCTGCGTAGATTTGCAAATTGAGATGCTGATATACAACAGACAGAATCGTTAAGCACGTTTAATGAACATGATATTGAAGTTCAAAACATTTCAAGTTAAAGAATTAATCAAAGATATCAAGAATGATGATAATGATGAAGATGATCACATTGAACTCAGTGACAGAATGAAAAATGATAACTGCGCATAGATTACATTGCTTCATACATGTGCATCAAGAAAATGCAATGTGTTACTAGTCTATCAGTCTGTATTATAAATAGTTGTACTCATTCTTTCTTCTTTGACATTCATTGATATATTCATCAAAACTTATTGAGATCATGAAAAAATTTATATAATCAACATTAAGCTCTGTAATTCTTGATGATGTTGCAAATATTGCTTTGATGATTCAACAAATCTTCAACGATACAGACAACATTGCTCAAGCATAATCACAGATTTTCATTTTCGTTCTTTCAAATAAATTCATTCAAATAGTTCATTAAAAGAATCATGATTATTCAATCAACATTGTGTCTGAATGTATGCAAATCAACAATGATTCAAAGAAGCAAACGTAATATCATTTCATAAATTGACAACAATGTTCATTTATATTAATTTCAGCTACAATCATTCTGCATCTATGAAATGCAGCAGAGTTTAAAAAACTTCACTCATTGAAGTAATAAAAGTGTATGTCAAACATCAATAATTTCACAACTTGAAATTACGCTTTTATTACATCACTAGTATCAATCATGAAAAGAGATAGATGAAAAACTACAAGTAAGAAAAGTGCGCTCTTTTTAAAAATCATGAATCTTGAAGTTCAAGTCATCTACATGAAAATATGCACTCAAAAAGTCTTCTCATACTTGTCAAACATTCACACATTGCAGATGATGCAAACATGAACGCAATCAATGAAGATCTGAAGTACAAGAATATAGAAATATTTTCTCAGAAAAGAGAAGAAGTGCTGTCAATGCATGCAAAGAACGCATGATACTTTATTTATATCATACTTTGACTCAAAAGTTGACTTGACTTTTAATGTTCAAAAATTGAATGTCAGCTCACTCATTTGCGAATTTGCATCAACATAAGTAACTCACGTTTTGTGATGATAACTCACTCAAAACTCATTACTGCAAATACAAAAGTCACAATCTGCAAGATCTAAACTCATGAAAATCATTTGCAAAGATTCTGACTTAAAGAATGTATTGATTACAATCATTGCAATTGATTATCAACAAGATCGATGATGTAGTTGCTTGATTGAAGAAGACACAGATGCACTTCGCTTCATCATGATCACAATAGTTGAGTTTTATGATTTTCAAGCAATTGTCATTAAGATATTATGTGCAATCGAGAATATTAAATTCAATGACTTTCATACATCTTGAAGATTACATGATGATTAATGATATTGAAGCAGATATCATGAGTTCAATGAATCTGTTTTGCAGTTTAATGAATCATACATCAGTCAAACTTGCAAAAACGACAGACAGATTCTAAAACATCATTTCATCAAAGTTGCACATCAGAAGATGAAATGTGTTCTTTATATATTATATGTATATAGCTAGAATCATGACTATATACAGCTCATTGAGACATACAAGACACTATTACTTGTACTTGAGTAACTGTCTTGCTCTGCTCATCATCAACAGAGAGTCTTACTGCTTGATCTTGCGCTTTGTCATCAATTGCTCATCACATGCACTAATGTGATGAATTGACTCAATGAGATCATTCTGATTGCATCTTTCAATATCTTCGTGATTGCACATGTCTAAATCTTGCAAGAACGTTTTCTTTATGTTTCTTGCATGAAATAAAATATGCAAGCTAAAATTATTCAATCATCACATTTTAACAAAGCTGCAAAGTATTTATCTGCGAAAGAAATCATCTTCTGCAAGATCTTGAAGCTACTTTTGTTGTAAATTGTAGAAAGTCTGAATAATCTTGTCTTTTCAAAAATAGTAGATAAATACTTGATATGATTGAAGATCTTGAATGTTCATGTCATGTTAATCAACGAACTTTAACATCATGCTCAACATCATCAATTTACAAACATGAGAAAAACTTTCTATCATTGAATATTCTGCGTTTATTCAAGATTTTTTATTATTATTTTTATTTCTTCATTAAGTGCATGCAGTCTATGACTATGACACTGTCTAGACGCTGTGCATATGTTAAATTACATGTATCTTGATCAAAGTCGCTGCTTTATATCTTTTCATTGATCAATCACATCAATAGTTTGCGCAAACAGACGTCTTTAATCAAACATCTTCTTTCTCTTGTGCTTTCATTTTCTCGTTTCTTCGTATTCTTTTCACTTTACTCTTTCGTTTTCAATAATTATTTTCTTGTCGTAATTCAAGTACTTTTCAAGTACTTTAGCATTGCGATTCTTTCAATCTTGATGATAAACAACGTCAATATAGTGTTCGTGTTTTTGAACTGTGCTTTTACTTTAAGCTGTGACTGTTCTGCTTTATAATGTTTGCAGTTCAGTAGTAAGTGCTTCGATATTTGTTTCGCCTTGCATATTTCATAGCATTTGTTTGAATTATTCTCTGATAATCGATGCAAATAGCTTTTAAAATAGTCATGTTTCATTTTTAGTTGTATAAACGTTGAAAACGTCAGTCTGTTTATTTTTCAAAGCTTTTTTAATGATCTGTAACTCAGATTCACTCTCGCTGTGTGCTTCTGATACTGATTTTCTTTTTTGATGCTGTCGTTTCATGCAATTAGTCATTGCTCTTTTGTCTCTTTGTCTATTTGCTTTTCAATGAAGCTCATGATTGTTCTTTTCCTAATGTCGATTGTTGATCTTTTTCATGTCACATCTTTGATCAATTGATTTGCTGCTTCGTTTTCAATGATGTCTTTGCGACTCAATACTCACTGTATGCACATATGACATTGATTTTGTTGTAGATTGATCAGATTTTGTTGTATGTTATTGAATAACTTCAAGTTGACATTGCTCTTTGCTTTTAGTCTTTGCAGCGTCATTTGACTGTCTGTGTACACTTAAATTTCGCTGTCTTCAGATGCTTCTTCGCTGCATATCGCGATTGCATCGTTGATAGCTTACAATTTCGCTTTCGTTATGATTATTTCGTCGATCACGCTTGTCGTCTTGCTGCATTTAACAGACTCGTGCGTGAATATCATCACTGTTTTGATTTCTGTTTTGAGTTCTGCTATCTTTTTTCAAGTTTGCGATGCGTCGATGTACATCACTATGTTTTTCGTCTTTTTGACTATTGTTTTCAGTTTTCTATAGTGTGTATTTATCGTTTCATATGTTTCATCTCTTGCGAATTCGATTTGCATCTTTGTCAGATATTCAATTTTCTGACTTCATGATTTCTTGAAGTGAGAAATTTCGATTTCTTTTATTGAATTCAATGTTTTTTGCACTTTGTTCAATATTTGATATATCTACATGAGTCTGTCTTTGCATTTCTTGACTTTTCAAGATAAATTCATCTTCATTTCGTTTCAGTTCAGATATTTCAATGCGTTCAGATTTAGATTCAATTTGATAGAGTATTGAGATGAGTATGAAATAAACATTCTTTTTCTGATAGAATGTTTTTTTGATAATTCAACTATTTGAATTGCATAGTTCTTGCACTTTTGATCTAATTGCATTTTCATCGACGAGATTTCAACTTCTATTTGCATAGCATTTATCAATGATGTTTGAAACGCACTCAGAATTTTTCGTAATGCAGCGTTTTGCAGTTTGCGAAATTTGACTAAGTAGCTTTTTGATTATTTCATCATATTTCGACGTCATAATCGCTAATAAACGTGATGCATATCAGATATAACTACTTTTCTGATTTGACATTTAGTTCTCACTCACTATTCATTAATTTAAACAACGAGTGTAGCATTCTTGTGACTGTCGCGATTTTCATTTGCACATGAACTTTGAAGTTGAGCTTTCGATTCAGTCAGACTTCTAGTCATCATATGCATGTATTTGATTTTATGATCATGTTGTTGAGTAAAGTAATCATTTGATTGAGTGTTGTCTTGTGACTTTCAAAGTGTATCAATTCAGATTTCAAGTCATCGAATTGCACTACGTTGTTCTCAGCTTATGTGAAAGCGATTTTTGCTGCGTTTTTCAGTATTTTCACATTCTTGTCAATATTTCTTTTCTCAATGTATAGCATCACGTCATCAATATAGCTGAGTGACTGTAAATTTTCGAACCTTGCGCGAATCTTTGAAAACAGATATTGAATATAAATTAGAAATAAAATGAGCGAGATAGATGAGTCTTATAATATTTCTGTGCTTATTTTCTTTGATTTCTGACATTCGTTGTCAAATGCTAAGTCAATAACTCAATTTTATAAGAAACATTTTACTCAATTGATTAAATTGACTGATATTTTCAATCTAATCAATATTTTGATCAGCTGTTTCAACGCAACATGATCAAAGACTTCTTTGACATCTAAAAGTAAACAGATAAGCGTGTTTTCTCGACTTTTTGTCATTTGCGCATCATGTACTAGATTTAGTACTGCATCTATAGCTGATCTTTGTTTTCTGTCTCTCATTTGATCAAAATTCAGCAGCTTATCATTAATTTCAGCTGTGTAAGACAGTTGCACTGCTATTATTTTTTCTGCTACTTTGTCTAAACAGTTTAGCAGCGTAATAATTCTGTATGTCTTTGAAATTGAATAATTCAATTTGTCTGATTTTTTCAGAATAATTCTCATGCCTTCGCGTCATATCTTCAAATGATAGTCATTTTCAATCAAATCTGAATACACTAAATTGAAGATTTTTGATATAGTTTTGTACGCTTGCTGTATGATTGCAAATGATATATCATCTGATTTGAATGCTTTTCTGAATGCTGAGAAGTTAATAGCGTGCTTAATTTTCTCTTTGATAACTCTTGATCATTGTATACTTTTGTTCAATAGTAATTCTTCATTGATTTGAATTTTCAATGATGATGAGTACATTGCTTTCAGAAATGTCTTGCACTTTTCATTGAATTTAATCTTCAATTCTTTTTGCAAGTTTTGTATCAAAAGTAGCTTCTCGATTAAACGTGATTTAGTGAACTTGTAGATCTGAAACACTTCTTTTTCTTTGACATTGTTCAAAAAATTGATTCAGAATTGATTTTTGATCAGCTTTATTACATCATGATATGAATTTCGCATTTGCACTATCTCTGCTCATGCATCGTCATTTCTGCATCTTTTTCAGATTCGCTTTTTTGACAACAGCGTCTTTCACATTTCAATGAGTTCATTGTTTCATCAGAGTTTTGATTTTGCACATATTCGCTGTTTAAATACAAATAATTTCACTGTATTCTTGATGCATTCAGTCAAATAAATGACTTTTGCTTCTAAACTCGTGATTCTTTGCATCTTGACTATCATTTTGTCTTTCGTCTTTTGCAAATGCTCATCAAAGTCTTTTCAGTCGACTTTTTGTAGATTGTATGACGCGTTCAGCGAATTTTCGATCAACTTCACTTTTTTCGTAACTATTGTAAATAGAATTACTTCATGATCAAATTCTGTGTCTGCGTTCTCGTCTATATGTCAATTCTTGATATGATTGCACATATTCTTTGATGCAAATGCTAAATCAAGTACTGAGCTTGACTGATTTGAATAGCTGTGATATGTGTTTATATCAGAAGTGTTAATCAGATTGCATTTATGTAAATTTACTCACTTTATTAATGCTTTCGTTCTAATAGAGTTTGAAATTTTTGCGTTTCATCAGCTATGATGTGCATTAAAGTCTTCGATGATAATAACTTTTTGCTCAGAATTTAGCAAAACTTTTGCTAATTCTCGCTCAATCATGTATAATTGCTTGTCATCTGCATTTTGTGACTTTTCGTTGTAAATATTGAACAATAAAATTTCCTTCTGAATTTTATTGTTTGCTATTGATATCGCTTGCATATCTTCGTTATTGACTATGTCTGATCTTGATGTGCATGTAAATTTCTTTGCGTTTTTCGCAACAAATATCAGTACTTTGACATGAGTATTCTGAACATTTGATTTGATGCAGATAAACGACGAATGCGAAATTGTTATATTCTCATCTTTCATTCATGATTCTTGTAGTATAACAATGTCTGTCTTGTTTTTCGCAAATTTCATGCATGCATGCATAATTTGCGTTGACCTTGCACAATTGTGCTGTAGAATTCGAATATTCAACATGTTTGCAAAGCTTTTGTCATTTGCGTTGTTTTGTGACATTTTGAATGCACTACTCATTACAATTTCGTGACTAGATGATCTTTTTGTGAGCTAATAGACTGAGCTGTCTGATATGTTTTGCACATTACGCTGTTTGCGAAGTGCGCATTTTGACAGTTGCAGCATCTAGAAATCATGTGATTGCATAATTGCTTGTCTTTGCACGTAGGTAATTGACATTTATGCTCTCATGTCAGATGATTTCGTTCACAAAACAAGCATCTTGATGATTTATTGCACTTGTTCTGCAAATGTTTGAATGTTTGACATCTCTGACACTGATTGCTTGATCAATAATCTCGATATTCGACTGTTTGATATGTTGATTTCGCAGCTAAGAGTCATTTTTTCAGATTTCTTTGTGCTTCTGCTTCGATTTTGAACGTCAATATTGTCGAAGCATGATTCTTTCTTGCTTTATTTTCATCTTTTGATAATCATATTGAATTAATTATCAGCTTCAATTCAGAGTTATACTTCTTTAGCTCAATTCTCAGATATTTCATTTCGATCTTCATGTTGAAGATTTCGATTTTCAGACTGTATATGACTATTTTGTGTCATTTCTCATCTTTCTTAATGCTTTTAACATCAAAAACATGCTCTCATATTGCTCTTTGCACTAGTAAGACGTCTGCGATGTATTTTTTCAAGATCGTCAAAGCAATGTTGTTTCTCTTTAATGTTTTGACTATCATGATGACTCTTAGATCAATTTTCGCCTTCTTCAATGCGTTGTTCACTGCATTACGCATTTTTATCGCTTGTAAGATTCAGTTCTCATTTTTCAAAGTGACTATCAATCTTCTTTCGTGATATGATATTTCTTGTGATTTTGGCGAGAATTTCTTGATAATCAGATTTCATTCGCCTGCATTTGCATTCACATTTGCATTTGTGTTTGCATTTGCATTTGCATCTGTGACTTGAGCTGCTTTTTGCACATATGTGAGCTTCTGCGTTGATTTTTGCAAATTTTGCATGACTTGCAACGTTTGCGAAACCTGCGTCTTCTGCAAGATTTGCAAATTCTCTGTTATTTGCTTTGCATTGATTTTCTTTTTGATGTCTTCAGCATTTTGTTGAATCAATTGTAGAATGATCTTCAGTTTGTTGTTTGTGTGACTTTGAAGTCAATCAATTTGCTTTTGAATTGAGTTTTCTATGCTTTTGTTGCATGCTCTTTGAATGTAGATTAAGCTATGACTTATAGTCTCTTTCTGTTCTGATATTGCTTGTCTTAGCTGATTGACTGCAAATTCAATTTTTTCGCGCAGTCTCTTTATCTGCATCTCTTTAAAGATGACATTGTAGCACTTGCTAGTACTAACTTCAATGCTAACTTCTTTTTGCAAACTTTTCATTGCTTTTCACTTTTTCATTTCTTTGACTTTCACAATCGCTTATGTTTGCTCTTTTTGCTGCAAATTTGCATTTCGCAAATTAATTGTATTCTTGTCATTGTGCGCATTTGCATGTGAATTTAGCATCAATGCATCAAGTGAACTAAACATGTATTGCGTTTTTTTATTTGCTAATGTGAATGATTTTTGTTGACTGCAAAATAGATTGATAATGTTGTTTTGCAGTTGTTTGCTTGTTGATGAACTCATGCTAAATTCATCTTATGAATTTATTTTAATCTTTAACGTTGATTTTTTGATTTCTATCGTTGACGTTTTGAGTTCTGACTCTGAGCTATTGCTTCTGCTGAGTTTCGCGTTACTATTCGCGAAACGAGATGAGAAAGAGTGCATAAAGCGACTCTTTATATTTCTTTTCATAAAGTGTTTTTTCAAGTTTCAAGCTTTGAACTTCTAGAAAATTCACTTGACATCACTTAAATATTTCTTTAATCTTTTACTCAGAGCGTTTCATGTAGACAGTAACTTTAGTGTAGAGATTTCTCAATTTCTATCTTGAAATCTGCAATAAATTGTCTTCTATTATCAACTTATGTCAGATGAAAATGATACAAATCTAGTTTGCAAGAATCTAGATTACTCTTTTTAATAGAAAATGCTTAATGCAATTGCTTTATATCTTTTCGCTCAGAATAGTAATGACTGATCTCAACTTATTGTTTTGCACAAGAAAAGATAAAATCGATAGTGATTTGATAAGAAATGTTGTACTTCTTTGAAACAATGTTGTTTTCTGTGCAATCTTCAGATGCAAAAGAGTTTAATTTCGATTTTTGTGTCAGTATGCAGTCTTCTGTGCTATTCTAAAGTCGATTGATGACTTGTTCTTTTTATGTGAGTTTGCTTTTCAATTTGTCAATCAAATTACTGTCTGAATTGATGATTCTTTCTTCTGTGTTGATGAACTTTCGTTTCGTCGTCAATTTTGACCTGCGTGAGCGCGAAAAATTTCAATTTTCGATTTTTGACTTGCGACGCAGTCATTTGTAAAGTTATTGAGTCGAATGAGAGCTTGTTTTGATCATATGATTGTGCTCTATAACTTGTCGATCGATTTGATATATCATATGCTTCAATAGATTGCTGTCGTCAGTTCAATGAGAATTACTGTCTAGATGCTGTATGTATGAAACTGCGTAGTAAAAAATAATAAGATAGCACTTTATTGATGATAGAACTAATTGCTAAGAAACGAAAGCAAAAGCTTGCAAAGTTTTCATCTTCTATCAAATCACTATCTTTATTCACTTGCTAGTCTTTTTAATCTAATCTTGCAAGCTAGTCTTGCAGATATGCATTGTTCATAGTTGATGAAATGCATTCTCACAGTTTGACTATTTATTCTGCAAAGATTTCTTTGTTATTTGATCAACACAATATATAATATCATTTCTTAAACAATTGATTTATGACTGTTAAAATCGCGTTGTTTTCATCATTTTCTGATAAATTAATAATAAAGTTTAATGATATGTTCTGTCATCACTGCTTAAGTATGAGCAATGATTTCAGCAGTTCATTAATTCAATCTTTCAATGCTTTTGATTTACAACAAATGTAACAGTTTTAAATGTAATGCTTGATCATCATTCTCATCTTCAATCAACAATATAATCATCTTAGTAAGTTCAACATTTAATTCATGTTAGAATAATCATTGATCAAAAAATCATATGCTTTTCTTATTAATTAAATGATTATTAATTGAAAAACTCATAATTTATTATCTTTTCAAAGTACTTCATTAAGTACTTTGCAATTGTTTAGATTAATATTTTGACAAGTAATAATAAATTCATACACTCTTGTAACATTGATTAAGTTGACTTATGAGAAACTCTATGCTATCTATATTGAGTGAACAAAACTCTCTGAGATAGAAAATCACTCGCTGTTCATACAACTGCTTCACGCAGTTGAAACTATCATTATGAAACTATATATCAAATTAGTTTGCATTGATTGCATGTTAAAGAATGAGTGATTCAATCATTTTAAATTGCTTCAGAAGCTTCATTTTCATCATCATTCTCAGAGCTGCTCTGAAACTCTTCGTGATAGCGATAATTATTCAATAGTTCAAGAAGTCAACGTTTTGTAACATTCTTGATCGCAAATGTGATCAGTTTAAGCAATGCATGAGTACATGTTTTATCATTTGATGATCTCAGTTGCAGTCACATCACATGCTATCTGCGTCTGAAATGTTTCTGAAGTGCAGATAAGCATTCAAATCTATGCATTCAATTTTAATGTAAATGACGAGAATGCTTTCAATCTTCTGAAGATCATTTTGCATCTTTATCATTTTGTTGAACAAATGCAATCTTTGTGTCGAGATGATGTGAACATCTGTGATGCATTTTCTATATTTTTTTCATCGTTGCTTTCACTGACTTCTGTGATACTGTGCTATTGCAATGCTGTCACTAGTTGAAATCATTGCAGCGAGAGTTAATTGCTTGCATCTTAATTATATTTTCGCGTCTTCTTGAATTGATTTGTTCAGAAGTATCACTTTCTTGATGACAAAAGAATGAAAAATGATGCAATTAATGTTCATCAGATGAACATGTATCAGTTTGCATGCTTGTCTGATTTTCTGCGTACAATCATTGATTCAACTGTGTAACATGATCTTGTCTTGCAGCATGTTCAAATGAACATGCAGCGAGCTTATGTACATTTCTGCTTTCAAAATCTTGATGCTTACTCTTTTGAATGCTTTTGCAACATGATGCAGAGTCTGATTCTGTAATGTTTCAAGTTTGCATTCTTTATCTGACAGTTCTTTCTCTTTTTCTCGTTGATGTCAAACTAATGTTTCAAATGCAATTTTTGATCTTACTACTGCTGAGTATATTTGTCTTGCTTTTGTGAAGATTGTTTCTCATGTAAAGATCTCAAGTCAACTAAGTGCTAACATTCATGTAATGTGATTTGCTTTGATTTGATGAAGATGCACACTTCATTGCAATTTCATGTTCAGTTATATTTTCAGAACTTGCACATCTGATTTCAACTTAATAATTGAGCTTTTTATTTATATGTTAATCATCATGTCAAATCTCTTTGATTTTCTGATGAAGTGCATAAATTCATACTTTTTTTATGTGAATGTTGCATCATGAGTGCAAGTTCATTTCATGTAAATGTCATATACTTTGCTCAGTGTTTTGCAAATTTCTTTAATGAATTTATCATATGTTAGAATATTAATGTCATTTACGAAGTTGAGTACTTTGATCTTAATTTTCAATGTTTTGCACTTCTCAATCAGACTTGCGTTGAAAAATAGAAAGAGAATCAATGAAATGAAAGATTTCTGTGATATGTCTGCATTTATCTTGCACATGTCACTCATTTGCTCATTGAATTTCAGTAATGTTTCTCAATTCTCAAGAAAGCTACATGCTCATTTGACTATGTAATCTGAAGTTCTTTTCATTTTCAGAGTATGCAGAAGTCTGATGTGCAAGACTCAATTGAATGCTTCAATGATGTTTAAACTTAGCATAAACATTATGTATTTGATTTTGCAGTCTCATATCATGTGAATCTGATTTACTAGTAGATTTAATGTTGAGATCATGAATCATTTGCATCTTACTCTCATTTGAGCATCAGATAGCATGTGATGAATCTCAACTATATTGCTCAGTCTTTTAATCATGATTGACTTCAAAGCTTTTTTCATGATATCAAGCAAAGCAATAAGTCAATATGTTTTTGAATCAGTATAATTGCTCTTCTTTGATTTGCATAGTACTATCATTTGAGTCTTTTTAAACTGCTTTGAATGATATCTGTGTATTACACATGCATTGAATAAACTCGTTAATATCAAGATCAATTTTGCAAGATCTGTCTACAATGCTTTGTTTAAAATGTCTGAAATGTTTGATGCTTTGTTTGCTTTTACTCTTTTGATCATCTGTCTCACTTCATCTTCTGAGATGCATGAATCAGATGACATTGTCAAGAGTATAAATGAGTCTGCGATGTTATTGATGTTTATCTGAGAAGATGAAAGAAAGAATTTTTCTTGCAATATCTTGATTTTTTTCTTAAACGTTGTTGTCATTTGATCAATGTTACTTCGCTTCAATGATGAAAACTGAGAAAGTTTTTTAAATAGCTGACTTTCGATTCTGACTCATTTTGCAAAGCATCATATTGACTTGAATGCATCACTCAGCTCATGCATTTGTAATCTGAAATGTGCACACTTCACTTGTTGAATGATCTTGTTCTTATAATCATTGTGTTTCAGATATTCATTTTACACATTTAATGTGCTCTGTGTTTTTCATATGATTTGCAGTTGTCTTGATTTCATTACTATCTCTGAGCAGTTCAAATTTCAGAAGTTCTTTGCTCAACTTGATGACTTTGTCAAAAGAATAAATTTCTCAATAATTTTTTGTAACATCTTGATAACTTTGCACACTCTTTTGTTCATCATCATCTTGCTGTTCAAAGAACAATTTAACGAAAAATGCATATGCAGATACACATTCAATGTTTCTGTATTCATTTTCTTTCATAATTGTTGAGTTGAAAACTGTACTGAAGTTGTTTATAAACAAAGTTCTGTGACAATTGAAAGATGATTCAATTCTTAATGTAAATCAATGTGTATCTTGCATTTGCATATCATGAACTGTATTTTCTCGCTGTTAAAAACTAAATCAATAGTTGTAAATTGATTGTGAGTCTTGCAAGTAATAATGTCTGATTTCAGCAATAATTTCAGCTTAGCATTAGTAATAATGTTAAGTAAATTGTTGATCACTGCATGTTGAGTAAAGCATTTTCATTTTTCTCAGTGAGAGTGATGTAGATTGAAATCTTTCATGATCAGTTGTTTGCAGTTATCTTTAAGTAACTCACTCAGACGAAAAATGATTGAAGATTTCTCTGTAGATGTAAAGAACAATGAACATGAGTTGTAAATGTTTATAAGTTGCAATGTCTGCATTTCATTATCTGTGTTGTGAGTTAATATTCTGATTAAACAAATGTCTGATTCAACTATTTCTATCATTCATTGATCAAGTCTTAAACATTTATTCACATATATGCATGTTCTTGATTATGATGACGTGTTTTTCACTAAGTAAAAGAAGTTGTGAGCTGAGTTAAATGATTGAGTGTCGTTAATGTTGCAACTCTGCTTCTGTATGATTACAATGTTAAAATCATGAATTTCTCTGTTAATTAAAAATGATTTCTGAATTTTCAAAGATTTTCTGATGTTGTACTGCAGTATTCATAGAAAAGATTGTTTCATCATAAAGTTATTTATAGCTGTTGTTGACTCTGCAAAGAAAAGACTCTTTAAATGCTTTCAATCATCATGAGTTTATCTCATTTTGTGATTTGTTGTTTCTCACTCTGCTTGAGCGACGTCTCATCTGAGTCGCTACTCACGCAAGAGAAATGATCAACACGTCTCTTTTTGACTTCTATCATCTGTCATGTTGATTCATGAGCAACTAGACTGCGTGTTTTCAGCACAACTGTCGTTGAGCTCGATGAATTCGCTGAACTGAGAAAGTTCATGAACTTCAAAAAGTTCATTGAATCTGCAAAGCTTGAAGACAGTGAAGAGTTTGAAAATTGCAAGAATGTGCAATTGTATCTAAATGCTTTTGAATATCTGAATGATCTGTTTCTATAGATTTCAAACGCTTGTTTCATCTGCTGTCATCATTTGAGACAGATGCATCTTCAAAGTTCGTGATTTTCATTGCAGTTAGTACAACATCTTTTATTTGAAAACATCATGCATCTCTTGATGTGATGTTTATCTGTGCACTTAATGCAGCGTTGATTCTTTCTGCAGAATCTGATCATATGATCAAATTTCTGACATCTGAAGCATTGTGTGATGCAACAGTTCTTCTTGAACAATTCACATATGCATTCATGATATGCATTTAACATACTTACATTCATCAATTGATTTATCATCGCTTTGATTGCTATCTTTACAATAAGTGATGAATAAGTCTTTTCATTCTTTGCTACTTTCTTGAGTCAGACTATTCTTAAAATCTTCAGATTTTTATGAAGTCTTGTGTTATTCTTTATCAGCTTTCTAATGACTTTCATCTGATTACTTATGTCGATTGTAGTATGCACTTCATGTGTCAGCACTGCGAAGATTCATCATGATATGCGCGTCAAGTTTGCAATTTCTTTTGTTCATTCTTGAGTCTTTTTCAGATTTGCTCATGCATCTGAGCTGATTGCATGAAGAAAGATGTCTTTGCTACTCAGCTTGCAAAGAGACATGATCAGATTTCGTTGACTCATTGACATGTTTGCTATTCTTTGAAGAATTTGCTTGATGATCTTCTTCTGCATCTTCTCTATTTCTTCTCTGTCTGCTATCTTTATCATGACTTTGCATCTCTTGCGAAGCGACGATGACTCTTCTCTGAGATGTTACTTTCTCATTGATAATTCTTCTCTTGTCACGTTTGCTCATGACAAGATTTTTGATGAGAGACGCATATTTCTCTGCATTTGTAACTGCTTGCTTAGCAGTTGAACTGATGTTTTCAGTTTTTACACGTTCTTCGTGATGAATGTATTCTGAGTCATATGATGTTTTTCTTCTGAATTGAGTTGAAGATGATGCATCAGCTTTAATGCTATTTCTTTTCATGAATAATCTTTGCTCATCTTTTTCTTTAATGTTGATGTTTTTATTAGTAGATTGATAATGTCAGCTATCTTCTCTTCATCATTGCGTGAGCGTTGCAACTTCACGTCGCTGTTTTCTTGTGACATGTCAATGTTGCTTGCAATCATCTTTGAACTTGCATTGCTGCAACTCGTGCAATTCATCGTTGTTTGATCATTCTCTAGATTCACTCTGTCTTGCATGTAGTGCTCTTTTTCAAGATTTGTTGTGCATGTGTTGTGATTGTTTTTTTACTGAATTCAATAAAAGAAATTGAAATTTCTCACTTCAAGAAATCATGAGATCAGAAAATCAAATATCTGACAAAGATGCAAATTGAATTTGCAAGAGATGAAATATGTGAAACAATAAATACACACTATAAAGAACTGAAAACAATAGTCAAAAAGACGAAAAATATAGTGATGTACATTAATGCATCGCAAACTTGAAAAAAGATAGCAGAGCTCAAAACAGAAATTGAAATCATGATGATATTCACGCATGAGTCTGTTAAAAACAGCAAGACAACAAGTGTGATCAATGAAATAATCATAATGAAAGTGAAATTGCAAACTATCAACAATGCAATCGCGATATGCAGCAAAGAAGCATCTGAAGAAAGCGAAATTTGAGTGTACACAGACAGTCAAATAATGCTGCAAAGATTAAAAGCAAAGAGCAATGTCAACTTAAAGTTATTCAATAACATACAATAAAATCTGATCAATCTGCAATAAAATCAATGTTATATATAAATGTTAAAAACATCAATTTATCTACTTTTCGAAACTTTTTTAGTGATTTGTAACTCAGATTCACTCTCGCTGTGTGCTTCTGATACTGATTTTCTTTTTTGTTGCTGTTGTTTCATGCAATTAGTCATTGTTCTTTTATCTTTTTGTCTATTTGCTTTTTGATGAAGCTCATGATTGTTCTTTTTCTGATGTTGATTGTTGATCTTTTTTATGTCACATTTTTGATCAATTGACTTGCTGCTTCGTTTTCAATGATGTCTTTGCAACTCAATACTCACTGTATGCATACAGCTAAAAATAAGACATGACTATTTTAAAAGTTATTTGCATCAATTATCAGAGAATAATTCGAACAAATGCTATGAAATATGCAAGATGAGACAAATGTCGAAGCACTTACTACTGAACTGCAAACATTATAGAGCAGAACAGTTACAGCTTAAAGCAAAAGCACAGTTCAAAAACATGAACACTATATTAATGTTGTTTATCATCAAGATTGAAAGAATTGCAATGCTAAAGTACTTGAAAAGTACTTGAATTGCAACAAGAAAATGACTATTAAGAATGAAAAAGTAGAGTGAGAAGAACATGAAGAAACAAGAAAATGAGAGCACGAAAGAAAGAAGTTGTTTAATTGAAAGTGTTTGTTTGTGCAAACTATCGATGTGATTGATCAATGAAAAGATATAAAGCAGTGACTTTAATCAAGATACATGTAATTTAACATATGCACAGCGTTTAAACAGTGTCATAATCATAGACTGCATGCACTTAATGAAGAAAAAAAAAAGTACGCAGTCTTCTGTACTGTTTTAAAGTCGATTGATGACTTATTCTTTTCATGTGAGTTTGCTCTTTCTATCTGAATTGATGATTCTTTCTTCTGCATTAATGAACTTTCGTTTCGTCGTTGATTTTAATCTGTGTTAGCGCGAAAAATTTCGATTTTCGATTTTTAACTTGCAATACAGTCATCTGTAAAGTTATTGAGTCGAATGAAGACTTGTTTTGATCATACGATTGTACTCTATAACTTGTTGATTGATTTAATATATCATATGCTTTTATTTCTATGTTTGCTACTCTGTTTGCTTCTTGCTTTTGATCTAGCGTGTCTTCATGAGTAAAATTCATGACGTGTTTCATATTTCTTCTTCTTTAGCTTTGAACTTCTAGTTAGAATACACTCATATGATTCGCTTTATGCAAACTTATAACATTAGTTCAAAGCTCATCAATCTTGCTATTGATGTGTAAATGATATAAAAACAAGCTACATCACTCAAACTTGAATCAGAATCAAAACTTGAAAATTGAGTTCAGAAGACTCATTAGAAATCAAGAAATTTCTAAAACAGAAGAACATAAACGCATTACTTTAAACTAACTCTTTACTGAGTTCATCATCAGAACAGAAGAACAGAAGAACATGAACGTGTTGTTTTAGAATTGAAATCAGAAATTTTAGTTGAATTTCAATCAGCAATTTTCTACTCACATCATGATTAAAAGCATAAAATTAGAATCAGTGAGCATTGCTTGTTACAAACTTCAAAATGCTGAAAGAGAATCACTTCTATCACAGAATTAAATAGCATCAGAAGAAAAAGACATAAATGCATCATTGAATACAAAAGAAAAAAACATGAACGCGTTACTTTTTGATCATGAAATGATCAAGATCAGCATCAGCACTGAACTGAATGCTTGAATAAGTACTTATGAAGCAAATGATTTCATTACATTTATCAAGTACATATGTTAATAGCATGACATTGAAATCAAGATTCATAATGACATGATTCAGATGTTGAATGATATCAACAAGATCAACATTGAATTGAAAGTTATTAATATTGAGTTGAAAGTTATACAAATAATGTTGAATGCTGTTTAAACACATCTACAGAAAGAAATAAAGAAAAAGAACATGATTATACATCATTTAAAAGTAACATCAAGTCAACTAAGCACTTTGATTTCAAAAGATTGATTCTTAAAGTCAATTAAGCTATCTGACTCATCTTTGTTTAAAGATTCAAAACAGAATGTGAATAATTGATTGTTTTGAATGTGAAACAAGCTAAAGATGAGCAAAAATCATTTTTCTATTGAAGAAATGAAGATTGCATATGTGGAAAGTTGAGTCAGTAAAATGATAATCAAACACATAGTACTCAGAATGAGAAACATGATCACAAACTTATTTCTTGAAGCAAAAAAGATATTATCAATCATAAATAAAATGTATGACAATCTCAATTAACATCACATGACTCAACAACAGTTCTTGAAGCTGTATTAAAACAAGATTTTCTTTCATGAATTTTGAATGAAATTTCAGAGACTTAGTGCAAAACTAAAGTACAATAATGAAACTTTACTAAATGATTTTCAGCATAAGATTAGCTTAAATCTTCAGTGAGTCATGATTAATGAATGAACTATGAATTTGAATGAATTTGTCAACATTTGCATGCAAGTTGATGTTCAATTGATGAAATTGAATACTTGATCAGCTCTTAAAACATCAATGATTTAAATTGCTCGCTTTATTACTAACATCTTAATGATGATCACTACTGCAATCTCAGCTTCAATCTTTGCATGAAAGAAACTCAGAATATTGAATGTTGATTCTGTTAGAAAGAAGTTTTTTTTTGAATTCTTACTCGATTCAACATTCATTATGAGTTTATGCAAGATTTTATATATTGTAGTGAACGCTGCGCTAACGTAGCGCTCTTTTCATATTTACTATCGTTTTTTTCTGCGCTTTATACTGTAACTGTTCTCAATGCAAGAACTTTATAAGCTTGTTTCTTTTCTACTTTCTCTTTCTTTTATCTGATTCTTTAATGATGTTACAGTCTGAAATTGATTCAGTATGCTTATTGAAAGTATTATTTGAAAGTATTATTGTTATTACACTCATGATTTCTAGAAGCTTTCTTAAGTTCATGATGTTCTCTTTGCATTGCATCATCTTTCATTCTATCTTTCATTTAGAACATATTAATAGAATGTGCTTGATCAACATTTGATCTTTGTCACACTTGCACATCATCATAGCAACATTGAATACTCATCTTTCATATAAAAATTAATTGAAGTCAATTTTTCTTGTGTGTAGCTGCATTAGTAATGCGCTGTGAAACTTTGCATGATTCTTATGCAGTTGCAGATGTCAATGTGTCATCTTTGATGTTAAATGTTGAAAATGAGCTGCGTTGAATTTCTTTTTTCAAACTATTCTTCAAGTTTGTCTGATTTATTTCTGTATGAGTGTTAATCTCATCATCATTTCAGTGCATTAACACTCAGTCAGTGATAAAGACAAATTGTATGCATCATTAATCATCTTGTTCATCGCTTCATTTTCAAGTATTTCTGCATGTCTTGTCACTTAATGTAGCTTCAGCATGACTTTTTAAGATCAAATGCTCTCATGTGCAATTTGAACTCATTGCAGATGTGTCTGATTTTTTGTTGATATCATAACTTTCACTGTTTTTAAAGAAGTCTAATTATCATTGTATACTTTGTATGTTTTTTCATGATACTCTTGATTTGCTGTTGCTACATCTGCAAGATGTTTCGCTCTTGCAACTAATTCTTTCAACTCATCATGATGAATGATGACTAAAGTCAATTTCTTCAATCTTTTATTTAACTTTCAGTTTATTTTTATTGCAATCACTGTAACATCATCTCTGCTGTCATTATTATTTAAGTAAACTCTTTGCTTTAACATGAATGTGTTGAAATTATGTTATCTTATTGACATTTTCTTGTTTGCAACTATAACTATCTTCAATGACTTTGATCAGAAAATCACTGTGTAAAGATGACTTCAATTCATCTTTGTCTGCTTGAATGTTTCTTTCATTCACTTTCACTTCAGCTGTAAAAATATTTTACACAGCTTTAATTTTCAATCTCTTTTGAGTATCAAGTCATTGCAAATTCAATGCATTGTCATCTTAATAACTTTATTTGATTTTCAAGAGTTCATGTTTATTATTGATCTTTGTATCAGCTTTCATAAGTGAATATCTATCAACATCATGTTTGTTTTCATCTGTAAAATCTTTGTTAATGTTGCATGATAAACATCAATGATCTGTCACAATGCTCTTTTTTGCACTGATTTCAGCTTGATGTTTAAACTCTTTCAATGATCTTTCACTCTTTGTGATGTATATTATATGATGACTTCATGACTAAGCAGAGAGCGTGTCATCGCGAAGTATATTTGCTTACTCATCATCATTGATAAGCTTCAAGTGAACTCAATGATTGTTTGCATGATCTTTTGTTTAATCACTAGTTTTGCTTTGACATGATGCATGTGAATCACTCATCTTAACTTGAAGTTCAGTTGAACTCTCAAGATTCTGATGTCTGATTTTGAATTAATCTGATGTTTTATTAACTCTACATCAACTTTCATATTAAATCATTTAAAGATTCTCATAAAGTGAATCAACTCATGCTTTATCATCAAGAATTTTATATCATGCGTTTTTGATCATTGTTTGCATCTATCATAAATTTTGCTAAAAACTCTGCAGTTGCGTTTCATAAACTCTTCATATATCAAGATATTGATATTATTTACGAAGTTTATAAAGTTAGTTTTCAGCTTAATGTCATCACATGCTTTTAACAAGTTTACATTTTAAAACAAATATAATATCAATGATAGCAAAAAGTCTTGTGATATGTTAATGTTCATGCTGCATTTCATCGTCATGTAGTCATCAATTGTGATCATAATGCATCAATCTTTCAGAAAGTTCTTCACAAATTCAAGAAGCAGTTTAGAAACTTTTCTTTTCTTCATGTCATGTAAAAGTCTGCTATGCATCATATTGTTAAATGCATTCTTCTCATTCAGACTTAGCAGTGAAACTACTCTTCTTCTTGTGTCACTTCACATAATATGTATCTTTTCTATAATTAGTTGCAAAGTCATATTTGTTGATCTGTGCTTGCAAGTTCTCATCTGAATGTTCAATATTAAGTTGCAAGCTTCTACAACATTTTGCAAATGTTCAAATACAATGAATTTCAATATTTTGCTCAGTATATTAAGTAATGCAATTGATTTATATATTTTTGCATTAAAGTAATCTTTCTTGCCTGACTTTTGCATCATTATTATGACTGCATTCTTGAATTGAATTGATTGTATTCTCTTTTGTAAACATATTTCAAAGAGAAAGTATATTTATTCTGATGTGTTGTTGATGAGTCTGCGCATTATTTTATTTATATATTTCATGTATTTCAACATCTTGTCAAATGTCACTTTGTAAATGACTCTTTTAATCTTATGATGCATTAGCAAAGTATCATCTTCAGTTGAGAGCAAATACTTGAAATTTATTGTGTTCAGCATGAAAATCTTTGAACATGATAAAAAGTGAGTCTGAAACATCATCTTTGCTTTATTTTGTGCTGTTGTGATGATATCAAAGTACTCTGACTTGATCAGAGAGAAAATTGTCACTTAAATCAGTATGTCTGCAATTGCATTTCTTGCTCATTTTGCAGTTTTGAACAGTTCTCTCAAGAATTATTCAACATTCTGCATGATCTTTTAATACTCACTGCATTTCTGTTTTCTGATGATTTTGCTCTTCTTGTCACATACTTGAATGTATTCTGTTCAGTCATTGATGATTCAACAGCTTCTTCTCATTCATTGCATGCTTTTGATGATCTTTGTACACTTCTTCGTTCATTCTGCTTTGATCATTTCATGTAATCTCGCTTAAAGAGTGAAAATCTCAATGATTTTCTTCAATGCATTTAGCAGTTGCTTGATATATTCATTTATACATTGATGCTTCATCTTATGATTCAACAGTGATTTTGACATTTGTTCTTTTAAAGTATTAAAAAACTTCTCTTTATTCATTATCTTTCAGTTGCAACGCGATTTTCGCGCTGATTTTTTGCAAACTTTGAAATCTATAATTGTTTGTATTAATAAATGATTTGAGAAGTTTTTTATTTCTTCGTTGATTTTGCATTGTATTAATTGATTCATAATGTCATCTGTCGTAAAGATTAAATTTATTGTCATTTGAGATTCTTGATAATTTCTCGTAATTGTATCTTGAAATAATGCTAGTGATGCATCAATGTTTGTGATTATTTTAATTAACTCATTCAACAATAAATGTTAGCTTGAGTAGAATGATTCTTTTCATGTGAAGTGATGCAGATTGAAGTCTTTTACAAAAATGCTTTCTCTCGACATATGCAGCGTCTTTTTGATGTCTGAAAAATTTTCTTTTTCATGAATGATTTCATGATTTCTGAATGATGAATTGTATGCTTCATGAATGTGTATAACTTTCTGAATTATCTGTGCATTATCTGTTAATGTTTGTAACATAATTGTATTTACATTTTTGAAGTATCATATTGAATATCAGATGTTGCTGTTGATTTTCTTGTTTATATAGAAATAAATTCTATCTTCATTATTCTTCAGCATGAAGTTAACAATTGTTGAGCAGTATGCTTTGAAAATGTCATCAAATCATCAAAGTTCTTAAAGAATCAGAATGTCATAGTTCTTTATCTTTTTCTCATGTAGTAATGCTATCATCATTTTGTTTCTGAACTTGTGAACGTTGTACTGTAGTATTCAAAGCTTCTTTTGCTGAAACATTAAAATTTACATTTCAGACTGTTTAATGTTCTTTTGAATGTCTGCAAAGTGTTTGCTTTACTTGTAAAATTCTCAACAGAAAATGATATTGATAACAACATGATTGACGTTGACTTTAATTCATTTGATCTTGACTTCTTAATCAAATGATTCAATATAATGTTTTCTGATGTGATGATTGCACTGAGCAGATAACTTTCATTCATTGAACGTCTCTGCTTTCTCTTCAAGTCATTGTTCATCAGTGATTTCAAATTGATAAATGTTTCTGTGAATGTTTTTAACATCGCTGTCTTTAGTTCTTTCTGTCTTTGTACGACATGATATAAAGATTTGTGCTTTGTGACTCTTTTTATTCTTTCTTTTTCAGCTTGTTGTTTATGACATTGAGAGTCAAAGACTCTGTGTATGTTTCAACATACTTTACATTTTCACATGTTTTAAGTCTGTTTGTAAAAACAATGTTTCAAATAATGATTCAGCATGCAGTAAATGCATCTTTGCTTATTTTTGTATTCATACATCTTGTGATTATATTTTTAACACTTTAAACATTGATGCACTCTGCAGCTTAAATCATAAAACTGTGTGATCTTTATGTTGATTTCATGATATACTTTCTCATTGATCAGCTTGTTCATCATTTCAGCACTGATTACACATATTATCAGCAAGACATATCTCTTCTGCTCACTCTTCTTTGTGAGTCACTCAATCTTCTCGATCATCATTTCTGAATGTATATCTTTATTGATCTTGATGAGCATTCTCATCTCTTTCTTCTTTATGTTCTTAGACATTTCTTCGATTTTAATTTCATGTATCACTACTTCAAAACTGATTTCATGCAGACATGCATTCAACAATATCTCTTTGATTCAAAAATCATTTTTCTTCAATGTTTTCTTGCTGTTCTTTGTCTTGATTCAAAATATCAGTAGTCTTAATTAATTTTTCATTGTTTTTATGTTCTTGCATGTCAATAACATTTCATTGACATTAATTTTTTTTTGCTCATCTCACTATGTTCTTCATTGTTGTTATCATGATTCTCTTTATTTCTTCTTTTTCTTTGATGAAAATCTTTACTTCAAATTTCTCATAATGATTTTGCATTGACAACAATATATTGATGTTAAATACAAGATAACTTTCAAATAATGTTATCAACTTCATGCTCACTTTCTTTGCTCAGCTGTCGACATGTTTTCTCTTCTTCATAAACTCTTTTTCAAGTCTGCTCATTATTTTTTTCAGTCTCTTCAGCTGATTTTTCATGCGCTGATTGATAGTTAACACAGTGACACATTGATGCATCAGCTTTTCTATCATTTCTGTCAAACTTTTCATCTCTTTTCAGAGCATCAATTCATTGTTTCTACGTTCGTTGAATTTATAAAGTACTTACAGCTTGTATAATTTCTTTTGTATATTTTTTTGTCTTGACTGAATTCTTCTGTGAGATAGCAATAATCATCTTTCATTCACTCATTAACATCATATTAATGACACTTTTCATCTGTTCTTGATAATCAGAATGAAGTGTAAACGTCATGTCAATGATATGCTTTGTCTCTGAATAGTTTAAGTAATTCATTTTCATGATTTTGCATGTTGTTCAAAAAATTTAACTTTCTCTTTTTCTCTTTATTTTGAAAGATTTGAATCAATTTCTTCAATGAGCTAGTCAACTAGTGAGTTTGCTTCAATGATCATTCTTTCTTTCTCATAGTGAGTTTGCTACAAAAAATCATCATTTTACTATTCATTCATCTTTGTTAGAAGTTAATCTAGAGCGAGTCATAGAAATGTCATTTAACTAATAGATAAATGCTAAGAAAGAAAAGTATCTACAGAAAAGAACTTGATTCTTATGTGTGTGTTTCTCAGCTCTGTGCTAGACTCAATTGAGTTGATGTCTTACACATATGATGCAGAGTCTTGATGACAACATGACTAGATCAGATTTTCGCTAAACTCAATTAGAATGAAATCAGATGAAGACTAAATGAAGACTAGAATCATAACATTACTCTCTTCTCTTGACTATTCATGTTCACATGAATGTTGTTTCTTAATGCGCTTTTCTTGAATATTTGATATGAAAGTCATCAATCATCTCTTGAGCATTCATAAATTCGTTATTGTCAGCGTTATATCAGTTGAGATCATTATCATAACTCTTTCATTTGACTTGATATTGAAGTTGTCTTTGATATCATTGAAAGTTCAATATATTATCAATTTTTCATTCATCTTCATCATTTATCACTATTGACTCTGAGAATTCATTCTTCTGATCAGACAGAGAGTTATCAACTGCAGAACGAAGAAGCTCTGAATGAAATATCTCATGTATATGCATAGTTTCTGATAGTTTCAACTTATAAAATGAGTCAACAGACTCAATGATCTGAAATGAGTTAAGTATCTTGTCATTCAATTTTTTGAAAGATCTTGCTGTAATGATGTTTCGTTCATTCAGAAACATCTTTGATTCAATTTCATAATTGACTTTCTTTCTATGCTTGTTAGCTTGATTCATCATTTGTTCTCGTGCTTTGATCAGAGCTTCGCGAGCGAAAATCAGTGTTTTATTCATGTGATTGAATATATCTTTGACTTGAGCAATCTGCAGACGTTTGCGAGTGCTTTCATACTTGATGATGTCAGAGTCAAAGCTTATATGAGAATGAAAGCTTTTGTTCATGAAGAAGAAGATTAAGAAAATGACTGAAGACAAGATGTTATTATCAACAAACTCAATCATGAGTAGTCACTTGAATCAGTCATTCTGCATGTATGAACAGAAGAAATGAAGATATCGCTCAACATTCTGATTGACTCGTTCGCTTTGATCATCAATCTGAGAGTGATAGACGATGAATAATCAAAGAGAAATGCTCAGTCATTTGCAAAGAAACTTTCAAAGAATGAAAATGAACTGAGAATCTTGATTGAATACAATGAAGCTTGATAAATCATGAGTTCAATATACTCATTAAAGCAACATTTCAGCTGTCTTTTCAACTGTGATATCTTCATCATCAATGATGCAAGAAATATAATGTTTTTCTTTTGACAATTTGCAAATGATAGTCAGAATAGTGTTGTAGTCATACGAATCAAATAGATTGATAATGAAGTTCATGACTATGTTCTGTCATCGCTGTTCAGATATAGATAGAGGTTGAAGCAAGTCATTTGATTTATTTCTTGATGTCTTTGAATGTTAACATATGTAGCAGTTTTGAATATATCAATCTATCGTTTTTCGCATAGAAGATCAATAGTAATTTCGCTTTATGATCTTCACTGTTCTAAGAATTTCAAAATGATTAATCGATGATTGATCATATATCTTACGAATCAGATTCATTTGTAGAAGCTTGTTGAATGAAACTCATAGCTGACTATCATGATACAAGATTTCATTCTGAGTTTGACAATTCTTCAATTTGATATCTTCATATTATGTCTCGTCTCTTGCTATTGCTTCGCGAAGTAGCGTACAATTCTTGTCTATCTCATTAATTTCAAGAATCTGTTTATAAATTGATTGATCATTATTCTTCTTTAGATTAGCGATCTTCATTCAATTCAATGTCAGAATAGTAATTCTTTGATATTGAATGCATTCATCGTCGAAATCTCTAGGCATGAAGTCAGCTCAACGAGTTAATGCATCAATCTTAATGTTCTGTTTGTCAGATTGATACATTATTTTGAAGTTGAAGTCAGCTAGCTTCTGAACTCAGCGCATCTGTTGTCAACTCAGCTTCTTATCTTTCATCAATGAGATGAGCGTTTGATGATCAATGAACATCTTGATAGAAATGTTGATCAGCTTCAGTTCAAGTCATTAATGTTCAAAAGCTCAAATTATGATCAGCAGTTTCTTATTGTATATCTTGTAGTTGCACTCAGCAGAAGACATGTTCTTGCTATAGAAAGCAATCAAATGTAATACTTCTTCGTCATCATATTGAGAGAAAACTTCGTCATTTACGTAGTTGAATGAGTCAATTTTCAGAATAGTCTCATAAGTCTGATTAAAGTGACAAAGTATAAAAATCTCAGTCATACGTCTCTTCATGTAGTTGAATGCAGTCTGACAAATCTCATTTCATTCAAATATGATCTTCTTTTGAGTGAGTTGAATCATTGAATGAACAATCTTCGAAAAGTTCTTAATGTCAAAATCATGTTTAAATGATACAATCAATGAAGATCAGAATTGATAGTGCTTGATCTTTAAAGATAGCTATAACTGAATATTAAGAATACAAAAGAAGATTGATACAAAAGCTTCTATTTATGTAATGTTCAGAGACTGCGCTAGACTTGAAAGAAATGTGTTTGTGACATGAAAAAAAGATGATTTAAATGAATAATATGTTGGTGAAAGAAAAAGAGTGTTGAGTCATATCTGAGTCAAATCTGAATCAGATCTAGATCAGATCTCGACTAAATTGTTGACTAGCTTTAATTATTACACAGAGTACTCGCTAGCGTGCACTGCGAATTGATTAAAGCTTCAATCTTGTTCAGTCTTATCAATCTTGATATGCTCATAACATTACTTCTCTCTTTGAAAATTAATGTTTGCATGAATGTAGCTTCTTTGCTTGCTTTTGTTGATAATTATTTCGATATTTAGCGCGATTTGCTTGAATATAGCTTATGAAATTCGTTCAAAACTTTCTCTGAGTCATTGAATTTTTCTTTATTGACATAGTATCATTTGTTGTTTCTATCTAGATCTTTTCATTTGACTTTGTACTGTATTTGATCTTGATAGCGTCTGAAGTTCAATATATTGTTTATCTCTCAATGTTCATCATCTTTGATAGTGATTGATCTGAGTGATTCTTGTTACGATTCTAGCTACGCATTTATGTTGATAGCTATGTTGATGACTATGTTGATGACTATGTTGATGACTATGTTGATGACTATGTTTCTGACTATCGTCGATCGCTTGTCACTAGACTATTGAGTTGTTTCAAAGTCAACTCTATTCAGAGTTAGCTTATGTTCTTCTGAGTTATATAGATAGTCGATTCTTCTCTTCTAGATACTTTTCTTTCTTAGCATTTATATACTCGTTACATTACACTCATATGACTCGCTTTATGCTGATCTCTAACATTATATAAATGCTTCTTCATTACAAACGAAGTGAAATAATCTGCATCGATTTCTTCGAGTGCTTCTGCTAGTAGTTCTTCAACTCTCTATTGACTTTGATCTAGCGACTTGTGTTCATGCAGCAGCACTCATCTTTCTTCACTCGTGCGCTGATCAGCGAGTATAAACAAACGATTGAAATCATTCGACTAGGTCAAAGATCAGCGAATACATCGCTCATTCAAATTCGCAAGAAATTCTTCAAGTTTGATGAGCATTCAAATGAGGTCAGTCATAAAACTGCGTGAAGTCTCTATCTCAAAGAGCAATCAAAGAGATCAGTCTAGAACTGCGTGAAGTCTCTATCTTGATGAGCAAACTTCAACAGTGAGTCTGCTTCAATGACACTCATCGTCAATGCAATGATTCACCTACTCTCATCGCTCTACTCACCAGTGAATCGATTCGTCTATTCATTCATGTGCAACTAGTGAGTCTGTTACAATGACATGATAATGTCTTCAACAACAAGCAAGTTTTTGAACTTGTTTCTATATCAAAATCTCAGTGAGTCTGCTTCAACGACACTCTCAATGCAATGATCTACTCACTCACATCGCTCTATCTATCAGTGAATCTGGTCAAATGTTCACATGCAACTAGTGAGTCTGCTACAAAGACGTCTTTCGTCAACGCAATGATCTATCTACTCACATCGCTCTACTCATCAGTGAATCTGATCAAACGTTCATGTGCAACTAGTGAGTCTGCTATAATGACATCATTCGAATCGATCTCTTCAATGAGCTAGTTGATTCTCTTCTAGTGAGTCTGCTTCAATGACATCAGTCAATAGTTGATCTCTTCGCTGAGCAAGTTGATTTCTCTCTACATAGCTAGTCTGCTACAATAGACATTTCGATTCTACACAAGACTAAGAAAATACATTCATGTGAACATGAATCATTGAAGAAGAAAAGTACTGTTATGATTCTAGCTACGTATCTATGTTGATAGCTATGTTGATGACTATGTTGATGACTATGTTTCTGACTATCGTCGATCACTCGTCACTAGACTATCGAGTTGTTTCGAAGTCAATTCTATTCAGAATTAGATTATGTTCTTCTGAGTCATATAGATAGTCGATTCTTCTCTTCTAGATACTTTTCTTTCTTAGCATTTATATACTCGTTACATTACACTCATATGACTCGCTCTATGCTGATTTCTAACAATTCTGAATGTTGTTTTGATAGAAAGTCTTCTGAATACAATCATAGTAGCTTCAAGCTGAACATTGAATGCAGATGCTTCATGCTGACTGATAGATGAAGATGATAGAAGATACTTACTTTAGCAGTGATTTGATAGAAGTCTAGCTGTTTGTCTTTCAAATCTTTACAGAGTCTCGTTGTCTTGACGTTTCTGAAAGATAGTCAAACTCAGTCATCTACTTCATATGTGACGTTTCATTTATGTTTATTGATTTGAACTTTGATGATCAGCTTCGTTTTTTTCAATTGTTGATGATTGAAGCTCAGTAGCTCTTTCATTCAAATGACAATATCATCTGTCTTTCTAGCTTCAAGTCGTTCATAAGTTGTTTCGTAGTCAGTTGTATCTGAATTGAAACTCATTCGAAAGTGAAATTCTTTATTAAAGTAGAAGAAAATCATTGAAGTAATCAAGAAGATATTGAAATTGTCGCTGAATTTCATCATAGATATTCATTTAACTCAGTCGTTCTGCATGTAATTGCAGTAGATTCTAAGTTTGTGTTCAACGTCTTGATTGACTCATTTCAATTAATCATTGATCTTAAAATGATAAACTGTGAATAAATTAGCTGCAATTCTCAGTCGTTTGCAAAGACTCTTTCACATAGTCAATATGAATTGAAAGTTTCTGTTTGAAACAATAGAACTGAGTAGATCATGCAGTCAATAGACGTTTCATAGCATGATTCAAACTGTTTCTTCGACTGAAATGTCATCATCTCTTCAATGACAGAAAACATAGTGATGTTCTTTGATGAGATGACATATGATTATGCAAATGATATTATAGTTTTCTGACAAAGATAGCTCAGTGATAAAGTTCATAGCTATATCTTTTCAGCGTTTTTGTGAGATCAAAAAAGAATGATGAAGTTCATTGATGCTATTTCTAGAGACTTTGCTTCGCTGATAAGCATGACAGTTTCAAATGTATCATCAAATAATAGCTTGATGATCTGATCAATAGTAGAAACGCTGAACTAGATCAATGATTCATTTATTGTCGAAGTGAAAGATTAAAGATTGATCATGCACTTCTTGTAGTAATTTCGTATGCATGTTCTCAGAAACTCACAGTAGATCTTTTTTAAATAAAACGTCATCAATAATTTTGCAGTTCTTCATCTTAGTGCTATGAAGCTTGAGCTTGTTGTCGTTTTTAGCTTGTTTATATTCATTGCAGAACTCATTCATTTAATTGACTAATTGTACTCTCTGATAAAGATTGACTTCTGATTTTGAATTTGCGCTCGATTTCAAGTCAATAGATAGAATATCAACTTTATCAAAGATAAGAATAGTTTGAAAGCAATCTTTAAATTATTTAGCTAATTCAGAGATGTTCGCTAGAGACATTTGAGTTAGCGCATTGACTTTAATGTTCATTTTGCCTGATCTAAAGATGATTTGAAAATTGAACTTCGATAGAATGTTCAGATAGTTGACTTGACGTTGACTCAGCTGTTTGTTTTTCATGAAGATTTTCAAGACTTAATGATTGATGAATATCTGAATGAGTAATTCAGTACATTTCAGCTCAAGTCATCAATGTTCAAAACAGCGAATAATGATCAGCAATTTCTTGTCATAGATATGATAGTTGATTTGAGCGAGAATCATGCTTTTGCTGTAGAAGATCATCAAGTGAAGTACATTCTCATCATTGTATTGAAACAGTATTTCACCTTTTACATAGTTCAATGCATCGATTTTCAAAATAGTCTGATGTTTGAGATTGAAATGACGAAGAACTGAAGCGAAACTGATTTGTTTCTTCAAATTTCTGAAAGCTTGAACGCAGACTTCATTTCAAACAAAAGACGTGTCTTTTCTAGTCAATTGAGTGAATGATTTGACTAGTTTGAAGAAGTTCTTAATGAAACGACGATAAAAGTTCACAAATCTCACGAAGCTCTGAATTTCTTTCAAATTGATCAAAGTAGTTCAGTTGACTATGATGATCATCTTGCTTAAATTCATGCAAAGATCTTGTTCTGATACAATGACTTCTAGAAAGACTGTCTCTTTTATATTGAATTTGCACTTTCGAATATTCATTTGCAGTTCAGCTTCACGTAGTCAATTCAATACTAGTTTGACGTGACTTCTATGTTTCTTTCTTGTTTTGCTATAAATGAGAATGTCATCTAGATAGACTTGACAAAAGTCGTTCAGAAAGTCTCATAGAACATCATTCATATATTGCTGAAAGAAGATTGATTCATTAGTCAGTTTGAATGATAGCATCTTGTATTTATATGCTTTTAAAGCAGTGATAAAAGTGATGTAATTCTTGCTATCAAGATGAATTTGAAGTTTGTTAAATGCTGATATGATGTTCAATCTAGTCAGATGCTTGCAACTCACTATTTTATCAATGATCTCGTTTATCAACGATAAAGAATATTTATTTCTTTTGAAAATGACATTTAGCTTTTGATAGTTCACGCAGAATCAAAGATCTTCATTTGCTTTGAGAGCGAATAAAACGAGAAAGAAATAGAGAGTCTGACTGAGAGTGATAAATCTCTTTGACAAGTTCTCGTTTAAGTACTTCTTTACTTTCAGAAGTTTGACAGAGAACATTTAATAGACTCGACAGTGAGAAGATGTTGAATCACTGATGAGCTCAATTTTATGATTGTAGAAGCAATGAGAAAGTAGTTTATTCAATTGAGCTCGATCAAAAACATCTAGAAAATCATGATATTCTGAAGACAGCTTGACTTTAATAGCTTTCAAATTCTGAATAGTTTTCTCAATGAAAGAGATGTTCAGAGCGTTCAAATTGCACTGAGTGTTGTACGCGATTTTTCTATCAATATTCTTCATGAATAGAGTGAATACTTCAGTCTGATTCTTTTTTGAGCGATTCAACAGTATTTTGAACGAAGTAATGTTTATGCTTTGAATTGAGAATGACTCTTTCTGAATCGTAGTTGAAACAGATTGTTTGAGCATTCTAGAAATCTTTGACTGAGAGATAGAAGTAAACGAAGTTAATTGCAATCAACTTGAGTGCTTTGAATTGAGAGAGATCAAAAAAATCGAAATGAAAGTATTTAATTGATTCAAAAAAATGATGACGTTGATTTGCATATTCAGTAATATTTCATTTTTGTTTATTCTTGATTTTTCTAATATGACTTCGTGATGATTGATGTCAGCTATCAACATAGAAACAGTCAATTTCTTATGACTTTCAATGATGAGATTCAATAGAATTTTATGAGTGATAGTCTTTTTAAATATCTTTTCATCATATTCTTTTATTAACTTCTCTTTTGTCAGTGATATAGGTTGAATTTTCAGCTCTTTACATACTTTATCAACTAGATTGATATGTATGATCATATAAACGACTGAATCACTGTCTATCAAAGAGCAAAGATTGAATGATTCGTTTTGCAAGATGAGAAGAGCATTGACTAGAAATGACTTATCAAAGTAATTCTCTTTCAATAGAATTTTATCTAGATTGCACAAAGATATAATCTTCACTTCAATGATTGTTGAAGAGATGACTAGTTTTTTGACTTGAACTCTGATTCAGTATTGAGTTCAAAACAATCATAGTTCTCGTCAACTGCATTAACTTTGATAGATTGATTTAAACATTCTTTGAAACTATGATCTGATTTGTGACATATGAAACAGATTTCAATTAAAACGTCTGCATTCTTAATATTAGTCAAAACTGCGCTGCGTAACTTTAATCAGTCAGACTTTGAAGTTGAAGATTGAACAGCAATAGTTGCTTTAGAAATGATGATCTTTGAATCATCATGTTTAAGTAGTTTGTTCTTGATCTTTCAAACTGCTCTATGTTCATTGTTTAAGCGAATCAAATTGTTTCGAATATCTGATAGCTTAATGAGTGACTTCATCTGAACTGTTCAAAAGATTCGAAGATGAGAATTTATTTTATTCTTTAGATTGATGACTAGTATGTTCTTCTGATACTTCAGATAAATGTATAGTCGTTGAAACTGATTAAAGAAATCGCTGAATTTCTTTGATTCTTGAATCAGATTAATATATTTTCTACAATAGTTATCTTTCTTATCAGAGTCATGAAATGATTGAGCTAGTTTCTTTAGAAGTTCATTGACAGTCAGATAAAAATTGTCACAGTTGAGATTGCATCTGACTTGAGTGACTTCGACGACATCATCTGCTAGTCAAGAATGAATGTAGCTCAGCTTGTAGAGTTCATTTGAAAAGATGTCAATGTTCATTACTAGCTTCTTTTGTATGTCAAGAGATCAGTTCTTTCAAGTAGAATTCTTTTCATCAGTGAACATTGAAGAATCAAATATTTTGTGATATTTAGATCGTTCAAAGTAGATGACAATCAAGAAAGCAGTGATGATTACATTAATTGTGATAGCAGTGAAAGCTTATAGTTTTGCTTTCAACTGTTGAATTTCGCTCTTGTCTCGTTGTTTCATCTCAACGAGATGATCTGTTTCTTTATTAAGAACATAGATACATTTCTTTTATACTTTCATATCATTGAGTATAATGATTTCAGCATTTAATTCATTGAAAGCAATGAATAAAGAAGCATGTTGTAAATCAACGATAAAAGAGAAAGCTTGTGAACGTGTTTATTGCAAAAGATCAACGAAAGCTTTATCTTTATCAGATGTATTCTTAGATGTCATAGTAAAGAAGATGAGAATTGGTTTGAACTGAATAAAGAACGAAGCTCAGTGATTTTATGAAGAAAGATGAATGTTTGTTCAACAAAGAAGATGTTTGTGAAAGTGATTGATCTTAAAGCAATTCATGAAGATTCTTTATTATAATTCTATTGATTGATTTGATTCTCTAGCAATTCACGAAGATTCTTTATCATAGATTCTGTTAATCGATTTTGAACAAATGCATACTGAATGAGCGATAGATCTTCTAGCAATTCAATGATTGTATGTTTTCATTGATTTTATGAATTCTCTGATGTTGTTCTTGTCTTTCGAGATCAAATCATCAGATAAACAAATTTCTTTAAACTCAATTCGTCTGTATGAGTTGATTGAATGAGTAATGAGATCAGTATCATGTGATTAACAAATTCTTAATATAATGTCAGAATCGTGTCTAAATAATACAATCAATGAAGATCAGAATTGATAGTGCTTGATCTTTAGAAATAGCTATAACTGAATATTAAGAATACAGAAAAAGATTGATACAAAAGCTTCTATTTATGTAATGTTCAAAGACTGTGCTAGACTTGAAAGAAATGTGTTTGTGACATGAAAAGAAAATAATGTAAATGAACAAAATGTTGATGAAAGAAAAGAGTGTTGAGAAAGAAAAAGAATGTTGAGAAAGAAAAAGAATGTTGAGTCATATCTGAGTCAAATCTGAGTCAGATCTAGGTCAAATCTCGACTAGATCGTTGACTAGCTCTAATCATTATGCAAAGTACTCGCTAGCGTGCACTGTGAATTGATTAAAGCTTCAGCCTTGTTCAGTCTTATTGATCTTGATACACTTGTAACAGAAACTTGCATTTATTGATGTCTATCTGTAGATCAGCTTCTCATAGTCTATTCAAGATTAATCGTACATGTCGCTTGTGTTTCTTTAAGATCTTGCTGTAGATGATAATATCATTTAGATAGATCTGACAAAACTGATGAAGATATTTAAACAGCACGTCGTTTATATAATGTTGATAGAACGTTGATTCATTGATTAATTCAAAGAGCATTACATGATATTTGTATGAGTCGAAGAAAATGATAAAGATAGTTAAATCTTCGTTATCTGAGTGCATTCGCAGTTTATTGAACGCGACAATGATGTTTAATTGAGTCAGATACTTGCTTTCTTGTATACAAGCGAAAGTCTCGTCTATCAATGACAAAGAATAGCGATTTCATTTGATCAAAGCATTGAGCTTTCTGTAATTGATGCAGAAGCGCAGACTATCATCTTTCTTTTCGATGAACAAGATGAGCGAGACGTATGATGCAAAGCTGAAGAAAATGAATTCTTTGTTTAGATGATTGATCAAATACTTCTTTATCTTCTGAAGCTTGTGATTGAAACATCTGATATAGTCTGCTTCAAGAAGACGTTTCTTCATTGATCAACTCAATTTTGTGATCATAGAAACGATGTAATGATAGCTGATCAATCATTGCTCAATCAAAGACGTTTAAATAGTCGTGATATTCAGAGAGAAGATTGATCTTGACTTGCTTGAGAACTTCAGCGTAAGAAAGATTATGCAGATTCACTTCTTTAGACTTGTTTTCAGCTGTAGTTACGAATCAATCGATTTTCAAGATGATAACAGCAAAGATCTTAACGTCTGAATGTTTAACTAACATTCTATATGTTGCTGTCTTTATCATTGCTATGTTCATTGAATCTGACGTCAATTTAGAAATTTTGACGCTAGTTAAAGTCGCGTCGCGCGATTTTAACTATTCGATTGAACTTTTCTTTTGACTGAAAGAGAGTGATTTCTGACTGAATTGAGATGTAACGAAAGTGAAAAATCTCTTTAGTATATGAGTAGAAGTCAAACTCTTCTGTTTCATGATTATTCTATGACTTGAGAATAGAATAATCGATTTCTGACTAGTAGAATTGAAATTCGAAAATCGAAGAAAATTGATTCACATATCAATTACTAGATTGATTTTGTTCATTCATGTTTTTTCGAGAATCATTTGATCTTGATTTAATCAAGTGATCAACATAGAAGCTGTGTCAATCATATGATTTTAAACAGTCAGATTCGAATAAATGACATGAGTAATGAGTTTCTTAGCATAATAATCGTTGAATTCTCGAATTGACTTCGCTTTGATCAAAGTCAGAGACTTGATTTGCAACTGATCATAAACAATCTGCGCGATCACTTCATTAATAAACGAATAGTCAGCAGCTTTGATGTCAATCAATGACTTCAATGAGTAACTAATTTCATTGCTAAATAGTACACATTCAATAGTCAAAGATTCAGAAGCAAAAGAATTGTCTGACATACTCATCATTGAAGAAATTAACACGTCTTTCATTGCATCTTTGATAAAAGTCTCTAGTTTTTTGCCTCGTTATTCTCGAAGAAGAAAGTCATTTTCTCATTCTCTTTATTCTTCGAAATGATGATTTCATGTAGACGAAAAGTAAAGACACAAGATGCTGAAGTATCAATCTTGTTCTGAAAACAATTCTTGAATAAGTGATCTGAAATCTTGCAAATATAGCAAATGATAAACGATCTGACTGACTCAGATGTAGAAAAGATAGTTGACTTGACATATTCAATTATCAAAGTTGTCACTGCTGACAGAAGAGTAGTGCGCTTTTCAGATGTGATGATGACTTTGACAATGATCATGCAACGTTCGCTTCGAAGCTGATAATTGACTCGCTGTCTATTATTTACACTCTGAAGAAAGCTCTTGAGATGATGTAAAGTGGTAAAATCTTTCAAGCAAATTAATAAAGCATTCTGCAAGCAATTGTTGATCTTATTTTGAAGATCATTAATCAAAGTGCAATCATCGTATTCTAGATAGCTGAATAGCTTCATAAAGTTAAAGTAGAAGATGTTGAAGAGCTTGTTTGCTTGCATCAGAGCATTGTACTTGCAACGACACTTTCAATTCTTATTCTGATTCTCGTAGATTTCTTCTAGATGCTCAAGTAGCTTGTAGATCGAGATGTAAGAATGTGAAGCATCATGACAATGTTAAGCAAAGATATGCTCAGCAGCATCATCTTCTAGTCTAGATATCACATAGACAATGCAGATAGTCTCATTGATGAAGTGATCAACATTTGTCTGAAGCTTGTCATCTATCTTGATTCTTCAGCTATCTCATGTTGATTCATCTTCGTTAATGAATATAAATGAATTTGAAAACTTGAAAGACTTGTGATAATCATTATTGAATAAAGTTAATGACTTATGTTGAATATGATTCTCGATAGATTGACGAGATAAAGATTTCGTAGACTGACGAGATTGAGACTGATTCATTGAATGTGATACTTCTTTGAGTTTATTCTTGAGATTCAACATCTTCTTTCAATAGCGTTTATTTATCTCTTCTAGAGTGTTTATGATTATCTGTTTGATCTTTAGTTGATTCAATCTCTTGTCATGTTTGACTTAAACAATGATTCACTGCTTGTTGAGTTTCAAAGTCATGTCTCGTTGATCTCTTAGCTCAATCAGCATCTTGATGATCTTGTCTGACTGATCAATAGCTCATTAATGAAGTTGTTAACTCATGTTGATGTTTCATGAGATAGTGACATTCTGAGATTCAGCTGAAACATCAAAAGAAATAATGAAAACACGTCTGCTAGCAGTGCTTTTAAGCAGATGAGCTGTTTATGACTCAACTGATTCAAAGTCACATGTCATTGTAAGAAAGATAAATTTAATTGAGTGATTGATTTGATAATTTTAAGTAAATTTGAATGAGTGTTTTGATGAAAGTAATTCAAAGAATTTCTTGCGAATTTTCTGAATAGAAGTAGATTATTTCGTATCATTTACACGTCGATAGCAGAGTAGTTGATTAGCATTTATCTACTGTTAGAAGTCAATCTAGAGCGAGTCATAGAGATGTCATTTAACTAATAGATAAATGCTAAGAAAGAAAAGTATTTACAGAAAAGAACTCAATTCTTATGTGTATATTTCTCAGCTTTGTGCTAGACTCAATTGAGTTGACGTCTTACACATATGATGCAGAGTCTCAATGACAACATGACTAGGTCAGATTTTCACTAGACTCAATTAGAATGAAATCAGGCGAAGACTAGATGAAGACTAAAATCATAACAATCTTCAACTAGTGAGTTTGCTTCAATGATCATTCTTTCTCTCTTATAATGAGTTGATTACAATAGACATTTTGATGATCTGAAAAATCAATAGAAAGATTGATAGAAAGCACATTAAGAAACAACATTCATGCAAACATGAATAGTCAAGAAAAGAGAGTAATGTTATGATTCTAGTTTTCATTTATTCTTCATTTAGTCTTCATCTGATTTCATTTTAATCAAGTCTAGCAAGAATCTGATTTAGTCATGTTATCATCAAGATTTTGCTTCATATGTGTAAAACATCAATTTCTTCAAGTTTAGCACAGAGCTAAAGCATACACATATAACAGTGAGTTTTTTTCTGTAGATACTTTTCTTTCTTAGTATTTATTTATTAGTTAAATGACATCTTTATGACTCATTCTAGATCAATTTCTAACAGAATTTAAAGAGTTCAGAAACAGCAAGAAGAATGCATGATTGTATTTAAATATTTCAAAGTATTTGAACAATTTATTTTTATAGATTTTGAACGTTTGTTTCATTTGCTGTTATCACTTGAAACAAATGCATTTTCAGAGTTTATGATTTTCATTGCAGTTGATGCAACGTCTTTTGTTCAAAAACATCATGCACTTCTTGATGTGATGCTTGTCTGCGCACTTTTTGCAGCGCTGATTCTTTCTGCAGAACTTAGTCATATGATTAAATTCATGACATTTGAAACATTGTATGATGTGACAGTTCTTTTCAAATAGCTTACATGCACATTCTTGATATGAGTTCAGCATGCTCATGTTCATTAGTCAATTCATCATTGCTTTGATCATGATTTTTACAATGAGCAATGAATGAGTTTTTTTGCTCTTTGTTATCTTTTTGAATCAAACTATTCTTAAAACTTTCAAATCTTCATGAAGTTTTGCATTATCTTTTATCAATCTTTCAATGATCTTTTTCTGATTATTCATGTTTATTGTAATGCATACTTCATATGTCAGCATTGCAAAGATTCAACGTGCTATGCATATTGAACTCACAATTTCTTTTGCTTATGCTTGAGTTTTTTTCAGATTTGCTTAAGCATTTAAGCTGACTGCATGAAGAAAAATATCATTGTTACTCAGCTTGCAAAGTAACACAATTAAATTTCTTTAATCTGTTAACATATTTGCAATTCTCTGTAAAATCTGTTCAATCAACTTCTTCTGTATCTTTTTTATTTCTTTTTTATTCATTATTTTAATCATGATTTCTCATCTTTTGCAAAGCAATGATGAGTCACTTTTAAGACGTTACTTTCTCATCATTATTTCTTCTCTTGTCATGTTTGCTCATGATATGATTTTTATTAAAAGATGCATGCTTCTTTATATATGCAACTGCTTGTTAAACAGTTGAACTGATGTTTTCAGTTTCTATACATTCTTTATGATGAATGCATTCTGATTTGCATGATGTTTTTCTTCTGAATCGAGTTGAAAACATTAAATCAGCTTCAATGCTATCTCTTTTCATGAATGATCTTTGTTCTTTTCTTTCTTTAACATTAATATCTTTATTAGTAGATCAATAACATTAACAACATTCTTTTTATCATTACGTAAGTGTTTCAATTTTACATCTCTGTTTTCTTGTGATGAATTAACGTTGCTTGCAATTATCTTTGAATCAATATTGTTGCATATCATGTGATTCATCATTGTTTCATCATCTTCTAGATTCACTTTGTCTTGTTTATAATGCTCTTTTTCAAAATTTGTGATGCATGCGTTGTGATTGTTTTTTTATGCTAAAATATATCAGAACAATTAAAAATGCTGACAAAATGATATATAATTGAGATTAAATATATTGCAAAGCACTTTACATTCAAAATTTCTCTGACAATATCATTAATAATCATTATCTTTTTAAGAATGAGCTTTTAAATCTTTAAAAACTTAAACTTGTAAATCTTTTTAAAATAATTCTTTACATAAGTTGCTGTTATCAATTTCTTGTAAAGAATTTTCTGATGAACAATAAATGTTTTCAAAGTGATATTCTCTTCTTTATTCTTAATTGCACTATCATGAATTTTCTGCAAATGAAAGAATTTATTAATAGTTGAAATGCAAATGTTGAAAATTTAAACATTAAATCATGAGTGTTTAGCAAATGTATCATATAAGTATACTCATTGCAATATAGAAATTCTCATTACTTGCACAGTGAGCATACTTCTTGTACATTGTCTTTCTTTGAAAAATAATGTTACATAGTGATGCTTTATTCTCAATGTGTAAAACTCAAGCACACTTTATACAAATCATTTTATTTAGAATTTCAAAATCAGTAACATTTCTTTCACTTATTTCAATCATTGACAGTTGAAAAGCATCAGTAATGACATCAAGAAGTTGAATAAGTGAATTTCATCATCATTTTTTGATTTCGCGAAGTTTGTGAATTTAACAAAATCATTAATAAAGCATTAATGATCATTTCTTTTCTTATTGTCTTTTAAATTTTCTCTTTAATAATGAAGATATACTTGATTTCAATATTAATGAGTTTATGAAAAAACAATCACAACACATGCACAATAAATCTTGAAAAAGAGCACTACATGCAAGACAGAGCGAATCTAAAGAATGATCAAATGATGATGAATCACATGAGTTGCAGCAATGCAAGTTCAAAGATGATTGCAAGCAATGTTAATATGTCACAAAAAAATAGCGACGCAAGATTGCAACGCTTACGCAATGATGAAAAGAAGATAGCTGACATTATCAATCTACTAATAAAGACATCAACATTAAAGAAAAAGATGAGCAAAGATTACTTGTGAAAAGAAATAGCATTGAAGCTGATGTGTTGTCTTCAACTCGATTCAGAAGAAAAACTTTATATGACTCAGAATGCATTCATCACGAAGAACATGCAGAAACTGAAAACATCAGTTCAACTGCTAAGCAAGCAGTTACAAATGCAGAGAAATACGCATTTCTCATCAAAAATCATGTCATGAGCAAACATGATAAGAGAAGAATTATCAACGAAGAAGCAACGTCTTAAAAAAGAATCATCATTGCTTTGCAAGAGACGTGAAGTCATGATAAAAATAGCAAACAAAGAAGAAAATCATTAAGCAGATTCTTCAAAGAATAGCAAACATGTCAACAAGTCAATGAAATCTGATTGTGTCTCTTTGCAAGCTGAGTAGCAAAGACATCTTTCTTCATGCAATCAGCTCAGATGCATGAGCAAATCTGAAAAAGACTCAAGAATGAACAAAAGAAATTGCAAACTTGATGCGCATATCATGATGAATCTTTGCAGTGCTGACACATGAGATGCACACTACAATCAACATGAACAATCAGAAGAAAGTCATTAGAAAGCTGATAAAGAATAACGTGAGACTTCATGAAAATCTGAAGATTCTAAAAATAGTCTGACTCAAGAAAGTAACAAAGAGCGAAAAGACTCATTCATCACTCATCATGAACATAGCAATCAAAGTGATGATGAATCAACTGATGAACATGAGTATGTTAAATGCATATCATGAATGCATATGTAAATTGTTCAAGAAGAACTGTCACATCACACAGTGCTTCAGATGTCAGAAATTTGATCACATGATCAGATTTTGCAAAAAGAATCAACGCTGCATTAAGTGCGCAGATAAACATCACATTAAAAAATGCGTGATGTCTTTGAATAAAAGACATTGTGTTAACTGCAATGAAAATCATGAACTCTGAAGATGCATCTGTTTCAAATGACAACAGCAGATGAAACAAGCATTCAAAATCTATAGAAACAGATCATTCAAATATTCAGAAGCACTCAGATACAATTGCACATTCTTGCAATTTTCAAGCTCTTCACTGTTTTCAAGCTCTGCAGATTCAATGAACTCTTCGAGTTCAATGAATTCTTCAAAGTTCACGACTTCTTTCAGTTCAGCGAATTCATCAAGCTCAACAACAGTTGTGTTGAAAACACGCAGTCTAGTCGCTCATAAATTAACATGATAGATGATAGAAGTCAAGAAAAGATGCATTGATTATTTCTCTTGCATAAGTAGTGACTCAGATGAGACGTCGCTCAAGCAGAGTCAAAAATAACAAATCAGAAGACAAGACAGACTCACAATGATTAAAAATATTCAAAGAGTCTTCTTTTTGCAGAGTCAACAACAGCTACAAATAACTTTATGACAGAACAATCTTTTCTACAAATACTGCAGTACAACATCAGAAAATCATTGAAAATTCAGAAATCATTTCTAATCAACAGAAAAGTTAAATCTGTTGTCAAGTTAGAATTAAGTTGAGTTGAGAAAGATTAACTCAACTCAATTTTGAGTTCAAGTTGAGATTGAATTGACTCTTCTCAACTTGAGCTCAACTCAAAATTAAGTTGAGTTGCTTGAATTCAATTTCTAAAAATAGTATACTTACTTATATGCACAGAATTTTCATGCAAACTGAATTCAAATTCAATTTCTAAAAATAGAATAATTACTTGTATGCATGAGATTTTCATGCAAACTGAGTTTTCACGCACTTTAATCTAGAAAGATTAGCAACAAATAGTTAGAATTTGACGTGCTAAAATGACATCAATATAGATAGTTTTAATTAGCGTGCGCGAAAATTTCGTTTACGCTGAAATCTCATGCATACAAGTAGTTAATCAATTGACTTTACATTCAAGAGAAAAAAAACTAAAGTTATTGACAAAAGCGATAAGAATTAACTTGAATTATGCGCGAAAGCAATAGTATCACTAACAGTGTGACAGTGCAAAAATTGTATTTACTATCTATTTGCCTTGTGACAGCGTTGCATTCTGAGAATACAGATTGATCGATCAACGCTAACACTTTGTGCTAGACTTCTCGTCATCTGCTTGAGTCATTTCATAAATTTCATGATCGATTGAACTCTTTTCTATTCAATCATTAACAACTAATACATAATCAATTCTAAATTGATCTTGAATTAATAACTCTGAAGTTTTATTTAACAAGTCAATCTCAAATGTAAATTATGTAATCAGTCATTGATTGATTATTACTATTTACATCATTGAATTTTCTTTTAATTAAGAATATATATAAAGCTTATTAATCATTTATCAATAACTCATTAATCAACGATTAATCAGTCATTTTGTCTCAGCAAGTTTTCAAGTTCTGAATGTTTATTTATTAATCAATCATTCAATCATTGATGTTATATTGATCATTGATTGATTAATTATTAATCTATGAATAATAATATACATCTTTGACATTTTGTATCATTAGATTCTGAATTCTAATTATTCAGATTGAGAAACTTCTAAGTTTGTATTTTTATTTATACTTAAAAATCAATAAGTTGAATTGATAAATAATTATTTCTTAATTAATTATTAATTAATTATTGATCAATAAAATTGATGTGATATATTTTAGAAGATTAAAAGTCATTCTGTTTTCTGTGAATTTAGATTACATTATCAGTAGCTCAGAAAAGCGAAATTATGCGCATGATTGAGCAATCATGCTTGAACATTTTGCATGATCGATCAAGCTTTAGCGTTGATTGATTGACATGTAGTCTCTTGCATTCTGATTGCATAGTAACATGACTATTTACTTCGTCATGTAATTTGAACAGACTTCAAATGTAAACTTTTCGCTCGTAAGATGAAAAATCAACCTCATATTCTTTGCTTAAATGATTACACGCTTTGCGTGAATTGCGCAAAGATTGATGTCTGTTAAGTAATCAGTATTTGAATTGCAAAATCGATTGCAAAATTGATCATGAAACTAATCTTCATACATTACAATCAGTCATGCTTTCATCATCTTCTGCAATGTCTCTATAGCTTTTGATTGAAAGTGAAGATTGACTTCAATCAATTCATGATACACTTCGCGAATCACACGCCGAAACGACAGCTTTGAAATAAGTAAGTTGATTGTTCTTTGATATTGATGAATTTCACGAAGTGTCACAGTTTCTCTGTGATATTTTCGCATTTTCTTGAGCTTGATAAGATCACTTTTTATGATGACATTAATAACATGAGCTGACTCAATGAATTGAACATTCTAACATATGATCAGCGTCTTTGAAATTACTTTTGCAATTTTTTTTGCAATCTAGTAAGTTTCAAACTTACTTTGATGAGCTTCATCTTTCTATCATCAGTTCTCAACTTCACTATTGACTGTTTTCGAAACATCTTTTCAACAAATTGCTTGTTATGAGATTTTTTACTGAATGATGATGAGAATGATGATGATGCGCTTGACAATGACGATTCTGAGCTGCTTGACAATCGCGATTTATTGTTTTACTCGTGATCGAGATTTGATCTTGTAAGCTTGAATTTAAAATTCACTGCGATATTATTTCTACTTTGCAATCAGTTTTGCAATCAATTCAAGAGTAATAAGAAACGAAACATGTACATAGATTTGTGCAAGTTGAAGAGTTCATTTGAATTCAAAATCAAGTTCAAAATCTCATCAGTTGCAAAATCAAAAGTGCTGAGTAACGTTTTATTATTGACGTTAAGCTCATTGTTTCTGTATTGCAATCAGTTTTGCGATCTTCTATAAACTCGTGAAGCTGATACATAACTTACTGAGCTGTTGCAATCATGATTGCAGTATGTTGTTGTTTGAAAATGATTGTTACAAAGAAGAAGAAAAGTTGATGATTACATGACTGAATTAGTATTGATGATATAAATCTTAAAATCTTAAATCAAGATATCAAAGTTTAAAGTTCATATTTCATTATTGCAATTGAACTTCACTATTTTAACTTACAATCGTCATCTAGATTACTAAAATATTACGTCTACACTTTCACTACTACTTTATATCATCATTGTAATGACGTCAACTAACAAGCGCAAGATAAACGATAATTATTTCAATAATTCTCATTTGAAAAAGACTAGAAGTTGAGTCGAAAGAATGATGAATGATGAAAAAGAAATAGAAGATGTCAAGAACAGAGATAGAAACATTTATTTCTACTGAATTAAGCAATTCAAAAAATCGAATGTCTATCTACAAGCATCAAATGATGATCATGAGTTCTTGTTGACTGCGCATGTAAATAGCAAATGAAATCAACGATATTTTTTGCAATTCTTTTTGCAATCAAATATTAATAAATTCATAGAATTGCAAAAGAAAATACGATGAATCATGTAAGAGCGCGTCTCGATGTCGCAAGTCTCAATCAAGATTCTTCAGTACTAAGTGCTCATTTCAATACGAATGTGAAGAATTCTCAATGAAAGAAGCTCTCTGACATCAATGATCTTCAAACGAAAGAATAATATCAGGTAAATGACTTGCTTCTGAAAGAAAAGCTCAAGACGATGATGAATGAAGAGATGATGAATGACTCGAATGTCATCAGAGAAGCATTAATAATGAAGATTCTTCGACAGTTTCAGAATTTCTGAAAAGACGTAGCATATCGTCTTATTGTGTAAGTTTTGACAGTTCTTTTTATAATCTTGTTTACAACATGATTATTATTTCTTTTACTATTTGAATTTTGCTTTTGATTTTGCTCTTGATGTTGTAATCAATTTTGCAATTAATTTCGCGACTTGTATTTCAATATTTATACTAACATTGTGATATATAGAAAAGCAAAGAGCGATCAGTATCGTTGAGTCTTCTTCAGAAATTGTCATATTTTTTGAGATTGCAAATTGACATCAAAGCGCTTTCGAGAATCATTCATCACGTCTGAGAAAACTTTATGACGTGTAGTATGATTGAAAAGAAAGACAATTAAGAACAAGTCATGCAAGTGAATTGTGCTATCAGATCAGACTGAGAATTGATCGACAAATTTTGACTACAACAAGTATAAATGAACATCAAATATTTCACACAAATTGACATGTGAAATCTGAAAAGTAATATTCAAAATTAAGAAGTCAAGTAATCTTTTTAATTCTTTTAATGCTCATATTTTAGAAATCGAGCATTTCTAAATCAACGATCTAGCTAGTTTTGCAGTCACAAGCTGATAGATAGAATCATTTATTGCATGCAGCATCACATCATACTTTTATGTAATAATTAAATAACAGAAGTGAACAGAAGAATTAAACATTCTTTTCGCATAATTTTGTGCAACGATTATTTCGTACTTCAGTTCATCTCTGTATAATTATTTTCTTGTATTTGTAATAAGCTTCTTAGTCAATCATGACGTTTGAAATCTATTAAAATGTGCTAGTTTTTAGAATAATTAACAGTTAATTTAAAAAATAAGAATCAATCAGTCATAAGTCAACAATGACGCACGATTTGCATTAATCTTCAAACTCTAAGCTTAATGATGCTTGAAAAATCAAACTTGTTTTTAATTCTTTTTGCAACTCTCTTAGCAATTCTTTTTGCAACTCTTTTTGCAGTCTCTTTTTCGTTTAACTTACTTATCATGTCATCTTCTTAAAACAGAACATCGAAATTGCAAGCAAGTATAAACAGTTTATTCAGTTTTATAAATATATCTTCAGAGAATCTTGACAACAGCAAGCATAATAATGCTTAATCTTCTTCTTCTAATGTTGCTTCTGTCGTGCTCATTGAACTGCAGTCGTTACACGATGAACAATATGTGCTATACGATCATGAGCAAGAATATCAACATATATTTCTGAATTAATGAAAGCAAACTCAATATGCGATGCAAGTAGAATGAAAGATATCAAACTATCATCATTCAAAGTGAATCTTACAGACATGAACAGATGAGATATGAAATAACTTCTATCAGACAGTTTTAGTTGAAAGCGAAAAATTCAAACTCATTTGTCGTTTGTATTTGCATGTCTATGAGCATTCTAACAATAGAAGCATTGATAACAGCATCATGAAACATCATCTGAATAGCAAAGATTGTGATAGATGCACAAACTTAGCAACTAAGATCACGAAAGTTCAAGACATTCATAACTTTGTTAGAGTTAAAGCTTCAATAAGTTGCTTCTTAGCTGCAGATTGCAAAATAGATTGCAAAACAGATTGCAAAAGAGATTGCAAAAGATTAACAAATCACAGCATCACATTTTTCATCAAGAATATACTTCAGAAGTCTTTGCACTACAACTTCAAAAGACTTTCGTTGCTTTGAACATCTCTCATGTCGCTGTTGACAATGTTCAATTTCAATAAGCATTTGAAATGACATGATCAAGCATTACTCTGTCACACAGAATCAAACTTATGATCTCTTTCAAGAATCAAGCGACTGTTGTTTAAGTCAACTTACTCAAGAATTTATCAACGAATTCAAAATCTTCATTAGTCTAAATAAATGAAGTAGTTCTAATAGATTATCTTTTCTAATCATCATAAAATTTTACTACATTAAGTTCTGAGAGTATCAAAAAGTCTTGTTGAGCTTTGAACAAATCAAAGACAAGCATATCAAAAGCAATTTAAGTAGTATTACTGAATGAATATTGCAAGAACTTGATATTCAAGATCGAGTTATGACTATAATCACAGACAACGTCAGCAATAACGACGTTATGATGATTGCATTAAACGAGACTTTGCAAATGTTTTCAGCTACTTCACATTTATCATGTTTAGCACATGTAATTCAGTTAGCTGTTAAACAGTTACTCAAATCGCTGACGTTAAGTTTCAAGAATGAGAATGAGAAAGAGTATTAAATACTCAAGATTAGTCTTCAAAGCACGTTTATACAAGAGAGTCTATTTCAAACACTGTTCAAGATAATTAATAATTTTTATTTATTATGTTAGTTTGCTCTGCTATTATTTTCGCAATCGATTTTGCAATCGCGATTGAAAATACAGAGTACACTCTTATTCATGACATTATAGTAATGTTTAATTAGATTCAAAAGCTTTCTGTTTATATGAACGAAAGTTCTCAAAGAATAAAGAACTTTCACAAGTCTCAACGTAATTTTGAACTTCGTCTCAAGATGATACAAGATGTTAAAATTCGCTGAAATTTCATCTGTCTCATGCTTTTGAGAGCACTTCGTCTTCAAGTCTTTATCAAGAGTTATATTTCTACTCACGAAAATGAAAATACTACTCTTCAAAAGCTATCTTTCAATAATGAAGAATGAACATATGTTCAATATCTTGTAGAACTACTCAAATCATTCGCGATATTCATTGATTTACTTGAACATAATCGCGAATTCAGCATCAATGCAATTTACATCATTTATGATGTTTTGTTCTTTCATATTGAAGATCACATGACAGCTCTGAAGAGAAAGCAGCGTTCTTGAAAGCGTTCGCTTTTGAAAGTCTTAACGCAAGCTTGAATTAAATTATTTGAATATTATGCAAATGTCAGTCATGATCGAAAGCTAATGTACAATCTCAAAAATATTATAGATTCTCATCAGAAACTAAATTTATACAAGCGATTTACATGGCAAGACAGCAACTATAAACAAAGATACAAATGAAAGTTTATAGATTATTATGCTAGACACTACGCTTTCAACTCAACTACATTGCAAGATCAACTTCAGGAAAGAGTCTTGCAATAATCATCTTTTATTGCAGATATAGTTGCTAGACGAAATTTCAGACATCACAATTTGTCATCACTTGTTTCAAAAAACGAAGCGAAACGATATTTGAATCAGAGTTAGTTTTTCTTCTTTGTTTCATTCGTTGCACAATTAATGTTGTTTCATAATTTCTTTGCAATCAATTTTGCAATTAATTTTGCAATTGATTTTGCAGTCACATAGTTTGAAATATCAAATTCTAATAAGCTTTAGACACTGTTCAAGACATCGATTTCATTAAGTTCTGAAGAAATCATTTCAGAGACTTTGTTCATTTAAACAGAATGACTCAAAATATTTTAGCAATTTCAGTTATTTCAACAAATGTTGAACGAGTTTTCAATTTGAGACAAGACTTATTATCTTATTGTTGCAGCTCTCTTGTTGTCAACATCATATTGAATATCATGATGATTAAGCATGCAGATGCTGTGAAGTTGAAAGCAGAATTCAAGTCTCATGAGCTTATCAAAGAGAAAAGAGCTTTCGATGCACAGAAACAAGAAAAAAACAAAGATTTAATCTTCATCATCGACGTTAATGAAGATTTAGAGTATATCAGCAATGCATCATCAGATGATGATGTTGATGATAACAAGCGTGATAAGTAATGTTATATTGTTCATCATCAGACATTTAATTAACAATATCAGAGCTGAAGAATGATGATACACTTGATGTTGATCTTTTCATATCATCTTCGCAATCTAGATTCTCAAACTTCAAAGAACTCTCGTTATCTACGTTATCTAATACAGCAAGATTTATGACAGCAAAATCTACAACAGCAAGATCTACAACAACTTCACTTTCAAATGCTTGATTTTCAGCGTCTGCTCATTTTGATCGAGTTACATCACACTTGACTGAGAGAAACAAATTGAAGAAGAATAATCAATCATTATGAAAGATAATGAATCAAAGAAATTTGATGAAATTCGTTGCAGTCTCTAAATTGAATGAAGAATCTAAGTTGTCATCTTTAGCAGTGAAAAAAGAACAGCGCAAGATGACTTCTTCTTTGAAGTTGAGTTCTGTTTCAACATGTAAACGTAGCTTTGAAATGATTAATTTCAAGAAGAAATCATCATTTAAGAGTAAAGCTAAATTGAATGCATTGTCTGAGTAAAGAAGACAAGAAGACATCAATAGACAGCTCATGTAAATAGTTTTGCAATTCATTTTGCAATCTACTGTTTTCATGAAATTGCTTACGCATTTTTCAAGCAGTTTAGTTAGAGACAGTGACTGAAGTCTGAGTCAACAATAGAGAAGTTGAAGACATTTCTCTACATACATATAAATTTCTTTTCGACATGTAAATAAAGATCATTCATACACACACATTTTAAAGTTTCATAATATCATTCTACTAGTACTTATTTCAAATAAGTAAAATGTTTAAGCATGTCATTGAGTTCAAGTCAACTCATCAAGTTGATTGAGTTGAGTCGAGAGTCTGACTCAACTCAATTGAGTTGAGTTAATCTCTCTCAACTCAACTCAATTCTGAAACTCAACTTGAGTTAAGTTAAACAACTCGAACTCAATAACAGATTTAAGAGAAGTTCATGATTTCAACATTGTAATCATACAGAAGCAAAGTCACAACATTAACAACACTTAATCATTTAACTCAGCTCACAACTTCTTTTATTTAGTGAAAAACACGTCATCACAGTCAAGAATATGCATATATGTGAATAAACACTTAAGATTCAATCAATGAATGATAGAAACAGTTGAGTCAAACATTTGCTTAATCAGAATATTAACTCATAACACAGACAACAAAATGCAGACGTTGCAACTTATAAACATTTACAACTTATGTTCACTGTTCTTTACATTTACAGAGAAATCATCAATCATTTCTTGCTTAAGTGAGCTACTCAAAGACAACTGTGAACAACTGATTGTAAGAGATTTCAATCTACATCACTCTCATTGAGAAGAATGAAGATGCTTCACTTAACACGCAGCAGTTAACAGTTTACTTGACATTATTACTAATGCTAAGCTGAAATTATTGCTGAAATCAAACATTATTACTCGCAAGACTCACAATCAGTTTACAACTATTGATCTAGTCTTTAGCAGCGAGAAAATACAGTTCATGACATGCAAGTGCGAAGTATGCATCGATCTGCATCAAGAGTTAAATCATCTTTTGATTGTCACAGAACTGTGTTTATAAACAACTTCAGTACAATCTTCAACTTGATGACTATGAAAGAAAATGAACACAGAAGCATTGAGTGTGTATCTGTATATGCATCTTTCGTCGAATCATTCTTTGAACAGCAAGACAATGATGAATGAAAGAATGTGCAAAGTTATCAAAACGTTACAGAAGATCATTGAGAAATTTACTCTTTTGACAAAGTTATTAAGTTAAGCAAAGAATTTCTGAAATTCAAACTGCTCAAAGATAGTAATGAAATCAAGACAACTGCAAATTGTATGAAAAATACAGAGCACATTAGATGCGTGAAATAAATATCTGAAATACAATGATCATAAAAACAAAATCATTCAACAAGCGAAGCGCGCACATTTCAGATCACAAATGCATGAGCTGAGCAACGCACTTAAGTTGATATGATGCTTCGCAAAATGAGTCAGAATTGAAAGTCAGCTATCTAAAAAACTTTCTCAGTTTTCATCATTAAAGCAAAGTGACATTGATCAAATGACAACAACATTTAAGAAAAAAATCGAAATATTGCAAGAAAAATTCTTTCTCTCATTTTCTCAAACAAACATCAATGATATTGAAAACTCATTTATATTTTTGACGATGTCATTTGACTTATGCATTTCAGAAAATGAAGTGAGACAAATAATTAAAAAAGCAAAAGCAAACAAAGCATCAAACATTTTAGACATTTTAAACAGAATGTTGCAGACAGATCTTGCAAAACTGATCTTGATATTGATGAGTTTATTCAATGCATGTGTAATACACAAATATCATTTGAAGCAGTTTAAAAAAGCTTAAATGATAGTACTATGCAAATTGAAGAAGAGCAATTATACTGATTCAAAGACATATTGACTCATTGCTTTGCTTGATATCATGAGCAAAGCTCTGAAGTCGATCATGACTAAAAGATTGAGCAATATAGCTGAGACTCATCACATACTATCTGATGCTCAAATGAAAGTGAAATGCAAATGATTCATGATCTCGACATTAAATTTACTAGTAGATCAGATTCACACAGTATGAGACTGCAAAATCAAATATGTAACATTCATGCTAAGTTTAAATGTTGTTGAAGCATTTAATCAAGTCTTGCACGTCAGACTTCTGTATACTTTGAAAATGAAAAGAACTTCAGACTACATAGTTGAATGAGCATGCAGCTTTCTTGAAAATCAAGAAACATTGTTAAGATTCAATGAATAAATGAGTGATATACGCAAGATAAATGCAGACATATTGCAGAAGTTTCTCATTTCATCAATTCTCTTTCTATTCTTTAACATAAGTCTGATTGAGAAGTACGAAGCATTGAGAATTAAGATCAAAGTGCTCAACTTTGTAAATGACATTAACATTCTAGCATACAATAAATTCATTGAAGAAATTTGCAGAACACTGAGCAGAGCACACAATGTCTGCGCGAAATGAGCTCACATTCATGATGCAACATTCACATCAGAAAAGTATGAATTTACACACTTCATCAGAAAATCAAAGAGATTTAACATGATGATTAACATACAAATAAAAAGTTCAGTTATTAAGTTGAAATCAAATGTGCAAGTTCTGAAAGTACAACTGAATACAAAATTGCAATGAAACATGCATCTTTGTCAAATCAAAGCGAATCACGTCACATGAATGCTAGCACTTAGTTGACTTAAAGTCTTCATATGAAAGACAATTTTCACAAAAGCAAGACAGATATACTCAGCAGTAATAAGATCAGAAATTGCATTTGAAACATTAATTTGACATCAGCGAGAAAAAGAGAAAAAGCTGACAGACAAAGAACACAAACTTGAAACATTACAGAATCAGACTCTGCATCATGTTGCAAAGATGTTCAAAAGAATAAGCATTAAGACTTTGAAAGCAGAAATGTACACAAGCTCGCTGCATGTTCATCTGAACATACTGCAAGACAAGATCACGTTACGCAGTTGAATCAATGATTGTACACAGAAAATCAGATAAGCATGCAAACTGATACATGCTCATCTGATGAATGTCAATTGCATCATTTCTCACTTCTTCATCATTAAGAAAGTGACACTTTTGAACAACTTAATTCAAGAAGATGCAAAAATACAGTCAAGATGCAAATGATTAGTTTTCGCTGCAATGATTTCAACTAGTGACAGCATTGCAATAGCACAGTTTCACAAAAGTCAATGAAAGCAACAATGAGAAAAATATAGAAAATGCATTGCAGATGTTTACATCATCTTGACATAAAGATTGCATTTGTTCAATCAGATGATAAAGATGCAAAATGATTTTCAGAAGATTAAAAGCATTCTCATTATTCATATCAGAATTGAATGCATAGATCTGAATGTTTATCTGCACTTCAGAAATGTTTCAGATGCAAATAATACATAATGTGACTGCAACTGAAATCATCAAACAATGAAACATGTACTCATGCATTGCTTGAACTGATTGCATTTGCAATCAAGAATGCTACAAAATGTTGACTTCTCAAACTATTGAATAATCATCACTATCGTGAAGAGTCTCAAAGCAGCTGCAAGAATGATGATAAAAACGAAGTTTCTGAAGCAATTTAAAGTGACTGAGTCACTCATTTTCTAACATGCAATCAACGTGAACTAATTTGATACAAAGTCTCATAATGATAGTTTCGACTGCGCAAAGCAATTATATAAACAGCGAGTGATTTTCTATCTCAGAGAGTTTTGTTCACTCAATATAAATAGCATAAAGTTTCTCATGAGTCAACTTAATCAATGTCACAAGAATGTATGAATTTATTATTATTATTATTATGAAGATATACTTAAAAGTTTAAATAGTAAAAATGATGAGTTTTTAATCAGAATTTAACAACATTTGCATCATCATGAGTGATTCAACATCAGCAACATGATGATCATCATATTTGCTCAATGTTTTTTGAACAAACTTATGATATTGTTAGTTGTAATAATAGTCGTGAAATTTCAAATGTGACATCACTTACTTTTATAATAATCTTGACTCAGTCATTAATTAACTTCATCATTTTACAACTTTCTTTAAACATCACTGTATATTCATAACTTATGATCTAGATCTTTTACTTTTATGATACAAATATACTTAAAGTTTGTCAAAAGTAATTATATAATGATAAAAATATGATCATGATTGAAAAAAGATGAAGTTAAAGAAAATGAGAAGTTAAGAAAAACTGAAAGAATGATAAACAAAACAATAATTATTATTCACTCTTGTTTACACTTTATCATTTCAATCACATGATTTACTCAAAATGTAAACAATGTTTATGTGCTATTTACATGTTATCATCGCTGTCATTTACATCAACTATATATCACATATACTATTTATATTATCATTTATACACATTATAATTGAAGATGAATCATTATTCAATTGAAAGTTTCTCTTTTTCTTGTTTTCTCATAGAGATTTGAAGATTTTTATCAAGAACTTCTAAAGTGAATTAATAAATAGTTAAATACACATCGTTGTTTATCAGATTAAACAAAGACATTAATTATTAAGATTAAGAATGAACTCACTTAAAAAAGAAAACAATTATCATGATGAATTAACACATAAAGATTAAATCAAAAGCTAGAATCAAAGATTGAATTGAAAATCAGATCTGAGTTAACTTTGAAACTTTATGACTTTGTCAAAACATTATTTAAACTACGTCATATTTTCAACTTAATATAACATGAATTATGTTGTAAGTTGAATTGAAAATACTTGACAAACTCTTTATAGTTGATTGATCTTCTCAAGTTATTGAGAACTTCTTAATAATTAACTTTATCATAAAATATACTCATTCTGTGTCTGCTTAAAATATCACATTGTTATATTATTCTTATAAATCTTATTTATTCATTTAGTAAACTTAATTATCACATCATTAATAATAATAATAATAATAAATTCATACATTCTTATGACATCAATTAAGTTGACTCATAAGAAACTTTATGCTATTTATATCAAGTGAACAAAACTCTTTGAGATAGAAAATCACTCGCTGTTTATATGACTGCTTCATGCAGTTGAAACTATCATTATGAAACTATGTATTAAATTAGTTCACGTTGATTGCATGTTAAAAAATGAGTAACTCAGTCACTTTAAATTACTTCAGAAGCTTCGTTTTCATCATCATTTTTACAGCTGCTCTGAGATTCTTCGTGATAATAATGATTATTCAATAGTTTAAAAAGTTGACATCTTGTAGCATTCTTGATTGCAAATGCAATCAGTTCAAACAATGCATAAGTATATATTTTGTCATCTGATGATTTCAGTTGCAGTTGCATTGCGCATTATCTGCATTTATTGAAAATATGTTGCATATGTTGCATGCAACATACATAAAACATGATTTCTATGCTGATTTTTCTCTTAGCGAGAAGTAGTTTTTCTTCTTGCAGCAAATTCACAGTTCAAAATGAGTAAAATCTCTCACTGCTCAGATTTTGACAGTTTACTTCTTAAGCATGAGTCACAGATGTTTCATCAGCAATATGCATGTATATTGCAGTCGATTTCTTCTTTAATCATATTGATATACACTACTGTTTTCTCAAGCTATACAAATGATGTTTTCAACTAAAGATTAATTTTATCATCAAGACATTTAAGAATCAGAACTCAGTGAAGAAATGAGATTCTCAAGATCAACAATTATTATTATTGTATATCATGTTTTGCAAACATTCACTTCGCTTGTAAAATGTGCAACTCATTTATTTTGTGTTATCTGTAAAGATTTTTCTCATACAAATTGATCATGTTTTGCAAAAATGTTTATATGTTACACTTTTAATCAGACAATGTAGTTCAATCATTCTTTATTAACTTGCTTGTATTTCTCTTCTTTTAACAAAGTCTTTTCATCAATGTATCATTCACATATAAAATGTCTGTGTTTAAATGTTTATTAAATGATATTAATGAGATTCTTAAGTTTGCTCATGTCAAACTTAATGAATCTTGTAAGTTGCTTATATCATAGTAACAAACATGCAGTCTTAACAAGATTTATATATAATTAACATGTAAATTTAAAGAATGTTCATGATTTAAGTTTTTTCTACTAATCATTTTTAACAAATCAAATACAATAGTGTTTTGTCTTAGTTCTTGTCATCACAACAACAAGATACTGAATTAAATGATTTTCATAAGCAATTTTTCTCATAGTTTTGCATTTTATTTTATTTTCTCATCTGCGTACAAATTGCTTGTAACATGCGCATTGAGATTATTAAAGTTTATGCAATTGCGAAAACTCTGCATGCAATTAATGCACAGTGCTTCATCATTACACAACGTTTCAATGTCATTCAAACTTTTGATAATTTCTAGACTTTACTGTAGTTAAACAGTAGATTCATAGTCAGCATTGCATACAGATGAGTTTCATTGCTGATCATCACATCATTAATGTTAATTATGATTAAAGTTCAACTTTTAATCTTTCATTTTAACAATAATTTTAACAATGATGTATTAGTCACTATCTTTGATATAAATTATTCAAATGATTGAATTTCTTTTTGATGATTGAAGCACTTTAATCGCTTTAGTCAAAAGCATCAAAAGAAAGCTTAAAGATTACTTGTGATGAATGATTATGAATTTCATCATACAAACGAATTTCTATTTTACTGTGAGAATCATAAAATCATACTCTTCAACTTATCTTTGCATACTACTCATTTACTTCAATTATTAAAGTATATATATTTTAATTATTAAAGCATTGATATTTGAAAATGATTAATCAAGTAAAAAACAATCACAACACATGTACAATAAATCTTGAAAAAGAGCACTACATGCAAGACAGAGTGAATCTAAAGAACAATCAAACGACGATGAATTGCACGAGTTGCAGCAATGCAAGTTCAAAGATGATTGCAAACGACGTTGACATGTTGCAAGAAAACAGCGACGCAAGATTGCAATGCTTACGCAATGATGAAAAGAAGATAGTTGACATTATCGATCTATTAATAAAGACATCAACGTTAGAGAAAGAGATGAGCAAAGATTATTCATGAAAAGAAATAGCATTGAAGCTGATGCATCATCTTCAACTCAATTCAGAAGAAAAACATCATACAACTCAGAATGCATTCATCGCAAAGAATGTGCAGAAACTGAAGACATCAGTTCAACTGCTAAGCAAGCAGTTACAAATGCAGAAAAATACGCATTTCTCATTGAAAATCTTGTCATGAGCAAACATGACAAGAGAAGAATTATCAATGAGAAAGCAACGTCTCAAAGAGAGATCATTATCGCTTTGCAAGAGATGCAAAGTCATGATAAAAATAGCAGACAGAGAAGAAATAAAGAAGATCATCAAGCAGATTCTTTAGAAAATAGCAAATGTATCAACGAGTCAACAAGATCTGATCATGTTTCTTTGCAAGCTGAGTAGCAAAGACATCTTTCTTCACGCAGTCAGCTCAGATGCACAAGCAAATCTGAAAAAGACTCAAGAATGAGCAAAAGAAATTGCAAACTTGATGCATATATCACAATGAATCTTTGCAGTGCTGACACATGAGATGCACACTACAATTGACATGAACAATCAGATGAAAGTCATTAGAAAGCTGATAAAGAATAACGCAAGACTTCATGAGAATCTGAAGATTCTAAGAATAGTCTGACTCAAGAAAGTAGCAAAGAGTGAAAAGATTCATTCATCACTCATCATGAAGATAGTAATTGAAGTAATGATAAATTAACTGATGAACGTGAGTATGTTAAATGCATATCATGAATGTGCATATGAATTGTTCAAGAAGAACTGTCACATCACACAGTGCTTCAAATGTCAGAAATTTGATCATATGATCAGATTCTGCAGAAAGAATCAACGCTGCGTCAAGTGCGCAGACAAACATCACATCAAAAGATGCATGATGTCTTTGAATAAAAGATGTTGTGTTAACTGCAATGAAAATCACGAACTCTGAAGACACATCTGTCTCAAATGACAACAGCAGATGAAACAAGCGTTCAAAATCTATAGAAACAGATCATTCAGATATTCAAAAGCATTTAGATACAATTGCACATTCTTGCAATTCTCAAACTCTTCACTGTTTTCAAGTTCTGCAGATTCAATGAACTTTTTGAGTTCAATGAATTCTTTGAAGTTCACGAATTCTTTTAGTTCAACGAACTCATCGAGCTCAACGACAGTTGTGTTAAAAACATGCAGTCTAGTCGCTCATGAATCAACATGACAGATGATAGAAGTCAAGAAGAGACGCGTTGATTGTTTCTCTTACGTAAGTAGCGACTCAGATGAGACGTCGCTCAAGCAAAGTCAGAAATGACAAATCAGAAAATGAGACAGACTCATGATGATTGAAAGCATTCAAAGAGTCTTCTTTTTGCAGAGTCAACAACAGCTACAAATAACTTTATGATAAAACAATCTTTTCTACAAATACTGCAGTACAACATTAGAAAATCATTGAAAATTCAGAAATCATTTTTAATCAACAGAAAAGTTCATGATTTTGACATTGTAATCATTGTCATGATTTTAGTTTTGTCAAACTCAGTCTTCTAGTCTTGTCAGATTTATTCTAACTTCATCATCTTGACTAGTTTTTATTGAGTCTAACGTCATGATTCTAGTCTTGTCAAACTCAGTCTTCTAGTCTTGTCAGATTTATTTTAGCTTCGTCATCTTGACTAGTTTTTATTGAGTTTAGCGTTGACTGAGAAATACACATATGTAGTCAGCTTCTTTTCTGTAACTATCTTTCTTTCTTAACATTTATCTTCTAGTTAAATGACACTCATATTGACTCGCTTTATGCTGATCTCTAACAATCATACAGAAGCAGAGTTGCAACATTAATGATACTCAATCATTTAACTTAGCTCACAACTTCTTTTATCTAGTGAAAAACACGTCATCACAGTCAAGAACATGCATATATGTGAACAAACACTTAAAACTCAATTAATAAATGATAAAAACAGCTGAGTCAGACATTTGCTTAATCAGAATATTAACTCATAATACAGATGATGAAACGCAGACGTTGCAACTTATAAATATTTACAACTCATGTTCACTGTTTTCTACATTTACAGAGAAATCTTTAATCATTTCTCGTCTGAGCGAGCTATTCAAAGACAACTGCAAACAACTGATCATGAAAGATTTCAATCTACATCATTCTCACTGAGAAAAATGAAGATGCTTCACTCAACATGCAGCGATCAACAGTTTACTTGACATCATTACTAATGCTAAGCTGAAATTATTGCTGAAATCAAACACTATTACTTGCAAGACTCACAATCAGTTTACAACTATTGATTTAATCTTTAACAGTGAGAAAATACAGTTCATGACATGCAAGTGCAAGATACACATTGATTTACATCAAGAATTGAATCATTCTTTGATTGTTACAGAACTTTGTCTATAAACAACTTCAGTACAATCTTCAACTTGATGATTATGAAAGAAAATGAACACAGAAGCATTGAACGCGTATCTGCATATGCATCTTTCGTCGAATTGTTCTTTGAACAGCAAGACAATAATGAATGAAAGAATGTGCAAAGTTATCAAGATGTTACAAAAGATCATTGAGAAATTTACTCTCTTGACAAAGTCATTAAATTGAGCAAAAAACTTCTGAAATTTAAACTGCTCAGAGATAGTAATGAAATCAAGATGACTGCAAATTGTATGAAAAATACAGAGCACACTAGATGCGTGAAATAAATATCTGAAACACAATGATCATAAGAACAAGATCATTCAACAAGCAAAGCGTGCACATTTCAGATTACAAATGCATAAGCTGAGTGATACACTTAAGTCAATATGATGCTTCGCAAAATGAATCAGAATCAAAAGTCAGCTATTTAAAAAACTTTCTCAGTTTTCATCATTGAAGCAAAGTGACACTGATCAAATGACAATGACGTTTAAGAAAAAAATTAAAATATTGCGAGAAAAATTCTTTCTTTCATCTTCTCAGACAAACATCAACAACATCACAAACTCATTTATATTCTTAACAATGTCATCTGATTCATGCATTTCAGAAAATAAAGTGAGACAGATGATCAAAAGAATAAAAGCAAACAAAGCATCAAATGTTTTAGACATTTTAAACAGAGTGCTGCAGACAGATCTTGCAGAACTGATCTTGATATTGATGAGTTTATTCAACGCATGTGTAATACACAGATATCATTCAAAGCAGTTTAAAAAGACTCAAATGATAGTACTATGTAAATCAAAAAGAGTGATTATACTGATTTGAAACATATTGACTCATTGCTCTGCTTGATATCATGAGAAAAGCTCTGAAGTTGATCATGATTAAAAGATTGAATGATATAACTGAGACTCATCACATGCTATCTGATGCTCAAATGAAAGCGAAATGCAAATGATTCATGATCTCGACATTAAATTTACTAGTAGATTAGATTCACATGATATGAGACTGTGAAATTAAATACATAGTGTTCATGCTAAGTCTAGACATCATTGAAGCATTCAATCAAGTTTTGCACATCAGACTTCTGCATACTCTGAAAATGAAAAGAACTTCAGACTATATAGTCAAATGAGCACGCAGCTTTCTTGAGAATCAAGAAACATTGCTGAGATTCAATGAATAAATGAGTGACATGTGTAAGATAAATGCAAACATATCATAGAAATCTTTCATTTCATCAATTCTCTTTCTATTCTTCAATGTAAATCTGATTAAGAAGTATGAAACATTGAGAATTAAGATTAAAGTGCTTAACTTTGTAAATGACATTAACATTCTAGCATACAATAGATTCATTGAAGAAATTTGCAGAACACTGAGCAGAGTGCATGACATCTGTGTCAAATGAGCTTGCACTCATGATACAATATTCGCATCAGAAAAGTATGAACTTATGTACTTCATCAGAAAATCAAAAAGATTTGACATGATGATTAATATATAAATAGAAAGTTCAGTTATTAAGTTGAAATCAAATGTGCAAGTTCTGAAAGTACAACTGAATACAAAATTGCAATGAAACATGCATCTTTGTCAAATCAAAGCGAATCACGTCACATGAATGCTAGCACTTAGTTGACTTAAAGTCTTCATATGAAAGACAATTTTCACAAAAGCAAGACAGATATACTCAGCAGTAATAAGATCAGAAATTGCATTTGAAACATTAATTTGACATCAGCGAGAAAAAGAGAAAAAGCTGACAGACAAAGAACACAAACTTGAAACATTACAGAATCAGACTCTGCATCATGTTGCAAAGATGTTCAAAAGAATAAGCATTAAGACTTTGAAAGCAGAAATGTACACAAGCTCGCTGCATGTTCATCTGAACATACTGCAAGACAAGATCACGTTACGCAGTTGAATCAATGATTGTACACAGAAAATCAGATAAGCATGCAAACTGATACATGCTCATCTGATGAATGTCAATTGCATCATTTCTCACTTCTTCATCATTAAGAAAGTGACACTTTTGAACAACTTAATTCAAGAAGATGCAAAAATACAGTCAAGATGCAAATAATTAGTTTTCGCTGCAATGATTTCAACTAGTGACAGCATTGCAATAGCACAGTATCACAGAAGTCAGTGAAAGTAACGATGAAAAAAACATAGAAAATGCATCACAAATGTTCACATCATCTCGACACAAAGATTGCATTTGTTCAACAAAATGATAAAGATGTAAAATGATCTTCAAAAGATTGAAAGCATTCTCGTCATTTACATCAAAATTGAATGCATAGATTTGAATGTTTATCTGCACTTCAGAAACATTTCAGACGCAGATAGCATATGATGTGACTGCAACTGAGATCATCAAATGATGAAACATGTACTCATGCATTGCTTGAACTGATTGCATCTGCAATCAAGAATGTTACAAAACGTTAACTTCTTAAACTATCAAATAATCGTTGCTATCATGAAAAGTCTCAGAGCAGCTGCAAGAATAATGATGAAAACGAAGCTTTTGAAGCAATTTAAAATGATTGAGTCACTCATTCTTTAACATGCAATCAACGCGAACTAATTTGATACATAGTCTCATAATGATAGTTTCAACTGCGTGAAGCAGTTGTATGAACAGCGAGTGATTTTCTATCTCAGAGAGTTTTGTTCACTCGATATAAATAGCATAAAGTCTCTCATGAGTCGACTTAATTGATGTCACAAGAGTGTATGAATTTATTATTAATGATTAATCAAGTTGTTTAAATGAATGATGAAATCTTTTTAAAAGTTGAATTTCTGACTGCATTCAACAAGTTTCAAATCAAAGTCTTTAAAGAATTTATCATTTAATTTGCATGAAAGCATACTAATTTAATTTCTTTTAATTTAAAGATAGTATTTATTACGATTTTAATCTTTATTTAATCTTTATTTAGTCTTCATCTGATTTCATTTTAATCAAGTCTAGCAAGAATCTGATCTAGAAATGATATCATTGAAACTCTGCATCATATATGTAAAACATCAACTCAATTAAGTTTAGCACAAAGTTGAAAAACATACATATAAGAATTAAGTTCTTTTCTATAGATACTTTTCTTTCTTAGCATTTATTTATTAGTTAAATGACACTTTTATAACTCGCTCTAGATTAATCTTTAACAGTAGATAAATGTTAATCAACTACTCTGCTATTGATGTGTAAATGATACAAAATAATCTACTTCGTTCATTCAGAAAAATTTGCAAGAAATTCTTTAAATTACTTTTGTTAAAGATCAATCTAGAGCGAGTCATAGAGATGTCATTTAACTAATAAATAAATGCTAAGAAAGAAAAGTATTTACAGAAAAAAACTTAATTCTTATATGTATGTTTCTCAGCTCTGTGCTAGACTCAATTGAATTGATGTCTTATACATATGATGCAAAGTCTCAATGATATCATCTTTAGATCAGATTCTCACTAAACTTGATTAGAATGAAATCAGGCAAAAACTAAATGAAGAATAGACGAAAACTAGAATCGTAACATTACTTTCTTCTCTTGACTATTCATGTTCGCATGAATGTTGTTTCTTAGTGCGCTTTTCTTGAATATCTAATATGAAAGTCATCAATCATCTTTTAAGTGTTCATAAATTCGTCATCGTCAGCGTTATATCAGTTGAGATCATTGTCATAACTCTTTCATTTGACTCAATATTGAAGTCGTCTTTTATAGCGTTGAAAATTCAGTATATCATTGATTTTTCATTCATCTTCATCGTTTATCACTATTGATCTCGAAGATTCATTCTTTTGATCAGACAGAGAGTCATCAACGACAGAACAAAGAAGCTCTAAATGAAATACATCATGTATACACATAGTCTCTGATAGTTTCAACTTATAGAATGAGTCAACAGACTCAATGATCTGAAATGAGTCAAGCATCTTGTCATTCAATTTTTTGAAAGATTTCGCTGTAATGATGTTTCGTTCATTCAGAAACATCTTTGATTTGATCTTGTAATTGATCTTCTTTCTATGCTTATTAGCTTGATTTATCATTTGTTCTCATGTTTTGATCAGAGCTTCATGAGCGAAGATCAAAGTCTTGTTCATTTGTTCAGATATATTCTTGACTCAATCAATCTGCAAGCGTTCGCGAATGCTTTTATACTTGATGATGTCAGAATCAAAGCTCATATAAGAATGAAAGTTCTTGTTCATGAAAAAGAGAATCAAGAAGATGACTGATGACAAGATGTTATTATCAATAAACTCGATCATAAGTAATCACTTAAATCAGTCATTCTGCATATATGAACAGAAGAATCAAAGATATCGCTTGATGTTTTGATTGACTTGTTCACTTTGATCATTGATCTGAAGATGATAAATGATGAACAATCGAAGAAAAATGCTCAGTCGTTTGCAAAGAGACTTTCATAGTATAGAGATGAATTGCAAATCTTGATCAGATACTATGAAGCTTGATAGATCATGAGTTCAATATACTCATTGAATCAGCATTTCAGCTGTCTTTTCAGCTGTGATATCTTCATCATCAATGATGCAAGAAATATAATGTCTTTCTTTTAACAATCTGCAGATGACAGTCAGAATAGCGTTGTAATCGTACGAATCAGATAGATTGATAATGAAGTTCATTGCTATGTCTTGTCATCGCTGTTCAGATATAGATAGAGATTGAAGCAAGTTGTTTGATTTATTTCTTGATGTCTTTGAACGTTGACATACGTAGCAGTTTTGAATATATCGATCTATCGTTTTTCGCATAGAAGATCAATAGTAATTTCGCTTTATGATCTTCACTGTTCTAAGAATTTCAGAATGATCAATCGACGATTGATCATGTATCTCACGAATTAGATTCATTTGTAGAAGCTCGTTGAACGAGACTCATAGCTGACTATCATGATACAAGATTTCATTCTGAGTTTGACAATTCTTTAATTTGATATCTTCATATTGTGTCTCGTCTCTTGCTATTGCTTCGCGAAGTAGCGTACAATTCTCGTCGATCTCATTAATCTCAAGAATCTGTTTATAAATTGATTGATCATTATTCTTCTTTAGATTAGCGATCTTCATTCAATTCAATGTCAGAATAGTAATTCTTTGATATTGAATGCATTCATCGTCGAAATCTCTAGGCATGAAGTCAGCTCAACGAGTTAATGCATCAATCTTAATGTTTTGTTTGTCAGATTGATACATTATTTTGAAGTTGAAGTCAGCTAGCTTCTGAACTCAGCGCATTTGATGTCTGCTCAGCTCTTTATCTTTCATCAATGAGATGAGCGCTTGATGATCGATGAACATCTTGATAGAAATGTCAGTTAACTTCAGTTCAAGTCGTCAGTGTTCAAATGCTCAAATGATGATCAGAAGTTCTTTATCATATATCTCGTAGTTGCATTCAGCAGAAGACATGTTCTTGCTATAGAAGACAATTGAATGTAGAACATCTTCATCATCATATTAAGACAGAACTTCATCGTTGACGTAGTCAAATGAGTTGATTTCAAGAATAGTCTTACGAGTTTGATCAAAGTGACGTAGTATAAAAGTCTCGATCATACGTCTCTTCATATGATCGAAGACGATCTGACAGACTTCATTTCATTCAAATATGATTTTCTTTTGAGTGAGTTGAATCATTGAATGAACAATCTTCGAAAAGTTCTTGATGAAGCGTCGATAGAAGTTGCAGAAATCAATGAAGAACTGCATCTGAGTGAGATTATTGAGTGTAGATCAATCAACGACTGCTTGCATCTTTCGTGAATTCATCTTAAGTTTCTTGATTGACATCAAAAGTTCTAAAAAGATGATTTTCTGAACATGAAACTTGCATTTATCGATGTCTATCTGTAGATCAGCTTCTCGTAGTCTATTCAGAATCAATCATACATGTTGCTTGTGTTTCTTCAAGATCTTGCTGTAGATGATAATGTCATCTAGATAGATCTGACAAAACTGATGTAAATATTCAAACAACACGTCGTTCATATAGTGTTGATAGAACGTCGATTCGTTGATTAATTCAAAGAGCATTACATGATATTTGTATGAGTCGAAGAAGATAATGAAGATAGTCAAATCTTCACTATCTGAGTGCATGCGTAGCTTGTTGAACGCGACAATGATGTTCAATTGAGTCAGATACTTGCATTCTTGTATATGAGTAAGAGTCTCGTCTATTAATGACAAAGAGTAGTGATCTCATTTGATCAAAGCATTGAGCTTTCTGTAATCGACGCAGAAACGCAGACTTTCGTCTTTCTTTTCAGCAAACAAGATGAGCGAGACGTATGAAGCAAAACTGAAGAAAATGAACTCTTTGTTCAGATGTTCAATCAGATACTTCTTTATCTTCTGAAGCTTGTGATTGAACATCTGATATAGTCTGCTTCGCAAAGACATTTCTTCATTGATCAACTCAATTTTGTGATCATAGAAACAATGTGATGATAGTTGATTGATCATTGCTCGATCGAAGACATCTAGATAGTCATGATATTTAGCGAGAAGCTTGATCTTGACTTGCTTAAGAGCTTCAGCGTGAAAAAGCTCATGCAGATTCACTTCTTCAGACTTGTTTTCAACTGTAGTTATGAGTTGATCGATTTTCAAAATGATAACAGCAAAGATCTTGACATCTGATTGTTTAACTAACATTCTATATGCAACTGTTTCTATCATGAATATGTTGATTGAACTGAAAGCTGATTTCAGACTGATCGTTGATTTAGAATTGACGCTAGACGAAACTGCTTTAAGCGATTTTGACTGTTTGATCATTTTAATGAACTTCTCTTTTGACTGATTGAAAGAAAGTGATTTCTGACTGAGTTGAAAGATAACAAAAGTGAAGAGTCTTTTCAGTATATGAGTAGAAGTCAAGCTCTTCTGTTTCGTGATTGTTCTATGACTTGAGAATAGAACAATTGATTTCTGACTAGAAGTGAAATTCGAAAATCGAAGAGAATTGATTTGCATATCTATTACTAGATTGATTTTGTTCATTCATGTTTTTTCAAGAATCATTTGATGTTGATCTAATCGAGTGATTAACATAGAAGTTGTGTCAATCGTATGATCTTGAACAGTCAGATTCAAATAGATGACATGAGTAATGAGTTTCTTAGCATAATGATCATCAAATTCTCGAATTGACTTTGCTTTGATCAAAGTCAGAGACTCAATTTGCAACTGATTACAAACAATTTGCGCGATCACTTCATTAATGAATGAATAGTCAGCAGCTTCAATGTCTATCAATAACTTCAATGAGTAACTAATTTCATTGCTAGAAAGTACATATTCAGTAATCAAAGATTCAGAAGCAAAAGAATCATTTGACATGCTCATCATTGAAGAAATTAACACATCTTTCATCGCGTCTTTGATGAAAGTCTCTAGTTTTTTGCCTCGCTATTCTTCTTTGAAGAAGACATTTTCTCATTCTCTTTATTCTTCAAAATGATGATTTCATGTAGACGAGAAATGAATGCACAAGATGTCGAGATGTTGATCTTGTTCTGAGAGCAATTCTTGAACAAATGACTTGAAGTCTTGCAAGTATAGCAGATGATAGACGATTTTGCTGACTCAGAGATAGAAGAGAGAGTAGACTTAACATAATTGATTATTAAAGTCATCACTGACAATGAAGTAGCAGCACATTTATCAGATACAACAGTGACTTTGACGATGACAGTGCAAAGCTGACTGCGTAGCTGATAGTTGACTTGCTGTTTATTATTCACATCTTGAAGAAAGATTCTTAAGCGAGTGAGCGAAGTAAAATTCTCTGAACAGACTGATAGAATGTTCTGCAAGCGATTATTGATTTTATTCTGAAGATCGTTCATCAAAGTACGATCATCGTATTCAAGATAGCTGAATAGCTTTATAAAGTTGAAGTAGAAGACATTGAAAGACTTTTCTGCTTGTCTCAGAGCGTTGTACTTACGACGACACTTTCGATTTCTATTCAGTTCATCGTATATTTCTTTCAGATGCTCAAATAGCTCGTTGATCAAGATGTATGAATGCAAAGCATCATGTCGACGTCAAGCGAAGATGTGCTCAGCAGCATCATCTTCTAGTCTAGATATCACATAGACAATACAGATATTTTCATTATCGAAGTGATTGACATTTGCCTAAAGCTTGTCGTTCATCTTGACTCTTCAGCTGTCTCATGTTGATTCATCTTCATCAATGAATATAGATGAGTTCGAAAACTTGAAGAACTTGTGATGATCGTTATCGAATAAAGTGAATGACTTACGTCGAGTATGATTCTTGATAGATTGATGAGATAGAGATTTCATAGACTGACGAGATCGAGACTGATTCACTGAACGCTATTTCTTTTTTAGACTCAAGACTTTCTCTTGTAGATTGACGATAGTCTCTTCTTGAGTGTTTATTGTCATTTGATTGATCTTTAGCTCATCAAGTCTCTTGATGTGATCGACTTGAACATTGATTCATTGCTTGTTGAGTTTCAAAGTCATGTCTCGTTGATCTCTTAGCTCGATCAGCATCTTGATGATCTCGTCTGACTGATTGATAGCTCATTGACGAAGTTGTTGACTTGTGTTGATGTTTCATGAGGTAGCGACATTCTGAGATTCAGCTGAGACATGAAAAGAAATAATGAAAACGCGTCTGCTAGCAATGCTTCTAAGCAGACGAGCTGTTCGTGACTCGACTGATTTGAAGTCGCGTGACATTGTGAGAAAGATAGATAGATAGATTTGATTGAGTGATTGATTTGATAAATTTGAGTAAATTTGAGTAAATTTGAAAATGTGTTTTGATGAAAGTAATTCAAAGAATTTCTTGCGAATTTTCTGAATAAACGAAGTAGATTATTTCGTATCATCTACACGTTGATAGCAGAGTAGTTGATTAGTATTTATCTACTGTTAGAAGTCAATCTAGAGCGAGTCATAAAGATGTCATTTAACTAATAAATAAATGCTAAGAAAGAAAAGTATCTACAGAAAAGAACTCGATTCTTATATGTGTGTTTCTCAGCTCTGTGCTAGACTTGATTAGAATGAAATCAGACGAAGACTAGACGAAGAATAGACGAAGGCTAGAATTATAACAAATACAGATATTTTCATTATTGAAGTGATTGACATTTGTCTAAAGCTTGTCATTTATCTTGATTCTTCAGCTGTCTCATGTTGATTCATCTTCATCAGTGAATATAGATGAGTTCAAAAACTTGAAGAACTTGTGATGATCGTTGTTGAATAAAGTAGATGAATCTCGTCAAGTATAGTTTTCAATAGAAGCTCGAGATTTTATAGACTGTTGAGATCAAAACTGATTCGCTGAATGCTGTTTCTTTTTTAGACTTAAGACTTTCTTTCATAGTTTAATGATAGTCTCTTCTTAAGTGTTTATTGTCATTTGATTGATCTCTAACTCATTAAGTCTCTTGATGTAATCAACTTGAACATTGATTCATTGCTTATTGAGTTTCAAAGTCATGTTTTGTTGATCTCTTAGCTCAATCAGCATCTTGATGATCTTGTCTGACTGATCAATAACTCATTGACGAAGTTGTTGACTCATGTTGATGTTTCATGAAGTAGCAACATTCTGAGATCTCGCTGAAGCATCGACAGAAATAAGAAAAACTCGTCTACTAGCAATGCTTTTAAGCAGATAAGCTGTTCATGATTCAACTGATTCAGAGTCACGTGTCATTGTGAAAGATTGAAGATAGATAAATTGTGATAAGATTGAGTGATTGATTTGATAATTTTGAGTAAATTTGAGTAAATTTGAAGATATGTTTTTATGAAAGTAATTCAAAGAATTTCTTGCGAATTTTCTGAATGAACGAAGTAGGTTATTTCGTATCATCTACATGTCGATAGCAGAGTAGTTGATTAGCATTTATCTACTATTAGAGACTAGCATAGAGCGAGTCATATGAGTGTCATTTAACTAATAAATAAATGCTAAGAAAGAAAAGTATCTACAGAAAAGAACTCAATTCTTATATGTGTGTTTCTCAGCTCTGTGCTAGACTCAATTGAGTTGACGTCTTACACATATGATGCAGAGTCTCGATGACAACATGACTAGATTAGATTCTCGCTAGACTCGATTAGAATGAAATCAGGCGAAAACTAGGCGAAGGCTAGAATCATAACAATATGACTCAACACTCTTTTTCTTTCTCAACATTCTTTTCTTTCATCAACATCTTGTTCATCTACATCATCTTTTTTTCATGTCACAAACACATTTCTTTCAAGTCTAGCGCAGTCTCTGAACATTACATAAATAAAAGTTCTTGTATCAATCTTTTTTTATATTCTTAATATTCAGTTATAGTTATTTCTAAAGATCAAGCACTATCAATTCTGATCTTCATTGATTGTATCATCTAGACATGATTCTGACACATAGTCATCAACATAACTATCAACGTAAATGCGTAGCTAGAATTATAACAGATATCAAGAGTTTCAGAAAAATAGTTTTCTGAACATGAAACTTGCACTTGTTGATGTCTATCTGTAGATCAGCTTCTCGTAGTTTATTCAAGATCAATCATACATGTTGCTTATATTTCTTCAAGATCTTGCTGTAAATGATAATATCATTTAAATAAATCTGACAAAACTGATGTAAATATTCAAACAATACGTCGTTCATATAATGTTGATAGAATGTTAATTCATTGATTAACTTGAAGAGCATTACATGTCAGAATCATGTTTAAATGATACAATTAATGAAGATTAAAGTTGATAGTGCTTGATCTTTAGAAATAGCTATAACTGAATATTAAGAATACAGAAGAAGATTGATACAAAAGCTTTTATTTATATAATGTTCAGAGACTGCGCTAGACTTGAAAGAAATGTGTTTGTGACATGAAAAGAAAATGATGTAAATGAACAAGATGTTGATGAAAGAAAAGAATATTGAGAAAGAAAAAAGATGTTGAGTCATATCTGAGTCAAATCTGAGTCAGATCTCAATCAAATCATTGACTAGCTTTAATCATTATACAGAGTACTCGCTAGCATGCATTGCAAATTGATTAAAGCTTCAGCTTTGTTCAGTCTTGATACGCTTGTAACATTACTTCTTTCTTCGAAAATTCATGTTTGCATGAATGTAGTTTATTTGCTCACTTTTGTTGATAGTTATTTCGATATTTTAGCGCGATTTGCTTGAATATAGCTTATGAAATTCATTCAAAACTTTCTCTGAGTCATAGAATTTCTCTTTATCAACATAGTATCACTTGTCATCTTTATCTAGATCTTTTCATTTGACTTTGTACTGTATTCAATCTCAATAGCATCTGAAGTTCAATATATTATCTATTTCTCAATGTTCATCATCTTCAATAATGATTAATCTGAGTGATTTTGAATGTTGTTCTGATAGAGAGTCTTCTGAATATAATTGTAGTAGCTTTAAGTTAAACGTTGAATACAGATGCTTCATGCTGACTGATAAATGAAGATGATAGAAGATATTCACTTTAGCAGTGATTTGATAAAGATTTAGCTGTTTATCTTTCAAATCTTTGCAAAGTCTTGTTATCTTGATGTTTCTGAAAGATAGTCAAACTCAGTCATTTACTTCATATGTGATGTCTCATTTATCTTTATTGATCTGAACTTCAATGATCAGTTTCATCTTTTTCAATTGTTAATGATTAAAGCTCAATAACTCTTTCATTTAAATGATAATATCATCTGCTTTTCTAGCTTCAAGTCGTTCACAAGTTGTTTTATAGTCAGTTGTATTTGAATTGAAACTCATTCGAGAGTGAAATTCTTTATTAAAGTAGAAGAAGATCATTGAAGTAATCAAGAAAATATTGAAATTGTTGCTGAATTTTATCATAAATATTCATTTAACTCAGTCATTCTGCATGTAATTGCAGTAAATTCTAAGTTTGCGTTCAACATTCTGATTGACTTATTTCAATTGATCATCAATCTCAGAATGATAGACTGTGAATAAACTAGCTGTGATTTTCAGTCGCTTGCAAAAACTTTTTCACATAGTTGATATAAATTGAGAGTCTCTGTTTGAAACAATAGAACTGAGTAGATCATGCAGTCAATAAACATTTCATAGCATGATTCAAATCATTTCTTCAACTGAAATGTCATCATTTCTTTAATGACAGAAAACATAGTGATGTTCTTTGATGAGATAACATATGATTGTGCAAATGATGTTATAGTCTTCTAACAGAGATAGTTCAGTGATGAAGTTCATAGTTATATCTTTTCAGCGTTTCTGTGAAATCAAAAGAGAATGATGAAGTTCATTGATGTTATCTTTAAAGACTTTGCTTTGCTGACAAGCATGATAGTTTCAAATGTATCATTGAATAGTAGCTCAATGATCTGATCAATAGTAGAAACGCTGAACTAAATCAATGATTCATTTATTGTCGAGATGAGAGATTGAAGATTGATCATGCACTTCTTGTAGTAATTTCGTGTGCATGTTCTCAGAGACTCACAGTAAAATTTTTCTAAATAGAATGTTGTCAATGATTTTGCAATTCTTCAGTTTAATAATATGAAATTTGAGCTTGTTATCATTCATAGCTTGTTTATATTTGCTGCAGAACTCATCTGTTTAATTGATCATACATACTCATTGATAGAGATTTGCTTTTGATTCAACAGGTAAAACATCAACTCTATCAGAAGTCAGAATAGTCTGAAAATAATCTTCAAGACGCTGAGCTGATTCAAAGACGTTTGCTAGAGACATTCTGATTAAAGCATTGACTTTAGTGTTTATTTTGTCTGATTTAAAAATGATTTGAAAGTTGAACTTTGATAGAATGTTCAGATAATTAACTTGTCATCGACTCAACTGTTTGTTTTTCATGAAGATTTTCAAAGTCTGATGATCGATGAACATCTGAATGAGTAGTTCAATGCATTTCAATTTGAATCATCAGTGTTTGAAGCATTGAATAATGACTAGCAATTTCTTGTTATAGATGTGATAATTGATTTCAGCGAGAATCATGCTTTTGCTGTAGAAGATCATCGAATGAAGAACTTTCTCGTCATTGTACTGAGATAGTATTTTATCTTTTACATAGTTTGAAGCGTTGATCTTCAGAATAGCTTGTCGTTTAAGATTGAAGTGACGAAGTATTGAGATTGAGCTGACTTGTTTCTTTAAATTGTTAAAGACTTGAACACAGATCTTGTTTCAAACAAAAGATATATTCTTTCTAGTCAGCTGAGTGAATGATTTGACTAGCTTTGAGAAGTTCTTAATGAAACGACGATAAAAGTTAACAAATCTCACGAAGCTCTGAATTTTCTTTAGATTGATTGAAGTGATTCAGCTGACTATGACTGTCACTTTGCTGAAATTCATACGAAGATCTAGTTCTGATACAATGACTTCTAGAAAGACAGTCTTTTCTACATTGAATTTGCACTTTTGAATATTCATCTGCAGTTCAGCTTCGCGTAGTTGACTCAATACTAGTTTGACGAAGAATGTAAATCAACTGACTCACGCTAAAGATTGATCAATCATGCAAATTGTTCGCGCATGTATCTACGCTAACGTCTGAGCTTAATACATAGATTTCATGATTGAATGAATCTCAAGTTTGTGACTTGCACAATACATTTACAACTACTCATTCATCATTACTTCTGATCATTGATCAATCAATCATCAATCACTGATCAATTAATAATCAATATGTCTTCAATCAGAAATATACTATAATGTTATCAGATTTATCAGATAATGTTGATTAAATCTCATTAACATTCAACAGTTTGACAGAAAAATAAGATCAGTGAATACTGAATTCTCATTTATACTATAAGATTAATGTAGAATTAATTCTACATTAATCTGAATCAATGTTGTATTTTTAAGCAAATTTGTGAGAAAAAAGTTAATTGAATATTTATCAAAAAGTTATTAATCAATGATTAATTTGATTATGATCAAGTCAAAATAAAAGTGAATTGAATAAATTAATCAATGATTAATAATATATCATTTGTTAATTAATGTTAAATTACTAATAAAATAAAACATGAAATTTTCAGATTGTCAATTCTGTAAATTGTGATTGTTTGTTGATTAATCAATGATTAATAAAAATATACTTACAGATTAATCAATTCTGATATTTTCAGTCTTTGCATCTTTCACATTTTTTGCATTATTTGAATATGATTACAACGAATCAGATTAATATCAGATTAATCAGATATTAATAAATGATTAGAACTGCATGATTTTAAATTATTAATAGCTCAGAAATGCGAAATTATGCGCATGATTGAGTGACATGCGCGAACAATTTGCATGATTGATTGATCTCTAGCGTGAGTCAGTCGATCTGTAGTCTCAGTTTGACGTGATCTCTATGTTTCTTTCTCATTTTGCTATAGATGAGAATGTCATCTAGATAGACTTGACAAAAGTCGTTCAGAAAGTCTCATAAAATGTCATTCATATATTGCTGAAAGAAGATTGATTCATTAGTCAGTTTAAATGATAGCATCTTGTATTTATATGCTTCTAAAGCAGTGATAAAAGTGATGTAATTCTTGCTATTGAGATGCATTTGAAGTTTGTTAAACGTTAATATGATGTTTAATCTAGTCAGATGCTTGTAACTTACTATTTTATCAATGATCTTGTCTATCAACGATAGAAAATATCTATTTCTTTTGAAAATGACATTTAGCTTTTGATAGTTTATGCAGAATCAAAGATCTTCATTTACTTTGAGAACAAATAAAACAGAGAAGAAATAGAAAGTCTGATTGAAAGTGATGAATTTCTTGAACAGATTCTCGTTCAAATACTTTTTTACTTTCAGAAGTTTGACAGAGAACATTTAATATGCTCAACAGCAAGAGAGCATTGAATCACTGATGAGCTCAATTTTATGATCATAAAAGCGATGAGAAGATAGTTTATTTGATTGAGCTCGATCAAAAACATCTAGAAACTCATGATATTTTAAGAGCAGCTTCGCTTTAATGTCTTTTAAATTCTGAGTCATTTCATTGATTGAAGAGACGTTTAGAACATTCAAATTGCACTGAGTATTGTACGCGATTTTTCTATTGATGTTCATCATGAATAAAGCAAAGACTTCAATCTTGTTCTTCTTTGAATGATTCAACAATGTTTTGAACGAAGCGACGTTTATGCTTTAAATCGAGAATGACTCTTTCTGAGCAGTGATTGAAATGAGTCGTTTGAGCATCATAAAAGTCTTAGTCTGAGTGATTGAAGAAGACGAAGTTGATTGCAATCAACTTGAGTGCTTTGAATTGAGAGAGATTGAAAAAATCGAAATAGAAGTATTCAATTGATTCAGAAAAACAATGATGTCATTTTGCATATTCAGTAATATTTCGTTTTTGTTCATTCAGAACTTACTCAATATGACTTCATGATGATTGATATCAGCTATCAACATTGATACAGTCAATTTCTTATGACTTTCAATAATGAGATTGAATAGAATTTTATGAGTGATTGTCTTTTTAAATATCTTCTCATCATAATCTTTTATTAACTTCTCTTTTGTCAGTGATATAGATTAAATTCTCAGTTTCTTGCATACTTTATCGACTAGATTGAAATGTATGATCATGTAAACGACTGAATCACTGTCTATTAAAGAACGAAGGCTGAAAGATCATTTCTGAGAGATGAGATGAGTGTCAATTAGAAATGACTTTTCAAAGTAATTCTCTTTCGATAGAATTTCGTCTAGTTTGCACAAAGATATAATCTTTACTTCTTTCATGACTTTTGAAAAGATGACTAGTTTTTTAAATCGAAATTTGAATCAAAATTGAAATGATCATATTCTTTGTTCATTGCATTGATTTTAGTAGATCGATCAAGACACTTCTTAGAGCTATGATCTGATTTATGACATATGAAACAGCTTTTGAATAAAATGTCTGCTTCTTTGACGTTAGTTAAAATCGCGTCACGCGACTTTAAATGATCAGACTTCAAGTGATTAACTGATTGAATGATAATAGTCGCTCTATGAAAGATAGTCTTTGAAACATCATTGATGCATTTGAGCTTGTTCTTGATCTTTCAAATGACTCGCTGATCATTATTTAAACAAATCAGATAGAAATGAATTTCTTTTAAAGAATCAGATTGAACTAGTTGATTTACTCAAATGAATTGAAGACGAGAATTGATTTTATCTTTCAAATCAATGATCAGTTGCTTTTCATGATAGTCTAGATAGAAAGATAAACGTTGAAACTGAGTATAGAATTTACTGAATTTCTTGAATTCTTGAATCAAGTTGTAGTATTCTCTACGAAAGTTGACTTTCTTATTTGAATCATCAAACAACTGAGCTAGCTCTTTCAAAAAATCTTCGACAATTCTATAAAAATTGATACAATCATGTTCACGTCTAGCTTGAGTGATCTTTGCTGCGTCATTGAATAATCTAGAATGTACATAGCTCAATTTGACTCATTCATTAGAAAAGAGATCGACGTTGATCTCTAGTTTATTCTGAATTTTTTCGTATCAGTTCTTTCAAATAAAATTCTTTTCATCAGTAAACAGCGAAGAATCAGATATTTTTTGAGATTCTAGAACGCTCAAAGTAGATGAAATCAGAAGAAGTGTTTTCTTTAGCTTGAAGTTTAATCTTCAACTCTTTGATTTCATCTTCTTGTTATTTATTTAACTTGTAGAGTTGATCTGTTTCTTTATCAAGAACTAGGCTTTAAGTCTTTCAGATTTCATAGAACACGAAAGATATTATCATTTCAGCGAATGATTCGTCATTTTCATGAATGAATGACGCAGCACTTGATGATTTCGTTCGTGATTTCAATGAATCAGCATCAGAGATGTGAGAAAAACGATTTTGAAATTCTTCAGAATGCTCTTCAGTAAATGAATGACTAAACATGATGAGATTTGTTTGAAAGAGAGTTGAATGAATGACGATGCTTAATGATTGAAAAAGAAAAATGTGTAAGATGATGTTTAATCTTTAACAAAAAAGATGAGATTTGTTTGTTGATTTGATTGATTCTCTAGCAAACAACGAAGATTCTTTATCATTGAATCTATTGATCGATTTGATTCTTGAGCAATTCACAAAGATTCTTTATCATGATTCTCATAATTGAGTGAACTTTGTGTACTTAATGAGTGATAAGTAGTCTAGCAATTCAAACAGTCTTGTCGTTGATTCTATTCAATTCTTTAGTGTTGTTCTGTTTTTCAATTGTCGTTGATCATCAAATAAATGAATTTCTTTAAACTCATTCTGTCTATATGAGTATGTTGAATGAGTAATGAAATCAGTATCATGTGATTAATAAATTCTTAATATAATGTCAGAATCATGTTTAGATGATACAATCAATGAAGATCAGAATTGATAGTGCTTGATCTTTAGAGATAACTATAACTGAATATTAAGAATACAGAAGAAGATTGATATAAGAGCTTCTATTTATGTAATGTTCAGAGACTGTGCTAGACTTGAAAGAAATATGTTTGTGACATGAAAAGAAGATGATGTAGATGAACAAGATGTTGATGAAAGAAAAGAGTGTTAAGAAAGAAAAAAGATGTTGAGTTATATCTGAGTCAAATCTGAGTCAGATCTCGATCAAATCGTTAACTAGCTTTAATCATTACACAGAGTACTCGCTAGCGTGCATTAAGAATTGATTAAAGCTTCAGCCTTGTTCAATCTTGATACGCTCGTAACATTACATGATATTTGTATGAGTCAAAGAAGATAATAAAGATAGTCAAATTCTCGTTATCTGAATGCATATGTAGTTTGTTGAATGTGACAATGATGTTCAATCAAGTCAGATACTTGCTTTCTTGTATATAAGTAAAAGTCTCATCTATTAATGACAAAGAATAACAATTTCGTTTGATCAAAGCATTGAACTTTCTGTAATCAATGCAGAAATGCAGACTATCATTTTTCTTTTTGATGAACAAAATGAGTGAGATGTATGATGCGAAGCTGAAGAAAATGAACTTTTTGTTTAAATAATTAATTAAATACTCTTTTATCTTCTGAAGCTTGTGATTGAACATCTGATATAATTTGCTTTGAAAGAACATTTCTTCATTGATTAACTCAATTTTGTGATCATAGAAACAATGCAATGATAGTTGATTGATCATTGCTCGATCAAAGATGTCTAGATAGTTATAATATTCAGAAAGAAGCTTAATCTTGACTTGCTCAAGAGCTTCAGTGTGAAAAAGCTCATGCAGATTCACTTCTTCAGACTTGTTTTCAACTGTAGTTATGAGTCAATCGATTTTCAAGATGATAACAGCAAAGATCTTAATATTTGATCATTTGACTAACATTTTATATTGTCACGATTCTAGTCTTGTCAGACTCAGTCTTCTAGTCTTGTCAAATCTATTCTCACTTCATCATCTTGACTAGTTTTTATTGAGTCTAGCGTCAACTAAGAAACATACATATGTAATCAGCTTTTTTTCTGTAACTATCTTTCTTTCTTAGTATTTATCTTCTAGTTAAATGACACTTCTATCTGACTCGCTCTAGACAGATCTCTAACATTAGATAAATGTTCATCAACTACTTTGCTATTAATGAATAAATGATACAAAACAATTTATTCAGTAAGAAAAATTTGCAAGAAATTCTTCAAATTTGCATCATCATTTTAAATCATAAGAAATTCTTTGAATAAAGCACTCAATTATTACCTGAAATTTACAAGAGATTTTTAAATTTTCACTCATTAAAAAACATTAATTCAAAACATCAATCTTTCATTTACTTTTATCTCAACAACTTCTATCTTCTTTTATCATGATACACAACGTCAAGTCAGTTGAGTCTCAAACAACTCATCTGCTTAGAAGCACTGTCAATAAAAGAGTTTCACTTCTACTCATTGATGCTTCAGTTGAAGTTGAGAAAGCTGTCATTGCATGAAACATAAACATCAAAAAACAACTGTTTCATTGAGTCAGCAATCAATTCAACAAAGTTATCAATATGTTGAATGAGTTTTGAAGTCAACAAGACTTAATTCTACAACTTAATGAACATTGACTTCTCATACAAGATGATCACAAAAAGAGAGCGAAACAACTAAAAGTCACTTTTGATAAAAACAATGAGCTAGAGAAAAAGATCAGTCAGTTACAAGATGAGCAATTAAACTTCAAAGTGAAACAACGTCAAGCTGATTGATTTATGTCTCATCAAGATACTTAGTCAGCTGAGCAACAAGTCAATCAGAAAGAAGCTTTTATGATCTCAGTTTTGATTTATTGCTCTGAAGTTGAATGAAGCTTGACTTTCAAAGCTCACTTTCAATGAGAATCTTTTACTTTATCTGATAATGAAAACAAGAATGATCATCACAAGTTCATCAAGCTTTCAAATTCACTCATTTTCATCAAAACAGATGATTTTATTTGAAAGACATGAAACATCAAGATAGCTGACAAGCTTAATGTTAATGCAAATCATTACTTTACTGAAAAGATTCATATTGTCTATGTGATTTTCAGACTAGAAGATGATGCTGATCAGCAAATTTATGCAAAGCATTATGTTGATGCTTTCTCATTCTATTAATCATTATCAGAGTTACTGAAACATCTGAAAGAAATTTACGAAGATCAGAATTTAATTTGAAAGTGTCATCATGAATACATCATTCTGAAGCAGCTTAACAAGCTCTTCAACTCTTTTTATTCAGAGTTCACTAAAATATTCAGCTTTCTGAACTACAACGATATCACTCTGATGAATGACATTCAGAATAAAATCAACAATCATCTTCAAAACGTGTTGTCAATTTGTCTCATAAAGTTTAGCTCACTTGATAAGCTCAAGATCTTTCTTTAAAATGTGAATAATAAACAACAAGTCAATTATCAGTCATGTAATAAGCAATGAACAGTCAAATTGATAGCAGCTTCGAAAAAACGTTTTGTTTCTTCATTAACATCAACTTCAGTCTCAATTACTAATTATGTTTAACTTGCTACTTTTTTCATTCTTGAATTTAAATGATCAAGAATGTCAATCATCTGCTTCAACTGCAAAGTATCAAGTCATTTTTCAAAAAACTGTTCTCAGCTGAAGACTAGTACTTCAACATCTTGTGCATTCATTTCTTGTCTCAATGAGATCATCATGTTGAAAGAAGAGAAGAAATTATTTACAGAGAAATCAAAGAATGAGGCAAAAAACTAGTGACTTTCATCAAAGACATGATGAAAGATGCGTTAATTTCTTCAATAATGAGCAGCTCAGATGATCTTTTTGCTTTGAAATCTTTGACTATTAAATGTATACTATCTAGCAATGAAATTAGTTACTTATTAAAATCATTGATTGACATTGAAGCAGCTGACTATTCATTCATTGATGAATTAATCGCGCAGAATGTTTGTGATCATTTGCAAATTGAATCTTTATCTTTAATCAAGCTCAAATCAATAAGAAAATTCAATGATCATTATGCAAAAAAGCTCATTACTCATGCGATTTATTTGAATTTAACTGTTCAAGATCATATAAAATGTTTCGTTTTTATGCTGATCACTCAATTAGATCAACATCAGATGATTCTTGAAAAAACATGAATGAACAAGATCAAAGTGACTATTGATATGAAAGATGATCATCTTCAATTTTCTAGTTTCAAAGCTCATATTAAAGCTTTTATCAAAGCTCATTCAACTGTTCTTTCAAGCAAGAAAATCGCGATAGAACAGAAGAGTTTAACTTCTATTTAAATACTAAAGAGATTTATCTCTTCTGTTATCACTCGACTCAGCGAGAAGTCATCTTCATTCAGTAAAATCGTAAAATCATTTAATTCAGTCAAGTCTTCGTCTTTTGATTCAATGAACATAGCAATGATAGAGACTGCAGCATATAAATCACTAGTCAAACGATCGAATGTGACTACTTTCGCGATCATCATCACGAAAATCGATCGACTTCTAAAAACAGCTAGAAATAAACTCGAAGATGTAAATATACAAGAGCTTTCACATGAAGAGATCTTGAAAGAAGTCAAAGCTAAACTTTCTTCGAAATATCATGATTATCTAGACGTGTTTGATCGAGCGATGACTGATCAACTATTTTCTCATCGCTTCTATGATCATAAAATTGAGTTGATCGACGAGAAAACATTTTCTCGAAGTCGTCTCTATCATATGTCTGACTACAAGCTTCAAAAGATGAAGAATTATTTGATTAAGCATCTGAATAAAAACTTCATATCTTTTAGCTCAGCTTTATACGCTTCGCTTATACTATTCATTGAAAAGAAAGATGATAGCTTGCGTTTCTGCGTTGATTACAGAAAGCTTAATGCTTTGATCAAACAAGATCATTACTTTTTGTCATTAATAGACGAAATTCTCACTTGTATACAAGAAAGCAAGTATCTGACTCAATTAAACATCATTGTGTCAGAATCATGTCTAGATGATACAATTAATGAAGATCAGAATTGATAGTGCTTAATCTTTAGAAATAGCTATAACTGAATATTAAGAATACAGAAGAAGATTGATACAAAAGCTTTTATTTATGTAATGTTCAAAGACTGTGCTAGACTTGAAAGAAATGTGTTTGTAACATGAAAAGAAGATGATGTAAATGAACAAAATGTTGGTGAAAGAAAAGAGTGTTGAGAAAGAAAAAAGAATGTTGAAAAAAGAAAAGAGTGTTGAGTCATATCTGAGTCAAATCTGAGTCAGATCTAGATCAGATCTCGACTAGATCATTGACTAGTTCTAATCAGTCTTGATACGCTCGTAACATTACTTCTCTCTTTGAAAATTCATGTTTGCATGAATGTAGCTTCTTTGCTCACTTTTGTTGATAGTTATTACAATATTTAGCGCGATTTGCTTGAATATAGCTTATGAAATTTATTCAAAACTTTCTCTGAGTCATTGAATTTCTCTTTATCGACATAGTATCATTCGTCGTTTTTATCTAGATCATTTCATTTGACTTTGTACTTTATTCAATCTCGATAGCGTCTGAAGTTCAATATATCATTTATCTTTCAATATTCATTATTTTCAATAGTGATTGATCTGAGTGATTCTGAATGCTGTTCTAATAGAGAGTTTTCTGAATACAGTCGTAGTAGCTTCAAGCTGAACATCAAATGCAGATGCTTCATGCTGACTGATAGATGAAGATGATAAAATGTACTCACTTTAACAGTAATTTGATAGAGATCTAGCTGTTTGTCTTTCAAATCTTTGCAGAGTCTCGTTGTCTTAATGTTTTTGAAAGATAGTCAAACTCAGTTATCTACTTCATATGTGACGTTTTGTTTATGTTTATTGATCTGAACTTCGATGATCAGCTTCGTCTTTTTCAATTGTTAATGATCAAAGCTCAGTAGCTTTTTCATTCAAATGATAATATCATTTGTCTTTTTAGCTTCAAGTCATTCACAAGTTGTTTTATAATCAGTTGTATCTGAATTGAAACTCATTCGAGAATGAAATTCTTTATTAAAGTAGAAGAGAATCATTGAAGTGATTAAGAAAGTATTGAAATTGTCGCTGAACTTCATCATAGATATTCATTTGATTCAGTCGTTCTGCATGTAATTGCAGTAAATTCTAAGTTTGCGTTCAACGTCTTGATTGACTCGTTTCGATTGATCATTGATTTCAGAATGATAAACTGTGAATAAACTAGCTGTGATTCTCAGTCGCTTGCAAAGACTTTTTCACATAGTTGATATGAATTGAGAGTTTCTGTTTAAAACAATAGAACTGAATAGATCATGCAGTCAATAAACGTTTCATAGCATGATTCAAATTGTTTCTTCAACTGAGATGTCATTGTCTTTTCAATGACAGAAAACATAGTGATGTTCTTTGATGAGATAATATATGATTATGCAAATGACGTTATAGTCTTCTGACAGAGATAGTTCAGTGATGAAGTTCATAGCTATATCTTTTCAGCGTTTCTGTGAAATCAAGAGAGAATGATGAAGTTCATTGATGCTATCTTTAGAGACTTTGCTTCGCTGATAAGCATGACAGTTTTGAATGTATCATCGAATAGTAGCTTGATGATCTGATCAATAGTAGAAATGCTGAACTAGATCAATGATTCATTTATTGTCGAGATGAAAGATTAAAGATTAATCATGCACTTCTTGTAGTAATTTCGTGTGCATGTTCTTAGAAACTCATAGCAGATTTTTTCTAAATAGAACGTCATTTATAATTTTGCAGTTCTTCATCTTAGTGCTATGAAGCTTGAGCTTTTTGTCGTTTTTAGCTTGTTTATATTCGCTGCAGAACTCATTCATTTGATTGACTAATTGTACTTTCTGATAGAGATTGACTTCTGATTTCGAATTTGCGCTCGATTTCAAGTCAATAGATAGAATATCAACTTTATCAAAGATAAGAATAGTTTGAAAGCAATCTTTAAATTATTTAGCTAATTCAGAGATGTTCGCTAGAGACATTTGAATTAGCGCATCAACTTTAGTGTTCATTTTGTCTGATTTAAAGATGATTTGAAAGTTGAACTTTGATAGAATGTTCAGATAGTTGACTTATTGTCGACTCAACTGTTTATTTTTCATGAAGATCTTCAGAGCTTGATGATTGATGAATATTTAAATGAGTAATTCAGTACATTTCAGCTCAAGTCATCAATGTTCGAAACAGCGAATAATGATCAGCAATTTCTTGTCATAGATATGATAGTTGATTTCAGCGAGAATCATGCTTTTGCTGTAGAAGATCATCAAATGAAGTACATTCTCATCATTGTACTGAGACAGTATTTCATCTTTTACATAGTTTGATGCATTGATTTTCAAAATAGTCTGACGTTTGAGATCAAAATGACGAAGAACTGAAGCGAAACTGATCTGTTTCTTCAGATTACTGAAAGCTTGAATGCAGACTTTGTTTCAAACAAAAGACGTATCTTTTCTAGTCAATTGAATGAATGATTTGACTAGTTTGAAGAAGTTTCTAATGAAATGATGATAGAAGTTCACAAATCTCACGAAGCTCTGAATTTCTTTCAAATTGATTGAAGTAGTTCAGTTAACTATGATGATTATCTTACTTAAATTCATGCGAAGATCTTATTCTGATACAATGACTTCTAGAAAGACTGTCTTCTTTACATCAAATTTGCACTTTTGAATATCTATCTGTAGTTCAGCTTCGCGTAGTCGTTTCAGCACTAGTCTGACGTGATTTCTATGTTTCTTTCTGATTTTGCTATAGATAAGAATATCATTCAGATAAGCTTGACAAAAGTCATTCAGAAATTCTCATAGAACATCGTTCATATATTGCTAAAAGAAGATCGATTCATTAGTCAGTTCAAATGATAGCATCTTGTATTTATATGCTTCTAAAGCAGTGATAAAAGTGATGTAATTCTCGTTATCAAAGTGCATTTAAAGTTTGTTGAACGCTGATATGATGTCTAATCTAGTCAGATGCTTGCAATTCACTATTTTATCAATGATCTCATCTATCAATGATAGAGAATATCTATTTCTTTTGAAAATGACATTTAGCTTTCAATAGTTCATGCAGAATCAAAGATCTTCATTTGCTTTAAGAGCAAATAAAACAGAGAAGAAATAGAGAGTCTGACTGAAAGTGATGAATTTCTTCAATAGATTCTCGTTTAAGTACTTCTTTACTTTCAGAAGTTTGACAGAGAACATTTGATAGACTCGACAGCAAGAGAACGTTGAATCACTGATGCGCTCAATTTTATGATCGTAGAAGCAATGAGAGAATAGTTTATTCAATTGAGCTCGATCAAAAACATTTAAAAAATCATGATATTCTGAAGACAGCTTGACTTTAATAACTTTCAAATTCTGAGTAGTTTTCTTGATGAAAGAGATGTTCAGAGCATTTAAATTGCACTGAGTGTTGTACATGATTTTTCTGTCGATATTCTTCATGAATAGAGCGAATACTTCAGTCTGATTCTTCTTTGAGTGATTCAACAGTGTTTTGAACGAAGCGACGTTTATGCTTTGAATTAAGAATGACTCTTTCTGAATCGTAGTTGAAACAGATCGTTTGAGCATTCTAGAAATCTTTGACTGAGAAGTAGAAGTAAACGAAGTTGATCGCGATCAACTTGAGTGCTTTGAATTGAAAGAAATCGGAAAAATCAAAATGAAAGTATTTAATTGATTCAAAAAACGATGACGTTGATTTGCATATTCAGTAATATTTCATTTTTGTTCATTCATGATTTTTCTAATATGACTTCGTGATAATTGATGTCAGCTATCAACATAGAAACAGTCAATTTCTTATGACTTTCAATGATGAGATTCAATAGAATTTTATGAATGATAGTCTTCTTAGATATCTTTTCATCATATTCTTTTATTAACTTCTCTTTTGTCAGTGATATAGATTGAATTTTCAGCTCTTTACATACTTTATCAATCAGATTGATATGTATGATCATATAGATGACTGAATCACTGTCTATCAAAGAGCGAAGACTGAATGATTCATTCTGCAAGATGAGAAGAGCATTGACTAGAAATGACTTATCAAAGTAATTCTCTTTCAATAGAATTTTATCTAGATTGCACAAAGATATAATCTTCACTTCAGTGATTGTTGAAAAGATGACTAGTTTTTTGACTCAAACTCTGATTCAGTATCGAGTTCAAAATGATCATAATTCTCGTCAACTGCATTAACTTTGATAGATTGATTCAAGCATTCTTTGAAACTATGATCTGATTTGTGACATACAAAACAAATTTTGACTAGAACGTCAGCATTCTTGATGCTAGTCAAAACTGCGCTGCACAACTTTGATCAGTCAGTCTTCAAAGTCGAAGACTGAACAGCAATAATTGCTTTAGAAATGATGATTTTTGAATCATCATGTTTGAGTAGTTTGTTCTTGATCTCTCAAACTGCTCTATGTTCATTGTTCAAGCGAATCAAATAGTTTCAAATATTTGATAGCTTGATAAGCGACTTCATCTGAGCTGTTCAAAAGATTCAAAGACGAGAGTTTATTTTATTCTTTAGATGAACAACTAGTACGTTCTTCTGATACTTTAAATAGATGTATAGTCGTTGAAACTGATTAAAGAAATCGCTGAATTTCTTTGATTCTTGAATCAGATTAATATATTTTCTACAATAGTTATCTTTCTTATCAGAGTCATGAAATGATTGAGCTAGTTTCTTTAGAAGTTCATTAACAGTCAGATAAAAATTGTCACAGTTGAGATCACGTCTGACTTGAATGATTTCAATGATATCATCTGCTAGTCGAGAGTTAATGTAGCTCAGCTTGTAGAGTTCATTTGAAAAAATGTCAACGTTCATTGCTAGCTTCTTGTATGTCAAGAGATCAGTTCTCTCAAGTAGAGTTCTTTTCATCAGTGAACATTGAAGAATCGAGTATTTTGTGATATTTAGATCATTTGAAGTAGATGATAATCGAGAAAGTAGAGATGATTACATTGACTGTGATAGCAGTGAAAGCTTGTAGTTGTGCTTTCAACTGTTGAATTTCGCTCTTGTCTCGTTGTTTCATCTTAACAAGATGATCTGTTTCTTTATTAAGAACATAGATACATTTCTTTTATACTTTCATATCATTGAGTATGATGATTTCAGCATTTAATTCATTGAAAGCAATGAATGAAGAAGCATGTTGTAAATCAACGATAGAAGAGAAAGCTTGTGAACGTGTTTGTTGCAAGAAATCAACGAAAGCTTTATCTTTATCAGATGTGTTCTTAAATGTCATAATGAAGAAGATGAGAATTGTTTGAAAGAAAGTTGAATGAATGATGATGCTTGATGATTGAAAAAGAAAGATGTATGTTTGTTCAACAAAGAAGATGTTTCTGAGAGTGATTGATCTTGAAGCAATTCACGAAGATTCTTTATTGTAATTCTCTTGATCGATTTGATTCTCTAGCAATTCACGAAGATTCTTTATTGTAGATTCTATTAATTGATTTTGAACGAATGCGTACTGAATGAGCGATAGATCTTCTAGCAATTCAATGATTGTATGTTCTCATTGATTCTATGAATTTTCTGATATTGTTCTTGTCTTTCGAGATCAAATCATCAGATAAACAAATTTCTTTAGACTCAATTCGTCTGTATGAGTTGATTGAATGAGTAATGAGATCAGTATTGTGTGATTAATGAATTCTTAATATAATGTCAGAATCATGTTTAAATGATACAATCAATGAAGATCAGAATTGATAGTGCTTGATCTTTAAAGATAGCTATAACTGAATATTAAGAATACAGAAGAAGATTGATACAAAAGCTTCTATTTATGTAATGTTCAGAGACTGCGCTAGACTTGAAAGAAATGTGTTTGTAACATGAAAAGAAAATGATGTAAATGAACAAGATGTTGATGAAAGAAAAGAGTGTTGAGAAAGAAAAAAGAGTGTTGAGAAAAGAAAAGAGTATTGAGTCATATCTGAGTTAAATCTAAGTCAAATCTAGATCAGATCTCGACTAGATCATTGACTAGTTCTAATCAGTCTTGATACACTTGTAACACATTGTTGCGTTCAACAAGCTACACATGCATTCAGATAACGAAGATTTGACTATCTTTATCATCTTTTTTGATTTCTACAAATATCATGTGATATCTTTCAAATTAATCAACGACTCAACTTTCTATCAACATTATATGAATGACGTGCTATTTAACTATCTTCATCAGTTTTGTCAAATTTATCTAGATGACATTATCATTTACAGCAAAACATTGAAGAAACATAAGCAACATGTACAATTAGTTCTATATAAACTATAAGAGACTGATTTTCAGATGAATATAAAAAAATGCAAGTTTCATGTTCAGAAGATCTTCTTTCTGAAACTATTGCTATTCATTGAAGAACTAAAGATGAATCTTGAAAAAGTATAAGCAGTAGTTGAATGATTTACTTTTACAAATCTCACTCAGATGCAGTTTTTTGTCAACTTCTGCAATTTCTATTGACATTTTATAAAGAACTTTTCAAAGATTGTTCATTCTCTGATTCAACTAACTCAAAAAGAGATGATATTTGAATGAAATCAAGCTTGTCAAATAATTTTTGATTATATGAAGAAATGAATGATTGAAGCTTTTATTCTTCGTTATTTTGATCAGAATAAAGAGACTATTCTTGAAAGAGACTCATTCAACTACGTCAATGATGATATACTTTCTCAGTATGATGATGAAAAAACATTGCATTCAATGATTTACTACAGCAAGAATCTGAGTCTCGCTGAGTGCAATTACGAAATCTATGACAAGAAACTATAAGCAATCATTTATGTCTTCAAGCATTAATGATCTGAGCTGAAATTGACTGAACTACTCATCAAGATGTTTATTGATCATCAAGCTTTAACATCATTAATGAAAGATAAAGAGCTAAGTAAACGTTAAATGCACTGAGTACAAAAGCTCGTTGACTTCAACTTCAAAATCATGTATCACTCAAATAAATAAAACATCAAAGTTGATGCATTGACTCATCAAGTTGATTCAGTTTCTAGAAGTCTTGAGAATGAATGATGTTGCTATCAGCGAACTACAATTCTCACGTTGAATCGAATGAAAATCGCTGATCTAGAAGAGAAAGAGAATGATGAATCAATTTATTGATTGATTCTAGAAGTTAACAGAATCAACAAGAATTATATTCTACTTCGTGAAGTTGTATTAAAAGATGAAGCTCAATACAAAGATATTAAATTAAAAGATTGTCGAGTTCAGAACAAAATACTATATTGAGATGATCTTTTATGAGTTTTCTTCAATGAGCATCTTCAAATAAAGTTAATTCAAGAAGTTCATGATCAATTTTCTATTGATCATCTTGAAATTATCAAAACGATGAAGATCATAAGAAGATACTACTATTGATTTTCAATGCAAAAGACAATAAATTGATATATTTAAAACTGCTACATTTGTCAGCGATCAAAAACTTCTTGAGATAAATTCAATGAACTATTACATTCTTTACTCATACTGAAACAGTGATGAAAGAACATAGTTATGAATTTCATCATCAACTTATCTTTTTCAAAAGACAAAAACATCATACTAACAATGATATATAAACTGACAAAGAAACGACATTATATTTCTTGCTTCACTGATGATGAGAAGATCACGACAGAAAAAACAGCTGAGCTAATGCTTCAGTGAATATATTGAATATATGATTTACTTGATTTCATTGTTTTGAATCAAGATTCTCAATTTATCTTCATTTTATGAAAGTTGCTTTGCAAAAGACTAAACATTAATCTTTGACTCTTCACAGTCTATCACTCTCAGATTGATGATCAAAGTGAATGAATCAATCAGAACATTGAAAAATATCTTTGATTCTTCTGTTTGTACATGCAGAATGACTGAGCTAAGCTACTACTCATAATTGAGTTTGTTGACAATAATGCTTTGTTCTCAGTCATCTTCTCAACTTCTTTCTTTCTAAACAAAGACTTTCATTCTCATATGAGCTTTGAACTTGATGTCATTGAATATGAAAGTTTTCGTGAATGCTTGCAGACAACTAAAGTTGAGAATATATCTGAACATATGAACAAAACACTGAAGTTTGCTCGCAAGTCGCTAGTCAAAACATGAGAACAAATGATGAAACAAGTCAATAAGCATAGAAAAGAAGTTGATTATAAGATTGAATCAAAGATGTTTCTGAATGAAAGAAACATTGTTACAGCGAGATCTTTTAAGAAGCTAAATGACAAAATGCTTAATTCTTTCATTAATCTAGATCTTGTTGACTCTTTATATAAACTGAAATTATCAAAGTCTATGCATATTCATGATGTATTTTATTCTGATCTGCTTCGCTCTGTCGTTGATGATCTCTTGTCTGATTAAAAGAATGAACTTTCAGATTCAATAGTGATAAACGATGAAGATGAGTGAAAAATCAATGATATATTGAATTTTCATTGATATCAAAGACAACTTCAGTATAGAGTCAAATGAAATGACTATGACAATGATCTCAATTGATACAACGCTGATGATGATGAATTTATGAACATTCAGAAGATTGTTGATGATTTTCATATTTGATACTTGAACAAATCACGCTAATCAACAATTCAATCAATCACGATTTAAATTGAGCAATTAATCAAGTTGAGCAGAAAATACATTCATGCAAACATGAATCATCAAAGAGAAGAAGTAATGTCACAATTCTAGTCTTGTCAGACTCAGTCTTCTAGTCTTGTTAAATTTATTCTCGCTTCGTCATCTTAACTAGTTTCTATTGAGTCTAGCGTCAACTGAGAAATACACATATGTAGTCAGCTTCTTTTCTGTAGCTATCTTTCTTTCTTAGCATTTATCTTCTAGTTAAATGACATCTTTATCTGACTCGCTCTAGACAGATCTCTAACATATATGTTGCTGTCTCTATCATTGCTATGTTCATTGAACTGAAAGAGAATGAATTCAGATTGAACGTTGATTTAGAATTTTTAACGTTAGTTAAAGTCGAAATGCGCGATTTTAACTGTTTGATTAGTTTAACTGACTTCTCATTGAACTGATTGAAAGAGAATGATTTCAGACTGAATTGAGAAGTAGTGAAAAATCTCTTCAGTATATGAGTAGAAGTCAAACTCTTTTGCTTCGTGATTGTCTTGTTGCTTGTAAATAGAACAATTGATTTTGAATTGAGAGTGAAATTCGAAAATCGAAGAAAATCAATTTGCATATCAATTACTAGATTGATTTTGTTCATTCATGTTTTTTCAAGAATCATTTGATGTTGATTTAATCAAGTGATCAACATAGAAGCTATGTCAATCATATGATCTTGAACAGTCAGATTCAAATAGATGACATGAATAATGAGTTTCTTAGCATAATGATCATCAAATTCTCAAATTGACTTTGCTTTAATCAAAGTCAGAAACTCAATTTGCAACTGATTACAAACAATCTGCGCAGTCACTTTATCAATGAATGAATAGTCAGCAGCTTCGATGTCAATCAATGACTTCAATGAGTAACTAATTTCATTGCTAGAAAGTACACATTCAGTAGTCAAAGATTCAGAAGCAAAAAAGTCATCTGACATGCTCATCATTGAAGAAATTAACACATCTTTTAGTGCATCTTTGATGAAAGTCTCTAGTTTTTTGCCTCACTATCTTTGAAAGAAGACATTTTCTCATTCTTTTTATTCTTCGAAATGATGATTTCATGTAAGCGAAAAGTGAAAGCTTAAGAAGCAGAAGTGTTAATCTTGTTCTGAGAGCAGTTCTTTGACAAGTGACTTAAGATCTTGCAAGTATAGCAGATGATAAACAATCTTGCTGACTCAGAGATAAAGAAGATGATAGACTTAACATAATTAATTATTGAAATCATTATTGACAATGAAGTAGCAATGCATTTATCAGATATAATCATGACTTTGATGATGACAGTGACAATGACAGTGCAACGTTTGCTGCATAGCTGATAGTTGACTCGCTGTTTATTATTTATATTCTGAAGAAAGATTCTTAAGCAAGTGAGTGAAGTAAAGTTCTTTAAACAGATTGATAAAGCATTTTGCAAGTGATTATTGATTTTATTCTGAAGATTGTTCATCAGAATGCAATTGTCATAATCAAGATAATTGAATAGCTTTATAAAGTTGAAGTAAAAGATATTGAAAGACTTGTTTGCTTATTTCAAAGCATTGTATTCACGATGACACTTTTAATTTCTATTCAGTTCATCATATATTTCTTTCAAATGCTCAAATAACTCATAGATTGAAATGTAAGAATGCAAAGCATCATGATGATGTTAAGTGTAAATATATTCAGCAGCATCATTTTCTAATTTAGATATCACATAAACAATGCAGATAATTTCATTGATGAAGTGATTAACATTTATCTGAAGTTTGTCATTTATCTTGATTCTTCAGCTATTTCATGTTAATTCATCTTCATCAATGAATACAGATGAGTTCAAAAACTTGAAAGACTTGTAATGATCATTATTGAATAAAGTGAATGACTTACGTTGAGTATGATTCTTGACAGATTGATGAGATAGAGATTTCATAGAAACTTGAAATTCAGTAGATTGATGAGATTGAGATTGATTCGCTGAATGCAATACTTCTTTGAATTTATTCTTGAGATTCAACATCTTCTCTCAATAGTGTTTATTTATCTCTTCTAAAGTGTTTATGATCATTTGTTTGATCTTTGATTGATTCAATCTCTTGTCATGTTCAACTTGAACAACAATTCACTGCTCATTGAATTTCAAAGTCATGTTTTGTTAAGATTTAAGATCATTCAACATCTTGATGATTTCATTTGACTGATCATAAACTCATTAACAAAGCTGTTCTTCTGTCTTAATGTTTTATGAAGTATCAGCATTCTTGATGTTGACTGAAGCATTGAAAGAAATAAGAGAAACTCATTTACTAACAATGTTTTTAAGTAAATGAGCTGTTCATGACTCAACTGATTCAGAGTCGTATGTCATTGTAAGAAAGACAAAGATAGATAAATAAGATTAAGTGATTGATTTGATAAATTTAAATAAATTTGAGTATGTATTTTGATGAAAGTTGTTACAATTCTAGTCTTCATCTATTCTTCATCTAGTCTTCATCTGATTTCATTCTAATCGAGTCTAGCGAGAATCTGATCTAAAGATAATATCATTGAGACTCTGCATCATATGTGTAAGATGTCAACTCAATCGAGTTTAGCACAGAGCTGAGAAATACACATATAAGAATCAAGTTCTTTTCTGTAGATACTTTTCTTTCTTAGCATTTATCTATTAGTTAAATGACATCTCTATGACTCGCTCTAGATTGATCTCTAACAGTAGATAAATGCTAATCAATTACTCTGCTATCAACGTGTAGATGATATGAAATAATCTACTTTTATTCAGAAAATTCACAAGAAATTCTTTGAATTACTTTCATCAAAAACACACATTCAAATTTACTCAAATTTATCAAATCAATCACTTAATCAAATCTATCTATTTATCTTTCTTACAATGACACGTGACTTCAAATCAGTCGAGTCATGAACAGCTCGTCTGCTTAGAAGCACTGCTAGCAGACACGTTTCTCTTATTTCTTTCAATGCTTCAGTGAAATCTCAGAATGTCGCTATCTCATGAAACATCAACATGAGTCAACAACTTCATCAATGAGCTATTGATCAGTCAAACGAGATCATCAAGATGCTGATCGAGCTAAAAGATCAACGAGACATGACTTTGAAACTCAATGAGCAATGAATCAATATTCAAGTCAATCACATCAAGAGACTTGATAAACTAGAAATCAATCAAATGACAATAAACACTCAAGAAGAGACTATCATTGAACTATGAAAGAAAGTTTTGAGTTTAAAAAAGAAACAGCGTTCAGCAAATCAGTCTCGATCTCGTCAGTTTACAAAATCTTTATCTCATCAATTTATCAAGAATCATACTTGACGTGAATCATTCACTTTATTTAATAATGATCATCACAAGTCTTTCAAGTTTTTGAATTCATCTGTATTCATTGATGAAGATGAATCAACATGAAATAGCTGAAGAATCAAGATGAATGACAAGCTTCAGACAAATGTTGATCACTTCAATAATAAGAATATCTGTATTGTTTATGTGATATCTAGACTAGAAAATAATGTTGCTGAACATATCTTCGCTTGACATCATCATGATGCTTTGCATTCTTACATCTCGATCTACAAGCTATTTGAGCATCTGAAAGAAATATACGATGATCAGAATAAAAATCGAAAGTGTCGTTGCAAGTACAACACTCTGAGACAAGCAGAAAAGTCTTTCAATGTCTTCTACTTCAACTTTATGAAGCTATTCAGTTATCTAGAATACGATGATTGCACTCTGATGAATGATCTTCAGAATAAGATCAACAATCACTTGCAGAATGCTTTATCAATTTGCTTGAAAGATTTTATCACTCTACATCATCTCAAGAGCTTTCTTCAAAGTATGAATAATAAACAGCGAGTCAGTTATCAGCTTCAAAGCGAACGTTGCATGATTATCATCAAAATCATCATTGCATCTGAAAAGTGCATTACTCTTCTGTCAGCAGTGACGACTTTGATAATCAAATATGTTAAGTTGACTATCTTTTTTACATCTGAGTCAGTCAGATCATCTATCGTTTGCTATATTTGCAAGACTTCAAGTCACTTGTCAAAGAACTGCTCTCAGAACAAGATTAACACTTCTGCTTCTTAAGCTTTCATCTCTTGTCTATATGAAATCGTCATTTCAAAGAATAAGAAGAATGAGAAAATGTCTTCTTTTGAAGATAACGAGGCAAAAAACTAGAGACTTTCATCAAAGACATGATGAAAGAGATGTTAATTTCTTCAATGATGAGCATGTCAGATAATTCTTTTGCTTCTAAATCTTTGACTACTGAATATGTACTTTTTAGCAATGAAATTAGTTACTCATTGAAGTCATTGATTGACATCGAAGCTGCTGACTATTCATTCATTGATGAAGTGATCGCGCAGATTGTTTGTGATCAGTTGCAAATCAAGTCTTTGACTTTGATCAAAGCGAAGTCAATTTGAGAATTTGACGATCATTATGCTAAGAAACTCATTACTCATGTCATTTATTTGAATCTAACTGTTCAAGATCATACAATTGACACAACTTCTATGTTGATCACTCAATTAAATCAACATCAAATGATTCTTGAAAAAACATGAATGAACAAAATTGATCTAGTAATTGACATGCAAATCGATTTTCTTCGATTTTCGAATTTCACTCTCAATTCAAAATCAATTGTTCTATCTACAAGTAACAAGACAATCACGAAGCAAAAGAGTTTGACTTCTACTCATATACTGAAGAGATTTTCCACTATTTCTCAATTCAGTCTGAAATCACTCTCTTTCAGTCAGTTCAATGAGAAGTCAGTTAAACTAATTAAACAGTTAAAATCGCGCGACGTGACTTTAACTAACGTCAAAATTTCTAAATCGACGTCAGATTCAATAAACATAGCAATGATAAAGACAGCGACATATAGAATGTTAATCAAACGATCAGACATCAAGATCTTTGCTGTTATCATCTTGAAAATCGATTGACTCATAACTACAGTTGAAAACAAGTCTGAAGAAGTGAATCTGCATGAGCTTTCTCACGCTGAAGCTCTCAAGCAAGTCAAAGTCAAGCTTCTCTCTGAATATCACGACTATCTAGATGTCTTTGATCGAGTAATGATTGATCAGCTATCATTGCATCATTTCTACGATCACAAAATTGAGTTAATCAATGAAGAAATGCTTTCGCGAAGCAAACTATATCAGATGTTCAATCACAAGCTTCAGAAGATAAAGAAGTATCTGATTGAACATCTGAACAAAGAATTCATTTTCTTCAGCTTTGCATTATACATCTCGCTCATCTTGTTCACTGAAAAGAAAGACGAAAGTCTGCGTTTCTGCGTCGATTACAGAAAGCTCAATGCTTTGATCAAATGAGATCGCTATTTTTTGCTCTTGATAGACGAGACTCTCGCTTGTATACAAGAAAGCAAGTATCTGACTCGATTGAATATCATTGTCGCGTTCAACAAGCTATGCATGCACTCAGATAGCGAAGATTTGACTATCTTCATTATCTTCTTCAACTCATACAAATATCATGTAATGCTCTTTAAATTAATCAACGAATCAACGTTCTATCAACATTATATAAACGACGTGTTGTTTGAATATCTACATCAGTTTTGTCAGATCTATCTAAATGACATTATCATCTACAACAAGATCTTGAAAAAACATAAGCGACATGTATGATTGATTCTGAATAGACTACGAGAAGCTGATCTACAGATAGACATTGATAAATGCAAGTTTCATGTTCAGAAAACCATCTTTTTAGAACTTTTGATGTCAATCGAGAGACTTAAGATGAATTCACGAAAGATGCAAGCAATCATTGATTGATCTACACTCAATAATCTCACTCAGATGCAGTTCTTCATTGACTTCTGCAACTTCTATTGATGCTTCATCAAGAACTTTTCGAAGATTGTTCATTCAATGATTTAACTCATTCAAAAGAAGATTATATTTGAATGAAATGAAGTTTGTCAGATCATCTTTGATCATATGAAGAGATGTATGATCGAGACTTCTATACTACGTCACTTTGATCAAACTCATAAGACTGTTCTTGAAATCAACTCATTCAACTACGTCAACGATGAAGTTCTGTCTCAATATGATGACGAAGATGTTCTACATTCAATTGTTTTCTATAGCAAGAACATGTCTTCTGCTGAATGCAACTACGAAATATATGATAAAGAACTTCTGATCATCATTTGAGCATTTGAACACTGACGACTTGAACTGAAGCTAACTGACATTTCTATCAAGATGTTCATTGATCATCAAGCGCTCATCTCATTGATGAAAGATAAAGAGCTGAGCAGACATCAAATGCGCTGAGTTCAGAAGCTAGCTGACTTCAACTTCAAAATAATGTATCAATCTGACAAACAGAACATTAAGATCGATGCATTAACTTGTTGAGCTGACTTCATGTCTAGAGATCTCAACGATGAACGCATTCAATATCAAAGAACTACTATTCTGACATCAGATTGAATGAAAATCGCTGATCTAAAAAAGAATAATCATCAATCAATTTATAAACAGATTCTTGAGATTAATGAAATCGACGAGAATTGTACGCTACTTCGCGAAGCAATAGCAAGAGACGAGACACAATATGAAGATATCAAATTGAAGAATTGTCAAACTCAGAATGAAATCTTGTATCATGATAGTCAGTTATGAATCTCGTTCAACGAGCTTCTACAAATGAATCTGATTCGTGAGATACACAATCAATCGTCGATTGATTATTCTGAAATTCTTAGAACAGTGAAGATCATAAAGCGAAATTACTATTGATCTTCTATGCAAAAAACGATAGATCAATATATTTGAAACTGCTACGTATGTCAACGTTCAAAGACATTAAAAGATAAATCAAATGACTTGCTTCAATCTTTATTTATATCTGAACAGCGATGACAAGACATAGCAATGAACTTCATTATCAATCTATCTGATTCGTACGATTACAACGCTATTCTGACTGTCATCTGCAGATTGTTAAAAGAAAGACATTATATTTCTTGCATCACTGATGATGAAGATATCACAGCTGAAAAGACAGCTGAAATGCTGATTCAATGAGTATATTGAACTTATGATCTATCAAGCTTCATAGTATCTGATCGAGGTTTGCAATTCATCTCTATACTATGAAAGTTTCTTTGCAAACGACTAAGCATTTTTCTTTGATTGTTCATCATTTATCATTCTCAGATCAATGATCAAAGCAAACAAGTCAATCAGAACATCAAGCGATATCTTCGATTCTTCTATTCATATATGCAGAACGACTGATCTAAATGACTACTCATGATTGAGTTTGTCGACAATAACATCTTGTCATCAGTCATCTTCTTGACTCTCTTCTTCATGAACAAGAACTTTCATTCTCATATGAGCTTCGACTCGAACATCATTGAGTATGAAAGCACTCGCGAACGCTTGCAGATCAATTGAGTCAAGAATATATCTGAACAAATGAACAAGATTTTGATCTTCGCTCGTAAAGCTCTGATCAAAACACGAAAACAAATGATGAATCAAGCTAATAAGCATAGAAAGAAGATCAATTACAAGATCAAATCAAAGATGTTTCTGAACGAACGAAATATCGTTACAGCGAGATCTTTCAAAAAATTGAATGACAAGATGCTCAATTCATTTCAGATCACTGAGTCTGTTGACTCATTCTATAAGTTGAAACTATCAGAGACTATGCATATACATGACGTATTTCATTCAGAGCTTCTTCGTTCTGTCGTCGATGATTCTTTGTCTGATCAAAAGAATGAATCTTCGAAGTCAATAGTGATAAACGATGAAGACGAATAAAAAATCGATGATATACTGAACTTTCGATGTTATAGAAGACGACTTCAATATCGAGTCAAATGAAAGAGCTATGACAACGATCTCAACTGATATAACGCTGACGACGACAAATTTATGAACGCTCAAGAGATGATTGATGACTTTCATATTAGATATTCAAGAAAAGCGCACTAAGAAACAACATTCATGCAAACATGAATAGTCAAGAAGAAAAAATAATGTTACGATTCTAGTCTTCGTCTATTCTTCATCTAGTCTTCGTCTGATTTCATTCTAATCAAGTCTAGCATGAAGTTGAGAAACACACATATAAGAATTGAGTTCTTTTCTGTAGATACTTTTCTTTCTTAGCATTTATCTATTAGTTGAATGACACTTCTATGACTCGCTCTAGATCGATCTCTAACAGTATTGTTTATGTGATATCTAGACTAGAAAATGATGCTGCTGAACACATCTTCGCTTGATGTTAACATGATGCTTTGCATTCATACATCTTGATCAACAAGCTATTTGAGCATCTGAAAGAAATATACGATGAACTGAATAGAAATCGAAAGTGTCGTTGTAAGTACAACGCTCTGAGACAAGCAGAAAAGTCTTTCAATGTCTTCTACTTCGACTTTATAAAGCTATTCAGCTATCTTGAATACGATGATTGCACTCTGATGAATGATCTTCAGAATAAAATTAATAATCGCTTGCAGAACACTCTATCAATTTGTTCAGAGAATTTTACTTCGCTCACTCACTTAAGAATCTTTCTTTAAGATGTGAATAATAAACAGCGAGTCAACTATCAGCTACGCAGTCAGCTTTGCACTGTCATCATCAAAGTCACTGTTGTATCTGATAAATGTGTTGCTACTTCATCATCAGTGATGACTTTTATAATCAATTATGTTAAGTCTACTTTCTCTTCTATTTTTGAGTTAGCAAGATCATCTATCATTTGCTATACTTGCAAGATCTCAAGTCATTTGTTCAAGAATTGCTCTCAGAACAAGATCAACATTTCTGCATTTTATGCATTCAATCTTCATTTACATGAGATCATCATTTTGAAGAACAAGAAGAATGAGAAAATGTCTTCTTTCAAAGATAGCGAGACAAAAAACTAGTGACTTTCATCAAAGACGTGATGAAAAAGATGTTAATTTCTTCAATGATAAGCATGTCAAATAACTCTTTTGCTTCTGAATCTTTGACTACTGAATATATACTTTCTAGCAATGAAATTAATTACTCATTGAAGTCATTGATTGACATCGAAGCTGCTGACTATTCGTTCATTAATGAAGTGATCGCGCAGATTGTTTATGATCAGTTGCAATTTGAGTCTTTGACTTTGATCAAAGCGAAGTCAATTCAAGAATTTGATGATCATTATGCTAAAAAACTTATTATTCATATCATTTATTTGAATCTGACTGTTCAAAATTATACGATTGACACAGCTTCTATGTTGATCACTTGATTAGATTTACATCAAATGATTCTTGAAAAAACATGAATGAACAAAATCAGTCTAGTAATTGATATGTAAATTGATTTTCTTCGATTTTCAAATTTCATTCTCAATTCAAAATTAATTGTTCTACTTACAAGCAACAAGACAATCACAAAGCAAAAGAGTTTGACTTCTACTCATATACTGAAGAGATCTTTCACTATCTCTTAACTCAGTCTGAAATCATTCTCTTTCAATCAATTCAATGAAAAGTCAGTTAAACTAATTGAATAGTTAAAATTGTGTGACGCGACTTTAACTAACATCAAAAATTCTAAATCAACGTTCAGTCTGAATTCATTCTCTTTCAGTTCAATGAACATAGCAATGATAAAGACAGCGACATATAAAATGTTAGTCAAATGATCAAATGTTAATGTTACGATTCTAGCTACGCATCTATGTTGATAGCTATGTTGATGACTATGTTGATGACTATGTTTCTGATTATCGTTGATTGCTCGTCACTAAACTATTGAGTTGTTTCAAAGTCAATTCTATTCAGAGTTAGCTTATGTTCTTCTGAGTCATATAGATAGTTGATTCTTTTCTTCTAGATACTTTTCTTTCTTAGCATTTATATACTCGTTACATTACACTCATATGACTCGCTTTATGCTGATCTCTAACATTATATAAATGCTTCTTCGTTACAGATGAAGTGAAATAATCTGCATTGATTTCTTCGAGTGCTTCTGCTAGTAGTTCTTCAACTCTCTATCGACTTTGATCTAGCGACTTGCGTTCGTGCAGCAGCACTCATCTTTCTTCACTCGTGCGCTGATCAGCGAGTATAAACAAACGATTGAAATCATTTGACTAGGTCAAAGATCAGCGAATACATCGCTCATTCAAATTCGCAAGAGATTCTTCGAGTTTGATGAGCATTCAAACGAGATCAGTCATAGAACTGCGTGAAGTCTTTACTTCAAAGAGCAATCAAAGAGATCAGTCTAGAACTGCGTGAAGTCTTTATCTCGATGAGCAAATCTCAACAGTGAGTCTGCTTCAATGACACTCATCGTCAATGCAATGACTCATCTACTCTCATCGCTCTACCCATCAGTGAATCGATTCGCCTATTCATTTATGTGCAACTAGTGAGTCTGCTACAATGACATGATAATGTCTTTGACAACAAGCAAGTCTTTGAGCTTGTTTTTATATCAAAATCTCAGTGAGTCTACTTCAACAACATTCTCAATGCAATGATCTATTCGTTCACATCGCTCTATTTATCAGTGAATCTGATCAAATGTTCACATGCAACTAGTGAGTCTGCTACAAAGATATCTTTCGTCAACGCGATGATTTATCTACTCACATCGCTCTACTCATCAGTGAATCTGATCAAACGTTCATGTGCAACTAGTGAGTCTGCTTCAATGACATTAGTCAATAGTCGATCTCTTCGCTGAGCAAGTCGATTTCTTTCTACATAGCTAGTCTGCTACAATAGACATTTCGATTCTACACAAGACTAAGAAAATACATTCATGCAAACATGAATCGTTGAAGAAGAGAAGTACTGTTAGAATTCTAGCTACGCATCTATGTTGATAGCTATGTTGATGACTATGTTGATGACTATGTTTCTGACTATCGTCGATCGCTCGTCACTAGACTATCGAGTTGTTTCGAAGTCAACTCTATTCAGAGTTAGTTTATGTTCTTCTGAGTCATATAAATAGTCGATTCTTCTCTTCTAGATACTTTTCTTTCTTAGCATTTATATACTCGTTACATTACACTCATATGACTCGCTCTATGCTGATCTCTAACAGTTAAGATCTTTGTTGTCATTGTCTTGAAAATCGATTGATTCATAACTACAGTTGAAAACAAGTCTGAAGAAGTGAATCTGCATGAGCTTTTTCACGCTGAAGTTCTTGAGCAAATCAAAGTCAAGCTTTTCTCTGAATATCACGACTATTTAAACATCTTCAATCAAGCAATAATTGATCAGCTATCATTGCATCATTTCTATGATCACAAAATTGAGTTGATCGATGAAGAAACACTCTCTTGAAGCAGACTATATCAGATGTTTAATCACAAGCTTCAGAAGATAAAGAAGTATCTGATTGAACATCTGAACAAAGAATTCATTTTCTTCAGCTTTGCATCATACGTCTCGCTCATCTTGTTCATCAAAAAGAAAGACGATAGTCTGCATTTCTGCGTTGATTACAGAAAGCTCAATGCTTTGATCAAACAAAATCACTATTCTTTGTCATTGATAAACGAGACTTTTGCTCGTATACAAGAAAGCAAATATCTGACTCGATTGAACATCATTATCACATTCAATAAACTACACATGCACTCAGATAGCGAAGATTTGACTATCTTTATTATCTTCTTCAACTCATATAAATATCATGTAATGCTCTTCAAATTAATCAATGAATCAACGTTTTATCAACACTATATGAACGACATGTTGTTCAAATATCTACATCAGTTTTGTCAAACTTATTTAAATAACATTATCATCTACAGCAAGATCTTGAAGAAACACAAGCAACATGTATGATTGATCTTGAATAGACTACGAGAAGCTGATCTACAGATAGACATCAATAAATGCGAGTTTCATGTTCAAAAAATCATCTTTTTAGAACTTTTGATATCAATCGAGAAACTTAAGATGAATTCACGAAAGATGCAAGCAGTCGTTGATTGATCTACACTCAATAATCTCACTCAGATGCAGTTCTTCATTAACTTCTGCAATTTCTATCAATGCTTCATCAAGAACTTTTCAAAAATTGTTCATTCAATGATTCAACTCACTCAAAAGAAGATCATATTTGAATGAAACAAAGTCTGTCAAACTGTATTCAATCACATGAAGAAATGTATGACTGAGACTTTTATACTTCATCACTTTGATCAGACTTGCGATTTCATTCTTGAAATTAACTCATTCAACTACGTCAATGATGAAGTTCTGTCTTAATATGATGATGAAGAAGTACTACATTTGATTGCTTTCTATAGCAAGAACATGTCTTCTGCTGAATGCAACTACGAAATCAATAAGAAACTGCTGATCATAATTTGAGCTTTTGAACACTGATGACTCAAACTGAAGCTGATCAACATTTCTATCAAGATGTTCATTGATCATCAAGCACTCATCTCATTGATAAAAGACAAAAAGTTGAGCAGACGTCAGATGCGTTGAATTCAGAAGCTAGCTGATTTCAACTTCAAGATAATATATCAATCTGACAAACAGAACATTAAGATCAATGCATTAACTCGTTGAGCTGACTTTATGCTCAGAAATTTCAATGATGAATGCATTTGCTATCAATGAATTACTATTCTGACGTTGAATTGAATGAAGATTGCTGATCTAGAAAAGAACGTCAGCGAGTCAATTTATAAACAAGTTCTTGACGTGAATGAAATCGACAAGAATTGTACTTTACTTCGTGAAGCAAAGATCAGAAGCGAAGCACAATGTAAAGACATTAAGCTGAAGAATTGTCGACTTCAGAATGAAATTTTATACAAAGACAGTCAGCTATGAGTCTCATTCAATGAACTTCTGCAAATGAATCTGATTCGTGAGATGCATGATCAATTCTCAATAAATCATCTTGATATTCTTAAAACGATGAAAATCATCAAACGAAACTACTATTGATCATTCATGTGAAAGACAGTAGATTGATATATTCAAAACTGCTATGTTTATCAATGATCAAAGACATCTAGAAATAAATCAAATGACTTGCTTCAATCTCTATTGATATTTGAACAGCGATGACAAAACATAGTCATGAACTTCATTATTGATTTATTTGATTCGTACAACTACAACGTTATTCTGACTGTTATCTGCAAATTATCAAAAGAAAAACATTATATTTCTTGCATCATTGATGATGAAGATATCACAGTCGAAAAGACAGCTGAAATGTTGCTTCAATGAATATATTGAACTTACGATTTATCAAGCTTCATTGTATTTGATTGAGATTCTCAGTTCATCTTCATTCTTTGAAAGTTTCTTTGCAAACGACTGAGCATTTCTCTTCGATTGTTCATTGTTTATCATTCTCAGATCAATGATTAAAGCGAACGAGTCAATCAGAATGTTAAGCAATATCTTTGTTTCTTCTGTTTGTACATGCAGAACAACTAATTCAAGTGACTACTTATTGTCATGATTTTAATCTTGTCAGACTCAATCTTCTAGCCTTGTTAGATTTATTCTCGCTTCATCATCTTGACTAGTTTCTATTGAGTCTAGCGTCGACTGAGAAATACACATATGTAATCAGCTTCTTTTCTGTAGCTATCTTTCTTTCTTAGCATTTATCTTCTAGTTAAATGACACTCATATTTGTCACGATTCTAGCCTTGTCAGACTCAGTCTTCTAGCCTTGTCAGATTTATTCTCGCTTCGTCATCTTGACTAGTCTCTATTGAGTCTAGCGTCGGCTGAGAAACATACATATGTAGTCAGATTCTTTTCTGTAACTATCTTTCTTTATTAGCATTTATCTTCTAGTTAAATGACACTCATATTGACTCGCTTTATGCTGATCTTTAACATTAGATAAATGCTCATCATCTAATACTCTGTTATTGATGAATAGATGATATGAAACAATCTATTCATTAAGAAAAATTTGCAAGAAATTCTTCAAATTTGCATCATCATCATTTTAGATCGCAAGAAATTCTTCGATTCTACACTCATTTTCATCATTCTATTCGCAAAAAATTCTTTGAATAAAGCATTCAATTATTATCTGAAATTCACAAGAAATTCTTTGAATTTTCATTCATCAAAAACATCAATTCAAAACATCAATCTCTCATTTATTCTTATCTCAACAACTTCTATCTTCTCTCATCATGACATGCAACGTCGAGTCAGTTGAGTGTTGAACAGCTCATCTGCTTAGAAGCATTGTCAATAGAAGAGTCTCACTTCTACTCATCGATGCTTCAATCGAGACTGAAGAAGCTACAACATCATGAAACATAAAGAATAAGAAACAATTGTGTCAATGAGTCGCAAATCAGCTCGATCAGATTATCGATATGCTGAACAAGCTTTGAAGTCAGTGAGATCTGACTCTACAGCTCAACGAGCACTGAATTCTCATACAAGACAATCACAAAAAGAGAGCGAAACAACTAGAAGTTGCTTTTGAAAAGAATGATGAGTTAGAAGAAAGAATCAATCAGCTACAAAGCGAGCGATTGAACTTCAAAGCGAAAAAACGTCAAGCTGATCGATCTATGTCTCGTCAAGAGACTCAGTCAATCGAGCATCGAGTCAATCAGAAAGAGATCTCATTAATCTCTGAAGTCGATCAACGCTCTTGAAGCTCACGAGAGTCATTCACTCTATTCAGTAACGAAAATGATCATCACAAGTCAATCAAATTTCCGAATTCATCTATCTTCATCGACACAGATGAATCTACTTGAGAGAGCTGAATCATCAAGATATCTGACAAGCTTGACGTCAACGCGAATCATTACTCTATCGAAAAGCTTCGTATTGTCTATGTGACATTCAGACTAAATGACGATGCTGATGAGCAGATTTATGCAAAGCGTTGTATTGATGCTCTCTCATTTTATCTATCACTGACGAAACTGCTGAAACATTTAAACGAAATATATGATGATCAGAATAGAAATTGAAAGTGTCGCTGCAAATACAATGCGTTGAAGCAAAGCAATAAGTCGTTCAGCTTCTTCTACTTTGAATTCACAAAGATATTCAACTTTCTTGATTATGATGATCAAACTCTGATGAACGATCTACAGAATAAAATCAACAATCATCTTCAGAACGCGTTGTCAGTTTGCCTCATAAAGTTTAGCTCACTTGATAAGCTCAAGACTTTTCTTCAGAGAGTGAATAATAAACAATGAGTCAATTATCAGCTACATGACAAGCAATGAACAGTCAAATCGATAGCAGCTTCGAAAAAACGTTTTGTTTTTTCGTCGACATCAGCATCAGTCTTGACTACTAGCTATGTTTGACTCGCTACTTTTTTCACTTTCGAACCTGAATGATCAAGAATGTCAATCATCTGCTTCAACTGCAAAGTATTGAGTTATCTTTCAAAGAACTGCTCTCAGCTGAAGACTAGTACTTTAACATCTCATGCATTCATTTCTTGTCTCAATGAGATCATCATGTCGAAAGAAGAGAAGAAATTATTTACAGAGAAATCGAAGAATGAGGCAAAAAACTAGTGACTTTCATCAAAGACGTGATGAAAGATGTGTTAATTTCTTCAACAATGAGCAGCTCAAATGATCTCTTTGCTTCAAAATCTTTGACTACTAAATGTGTATTATCTAGCAATGAAATTAGTTACTCATTAAAGTCATTGATTGACATTGAAGCAGCTGACTATTCGTTCATTGATAAATTAATCGCGCAGAATGTTTGTGATCATTTGCAAATTAAATTTTTATCTTTAATCAAGCTCAAATCAATAAGAAAATTCAATGATCATTATGCAAAAAAGCTCATTACTCATGCAATTTATTTGAATCTAACTGTTCAAGATCATATGAAACGTTTCATCTTTATGCTGATCACTTGATTAGATCAACATCAGATGATTCTTGAAAAAACATGAATGAACAAGATCAAGATGACTATTGATATGAAAGACGATCGTCTTCAATTTTCTAGTTTCGAAGCTCATATCAAAGCTTCTATCAAAGCTCATTCAACTGTTCTTTCAAGCAAGAAAATTGCGATAGAACAGAAGAGTTCGATTTCTACTTAAATACTAAAGAGATCTATCTCTTCTGTCATCACTCGACTCAGCGAGAAGTCATTTTCATTCAGTAAAATCGTAAAATCATTTAATTCAGTCAAGTCTTCGTCTTTTGATTCAATAAACATAGCAATGATAGAGACTGCAGCATATAAATTACTAGTCAAACGATCGAATGTGACTACTTTCGCGATCATCATCACGAAAATCGATCGACTTCTAAAAACAGCTAGAAATAAACTCAAAGATGTAAATATACAAGAGCTTTCACATGAAGAGATCTTGAAAGAAGTCAAAGCTAAACTTTCTTTGAAATATCATGATTATCTAGATGTGTTTAATTGAGCGATGACTGATCAACTATTTTCTCATCGCTTCTATGATCATAAAATTGAGTTGATCGACGAGAAAACATCTTCTCGAAGTCATCTCTATCATATGTCTGACTACAAGCTTCAAAAGATGAAGAATTATCTGATCAAGCATCTGAATAAAGACTTTATATTTTCTAGCTCAGCTTCATATGCTTCGCTCATACTATTCGTCGAAAAAAAAGACGATAGCTTGCGTTTCTGCGTTGATTACAGAAAGCTCAATGCTTTGATCAAACGAAATCGCTATTCTTTGTCATTAATAGACGAGACTCTCGCTCGTATACAAGAAAGCAAGTACCTGACTCGATTGAACATCATTGTCACGTTCAACAAACTACGCATGCACTCAGATAACGAAGATTTGACTATCTTTATCACTTCTTTTGATTTCTACAAATATCACGTGATGTCTTTTGAATTAATCAACGACTCGACTTTCTATCAACACTATATGAACGACGTGCTATTTGACTATCTTCATCAGTTTTGTCAGATCTATCTAGATGACATTATCATCTACAGCAAAACACTGAAGAAACATAAGCGACACGTATGATTAGTTCTACATAGACTACGAGAGACTGATCTTGTCATGATTCTAGCCTTGTCAGACCTATTCTAGCTTCGTCACCTTGACTAGTCTCTATTGAGCCTAGCGTCGGCTGAGAAACACACATATGTAGTTAGCTTCTTTTCTGTAGCTACCTTTCTTCCTTAGCATTTATCTTCTAGTTAAATGACATCTCTATTCGACTCGCTCTAGGCAGATCTCTAACATTAGATAAATGCTCATCATCTACTACTCTGCTATCGACGAATAGACGATATGAAACAATCTATTCAGTAAGGAAAATTTGCAAGAAATTCTTCAAATTTGCATCATCATTTTAGACCGCAAGGAATTCTTCGATTCTACACTCATTTTCATCATTCTATTCGCAAGGAATTCTTTGAATAAAGCACTCAATTATTATCTGAAATTCACAAGAGATTCTTTGAATTTTCACTCATCAAAAAACATCAATTCAAAACATCAATCCCTCATTCTATCAGTCACTATCAGAGCTACTGAAACATCTGAAAGAAATTTACGAAGATCAGAACCTGATTCGAAAGTGTCGTCGCAAATACGTCGCTCTGAAGCAGCTCAACAAGCCTTTCAGCTCTTTCTATTCGAAATTCACTAGAATATTCAGCTTTCTGAACTACGACGATATCACTCTGATGAACGACATTCAGGATAAAATCAACAATCGCCTTCAGAACGCGTTGTCAGTTTGCCTCATAGAGTTTAGCTCGCTTGATAAGCTCAAGATCTTTCTTCAAGATGTGAATAACAAACAACGAGTCAATTATCAGCTACGTGACGAGCAACGAACAGTCAAATCGATAGCAGCTTCGGAAAAACGTTTTGTTTCTTCGTCGACATCAGTCTCGACTGCTAGCTATGTTCGGCTCGCTACTTTTTCCATTCTCGAACCTGAACGATCAAGAATGTCAATCATCTGCTTCAACTGCAAAGTATCGAGTCATCTTTCAAAGAACTGCTCTCAGCTGAAGGCTAGTACTTCGACATCTCATGCACTCATTCCTCGCCTCAATGAGATCATCATGTCGAAAGAAGAGAAGAAATTATTTACAGAGAAATCGAAGAATGAGGCAAAAAACTAGTGACTTTCATCAAAGGCGCGATGAAAGATGTGTTAATTTCTTCAACAACGAGCAGCTCAAATGACTTCTTTGCTTCGAAATCTTTGACTACTGAATGTGTACTATCTAGCAATGAAATTAGTTACTCATTAAAGTCATTGATTGACACTGAAGCAGCTGACTATTCGTTCATTGATGAATTAATCGCGCAGAATGTTTGTGATCATTTGCAAATTGAATCGTTATCTTTAATCAAGCTCAAGTCAATAAGAAAATTCGATGATCATTATGCAAAAAAGCTTATTACTCATGCAATTTATTTGAATCTGACTGTTCAAGATTATATGAAACGTTTCGTCTTTATGCTGATTACTTAATTGAGTCAGCATCAAATGATTCTTGAAAAAACATGAATGAACAAGATCGAAATAACTATTGATATGAAAGATGATCGTCTTCAATTTTCTAGTTTCGAAGCTCATATCAAAGCTTCTATCAAAGCTCATTCGACTGTTCTTTCGAGCAAGAAAATCGCGATAGAACAGAAGAGTTCAATCTCTACTCAAATACTAAAGAGATCTATCTCTTCTGTTGTCACTCGACTCAGCGAGAAGTCATCTTCATTCAATAGAATCGTGAAATCATCTAGTTCAGTCAACTTCGCTTCGTCTTTCAATTCAATGAACATAGCAATGATAGAGACTGCAGCATATAGATCACTAGTCAAATGATCGAATGTGACTACTTTCGCGATCATCGTCACGAAAATCGATCGACTTCTAAAAACAGCTAGAAATAAACTCGAAGATGTAAATCTACAAGAGCTTTCACACGAAGAGATCTTGAAAGAAGTCAAAGCTAAGCTTTCTTCGAAATATCATGACTATCTAGACGTGTTTGATCGAGCGATGACTGATCAACTACTCTCTCATCGTTTCTACGATCATAAAATTGAGTTAATCGACGAGGGAATATCTTCTCGAAGTCGTCTCTATCATATGTCTGACTACAAGCTTCAAAAGGTGAAGAACTATCTGATCGAGCATCTGAATAAAGGCTTTATATCGTCTAGCTCAGCTTCATACGCTTCGCTCATACTATTCGTTGAAAAGAAAGACGATAGCTTGCGTTTCTGCGTCGATTACAGAAAGCTCAATGCTTTGACCAAACGAGATCGCTACTCTTTGCCATTAATAGACGAGACTCTCGCTCGTATACAAGAAAGCAAATACCTGACTCGATTGAACATCATCGTCGCGTTCAATAAACTGCGAATGCATTCAGGTAGCGAAGATTTGACTATCTTTATCACCTCTTTTGATTTCTACAAATATCACGTGATGCCTTTCGAATTAATCAACGGCTCGACTTTCTACCAACACTATATGAACGACGTGCTATTTGACTATCTTCATCAGTTTTGCCAGACCTACCTAGATGACATTATCATCTACAGCAAAACACTGAAGAAACATAAGCGACACGTACGATTGATTCTACATAGACTACGAGAGGCTGATCTTCAGGTGAATATAAACAAGTGCGAGTTTCATGTTCAGAAGATCTTCTTTCTGAAACTATTGTTATTCATCGAAGAACTAAAGATGAATCTCAGAAAAGTACAAGCAGTAGTCGAATGATCTACTTCTACAAACCTCATTCAGATGCAGTTCTTCGTCGACTTCTGCAACTTCTATCGACGTTTTATAAAGAACTTTTCAAAGATTGTTCGTTCTCTGGTTCGACTCATTCAAAAAGAGATGATATTTGAATGAAATCACGCTTGTCAAACGACCTTTGACCATATGAAGAAACAAATGACTGAAGCTTCTATTCTTCGTCATTTTGATCAGAATAAAGAGACTATTCTTGAAACAGACTCATTCGACTACGTCAACGATGACATACTTTCTCAGTATGACGACGAAGAAACATTGCACTCAATGATCTACTACAGCAAGAACCTGAGTCTCGCTGAGTGCAATTACGAAATCTATGACAAGAAACTACTAGCAATCATTCGTGTCTTCAAGCATTGACGATCTGAGCTGAAATTGACTGAGCTACTCATCAAGATGTTCACTGATCATCAAGCTTTAACGCCATTAATGAAAGATAAAGAGCTAAGTAGACGTCAAATGCGCTGAGTACAAAAGCTCGTCGACTTCAACTTCAAAATCATGTATCGTTCAGACAAACAAAACATCAAAGTCGATGCATTGACTCGTCAAGCCGATTCAGTTTCTAGAAGCTTCGAGAATGAATGATGTCGCTATCAGCGAACTACAATTCTCACGTTGAATCGAATGAAAATCGCTGATCTAGAAGAGAAAGAGAATGATGAATCAATTTATCGATTGATTCTAGAAGCTAACAGAATCAACGAGAATTGTATTCTACTTCGTGAAGTCGTATTAAAAGATGAAGCTCAATACGAAGGTACTAAATTAAGAGATTGTCGAGTTCAGAACGAAATACTATATCGAAGTGATCTTCTATGAGTTTTCTTCGATGAGCATCTTCAAATGAAGCTAATTCGGAAAGTTCACGATCAATCTTCTATTGATCATTTCGAAATTCTCAGAACGATGAAGATCATAAGAAGGTACTACTATTGATCTTCAATGCGAAAGACAATAGATCGATATATTCGAAACTGCTACATTTGTCAGCGATCAAAGACTTCTCGAAATAAATTCAATGAACTACTACATGCTCTACTCATACTCGAACAGCGATGAAAGAACATAGTCATGAATTTCATCATCGACTTATCTCTTTCGAAAGGCAAAAACGTCATACTAACAGTGATATGTAAACTGACAAAGAAACGACACTATATTTCTTGTTCTACTGATGACGAAGAAATCACAGCAGAAAAAACAGCAGAGCTAATGCTTCAGTGAATATATTGAATACATGATTTACTCGATTTCATTGTTTCGAATCGAGACCCTCAATTTACCTTCATTCTATGAAAGTCTCTTTGCAAAAGACTGAGCATTAATCTTTGATTATTCAGTGTCTACCACCTTCAAATCGACGGTCAAAGTGAACGAGTCAATCAGAACGTCGAAAGATACCTTCGATTCTTCTGTTCGTACATGCAGAATGACTGAGCTAAGCTACTACTCATGATCGAGTTCATCGACAATAATGCTCTGTTCTCAGTCATCTTCTCGATTTCTTTCTTCCTAAATAAAGACTTTCATTCTCGTATGAGCTTTGAACTCGATGTCAGCGAATATGAAAGTTCTCGTGAACGCTTGCAGACGACTAAAGCCGAGAATATATCTGAACATATGAACAAAACACTGAAGTTTGCTCGCGAGTCGCTAGTCAAAACACGAGAACAAATGATGAAACAAGTCAATAAGCATAGAAAAGAAGTTGATTACAAGATCGAATCAAAGATGTTTCTGAATGAAAGAAACATCGTTACAGCGAGATCTTTCAAGAAGCTAGATGACAAAATGCTCGATTCTTTCACCAATCTAGATTTCGTCGACTCTTCATATAAACTGAAATTATCAGAGTCTATGCGTGTTCATGATGTATTTCATCCTGATCTGCTTCGCTCTGCCGTCGACGATTTCTTGCCTGGTCAAAAGAACGAACTCTCAGGTTCAATAGTGATAAACGACGAAGACGAATGAAAAATCGACGATATATTGAATTTCCGTCGATATCGAAGACGACTTCAGTATAGAGTCAAATGAAATGACTATGACAATGATCTCAATTGATACAACGCTGATGACGATGAATTTATGAACGCTCAGAAGATAGTTGACGATTTTCATATTCGATATTCGAACAAATCGCGCTAGAAGCACTTTCAACTATTCAGTCAATCAGAATTTAATGAGCCTGAGCCTGTGAAATCATGATTGAGCAATCAATCGAATCAAGCAGAAAATACATTCATGCGAACATGAATCGTCGAAGAAAAAAGGTAATGTCACGATTCTAGCCTTGTCAGACTCAGCCTTCTAGCCTTGTCAGACCTATTCTCGCTTTGTCACCTTGACTAGTTTCTATTGAGTCTAGCGTCGACTGAGAAACACACATATGTAGTCAGCTTCTTTTCTGTAGCTATCTTTCTTTCTTAGCATTTATCTTCTAGTTAAATGACACTTCTATTCGACTCGCTCTAGGCAGATCTCTAACAGAGATGACTATTGATATGAAAGATGATTGTTTTCAATTTTCTAGTTTTGAAACTTATATCAAAGCTTTTATCAAAGCTCATTCAACTGTTCTTTCAAGCAAGAAAATCGCGATAAAACAGAAGAGTTCAATCTCTACTCAAATACTAAAGAGATTTATCTCTTCTGTTATCACTTGACTCAGCAAGAAGTCATTTTCATTCAATAAAATCGTGAAATCATTTAATTCAGTCAACTTCGCTTCGTTTTTTGATTCAATGAACATAGCAATGATAGAGACTGCAGCATATAAATCACTAGTCAAATGATTGAATGTGACTACTTTCGTGATCATCATCACGAAAATTGATCGACTTCTAAAAACAGCTAGAAATCAACTTAAAGATGTAAATCTACAAAAGCTTTCATATGAAGAAATCTTGAAAGAAGTCAAAGCTAAGCTTTCTTTGAAATATCATGACTATCTAGACGTGTTTGATCGAGCAATGACTGATTAACTACTCTCTCATCATCTCTATGATCATAAAATTGAGTTGATTGATGAAAGAACATTTTCTCAAAGTCATTTTTATTATATGTCTGATTACAAGCTTCAAAAGATGAAGAATTATCTGATTAAGCATTTGAATAAAGACTTCATATCTTCTAGCTCAACTTCATATGCTTCACTCATACTATTCATTGAAAAGAAAGATGATAGCTTGCGTTTCTGCATTGATTACAGAAAGCTCAATACTTTGATCAAATGAAATCACTACTCTTTGTCATTAATAGATAAGACTCTCACTTGTATACAAGAAAGCAAGTATCTGACTCAATTGAACATCATTGTCACGTTCAACAAACTACACATACATTCAGATAATGAAGATTTGATTATCTTTATCATCTTTTTTGATTTCTACAAATATCACATGATGTTTTTTAAATTAATCAACAACTCAACTTTCTATCAACACTATATGAACGACGTGTTATTTGACTATCTTCATCAGTTTTATCAGATCTATCTAGATGACATTATCATCTACAGCAAAACATTGAAGAAACATAAGCAACATGTATGATTAGTTCTACATAAACTATGAAAGACTGATCTTCAGATGAATATAAATAAATGCAAGTTTCATGTTCAGAAGATCTTCTTTCTGAGACTATTGCTATTCATTGAAGAACTAAAGATGAATCTCAGAAAAGTGTTGAGATCGTGTCTAGATCATTCAATCAAAGAGACTCAAGACTGATATGTATGTATTGTTCTTTAGAGATAGTTATAACAAGACATTAAGAATACAGAAGAGAAAGAGTGCAAGCTCTTCTATAAATAATGGCTTGAGGCTGCGCTAGACTCGATACAGATGTGATGTAATAGATCAGATGTGTTTGTCTAAAAGAATGATGAAAGAAATGAATGAAGAAAGTGCTGAACAAACGAGAAAAAGTGCTGAGAATGACTTGAAGAGATGCGCTAGGTTCAAACTAGACATAGCGTCATGACTTGTTCTAATCAAATTGATTAGAGTTAAATCTGAACTCTGATCGATTCAGACATGTTTGTAACAAAAAGTACAAGCAGTAGTTGAATGATTTACTTTTACACATCTCATTCAGATGCAGTTCTTCATCAACTTCTGCAACTTCTATCAACGTTTTATAAAGAACTTTTCGAAGATTGTTCATTCTCTGATTCAACTAACTCAAAAAGAGATGATATTTGAATGAAATCAAGCTTGTCAAATGATCTTTGATCATATGAAGAAATGAATGATTGAAGTCTCTATTCTTCGTCATTTTGATCAGAATAAAGAGACTATTCTTGAAACAGACTCATTCAACTACGTCAACAATGATATACTTTCTCAGTATGATGATGAAGAAACATTGCATTCAATGATTTACTACAGCAAGAATCTGAGTCTCGCTAAGTGCAATTACGAAATCTATGACAAGAAACTACTAGCAATCATTCAAGTCTTCAAGCATTGATGATCTGAGCTGAAATTGACTGAGCTACTCATCAAGATGTTCACTGATCATCAAGCTTTAACGTCATTAATGAAAGATA